>WNGI01003687.1_pt1 | contig 13565 bp, 15 predicted proteins | sample 5400621 | NCBI WGS metagenome assembly WNGI01 (sample SAMN13153374, study PRJNA577476) | soil metagenome | isolation source: 20 cm soil or saprolite under Garry oak tree replicate 1 | place: USA:California | collected 2016-06-15
GGACCTGTTCTATCGCCTGAACGTGATCCAGCTGGTCCTGCCGCCGCTCCGCGAGCGGCGCGAGGACATCCCGGCCCTGGCCGAGCATTTCCTGGCTCGGTCGGCCGCGAAGCTGGGGCGTTCGCTCAGCCTCGCGCCGGAGACGCTGGAGCGCCTGCTCCGTTATCCCTGGCCCGGAAACGTGCGCGAACTGGAAAATGCGATCGAGCGCGCGGCCATTCTCGCCCGTGACGCCAGCGTGGCTCCGGCGGATCTGCCGCCGCACGTGTCGGCGGGCCTGCAGCTCGGGCCGTCGCCGGCGCTGCCCCAGCAGATGACGCTGGCGGAGTCCGAGCGCATCCACATTCTCCAGACCCTGGAGCGCTTCGGGCGCAACCACTCGGGCGCCGCCGAGGCGCTCGGGATCGGCCGCACCACACTGTGGCGCAAGCTCAAGGAGTACGGTATCGAGCGGTAGCCCACCCAGGCGCGGCGACCGGCGCGCGGCTGTGCTATCGTGACCCCCGCTTTCGACTCCGCGGCGGAGGGACCGGCTCATGATGCTCAAGGGCAGGGTCGTGCTGGTGACGGGGGCGGCGCGCGGGATCGGGCGCGAGATCGCCATCCTGATGGCGCGTCACGGCGCGCAGGTGGTCGTGAACGACTACGGCGGCTCCGAGGCGGGGACCGGCGCCGCGCGCGCGCCCGCAGACGACGTGGTGAGCGAGATCAAGAAGGCGGGCGGCCAGGCGGCCGCCAACTACGACTCCGTCGCCTCGATGGCGGGGGGCCAGGCGATCGTCAAGACGGCCGTGGACGCCTTCGGCCGCATCGACATCGTCGTCAACAACGCCGGCATCCTCCGCGACCGGATGATCTTCAACATGACCGAAGAGGAGTGGGACGGCGTCATCAACACGCATCTGAAGGGCGCCTTCGCCGTCACGCGCGCCGCGGCGCCCCTCATGCGCGAGCAGAAGTGGGGACGCTTCATCAACATGACCTCCACCTCGGGCCTCGTCGGCAACATCGGCCAGGCGAACTACGCCGCGGCGAAGCTCGGGATCGTGGGGCTCACCAAGGTGACCGCGCTCGACATGGCGCGCTACAACGTCACGGCCAACTGCATCTCGCCCTTCGCGTGGACGCGCATGATCGGCACGATCCCGACGGAGACCGAGGCGCAGAAGGCGCGCGTCGAGAAGATCAAGAAGCTGTCGCCCGCCCACATCGCCCCGGTCGCCGCCTTCCTCGCCACCGAGCAGGCCAAGGACGTCACGGGTCAGATCTTCGGCGTGCGGGGCAAGGAGATCATGCTGTTCGGCCACCACCGCCCGCTCATGCGGATCCACAACGACGAGGGCTGGACGGTCGAGACCCTCGCCGAGATCTTCCCGGGCACGCTCCAGCACCACCTCGTGCCGAACGAGACGTCGGGCCAGTATTTCAACTACGACCCGCTCGTCTAGATCATCGAAGGGGGCATCGGTGGCGCGCGGGCCCGTCGCGATGCTCGGACTCGTGGTGCCGTTGCTGGTCGCGGGCGCCGCGTGGGCCGCCGGCCTCCTCGTCACCGTCGGCGAGGTGACGGAGACGACGGCGGTGGTGTGGGCCAGGCCGCCGGGCGAGGGCGAGGTCACGGTGGAGGCGCGGGCGGCCGCGGGCAGCCCCGCGGTGACGGGAGGGGCGACGGCCTCCGCCAAGCGCGGCGGCCAGACCGTCAAGATCCCGCTCTCCGGCCTCCGGCCAGCGACGCGCTACGGCTATACGCTCCGGGCCTCCGGGGACACGGTCGAGGGCGAGTTCGTGACGGCGCCCGCCGGCGACCAGGCCGCGCGCGTCCATCTCCAGTGGAGCGGCGACCTCGGCGGCGGCGGCTTCTGCCGAAGCGTCGAGGGCGGCTATCCGATCTTCCGGACGATGGCCCGCGCCCGCCCCGACTTCTTCCTCTTCGTCGGGGACACGATCTACGCCGACCACCCGTGCAAGGAGCCGGGCAACGTGCCCGGCGCCAACTTCGTCGCCCGGTCGCTCGACGAGTTCCGTCGGCGCCACCACTACAACCGCGAGGAGCCCGCGGTCCAGGAGTTCTTCCGGCTGACCTCCGTCTACGCGATCTGGGACGACCACGAGGTGCGGAACGACTTCTCGGGGCGGAGCGAGCCGCTCATGCCGGTCGGCCGGCGGGCGTTCATCGAGTACTGGCCGATCGTCCCGCCCGAGGAGGAGCCGACGCGGCTCTACCGGAAGTTCCGCTGGGGGCGGCTCCTCGAGGTGTTCATCCTCGACACGCGGCAGTACCGGAGCCCGAACACCGACCTCGACGGACCCGGCAAGACGATGCTCGGCGCGGCGCAGCGACGCTGGCTCGTGGACAACGTCACCGCGTCCACCGCGCTGTGGAAGCTCGTCGTCTCGAGCGTGTCCCTGTCGATCCCGAAAGCGCGACCTGGCGCGGGGGACTCGTGGTCGAACGCGAGTGTCTTCGGCATCCCGCAGGAGGGCGGCACCGGCTTTGCCGTCGAGCGTGACGCGATCCTTCGCCGGCTCCGCGAGGGGGGCGTGAAGAACCTCGTCTTTCTCGTGACCGACGTGCACCACGCGGAACTCATCCGCCACCACCCCGCGCCCGCCTGGTCGTTCCACGAGTTCGTCGCCGGCCCGCTCTCCGCTGGCCTCGGTCGCCCGCGGCCCCTCGACGAGGGGCTCAACCCGCGCTCGCTCTTCGCGACGGCCCGCGTGAACAACTTCGGCGAGATCGTGATCGAGCCCGGCACCCTCGCCGTGCGGCTGATGGGCGAGGACGGCTCGATGCTCGGGAGCCACACGCTCGGGGCGGAGTAGTGCTCCCGGGAGGTGATTGACTTCGCTCGGGGTTGAGTGTTAAGTGGTGGAAATGTCTGGCTGTCGGTGCAGCAAAACTCGGGGCTCAAATCCCCTACCGATGGAGACGACTCGATGGAGAAGCTGAATGGTCTGCGCTGTCGCGAGTGCGGCCGCCGCTACCCCGGAGCACCCGTCCACGTCTGCGAGTTCTGTTTCGGTCCGCTCGAGGTCGACTACCGCTACGACGCGTTGAAGGGTGTCGTCACGCGCGAGTCGATCGCGGCGGGGCCGCCGTCCATGTGGCGGTACAAGGACCTGCTGCCGGTGGACGGCGACGTCGCGGTCGGCCACCACGTCGGCTTCACGCCGCTCATTCGCGCGCAGAACCTCGCCGACGAGCTGGGCTGCCGCGAGGTCTGGATCAAGAACGACTCGGTCTGCCACCCGTCCTGGTCCTTCAAGGACCGCGTGGTGGCGGTCGCGGTCACCAAGGCCCGGGAGTTCGGTTTCGACACGGTGGCGTGCGCCTCGACGGGCAACCTGGCGAACTCCGTTGCCGCCCACGCGGCCGAGGGCCGACTCAAGTCGTTCATCTTCATCCCGGCCGACCTCGAGCAGGGCAAGATTCTGGCGACGCTCGTCTACAACCCGACGCTCGTCGCGGTCCACGGCACCTACGACGAGGTCAACCGGCTCTGCTCGGAAATCGCCGACAAGTACCGCTGGGCCTTCGTCAACGTGAACTTGCGCCCGTACTATTCGGAAGGCTCGAAGACGTACGGCTTCGAGATCGTCGAGCAGCTGGGCTGGCGGACGCCCGCGCATATCATCGTGCCGTGCGCCGGCGGCTCGCTGATCACGAAGATCTGGAAGGCGATCAAGGAGCTGAAGGCGCTCGGCCTCATCGACGGTCCGACGGCGACGAAGATGTACGCGGCCCAGGCGCAGGGCTGCGGGCCCATCGTGACGATGATCAAGAACGACACGGACGTGCTCGTCCCGGTCCGGCCGAGCACGATCGCCAAGTCGCTCGCGATCGGCAACCCTGCCGACGGGTACTACGCCTACAAGACGACGAAGGAGACGGGGGGTTACGGGGAGCACGCGACCGACGAAGAGATCATCGACGGCATGCTGCTGCTCGCGCGGACGGAGGGCATCTTCACCGAAACGGCGGGCGGCGTGACCGTCGCCGCGACCCGGAAGCTCATCGAGACCGGCGTGATCCCGCGCCACGAGTCCATCGTCATCTGCATCACGGGCAACGGGCTCAAGACACCGGACGCGCTCTACGGTCGCCTCGACGCCCACGTGAAGATCAAGCCGTCGCTCTCGGCCTTCGACCAGGCCCTGGCCGACCTCAAGTCGCAGACGGCCTAGGAGGAACGCGCAATGCCGGTGCTCGTCAGGATTCCGACGCCGCTCCGCTCGATCACGAAGGGTCAGAGCGAAGTGCAGGCGACGGGCGACACGGTGGCAGGGCTCGTCGACGACCTCGACCGCCAGTTCCCGGGGCTCCGGGAGCGGCTCGTGGACGAGTCGGGTGAGCTCCGGCGCTTCATCAACATCTACGTCAACGAGGAAGACATCCGGTTCCTCCAGTCGAAGAAGACCGCGCTGAAGGACGGCGACCAGGTGTCCATCGTTCCGGCCATCGCCGGAGGCCGTTGAGCGCGGTGGGCACGACGACGCGCCTGCGCTTGCGTCTGACGTTTCCGACGCACCTCGTGCAGGAGCCGATCGTCTACCGGCTCGTGAAGGACTTCGACATCGTCATCAACATCCGGCGCGCCGACGTGAAGGCCGACCACGGCTGGATGGCGCTCGAGCTCGACGGCGAGCCAGGGGCCCTCGAGCGCGGCGTCAAGTGGTTGAAGGAGAAGGGCGTCCAGGTGGACCCGATCGAGCGCGACGTGATCTCTCCCTAACGCCGCGTGGCGATCTCCCGCCGGGTCCAGGGGTTCACCGAGTCGGTCATCCGGGAGATGACCCGCGTCGTCAGTCAGCACGGCGGCGTCAACCTCGCCCAGGGCATGCCGAACTTCCCGCCGCCGCCGGAGCTGCTCGAGGCCGCCCACCGCGCCATCGACGGCGACTTCCATCAGTACGCGATCACGTGGGGCACGCCCCCCCTGAGGCAGGCGATCGCCGACAAGTACCGCGCGTTCTACGGCCTGACGGTGGATCCCGAGCGCCACGTGACCGTGTGCTGCGGCTCCACCGAGACCATGCTCTCGACGCTCCTCGCCGTGCTGAACCCCGGGGACCAGGTGATCATCTTCGAGCCGTTCTACGAGAACTACGGCCCGGGCTGCATCATCTCGGGCGCCGAGCCGGTCTTCGTGCCGCTCGAGCCTCCCGACTTCAGCTTCGACGCCGACCGGCTCCGGAAGGCCGTCACGCCGCGGACGCGGGCGATCATCTTCAACAGCCCGAATAACCCGACGGGCAAGGTGTTCTCGCGGACCGAGCTCGAGACGATCGCGGCGCTCTGCCGGGAGCACGACCTGCTCGCGATCACGGACGAGATCTACGAGCACATCGTCTACGACGGCCTCGGCCATACGCCGATCGCGACCCTGCCGGGGATGGCCGAGCGCACGATCACGATCTCGGGCATCTCCAAGTCCTACTCGGTCACCGGCTGGCGCGTCGGCTACGCGGTCGCGTCCGAGGCGCTGAGCCTCGGCATCCGGCGCGCCCACGACTTCGTCACCGTCGGCGCGCCCCACCCGCTGCAGGAGGCCGCGGTGACCGCCCTCCGACTGCCGGACGCCTATTACGTGCGGCTCCGCGAGGCGTACCAGGCGCGGCGTGACCTCCTCTGGGGCTACGTCGAGAAGGCCGGGTTCGTCGCGTGGAAGCCGAAGGGCGCGTACTACATCCTGACCGACGTCGCTCACTTCATGAAGCACTACGGCGTCGCGGACGACACGACCTTCGCCATGTGGCTCATCAAGCACGTGGGCGTGGCCACCGTGCCGGGCTCTTCCTTCTACGCCCACCCCGAGCTCGGCCGCACCAAGATCCGGTTCTGCTTCCCGAAGACCGATGACGTGCTTCGGGACGCGGGAGAGCGCCTCCTCAAACTCTCCTCGTGACTACGCTTTCGCATCAAGTCCCCGACGCGTCCCAACAGCAGGGCCCATGCGGCGCGCACACTGCCCTCCGGCGATCCCCCAAACCTGTGCGTGCCCGGTTCTCGCAACACTGAGTCATCTCACCGTGGGGTTCAGGACGGAGCTCACGACGCCGTGCCGAGCGCGCGCGTGAATGTGGACAGAACCCCCTTCAATCCTCGGAGCGAAGACAAACGGCTCCGCAGGACTCCCAAGAGCGAACCCAGAACCATGGCTTTCACCGTGCCGACTCGCCAGACCATCAGCGCGATCACGGTCGCAATCAGCGTGGCGGCCGCGAACACGTCGGGAACCGCATGCGGCGCCATTCGGACGAGCGAAACACCGAGCACGCCGATCACCGCGGGCCCGATGCCTCTCATCGCCGCCTTTGTCCACACCAACTTCCTGACGTGGTCGAGCACGGGAAGAACCGCCAGCATCATGAGGAACGAAGGCAAGAATGCGGCGGCGGCGCCGCCCATCGCGCCGGCGATCTCCGCTACTTTGTAACCCACATACGCCGCGACCATCAGGATCGGTCCGGGCGTGAATTGGCCGAGCGCCAGGCCGTCGATGAACTCTTGCGGCGTGAGCCAGTGAAACTGAGTGACCACCTGTTCCTGGATGAACGCGATCATCGTTAGGCCGCCACCGAACGTGAACGTCCCCACCTTGAGGAGAAACGCACTGACCTCCGTCAGGCTCGCCGCAGGCGCGGTTCCAAGAGGCGCCGAAACGATGGGAACCCACGTGGACTGCATGGCAACGTACAGGAGGCCGAGCACGGCCGTCAAAGCGGCGAGGACGGTTGCTCCGAGCTTCGTGGAATGAAAGAGCAAGACGCCCGTGCCGCCTGCGAGCAACAAGGTCGCCGCAATATCGATTGGGCTGAAGATTACGGCCGTTGCCGCGGCGACGGCCACGAGGGCTTGGGAGAAAGTGCTTACGGCGGCCCTGCCCGGACGATAGACAGCAACCAGGTAGATTCCTAAGACGACTGGCCCCAGGCCAGACCCACTGCCGCTTTTCCTGGAGCTCGGCCTGCATGATGCCCATGATGGCGGGACCACCGTAAGCCGTAGCTCCCAGCTTGAGCAGGTTGGCGGCGATATCCTGCTAGTTTCTTGCGAAATCCGTATGCTTCACGGTCGCCATCTATTCCTCCCGGCCGACGCATCTCGCCCGACGGCGGACGCGCTCCGTCTTCACTGGGCGCCGCTGGCGGCGAGGCGTTGGAACAGCGTCGCGGCGATCAGACTCTTCGCGGCGCCATGGAGACAGACAAAGACGATGGTGCGATCGCTCATGCGTGATCCCCTACTTCACGAAGACCCATGCCGGGTTGAGGAGCGGGAAGGTGATCAACCCAATGATTGCCGTCACAGCGACCAGCACCGGGTTGCTGACCTTCCACCGGAACAGCACCACCAGGCTCCCCAGCGCTACGAGCGCCGTGAGCCAGTCGCCGATGGCGATCCTCGCCAGCAGGACACAGGCACCAAGGATCGTGCCGATGGCAGCGGCGTAGGCGCCCCTGATGAAGCCCTGTACATTCTGGTTGGTCCGGTATCGGACGAGGATGGGCGCGACGATCAAGACGAGCAGGAACGACGGCAGGAAGATGCCGATCGTCGCGACGATCGAACCCCAGAAGCCGGCGACGAGATAGCCGACGAACGTCGCCGTGATGACGACGGGTCCGGGGCTGATCATGCCCATGGCGACGGCGACAAGAAACTCGCGTTCGGTGAGCCAGCCCGTCTGTTGCACGAGGCCCTTCTCGAGGAACGGAACGATCACGAGGCCACTGCCGAACGTGAGCGACCCCGCCTTGAGGAAGAACGCCAGGAGCTTGCCGAGCATGGCGCCAACGGGTACGTCGCCACCGCCCACCACGAGGAGCGGTACGCCGACAAGGAGCGAAGGCGGCGTGGAAGCCGACGCGCGTACGCGGAAGAGGGACCCGTAATACAGGACACCGACAACCCCGCAGGCGATGAAGACCAGTGCGACTTCGGCCCGCACGGCGACGGTGATGACGAAGGCAGCTGCCGCGAGCGCCCACTCCAGCCAGTCCTTCATGCCGAGTTTCGTCAGCCGGTAGCAGGAATGCAGGATCAGCGCGATCACCGCCGGGCTCACGCCGTAGAAGATGGCCGTCACCCATGGCAGCCCGCCGAAGTGGACGTAGAGCGCCCCGAGCGCCGCGACGATGATGAAGTTGGGCAGGATGAAGGCCCAGCCGCCGGCCCAGGCGCCCCAGAAGCCCCCGCGGATGTACGAGATCCAGATGCCCACCTGGATGGCGAGAGGCCCAGGGAGGGACTGGCACACGGCGATCCCCTCACGCATCTCGTCCTTGGTGAGCCACTTCTTCTCGGCCACCATCTCGCGCTCCATCTGCCCGACGAGCGCCACGGGGCCGCCGAAGCCGAGGAGACCGAGGCGCAGATAGTACCGGACCAGCTCGCGGATGGGCACGCGCCGTGACGTCTGCTCCTGTTCCATCGGTGATCCTCCTCGCCCGGTCTCGCGAAGTGTAACGCTTGACGCTTCCAGTATCAAGCGTTACGCTGGCACTGCGATGCGCTGGTTGATGCTCCTGATGAGTCTTCCTCCCACGCCGACCCGCCACCGCGTCGGGGTGTGGCGCAAGCTCCAGCGCATGGGCGCCGTCCGGCTCCGCGGCTCGGCCTGGATCCTGCCGGAGACCCCGGAGACGACGGAGCTCTTCCAGTGGCTCGTGCAGGAAATTCAATCGTTCCGCGGCGAGGCCACTCTCGTGCACGTCGACCGGATCGAGACCATGACGGAGGAGCAGGTCCGGGCGCTCTTTCACAAGGCGCGGGGTGTCGAGTACCAGGCGGTCGTGCAAGGGTGCCGGGAGATCCTCTCCCAGCTGGACCGGTACCGGGCGAACCACCGCTCGGTCGCGAAGCTGCGCGGCACGCTGGATGGGCTCAAGCGCGAGTTGGACCGCATCCAGGCGATCGACTATCTGGACACGCCAGCCGGCCCGCGGGCCCGAAAGCTCTGGGAGACCACGGCCACACGCCTGCGCGCCGCAGAGACACGACCTCGGGCGGCCAGGGGGCGACATCGTGCGTCGCTGCCCCCGCACGGCAGCACGTGGGTGACGCGACCGCGGCCGCACATTGATCGCATCGCGTCCGCCTGGCTCATAAGGCGCTTCTACGATCAGGATGCGAAATTCGGGTTCGCGGATGCGGCCGACGCCGCGCGGAAGGGCATCCCATTCGATGTCCTGGGCGCCGACTTCGGGCACCACGGCGAGGACTGCACGTTCGAGACGCTGGTCAAGCGGTTCGGGATCAAGGACCGGCGCGTGAGAGTCATTGCGGAGATCGTCCACGAGGCTGATCTGCACGACGGCAAGTTCACCCGCAACGAGTCCACGGGCGTCGATTTCGCCATCCGAGGCCTTGCGGCGAGCACCCAGGAGGATCAGGAGCTGCTCGAGCGGGGCATGGCGATCTTTGACGGGCTCTACACGGTGTTGAAGCGGAAGACGTAGCAGTACCACCAACCACAAACGAGGAGAGCAAACCATGAGAAAGGCGACGATTGCGGTGGCGTTTCTCGTCGCGTGGGTGTTCGCGGTACCGCTCGGCTGGGCGCAGAAGTACGACGACCCGGAGCACGCGGAGCTCGCGAAGGCGCTGAAAGACGTGACGTTTCCCCTGCAGAAGGGGCTGAGCGCCAGCGCACGTGAAGGCCGGCCGATTTCCGCGAAGTACGAAGTGGAGCACGACAAGCTGCAGCTGTCCGTCTACACGATGAAGGGCGACAAGTTTTCGGAGGCGATCGTCGATCATCAGACGGGCAAGGTCGCGAAAGTCGACCCGATCACGAGCGCCGAAGACCTTACCGCGGCGAAGGCGCAGAGCGAAGCGATGGCAAAGGCCAAGCGCTCGCTCGAGGCGGCCGCCTCCGAGGCCGTGAAAGAGAACAAGGGGTACCGGGTCGTGAGCGTGATGCCGGCGCTCAAGGATGGCCATCCCGTGGCGGACGTGACGCTCGTCAGGGACAGCGAGTGGAAGACTGTGTCCGAGAAGCTGGACTAAGGGTAGCGATGCAGGACGCGAAGGGGTCACGACGTGGTCTGGTCAAGGCCGGATTGGCGGCGGCCGCTGCTTTCAGCCTGAGCCGGCATGCGCGAGCGCGTGCCGCGCCAGGGGAGATCAAATTGCCTGAAAACATTCCCGTGGATCGCTTCGACTTCGAGACCAAGGGCATCGAGGGATGGACACCGGTGGACGGCCAGTGGGCCGTCGAGGACATGGCCGGCGCTCCGAGCGGTAAGAAGGTGCTCGTTCAGCGCGCGACCAAGAACGAGTTCAACGTGATCGTGGCGCCGCCCGGGCCCTTCACTGATGTGGACGTCTCGATGAAGTTCAGGCCCATCTCGGGACAGGAGGACGCCTCAGGCGGCATCATCTTCCGCTTCACGGACGGGAAGTACTACGTCATTCGCGCGAATGCGCTCGAGGACAACTTCCGGCTGTACTACTACGACCGCGGGCGGCGTCAGCTGGCGAGCGCCAGCGTCAAGGCGCCGGCGCTCGGTCAGTGGCACGCGATGCGCGTCGTCGCGCTCGGCGACCACTTCCAAGGCTGGCTCGACGGCAAGCTCCTGCTTGAGCACCGGGACACGAGGTTCCGCTCGGGACGGGTGGGTTTCTGGACGAAGGCGGATTCCATCACGGCCTTCGATGACCTCACGATCCGTGGCGTTACTCGGGGCGGATGAGGCGAGGCACCAGCGGGCCGATGGCGGCGGCTCGGGCTGGTCCTGCTCACGTACTCGCCCCGCGGTGGGAGGCTCGTGAGCCAGCGGCCCGCCGATCACACCCACGGCCTCGGGGGCGGCGCGGCGATCCTCGCCCTGGATATGTACGAGCACGCATACCACATCGACTACGGCGACGCCGCGGCGAAGTACGGTGATGCGTTCATGGACAACGTTCGCTGGGAGAACGTCTCGCGGCTCCACCAGAAGCACGCGCGATAAACGATTCGGCGGCGCCCCGAGGCGGGAGATCAGTCTCGCGACGGAGGCGTGGAGGTCCGCGCCATGGACATGCAGAACCTGAAACATCTGCTTCTCATCGCCGGCCTCACCTCGATCGCGACGGTCGGAATCGCGATATCGAGTCCAGCGACACGCGTTGCCAAGGCTCAGCAGCAGTCCGAAGCCGACTGGAAGCCAGTCGAACAAGCGCTCGGCAAATCGGGGCAGGTCCAGCCCGGGGGCGTGTTCCGAGTCGCCATGCCGCGGACGGATCTGAGGGTGAAGGTACAGGGCGTCGACGTGAAGGCGGGCTTCGCGCTGGGCTCGTACGCAGCGTTCAAGAAGACCGGCAAGGACGCCATGGTCATGGGGGACCTCGTGCTGCGAGACGAGGAGGTCAACGATGTCATGACGCGCCTGCTGGACAGAGGAATCGCGGTCACGGCGCTCCACAATCATCTGAACGAGATGTCGCCGCACGTCATGTACATGCACTACAGCGGTCACGGAGATGCCGTGCAGCTGGCGGCGTCGCTCCGCGAGGCGTTGTCGGCGAGCAAGACGCCGCTTGGCGAAGCCGCCGGCGGCAGCGCCCCGGCCGGTGGTGCCGCGGCGGGCGGCCCCGAACTCGACCCAAAGCAGATCGAAGGGGCGCTGGGGCGTTCCGGGCGGATGAACAACGGCGTGCTGCAAGTCAGCGTGCCGCGGGCCGAGAAGATCACCGAGAACGGGATAGAACTCCTCCCGGCCATGGGTGTCAATACGGCGCTCAACTTCCAGCCCACGGGGGACGGGAAGGCCGCGATCACCGGGGATTTCGTGCTGGTCGGGCGCGAGGTCAACCGCGTGGCGAAGACACTCCGGGAGCACGGCATCCAGGTAACCGCACTGCACAACCATGCACTCGCGGACGATCCGCGCCTCTTCTACATGCACTTCTGGGCCAACGACGATCCGGTCAAGCTCGCCCAGGGATTAAAAGCTGCGCTCGAGCTGACCAACAGCAAAAAGGCGGAGGGGACGAAATAACGCGCGGCGGGCTGGCCGTACTGGCGCTCATCGACTTCGCCGCTGCTTCGGCGATCGTGGCGGCGGGCGAGTTGCAGGTGTTCCGGACGTACAACGTTCGCGTCGGCCACGCGCAAGCGACTCATTCCCGTCGTTGGCCCCACGCTGCGCGATAATAACGAGAGCCGGGAAGCGCTACCGACGTTCGTTGGCGCCGTGTACAAAGCGGGGCGCTGACGGATCACCGACCCACGAACCACCGCCAGCCGGGAGGATTGATGAGTATGTGGCATGAGCCTCAGCCTCGTCAGGCGTCGCGGTATGCCCTGACCGCGGCCCTCGTCGCAGCGATCGGGGTTGGTCTGTGGACGCAATTAGGTCGTGGTGTCGCCCAGCCGGCGGCAGACCGTCCTTCGCTGCGGCAGATCGCCGAGTTCGACCTTCCGGGGCCGCCCGGCAAGCGCTTCGACTATCTGACCATCGATGACGACGACCACTATCTCCTATCGGCCCATCTGGGCGCGGGACTCTTGCACGTGATCGACCTTCGGACGAGCGCGGTGGTCAAGACCGTGCCCGATGTGCCCGGCGTCGAAGGCGTCGCGTACATCGCCGACGGCAAGAAGGTCTACACCGCGAACTGGGGCGAGAACAAGATCGGCGTCATCGACGTCGCCCGCATGGCCGTCGTGAAGAGGCTTCCGACCGAAGCCAAACCTGACGGGATCGCCTACGCCGCGCCGTTTCACAAAGCGTACGTGTCGAACGAGCGCGCCAAGGCCGAGAGCGTCATCGATGTCAGGACTGACACAATTGTGAAGGTGTTACGCTTCGACAGCGAGACGGGCGTGCCCCAGTACGATCCTGTCGCGCGGAAGGTCTATGTCAACCTTCAAGACGAAAATGTCTTCGCGGTGATCGATCCCGTCACCGACGCGGTGGTAGGCCGTTATCCCGTCCAGGGATGTCGTGAGAACCACGGCATGGCGATCGATCCCGAGCACCATCGCGCGTTCCTCTCCTGCGAAGGCAACGACACCCTGACGGTGTTCGATCTCGACACGCATCGGGCGATCGCTCATCTGCCCATGGCCAAGGGCGCGGACGTCGTGATGTTCGATCCTGGGCTCGGACGCATCTATGTGGCCTGCTCCAGTGGCGCAATCTCCGTATTTCAGATGGACGATCCGGCCCGTTTCCGAAAGCTGCAGGACTTCCCTGTGGAGCCGAAGATTCACAGCCTGGCGGTCGACGGGCGGACCCACCGCGTGTACGCGCCGGCGGAGCAAGAAAAGGGCCGGCCCACATCGAAGATGTTCGTCTTCGAGGCCGTGAGCGATTAAGATCCTCCCGCCGCTGCTCGCGGCTCTGCTCATCCCGGCATCTGCGTGGGCATATCGTCCCTTCGTCTCCACCGACGCCGCCGTCGCCGATCCGAAAGAAGTCGAGATCGAGGTCGGGTATTTCAACCTCGAGCGGACTCGCCGGGAGAACACGATCACCACGCCCAGCGTGGTCCTCAACTATGGCTTCGCGAAGAACTGGGAGGCAGTCGGCGAGTTCCGTATCGAGAGCAGCCCCGACTTCGAGATCACCGA
>WNGI01017966.1_pt1 | contig 13565 bp, 11 predicted proteins | sample 5400621 | NCBI WGS metagenome assembly WNGI01 (sample SAMN13153374, study PRJNA577476) | soil metagenome | isolation source: 20 cm soil or saprolite under Garry oak tree replicate 1 | place: USA:California | collected 2016-06-15
GCCAGTGCCAATGGGTCAACTTCCGCATGGCTGCTGCAGGAATGCTTTCGATTCGTTTTTGCATGCGGGACGCATATTTCTGAGTGAAGTATTGCACCAGCAAGGGAATGTCTTCCGGGCGCTCGCGCAATGGAGGAACACGGATGGGAAACACATTCAGCCGGTAGTACAGGTCATTGCGAAATTGCCTGTCTTCGATCATCTCGTCCAGGTCACGATTGGTTGCAGCGACCAGCCGAGCGTCGACTTTTTTCGTCCGTGTGCTTCCCAGGCGTTCGAATTCTCCGTCCTGCAAAACGCGCAGGAGCTTGGGTTGAAGTTCCAGGGGTATGTCTCCGACTTCGTCCAGAAACAGCGTGCCTTGATCGGCCAGTTCCAGCCGGCCGATTTTCTGTGTGACCGCGCCCGTAAACGCGCCCCGCTCGTGCCCAAATAACTCACTTTCGAGAAGACCCGTAGGAATCGCCGCGCAGTTGAGCCTTACGAGGGTTCGATCTTTGCGGCGGCTGCGATCATGAATAGCTCGAGCGATCAGTTCCTTTCCAGTCCCGGTCTCTCCCAACACCAGCACGGTTGAACCGCTTGTGGCAACAGTTTCGACCAGTTGCAACACTTGCCGGAGCGCTGAACTTTGCCCAACGATTCCTTCAAAGTCCGCCACAATGCCAATGCTTTCGCCCAAACTGACATCTTCATTTACGGTGCTCGAAAGCGGCACGGTGGTTTCTGCCGCAGGAACTGTGGACCGCGAAACTCTGAGATGCGCATCCGAAAACGCGAAACCAGTCGAAGCCATGACAATCCTCCAGGTGTTAATCGCATGTACCCACACTATTTGTTGGGACCCCTGCTCCGTTCCCTTACTCGATATGTCCTCTTTCAGTTAGGCATTCGTTCCGCCATCCACGGTAAGATTCGCCCCGGTAATGTACGAGGACTCCGGACCGGCGACAAACGCCACGAGCGCAGCGACCTCATCGACGCGCCCGTAGCGGTCGAGTGCTGTGGCGGCCTTCTGCGGCACCGCCCAATCGCCCGCAGCGGGATTCAAATCCGTGTCGATCGGACCCGGCTGCACGTTGTTGACCGTGATGCCCCGGCTCCCGACCTCTCTGGACAGACTCTGAGTAAATATCTTTACGGCTCCCTTCGTGGCCGAGTAGGGCACAAGCCCGGGGACCAGGACACGCTCACCCACGGACGAGCCAATCATGATGATGCGACCGCCGCTCTTCATGTGCTTCAGCGCCGCCTGCGTAGCGACGAATACCCCGCGGACGTTGATGTCGATCACGCGATCCAGCTCCTCCAGCGTGGTCTCCTCGAACCTCTTGGGAATGGCCGTGCCGGCATTGTTCACGAGCACGTCGAGCCGGCCGAATGTCGCCACGGTCTTTTCGACCGCGGCTTCGACGGCGTCGGCATCAGTGGCGTCCGCCTGAATTGCGATCGCCTTTCGGCCGGCGCGTTCAATCTCCTTAACGACCGACGCGGCCGCGTCGGCACCTTTCGAGTACGTGATGGCCACGTTCGCTCCGTCCGCAGCCAGACGCTTGGCGATTGCAGCACCAATACCGCGCGAGCCACCCGTAATGAGTGCAATCTTTCCTTCCAGTTTCTTAGACATTGTTGTTCTCCTATTCCTTCAATCTCTCTCTTTGCCGATCCAGTCGCGTATGTAAGGCGAGCAGTTGAGGAGCGTGATCCCTTGTGCTTCACAACGATTACGATCTTCGACCCGCTCTCCCTAATCTGCTTCTCCAGTTCAGCCAAATGGTCCGCCTGCATTCGCCCAATGAGTCGAATCGTCGTGCTGGACCCTTCGGAATATCTTTCGATCTTCAAGGTCATATTCGACCTGTCCGGCGTTTCACGTCTGAACGGATTGCAATACCAGTGCCATTTGTAACTACTTGAATCAATGATCTTTAGGTTTTGAAGCCGCGCTGCAATTTCGTCACCGCGCTGAAAATTCAGCATCACACCGCCGAGATCGCGGTCGCAAAGGAGGCTACCCGTTCGCGTGGGTCATAGAAGTTGTCTACGTTTAGTAAAATCGGGCACGAACGCCGAGCGGGCTGCTATTGAAGAAAAGCCAGAAAGGCAAATTGGGAGACTACGAGGGGTTGAGACGATGCCGGTTGATTCCCAGTTTCCTAATCTTTGATTCGAGCGTCTGTCTCGGCAGTCTCAGTTTCGCAGCGGCGCCTGTTGGACCAGAGATCAGGCCGCCCGACTCACGCAGCGCGTTTTCGATCATTACTTTCTCGCGCTCGGCAAGATCTTCGACCAATGGGACCGCCAGCGCAGCCGGCCTGGGAGCTACCGGCGTAAGCCAACTCGGGTCAACACAGAATGTTTCCCCGTCGCATAGGATCACTGCCCGCTCGACCACATTCTGTAATTCGCGAATATTACCGGGCCAGTCATAGCTCCGGAATAAACTGAGCGTGTCCTTGCTTATGCTTCTAATTCTCTTGCCAGCCTTCTTGGCGTAGCGATCGACCAGGTACTCCACTAGCAACGGGATGTCATCGATTCGATCACGAAGCACCGGCAATTGAATCGGGAAAACGTTCAGGCGGTAGAACAAATCCCGACGGAAAGTGCCATCAGCCACCGCTGCACTTAAATCCCTGTTGGTGGCAGCAAGCACCCGGACGTCTACTGAAATTGTTTGATTTCCACCTACTCGTTCGAATTCCCGCTCTTGGAGAACCCGCAGCAAAGCGACTTGTGTCTCCGGGGGCAGTTCTCCGACCTCATCCAGGAAAATCGTTCCGCCGTCGGCCGATTCAAATCGTCCCAGGCGTCTCTGCAGCGCTCCAGTAAAGGAGCCCTTTTCATGTCCGAATAGTTCGGAAGCAATCAGCGAAGGGGGAATTGCCGCGCAGTTGACGCGAATGAACGCGCGGTTCGCCCGCTTGGACCGATTATGGATCGCACGCGCAATCAACTCCTTGCCGGTTCCGGTCTCACCCTGGATCAGAACTGTAGAATCAGTGGGAGCCACCCTCGAAACCTGCTCCAATACTCTGCGCAGTGCCTCGGAGGAGCCAACAATTTCCTCGAACATCGCAGACCGCACGATTTCTTCGCGCAATGCGACGGTTTCGTTTCTCATGCGGTCTTCGGCGCGCTTGCGATCGTCGATGTCCGTCCCTGTCGCATACCACCGAATGACCTTTCCGCCCTCGTCCAATAATGGGTTGTACTGGATCAGGAACCAGCGATACTTGCCGTCTTTTCCCAGAGCGCGTTGCTCGTTTTCGAATGGAATGGCGCCGGAGAGGGCTTTGTGACGTTCTTCGCGAAGTCTCTGAACGTCGTCGGGATGCAAAATGCGCGCCCGAAAATCGTCGGCTCGCACGACGTCGAGAGAAAGTCCGGTGTACTCAAGCGCCACGCGATTTGCGTAAATGGCTTTCCCATCCGGATTCAAGACGATGATGGTTTGCGGAATGACATCAACAATCTCTCTTAGTTCAGTTTCGGATTTCTTGATCTTCTGAAACGCCAACGTCAGCGCGGATTTGGACCGATCGCGCTCGATGGCAATTCCGGCAATTCGGCCGGCATAATCGATGAGCTGCATCTCGGCCGGGCTTGGGAGTCGAACCTCACGGTTGTACATTCCGAACGTGCCCAGCACCTTGCCGTCGTTAGAAATAATGGGGGATGACCATACGGCGCGCAGTCCAGCTTGCACAAGTAAATCCCTGAAGTTTGCGAAATGCGGGTGCGTCAGGACGTCGGCCACGTACACTGGCTTGCGCAGATAAGCCGCCGCGCCGCAGGAACCGACCTCTGGGCCAATATATACGCCGTCGGTCGCGACTCGATAGGCATCGGGCAGCTTTGGTCCCGCGGCGAATCGAAGCCGCAAGCCGTCCTCATCGAGTAGGTAAATCGTGCACAACAATCCTTCCGAGTGAGCTTCGATGAGGAGAGCGACACTGTGGAGAACGTCGTTGAGCGGCGCATCGGTGAGAATCATTTTGAGGGCATCGAGCACCCCCTCACTGGACAGAGTTTGCGTTCGTGCAGGGGATGTTGCAGATACCTGATCCAAAACAACGATGGACGATTTGGCGTCGGTCATGGCGAATGCCCCCTGTCGAGATCAGAAGTATCGCACAAATACCTGCATCACAAACGTGCTGCTCTCTCGGTCAACTCAACTGAACATTCCTCTAAGGGCCCCTCGGTTCTGGGAACATCCTAAGGTACTCTTCGAAACAGCCAGATGCCACCTCCAGTGGCAATCCTCCGGTTCAGACGGCTCCGGCGTGAATGGATCGGCGTTACGCAGTGTGCTCCCCGAGTCGCACCAGAGTAGTGCCTCTGCTTGGGGCGCAGGAGCGCAGGGGAATGCGGCCGCCAAAAACTGTCTCAAAATAAGGGCTCACTCTAGTCATCGACTGTTTACGGGAACCACAAAACTGTCCCACTTTAGGGGTTCACTCCAACTATTTCGATCGCAGAGCCGTCTGCCCCAGGTGATAGGCCAAATGATTGGTACGACTCAGCAGGATGGCGAGTCGGTTACGCAATGGTTCTTTCAAAAAGTCTTCCTCCGACACGGCGCCGTGCTTCTTCAGCCAGTCCGCCGCCGAAAGACTTGCAAACCCCTCGAACAATCTGCCGTTAACTTCTCTCCAGGCCTTCCGAACCAGCTCGACCGATGGAATTCCCGCCTGCGACTTATCGGGATTGGAAATGAACGCGACATCAAACTCAGGATGGAGCCGCTGCCCAATACCCAATAGAGGGAGCATCGCGTCGTGAGTGGCCGTGAGATGTCCCCACAGATAGATCAAGCGGTTTTTTCCCGGTGCGATTTCTTTCAAGACTTCTTGGTCGCTGAGACCGGAAAACATTTTGTCGGCCCTTTCGAGGTTTCCCTTCCATCCGTTCAGCGCAACCGCCAAATACAATTCCTCGTTCGTCATGAGACCTTCCTTCGTGTTTTTATTGGACTCCGCGGCCTATGCGGTTCGGCCGGTAATCAAAACAACATCCAGGTTCATCCAATTCCGGGTTTGGGGTGCGTTTCCGTGTCTGGGAACTTGTGTATAGACCGGCATCAAAAGGTTCAGCGGAGATGAAGCTGCGTTCATTGGTCATTGGAGTTCCTCGACGATTGAATTTGGATCGAAATGCGCTCTCTAAAACTGAGGCAAATTCGAGACATCCCATCCTCCGCCCAGTGCCTTGATGAGAAGCACACTCGCATCCAACCGGCGCCGCAGGATATCAATGGCATTTCGCTCGTTGGCGAGTTCGATCGTCTGAGCGGTGATGACTTGGAGGTACGTGTCGACGCCGCCCGTGTAACGATTCGTAAAAAGTTGAAGAGATTCCTGCGATGACGCAACGGCCTGTTGTTGCTGTTGCGTTTCGTTCTCGAGGATGCGCAAGGCCGCTACGTCGTCTTCGACTTCCTGGAACGCGGTCAGTGAGGTCTGACGATAGGTTGCGACCGCGGCATCATAGTTGGCGCGCGCAGATTCGGAAGTGGCGCGACGGCGCCCCGCGTCGAACAAGGTCTCGGCGAGAACTGGACCGACGGCCCAGAAGCCGCTCGGCCAGCCGAACCAGTTTGAACCCTGCGACCCGGCAAATCCTGCGGTTCCGCCAAGGGTCACGGTGGGAAAATACGCCGCGCGGGCGATGCCGATCTGCTGGTTTGCCTCCGCCACTCGGCGTTCTGCAGCGGCGATGTCCGGGCGTCGCTGCAACAGTTCAGAAGGGAGTCCAATCGGAGTGCTGGGAGGTTGGTAGTTAAGCGGCGCGGTTGTGAGGCTGAACTCCGCGGGCGGCTCTCCAATCAGAATCGCAATGGCATGTTCAAATTGTGCTCGTTGCACGGTGACATCCGTGTCTTGCACACGGATGGTGTCCAACTGGGTTTGCGCTTGCGCTACATCGGCCTTCGGGGCTACGCCTCCTTTGAAGCGACCCGCCGTGAGTTGCAGGTTGTCGGCATAGGCTTTTACCGTATTGTCGAGAAGCTGCTTCTGAGCGTCGGCGCTGCGCAATTCGAAATAGTCCAGGCCGAGTTCCGCCTCGAGACTGAGCTTTGCGGTCTCGTAGTCGGCAGCGGTCGCCTGCGCTTCCTCCCGCGCGGCAGCGAGGCTGCGCCGCACGCGGCCCCAAAGGTCCAGCTCATAGGAAAGATCGAACGGGAGCACGAAATCGCCCTTGCTGGCCTGTTGGATCCTCGACGGATAGTTCGGTGAAAAGTCTGAATTCTTGACATAGCTAGCGCTCGGCGCAGTGGAGATGGTTGGAAATTGCGAAGCCCGATTGAAGCGAATCGCTGCGCGAGCCTCGCGGAAGCGCGCTTCCGCTACTTTTAGGCTCTGGTTGGAAGCGGCGATCTGCTCCTCGAGTTTGTTGAGTTCCGGATCGCCGAAAATCTCCCACCACTTTCCGCGGCTTATCTGGTCGCCCGGCCGTGAGGGCTGCCACTGGTCTGACTCCTTGAATGAACTTGGTGCTTCTTCCTTATACGTGAATGTCATGGGGACGGTGGGCTTGATGTACTTGGGGCCCACAGTGCAACCCGCAAGCAGCCCGAGAAGCAGCGCAACGATGCCAGTGACGATGAAACGCACGACAGCAAAGAAATATCTCATCGCCCGGTCCCGCCTGTTGGTTTACTGCTCAGGCGCACGGGCATGCCGGCGACCAGAGAGTCCGATGGATCGACGATAACTGCGTCCGTTGGTTGCAGGCCTGAAACAATTTCTACACTATTGCCGTAGTCGCGGCTGATCTTGACCGGAACCAACTCAGCTTTGCCGTTGCGAACCAGTCCGACCTGCAGGCCCTCCTTGCGAAAGATCAACGTATTGGACGGAATGGTTACCGAGTGAGTCTCGTCAGGCAGCTTAAGATGAACAAAGACGTAAGCGCCCGGCAGGAGCTCGCCGGTTGGATTGTCAACATCGACTTCAACAAGCAGCGTACGCGAAGCGATGTCGATGGAGTTGGCGTTGCGAACCAGAGTGCCATGAAAAGTTTGACCCGGGAATTCATCGAGGGTCAAGGTAGCTGGTGCACCGGAGCGCGCGGCACGGGAGTACACCTCGGGAACCGAGACGTACAGCCGGAGCTTTTGAATGGCGGCGATGTGAAAGAGTTCCCTCGGTTGTGTGCTGGCCCCTGCATCGATGAGAGCTCCGATGTCCGTACTACGGGCGGTGACGATCCCGTCAAAGGGAGCATAGATTTTTTCGAACGATTGCAGCTGTTCGAGACGCCGCACGTTGGCGGCACTGGATTCGGCCGCGGATTTCACCGCGCTGAGATTGCTGACCGCCTGGTCGGTTTCCTGTTGGGAAACGGAGCCATTGCTGACCAGGTCCTGCCAGCGGGTCGCCGTGATCTTGGCAATGTTCAGGTTAGCTTGCGCGGTATCAAGATCCGCTCGAGCCTGCTCGAGCTGTCGGTCGACTTCGGGGGTTTCGATCTCCGCGAGCAACTGGCCTTTCTGGACATGCGCGCCAATGTCGAAATACCAGCGCTTGAGATAGCCACTGGTTCGCGCATAGATCGGTGCATCGCTGAATGCCTGCGTATTGCCGGGCAGAACAAGTTCCTGTGTGGGGGCGCCTTCCTTCGGAAAGACGACGGCGACGGTGGGAATGGCGGCTTCTTCCGTTCGTTGTTTCAGCCGCGATTCGGCTGCTGCTCGCGAATGAATGCCGGAGTAAATCATCAGACCGAGAGCAGCAAGCGCGGCTGCCGCGACAAGGATTGAGGTTCGGCGCCGTGCACGGTGGCGGGGGCGAAATCCATCTGAACTCGGTTGCATAGTTGGCACTTCGATCGTTTCTGGTTCGGGGGTGGTCATCACATTTTCCTCGCTCGATGCCATTGTTTCCTCTTAACTCATGATTGAATTGGTTCAGGCTCACCCATGGACTCTGCTTGGGCAGCCGCAGGATCACGTCGTCCGTGTAACAAGCTGAAGACCGCCGGGACGAAGATCAGTGTGGCCACAGTAGCGCACAAGAGGCCGCCAATGACGGCGCGCCCGAGGGGCGCATTCTGCTCGCCGCCCTCGCCCAGCCCGAGGGCCATGGGAATCATGCCGATGATCATGGCTAGCGCGGTCATGAGTACGGGACGAAACCGGGTGAAGCGATCGGATCTCCGTGGTGCAGGAGCCGTTCTTTCGCAAAAGACACAACCAGAATGCTGTTCGCCGTTCCCACGCCCATGCACATAATGGCGCCCATCAAGGCCGGGACGCTGAGCGTTGTGTGTGTGACAAATAGGAAACCGACGATGCCGGCAAGCGCGCCAGGAAGCGCCGTGATGATGATGAAGGGATCCAACCACGATTGGAAGTTCACCACGATCAGGAGGTAGACGAGAACGACGGAGAAGACGAGTCCGCCCAGCAGCCCGACGTACGAGCTGCGCATGGTTTGCAGCTGACCCCGAACAGTCACGAAGCTGCCGCGCGGCAAGGATTTTCGATCGGCATCCACTATGCGCGTGACCTCGCGGCCAACCGCTCCCAAATCGCGCCCCTGGACGGCGGCATAAATATCGACCACGCGCCGAATGTTATAGTGGTTCACAACTTCCATTTCGTTCGCCCGTTTAATGGAAGCGACATCCGCAAGAATTTCGGGACGCGCGGCGGTTGCCGCATTGAGTGGAGTGTTCTGAAGGTCTTCCAGGGATTGAATCGAATATTGCGGAGTCTGGGTGACTAGGTTGTAGTTGACGCCGTTCTTGAAATTCAGGAAGAACATCGGCGTGATCTGGAAGCTGCCGCTGAGTGAGTTCAACATGCTGTTGGCAACATCGCGCTGGGTATAGCCGCCCTGGGCAGCCTTGGTACGGTCCACCGTCACATCGAATTCCGGGTAATCAAACGCTTGTTGTATGCGCGCATCCGCGATGCCCGGAACCCGCTCGATTTCGTGCAGCATCCGGGCTGCGACTTCGCGATTGCCCTCGACGTCGGTTCCCTCAACTTGGATATCGATGGGCGCCGGCAAACCAAAGTTCAGCACTTGAGTGACGATGTCCGAGGGTAGGAAGTAGAACGTCGTCCCCGGGTATTCGCGTGGCAGTGTGTCCCGCAGGCGCTGCACATAATCTGCAGTGGCGCGATGCTCTTCTTTGAGGGATACCAGAATATCGGCGTCGCCCGCCCCAATGAGGCCCGATGTGCTGTGCATTAAATTGATCGTGCTGTAAGGCAGTCCGATGTTGTCCAGGATGTTATCCACTTCGCGTTCGGGGATCTCACGGCGTATGGAGCCCTCGACGAGATCGCACAGCTTCGCGGTCTCCTCGATTCGCGTGCCGCTCTTGGCGCGGAGATGGAGGACGAATTGACCGTTGTCGGTGTTCGGAAAGAAATCCTGACCCAGCCACGGCACGAGGAGGAATGCCGCAGCGCAGGTCATAAGAAAGGTGGGGATGAAAAGGGCCCGCCGGTGGACAAGCACTGTGAGCAGAGCGTGGTAGGCATTCCGAAGCCGCTCGAATCCGCGCTCGAACGCTCGTTGAAACCCCACAAGAGGATTCCGTGAACTGGCTGCGTCGCCCTGCTTTGCTTTCAGCAGATACATCGCCAGCGTGGGAACGAGCGTCCGGGAAAGGATGTACGACGCGAGCATCGCGAACACTACGGCTTCGGCGAGAGGAACAAAGAGGTAGCGAGCGACACCGCTCAGCAGAAACATCGGCAAGAATACGATGCAGATGCAGAGCGTTGACACCAGGGCGGGAACGGCGATTTGCGCAGCGCCTTCCAGAATGGCATCGCGCTGGGCATGCCCTTCTTCGAAATACCGCTCGATGTTTTCGATCGTAACCGTTGCGTCGTCCACAAGGATTCCGACGGCGAGAGCCAAACCGCCGAGCGTCATGATGTTGAGCGTTTCTCCGAGAAAGCCGAGGATCATGACGGAAGTCAGGACGGATAGCGGAATGGAAATCGCTATGATTAACGTGCTCCGCCAATTTCCCAGGAAGAGCAGAATCATCAAGCCCGTGAGGCACGCGGCGATGACGGCCTCGCGGAGCACACCATTGATGGAACCTCGGACGAAGATGGACTGATCGGCCAGAGGCACAATCTTGAGTTCCGGCGGCAGGGTCTGCGCGACACGCGGAAGAAGGCCGCGAATGCCTCTTACGACGTCGATTGTCGAACCGTTGCCGGCCTTGAGCACGGACACCAGAGCGCCGCGATGGCCATCCTGGCGCACGATGTTGGTCTGCGGCGCAAAGGCGTCGCGCACGTTCGCTACGTCGCGAAGATAGATCGTGGAATTCCCAACAACCTTGACCGGGAGGTCGTTTAGCTCGGGGACGGTCCTCATGCTGGCGTTCAGCCGAACGTCGTATTCGAATGGACCCATCTTTGCCGTCCCGGACGGCAAAATCAGATTTTGCTGTTGGACTGCAGTGAGAACGTCTTGCGGAGCAAGCCCTTTCGATTGCAACAAGCCGGGATTCAAATCGATCATCACTTGGCGCTGCTTCCCGCCATAAAGGAAAGGAACTACGGCCCCAGGAACTGTCACCAGTTGGGGCCTCAGGAAATTCTGTCCGAGGTCGTTCAACTGCTGCTCCGACAGCCCATTTCCGGAAAGGCCCAGCTGCAGAATAGGTACGCTCGAGGCGCTGAAGTTGATGATTATCGGAGGCAGGGTCCCGGGCGGCAGGAACCGCAGGATGGTTTGTGATACGCCCGTCACTTGGGCATTCGCGGTGTCCAGACTCGCGCCATGTTGGAGGTAAATCTTGACAATGGCTTGACCATTTATCGTGGTCGATTCCAGGTGTTCAATGTTGTCGACAGCCAAGGTCAATATCCGTTCGTACGGGCCCGTGATCCGCCCTTCTAATTCCTCCGGATTCATAACCAAAATGAGTACGGCAAGGACGATGAACGTATACGGCCGGTCCAGAGCGACTCGAACAATCCACATATCTAGAGCTCCCTACATTCCAATCGTAAACCGATCGCGCGAGGTACATCCATCAGATGAGACCGCCCGGTCTCCAGATACAACAAATCTTCGCGTTACACCTCGCCCGGAGAGTCTGTATCCCGGACATCCAGGCGGACTCGACATGGCGCCTCAATGTCTCGCGCCCTTTCCTGCCGCGAGCACGGCGGCCAGCGCGAATGGATTGGCTCTGTTTTTCATTTTCTCCTCCTGCTGCAACAGAGCACGTGAGGCGCCCGGTTTCTTGGATGCAACAAGAGACCGCTTGGTCTCATCCAATATCTGGTACAATGCAATTAGCGACCAGTCGGTCGCACATCGAGTTGGCGGGGGTGGGGATATGCGCAAAGGCGAACAGACGCGCCAGGAAATCATTCGCAAGGCGGCGCCCATCTTCAATCAGCGGGGTTATGACGGAGCGGCCCTGTCCGATCTGATGGAGGCGACCGGCCTCGAAAAAGGCGGAATCTACCGTCACTTTGACAGCAAACAGCAGCTCGCGGCCGAGGCATTCGACTTTGCCTGGCAACAGACATTCGACGCACGGATTCACGATCTGGATAGGACCTCGAATACCGTCGACAGGTTAAAGCAGTTGGTTGCGAATTTTGTTGAGCGGCGAGGTACGATTCCCGGCGGCTGTCCATTGCTCAACACGGCGATCGATACTGATGACGGAAATTCTGTTCTGAGGGCGCGCGCGCGGAACGCCTTGCGCGATTGGCGCAGCTACGTTATTTCAGTGATCCGCGCAGGAATCAAGGCGCGGGAAATTCGCCCAAGGATTGAAGCAAAAAAGGTCGCGACTCTCATCATTTCTTGCCTCGAGGGTGCAATCATGCTTTACCGCCTTGAGCGAACTGAGGAAGCGCTGCGCGACGTGCAAGCCCATCTCGACAGCTACCTCGAAGCAGAAGTGCGACTTCCGCCTAAGTAACCAATGGTCATCCATAATTTCACACTCTACGTAGCCAATCGTGTTGCCACGCCGCACCAGTCTGCCCTCAGCTCGCAGGCGAACCTCGCACACGCGGTGAAAGAAATTGATTTTTAGTTCGATCGTTGCGAAGGATTTGTCGGGCGCGAGTGTGCTTGCTAACGCCATTCCCATCGCAGCGTCTGCAATATCGCAAAGACTTCCCCATGGAGGGTCCCCATGGGATTTGCGTGTTGTCGCCCGGCCGCCAGGGTGATGACAGCGTGTCCATCCGCAATTTCCTTCGCGTCAAACCCGATTAGCCGTGCCACGGGGGCACCGTTCGCCTCGAAGTGAACCATAAATCCTCGCTAAATGAATAGGTTGTGGCACTATCCCCTGTAACAGGGCGACCGACTGGTCTCTGTGCACCACTTCAGCGCAGAATAAATGAAACCGCACGGTCTCATCTTGCATCGAAACTCTCCAGAAAGGTTGAGTGGGATTGTTCGGTCGTTTACAGCAGGTCGCAAAGTCGCCTGCGGCTCACTGAATACAAAGCCGAGAGAGCGGCAATATGCGTTTCGATCCAGATTCTTAATTCGAGGAACTTCAATGACCAATGAACATTATATCGTCTCCACTGATTCCATTGATCGCGATCGGTACACAAGTTCCCAGACTCGGGAACGCACCCTAAACGCGGCCATCATCCAGGCAAACATCAGCGAAGGTTTCGAAGAGTATCTTGAGATCTACGACGAATTTTATGCTGACGACGTCGAGGCAGGCAGCGAAACGGGGGAAGAACTGATTCGTGGAAAAGCGAGAGTGCGCTCATTTATCGCCAACTTCTTGGTTCCGCTTCACGTAATGGCCGAAATCGGTGGCCTCGTGATATCTATTCGACAGACAGCGATTCCGCGAGATGCTGCGAACGAGACGCATTCCGCATGGACGCTCGAACTGGTCGGTGTATCCGGCAGGTCGTGCACCGTGAGTTGGCGCGCCCTCCGGAGATGGAATGGATCGCGCGTCGTGTACGAATATCACTATGACCATCAGCAGAGCGGCGGGCCGCTGACCTCCAATGACCTTAATTTCAATGCAGCTACGTCTGCTGCAGGGTTTCTAAGGCCTTCATAACGGGTTGTAAGTCCGGGGCAATAGCGAACAAACGAATTATGGAGATTCAACCTGAACAAAGAGATAGCTGAAGCTGGAACTCGAGACTCTGCGCTGAGGTGGGAGGTGTTCGTCACGCCCGGCATTCCAACCGTCGCGAGCGACCTGGCCCCAGGCACGAAACAGCTGATGTGGTCGCCGATAGTGAAGAACCGCACATCGCTTGGCGAAGGATGGGATAACTAGCATGCGTGCAATGAGAGCAGAAGGATTCAGCGGTTACAAGGATTTGAAGCTAGTAGCCATTCCAAAGCCGGCACCCTCGGATGGCCGAGTACTGGTAAGGATTACAGCAGCTGGGGTCACGCCACTCGAGCACACCATTCTGTCGGGGGGATACCCGCGAGCGAAAGCGCCGCTGGTCTTGGGAGGAGAGGGAGCGGGCGTGGTGGAGGAGGGAGGGGCAATGGCGTTTCCTGTCGGTTCACGCGTGATGTTTACGGGGCCGTATGGCGTTTCAGAGAATGGAGCCT
>WNGI01007547.1_pt1 | contig 13564 bp, 15 predicted proteins | sample 5400621 | NCBI WGS metagenome assembly WNGI01 (sample SAMN13153374, study PRJNA577476) | soil metagenome | isolation source: 20 cm soil or saprolite under Garry oak tree replicate 1 | place: USA:California | collected 2016-06-15
CCGTCGATGATCGAAGCGGCGAACCGTTACAACCGTCACCCGGGAACGTGCCATTACTACCTGAACGACCGGACGGATCTCGCGCGGTTCGACGATGGGAGTTTCGACTTCATCTACTCCAACATCGTGCTCCAGCACATGCAGCCGAGGGACCAGCGACGGAACCTGGCCGAACTCGTTCGCGTGTTGGCGCCGGGAGGGATCTTCGTCTTCCAACTTCCGAGTGCGCCACTCCCCGTTCCGGACCCGAAGGGTGGTTGGCCGCGACTGAAGCGACGCATCAAGTCCATCACGCCATCGTTCGTCCTCGTCCCGTATCGGCGCGTGCGTCGAGAGCTGACCAGTCTCGGACAAGGCCCCCGCATGGACATGTGGGGGCAACCGGAGGACGAGGTTCGGGCCTACATCGCCTCGCTCGGTGCAAAGACGATCAGTGTGAAGCCGGATGCGATGGCTTTCGGCTGGTCCGGCTTTCGCTATGTGGTAGGCAGATAGCGAAGCGATGGCGTGATGGCCCGCGCGAGCCAGCCAACCTCCTTTCACTTGGCCGGAGCCATTAGGGCGTCGTCACGAGGAGGCTCGTATGTCATGCTCGCCAGATGGTGCGCCGCCCGTTCGTCATCGCAGGCGTCTCCGTCGCCGTAGCCGGCCTTGCGCTCGCTGTCGCGATAGGTCCCTTGCTGAAGACGTGCGTCTCCTCGATCCCTATCTGCGCGTACCAGACCAGCCTTCTTCCGTGCGCGAGCCCTGTCACCACTTGCAGCGGGCCCACCCTTCTGCTGCGCATCGCTGTCGCCGTGCTAGCCGTCTCGGTCGGCCTGGCTCTCGCTTTGATCGGATCGACTGGGAACCGACGGAATTCAGCTCCCATCCTCCTCTGAAGTCGCACGCTCGTGGAAGTGGTCACGCGGTGGAATACTTCATCGCATGGCGCGGCCCAACGCACAGACGCTGCAGGTCTTCGCTGCGGCCGTGTTCTTCTGTTAGTCGCTCTGGTGGGAGCGATCGTGTTCCTGAAGGACGGCCCTCCAACCTGTCCCCTTGGTGCCATCTGGGGAGGCCCTGAGGATCCCGGCCTCTGCGGGGTTCCAGTGAACCCAACGGACGGGACCATCCGGGATCGAAGTGGTGCCCGTGACCGTTGACCAGAAGTGGGTGGAGCGTGTTCTCATCGTCGGAGTGGGTCGCTCGGAGCGATCTTCCTTGTCGCAGTGGGTCTCAGAATGGCCACGAGAGAGAAGGGAGCCACCGATTTGATCTCGACAGGGTCATCCGATGGAACCGCTTGATCCCGCAGTAGGGATGCGGTCCGTCTTGGGTTCCGGTGTGGTCCTGTAGAACACCCAAAGGCGATGAGCGGCACCCGTAGTGGAGTCCATTACCCATCGGGCGAGCCCGGTGGGACGCAATCCTTAGGTGGAAGGGCGGTCCGACGATCTCTTGCCCGTATGTCGCAGCGAAAGCGTTGACCGTCTCGCATGCGCTCCTGGAACGTCCGCGCCCGCTCGAAGACACACCACAACCCCAACCACTAGGAGGCCTGTGGTGGAAATCGTCGAGCAAGGGCACATCGGAACGACGATCGTCATCGGGCCCGGATGCCTCAGACGCACGTGCAGTGGACGTCGGCCTCCCGGCAGGCCGCGCATCTCAGGGTGCAGTAGCGGTCCGATCCGGCGTGCAGGTGAAGCGCGTCATGTTCGTCAGCGACCGCGCCACAGATCGCACACTTCCAGCCATCGGTCGCCTCACCACATCTCGGGCAGAGCGTTGATGCTCCCGCCGATGTCATCCGCGAACCTCCTCTCCCGGAGAGCGTCGGATTCATCCGCTCTTCGCAGTGGTGATCCCACGGAGGGACACGACCGCGCCCACGACGAACACGATCGTCGCGAGGTAGATCAGTCCGAGGTGCCCAATCGTGTCGAGGTGGTATGGGTAGTGCGCGGGGAGGGCAACCATCAATCCCAGAACGGGGGCCGCCACCGCTCCGACCCACGCCCACATCTGTCCGCGCCGAACGCCATACGCCACGAGGAACAGCACGGCGAGGCCGGTCGCGGCGATGAACCCGGAGACCGCGATCTGTAGGTGAGCGATGTAGTGGTACAGGGAGGGGCTGAAGGCCTGGATCTGGTCCTTCCCCACGTTCACCTGACCAGGCCCTATCCCGAGCTCGAGAAAGCTAGCCGTGAAGTTACGGATGAAGAAGAGCACCGCGTACCCGATGAACCCGACCGCGGCGATTCCCATCAACCAGGACCCCCACCTGAGGTTCCGCTCCACCGCCGCCGCCCGTGCATCCTGTGCCGTGATGGTCGCCATTGACCGATCACCTCCTCTACGGATTAGAGACGCCCCCCGGATTCGGTCGATTGCGCATGCGACCCGATGCAATAAGTTCGTCCCAGCGGACGTCCTTTTCGTAGGAAGGCGTGCACGTGTCGCGTCGAGCGGAGATGGGTCAAATCGTCACCCGAGATCGGACGAAAGAGGCCTATGAGACCCTCGTTCATGAGGAGCTCCCTGGCCTCTACTCGCTGGCGCGCAGGCTGGAGCGAGACGGTGCGGAGGACCTGGTGCAGGAGGCGTTGCTGCAGGGCTACAGGGCCTTCGAGAGCCTGAAGGAAGAGGATGCAGGTGCCCGCTGGCTGAAGACGATCTTGGTGAACGTCTTCCGGGACGAGCTCCGGAAACGCGGACGACGCATCGTCGAGGTCGCGTCGGGCGATCTGGAGGACTTCTCCCTATACCGCACGCTGATCGATGAAGACCCGCTTCCGTACTCCGACACGCTCCATACCGATTTTCTCTGGGCATTCGGGCCCGATGATCTCCGCGAGGTGCTGATGCTCATGCCCGAGATCTACCGGGCGCCGTTGGTGCTGCGATACATGGATGGGTTCTCGACGAAGGAGATCGCGCGGCTGTTGGACGCGCCACTCGGCACGGTCCTCGCGCGTCTGCATCGGGGCCGGAACCTCTTCGAACGCACGATGTGGGTCTATGCCGACGAGACGAACCTCCTCCGGAAGGAAGACGACGATGGGTGAGACGACGGCAGTCATCCCGTGCTCTGCGGCGGTGCAGCAGCTCTGGGACTACCTCGACAATGCGATCGCGCCAGAGGATCGGGAGAAGGTGGATCACCACCTGGCGTTCTGCCGCCGTTGCTGCGGCGAGCTCGAGTTCGCAGAGGAGATCCGGCGGTTCCTCGCCTCGGGCTCCTCGGTGGAGATGCCCACCGACGTGAAGCAACGCCTCGAGCGTTTCGTGGAGGAACTCTAGACGTGGGCAAGGACCTGATGTTCCAGGGTGAGATCAAGGATGCCGTCCGGGACGCATACGGCTCGATCGAGGGAGGCGCCGGCGAAGTTGCCATCCGTCGGTTCTACAGCGAGGAGGAGCTCGCGGAGGTGCCCTTCGGCGCGCGCGACTGGGCGCTCGGCGTCGGCAATCCCGTCCGATATGCGTTCCTGCAGCCCGGGGAGGTCGTCCTCGACGTCGGGTCCGGGGCAGGCATCGATACGATCCTCGCGGCGCGACGGGTCGGGCCGACGGGCAGGGTGATCGGGCTCGACATCGTCGAGGCGATGGCCGATCGAGCTCGCGCGCACGCCGTCGAGGCTGGCGTCGACGGCTGGACGGAGTTCCTCCACGGTGAGATGGAGCAGGTCCCGCTCTCGGATGCATCGGTCGATGTTGTGATCTCGAACGGTGTCTTGAACCTCTCGGCGCGCAAGAGTCGAGCGGTCGCTGAGATCTATCGCGTACTGGTACCCGGGGGCAGGATCTCGCTCGCCGATCTCACGGTCGAAGGTGAACTCCCGCCCGAGATCGCGAACGACCAGAGCGCCTGGGCCGGGTGAGTAGCTGGCGCGCTGGCGGAGCGTGTCTTCGCCGAGAAGCTCGGGAGAGCGGGGTTCGTGGGCGTGTGGGTGGGTGGCCACCGGCCGACGAGCATCGACGAGGCGTCGCAGTACCCGCTGTTCACCGATGACGTGATCCGCTTGATGCGTTCGACGATGCCTCCGGAGCAACACGACAACGTCGCCACATCCGTGATCGTGAAGGCTCGGAGGCCGGGCACCGGCCAGCCTGCCTAGTCATCCACACTGCTTGGCCAGAAGCCGGTCCTTCGAGCCGAAGTCCCCCCGCGCTCACGGACCGCAACCGGCGTCACGTGTGGGAACCTCGAGATGCTCGCCAAGGATGACGCTGGCCACATCGTCGCACGACGGGGTCCATTCCCGACATGTGACGAGGCCGTGTGGGTGATCTCGACGGTGTCGCTCGCACCATCGCCTTCTCCGACGGCCGGGTGAAGGGATCGCTGCAAACAGAGATCGTCTTTGCGGTGGCCCGTCCACGTAACGCCCACGGAGGCCGGAGCGCCCCACCCAGCCCCTCAAACACAGGACGGGATAGGAAAGACCGGGGGGCCGAAAGTGGTACGGGGCGGCGGCGCTCAGCCGACGACGCGGTACAGCTGCCAGCAGTAGGGACGCCCTTCAGTTCATGCTCGCCGGCGCCCTCGAAGGGGAGGCCCGAGCTCACCAACAGCTCCTTCACAGTCGGCACCATGCGCGAGACGCGCTCCACGTGTCGTCCTGCTTCGTCTCGTGTCCGCGTGTCGTTCTGTCGTGAGCGCGGTGTGAGTAGGTATTGGTGACCTCACTCCGCTGAGCCGCCGGCGAGAGGCCTGGCGCTCGATCGAGATGGGGTCGCCAAGCCTTGCTCACACCCTGCCACAACGGCGCCTCACCCTCAGCGCCATCAATGGCTCACGCCACCGGCTTCTCCATGGCGGCACCAGCGATCGTCATGCCATCCGGCATCGGGATGTCGATCCGATCGGTCACAGTGAATCCGTTCGCCTGGTAGAGCGGTAGTCCCGGCATGGTCGACATCAGCGAGAGCATGTGAAAGCCCTCTGCCTTCGCCGTCGCCTCCGACGCTTCGAGGATGAGCTTCCCGAGGCCCCGACGCGTCCAGTCGGAGCGTACGAACATCGCTCTGATGCGGGCGGGCTCTGTCGCCGGGTCGAGGAGCCTCGCGTCTGACGCTCCCAGTCCCGAGCCCGTATAGAGCTTGTCGCGCCGGCTCCAGCCGCCGCACGCCACGAGTTCACCGGCAACCTCGATCACGAAGTAGGTGCCGTCCTCGATGAGCGTCCGATCGACGACGGCGATGTGATCCACGCTCGATCGCGTCTGTTCCTCTGAGTAATGTCTGGGGAACAGGTCGCGAGTCGAGGCCTTCATGAGAGCCTCGATCGCGACCTCGTCGCCAATCGTGGCCAGCCGGAGCGTTGGCGAGCTCTCTGGCACGGCAGCCCCCCTACTCGCCCGTCCAGAGATCCGTGCTCAGGTACTTCATCCCCGAGTCAGCCAGCACAATCACCACGGTCTCGCCAGCGTGAGGGCCGCGCAGGAGCTGCTCCGCCCCCGCCAGGCAGGCACCCGCTGAGAACCCGGCGAGGATTCCCTCGGTCCGTGCGAGCCGGCGCGCGGCATCGATCGCGTCGCCGTCGCTCACCGTGAGGAAGCCATCGACCAGCTCACGATCGAGCAAGGGCAGCGAACGCATTGCATAGCCCCCACCTTGGATGCGATGGCCCGGCCGAACGACCGGCTCGCCCCTGAGAGCCGCAGCGCCGTCCGGCTCGATGACGTAACAACCGATCGAGGGGTCGCGCTTCTTGAGGTATCTGGCGATGCCCGTGAACGTCCCACCCGTGCCGACGAACTCACAGAAGGCCCTAACGTCTCCGCCGGACTGCTCCCAGATCTCCGGTGCGGTGCCATCCTCGTGTGCGGCCGGGTTACCTTCGAGGTGGAACTGGTCGGCGCGGAACGCCGCCCGTTCGGCGGCGATCCGCGCCGCGACCTCCTCCACAAGAGCGAGATCTTCGCCGGAGACGTGCCCCACCCGCGAACCCTCCTCCTGGTCCACGAGCACCACCTCGGCGCCGAGGGCCCGCATCATCTGGGCGCGCTCGGCGGAGTTGCCGGCGGACATGACCGCGACGAACGGGTGGCCCGTCACGGCACACACGATCGCCAGGCCCGTCCCAGTGTTCCCACTCGTCAGCTCCACGACCGTCTGGCCGGACCGCAGCTCACCGCTCCTTTCGGCATCCTCGATCATCCGGAGCGCGATCCGGTCCTTCTTTGAGCCGCCCGGGTTCAGGTAGTCGAGCTTCGCGAGGACGCGACCGTCGAGACCGCTGGTCACCCGTGAGAGCGAGACGAGCGGCGTCCAGCCAATCGCCGTGATGACCGACGAACCAAACGTTCGTTTCCCTTGGACGATCTCGTCCAAAGCGCTCCCCTGGAGAACGAGCCTACCTTCAGACATGTCGACATGCTCCGCCGAGTACGCGTGCAGGAAGGGGCGGGGGGGCGAAAGTGGTACGGGCTGGCGATACTGTGCGTCCGTGCGTACTCGCGCCCTCGTCGTGATCTCTCTTGCGCCGTTGTTGATCGCCGGCTGTCACGGATCCGGCTCTGCCGTCGCCAGTTCGTCGGGGACGGCGGCCCTCGCGCCTTCAAGTCCATCGCTTGTTAACAGCGCACCGACCGTCCCAACCGGGTCAGCGTCGAGCCTCGCATCGCCCTCCTCCGCTGAACAGGCCTTCGCAACCTCGTTCGCGAAACTCCAAGGCAACCCGCCCACCTATCACGGCGTCGCCGTTTCCCACGCCGACGATCCGGGAAACGACTTCCGGCTCGAGGTGTGGATGGAGCCTCCTGCGTTCCGGGTCGAGATCTCCATCGGCGGCGACCCACGGCGATTCATCGTCGTGACGCAGGACGGGAAACGTTTCGGAGGTTGGGATCCCGTCACGCATGAGTTCGGGATGATGGACGGGCTGACGGAGCAAGCCGCCGTCCTCGTGTCGCCCCTCTACGGCTTCGAGCCATTCAGCCCGTTCTGGTGCAGCCCGGCTCGCGTGGTGGGCCCAGAGACCATCTTGAATAGACCCTCTGTCCGCATCCGATGCTTGGCTAAGGGGGAGGAACGCGACTACTGGCTCGACGACGCGACAGGGTTGATCCTGCGGATCGAGGTCGCGGGCACCAGTCCCGGGACGCGGCACGTGTGGGCAGCGTTCACGCAACTCGAGGTGGATCCGCAGATCGACCCCACGTTGTTCGATCCACAAGCGCTCCGTCGCGAGACGGCAACCTGAGCGCTCTTCGATGGGAAGGGGCGGGGGCGGCAAATGGTACGGGACTTAGACATCGACGCACGGGATGGACGTTCGGAGGGCGAACGAGAGACATGTACGTGTCGTCTAGTTGATAGCCTGCCCGGCATGAGACCCGCTCCTCGCATCCGGCCTTGGTCGTGGCCCTTGCGGCGGCGCGGGAGCCTGCGCTGAGGTAGCCCGCCACCGCCGCTTCCTCGTCGGTTCCGACTACAGGAAGGAAGCTCACGGGCATGCGCATCTTTTCTGGTATCCAACCCACGGGAGCCAAGCACTTCGGCAACTTCAGCGGTGGCTTCCGGCAGTACGCCTCGACCCAGACGATGGGAGAGGCGTTCTTCTGCGTGGTCGACCTGCATTCGATCACGGTCGACTACGAGCCGGTAGACCTCCACGCTCGAACGCTCGATCTCGTAGCGATGCTGCTCGCGACCGGCATCGATCCGGAGCGCTCGGTTGTGTTCCTCCAGAACCACGTCCCAGCCCATGCCGAGGCCGCATCGCTGCTCGCGGCCTCAACGACCTTCGGCGAACTTCGCCGCATGACGCAGTTCAAGGAGAAGGCCGAGACCCAGGCTCTCGTTTCGGCGGCGCTCTTCACCTACCCGGTGCTGATGGCTGCCGATGTGCTGCTCTATCAGACCGACACGGTGCCGATCGGCGATGATCAGCGACAGCACGTCGAGCTCATCCGTCGTGTCGCCGAGCGTTTCAATGCCAGGTTCGGCGCCACTTTCTCCGTTCCCGAGGGCGCCATCCCGGAGGTAGGTGCCAGGATCATGGATCTCCAAGACCCCGCCCGAAAGATGTCGACGACCGGTGGGAGCGAGCTCGGGACGCTGTTGATCCTCGATCCACCAGACGTGATAGCCAAGAAGATCAGGTCTGCCGTAACCGACGCGGGTACAGAGGTCAGGTACGAACCGAGCGCCAAGCCCGGAGTTTCGAACCTCATCGAAATCCTCCACGTCGCCACGGGCGAGGGGATCGAGTCGATCGAGGGGCGTTACGCGGGGAACGGCTACGGGGACTTCAAACGTGAGGTCGCAGAGGCGGTGATCGAGCTCCTCGAGCCGGTACGGGAGCGCTTTCGAGAGGCCCGTGCGGACCAAGCGAACCTTCGGCGCGTTCTTGCCCTGGGCGCGGAACGGGCCCGAGCTGCGAGCGTGCCGACCCTCGAGCGGATGTACGAAAGCATGGGGTTCGTTCGGCCAACCGCGCCCTGATTGGCCCCCGTACAGACATCTTCTGGAGCGCCTTGGGACACGAACTCCCATTCCTGAACCGCCTATGGCCTATCCCCTCAAACGCGAGACCGTCTTCGGGACCGATAACCGGTCTCCAACCCGTCCATGGGTTACGGCGTTTCCAGCTCGCTATCTGGTACTCCCCTCGGGCGCTAGACGGGCCGCCGGCGACTGAATGACTGGTCGTTGTACAAGCGCGAGGCCGTGCCACTTTCGGTCCCCTTCCCATCCCTTCTACTGCAAGATCGAGGATCCGAGCTCGAATCACCGCCGCCAGCGAGAACGAGACCGGGCAGCCGTCGGTGGCTCATTGAGAGTGAGTTCGGCCGTACGCGCGGCCGTGTAGCCCAAGGCGTAGGCTCGGGGGATGACGGCTTGCTTCGATCGTTCATCACGAGTCGAGGCGCCGATCGAACGGGTCTTCGATCTCGCTTTGAGCGTCGATCTCCACAAGGCCTCGATGGCGGCATCCAACGAGCGCGCTGTCGGCGGCGTCACGAGAGGACGGATCGGGCTCGGCGAGGAGGTCACCTGGCGTGCCCGGCACTTCGGTGCGGATTGGACGATGACGAGTCGGATCGTTGAACTCGAGCGACCAACGTTCTTCGTCGACGAGCAGGTACTAGGCCCATTCAAGCGATTCCGTCACGAGCACACCTTCGTAAGCGTCGACGACGGCACCGACGTCCTTGATGCTGTGTGTTTCGAGGCTCCCTTCCAACCGCTCGGAGCATTCATCGAGGGCTTCCTACGCCGCTACCTCCGTCGCCTCATCGGGAGGCGAAACGACTTGCTCAAGGAGTGGGCTGAGCGAACGCGTGAAGGACAGAGCTAGGACCCCAACGCGCGAGTACCGGTTCGACCAAGGTTCGAGCTACCAACGACAGAGTCTGGCCCTGCTCGCGAAACAACAGGTCCCTGGACTCGTAGAAACCAAGGTCGCTAAGGACGCGGGCTGACAGGTCGCATGCCGGACAGGTCCCCAGTTCGCGGGTTCGGCCCTCCCAATCGAGTGCCGTTCTGGGCAGAGCCTCGAACAGCGTCTCGCCGCCGGTGTTCGTGAACCCAGACGAGTTGCCGTCGGCGAGCTCAGCCAGGGTGCCGAACAGTTCGGAGCTGTCGACCCACCTCCCGTCCAGAAAGAACTGCGGCCATGCCAGCAGGACCGAGTTCGGCACCAGAGCTCTCAAGCGCGGGAACCGCGGATACCAGAAGCTGCCGTCGACCACGAGGCCTCGGACACGCGTCGGGATCCCGGTGCTTCTCGCAATCGCTTCGAGCAGGGCAAGGCGCTGACTGCACGATCCGCGGCCACGCGCGAGTACTTGGGAAACGGGTCGGGCATCGTTGACCGAGTACATCGGGCGGATCTCGTTCGAGATCCCTTGATGCGCTGCCCGAATCAGTGCCGCATCGTCCGTATGGACCGCCGCTCCCCGGACCGCCTGCACGAACGCCTGAACGCCGGCGTCTTGCCAATCCAGGATCTGAGTCGGGGCCGTGCTGCGGTTCCGCCACCACGGAGTTAGGAGCGCACTCGTCACACCGCAATGGTCTCGCATTTCTGCCCCGACTGGTCACCGTCGTGCGAACGGGAGATGAGTTGTGCTCTGGATCGCTGCCTGTCGATCGTTATCCGAACCGTTCGTACCGCATCATCGGTTGCACTCGGGATGCTCAGCACTGCGGATAGGTCGAGGCCTGGATCGCCGCCGACGCGGCGTTGAGTTCGTAGTTCGCCATCCGGCGTTCGCCCGAGAACATGTACCCATTGGCCGCTGCGAGGTGCCGGTTAACCTCGGGGACAACGAAGAGAACCCTAAGGTTGGCACCCTTCCGAGGCGGCGCCATCACTGGGATCGGCCGCTCAGGAGACTCAGCGGAAGGGGGAGTTCCCGGCGGAGGCGGGGGCACGTCCACACGCGGAGTCTCCGTCATGCTCGAAGCGCGGTCGAGCATCGATATCGCTCGGCTTCCCTGATCGTAAGAGAAGCGGACAGGGAGCATGGTTGATGGTGTCGTCCCGCCGCGGCCTTCAGACGTCCATTCTCCGTCTCGCTCGGCGCTGAGCACGGCGCCATGACCATTGCAAGGCGACGATCCATCCGATCTCCGCGACGACGATCGCCGGAATCACGAGCCACGGTTCGATGAACCAGGCAGGAACGGCGAGGATCAACCAACTGGGGATGCGGACACGCCAATAGACGTGCCCTCGATAGAGGTACTCGGTCACCTCCCGGAGACGGGATCGGGCGCTGCGCCATCGCGTTGGGTGTTCGAACAGCATGCTCATGCCGGTCATCCGGTCTTGGCGACTTCCTTCGGGCCGGATGACGAACGGCTCCAACTGGACGACCGGCGCTCGTTCGAGCGTTTCCCCCAGCGCGACGAAGACGGGATCGGAGGCCTTTCCGAAGCCCAGCAGAGTTGCGTCGTGCGGTACGGGTCCGTCGGCGTTTCCCCACTGGAACCACAGGAAGCGATGTGCCGGGATGTGCTCGGTGCGCTCGATCGGTCGATGCTCCAATCGGATCAGCGGGCGTTGATCGTGCCTTCTGCCGGCGCGTATCCGGTGATCTCATCGAAGACGAGTGCGTCGCAAAACCCATTCTCCCTGCCGAGGGGGCGCGGAGAGTCGACGCGCCCAGAGGATCCGGCGATCGGTGATGATCGGATGACCGCGGCTCTGAGCGACGATCCTCTCGCCGGGCTCGAGTTGAGTCTCGAGGAAGCGGACCCGTTCGTTGCTGAGTCGTTCGCCACGTTCACGGGCCGCGCGGTTCCGACGGCGGAGCTCGGCGCGTGACCAACCGTTGATATCGGGTGGCCTCGCGTCCTCGGTCATCGCTCGAGACTAGCCCGGCACACGATCGCGCTTCGCAGGCGTCTGGCTTGGCGGGTCCCGCTTCTTGAAGAAGGCCCGCTAGGCTTCCGCTGTGTTCACCTCCGCGCCCGGCGATCGACCATGATGCGTGCCCTCCGCTTGCATCCACCGGGTGGGATCGACGCGCTGTCCGTCGACGAGATCGAGGTTCCGCAGCCCGATCCGGGCGAGGCGCTCGTGCGCGTGCACGCCGCGGCGGTCACCCGTGACGAGCTTGACTGGCCGACCGACCGCCTACCGGCGATCGTGTCGTACGAGCTTTCCGGTGTCGTCGAAGAGGTCGCCGCAGACGTCGGTGACGTCGCAGTCGGCGACGACGTGTTCGCCCTGACGTCCTTCGATCGCGACGGCGTCGCCGCCGAGTTCGCGGTCGTGCCGGCAGCGTTCCTCGCTCCGAGGCCCATGGGCTTCAGCCACGTCGAAAGCGCCGCGCTCCCTCTGGCCGGGCTGACGGCGTGGCAAGGCCTCTTCGTGCACGGAGAGCTACAACCGAACCAACGCGTCCTCATCCTCGGTGCGGCCGGCGGTGTCGGTCACCTGGCGACGCAGCTCGCCCGGTGGCGAGGGGCGCACGTGATCGGCACCGCGTCGGCCGGCGCCGCCGAGCTCGCCCGCGAGTTCGGGGCCGAGCAGGTGCTCGATCCGGCAGCGTCCTTCGTTGGAAGCATCGAGCCCGTCGACCTCGTGTTCGACACGGTGGGTGGCGACGCGCTCGTCCGATCGGCCGACGTGCTCGGTGAAGGCGGCCGGTTGGTAGCGGTCGCCGACGAACCGCCGCCGGAGATCGCCGAGCGCGTGCACGCGACCTACTTCGTGGTCGAGCCAGATCGCGAACAGCTCGTCGAGCTCGCCGGGCTCGCGAACGACGGGATCCTCCGTCCGGCGATCGACTCGGTGTTCCCGCTGAAGGCCGCGCGGGCCGCCTTCGATCGAGTCATGTCTTCCGGCAAACGCGGGAAGGTCGTCATCGAGGTCGACCATGCATGACTCGCAGCGCAAGAGGCGCTCGGGTTCAAGGCCGTGGCCAGCACCAGCTCCGGGTTCGCGTTCACGCAGGGGCGCCTGGACGGCGACGTCACGCTGGACCAGGTCGTCCAGCATGCGGAGGAGCTGGACCGAGCGATCGGTCTGCCCGTCTCGATCGACCTCGAGCACGGCTACGGCCGCGAACCCGGTCGCGTCGCCCACGCGATCGAGCGCGTCGCGGCGGCCGGCGCCGTCGGCGCGTCGATCGAAGACAACGATCCGAGCCAGGGGATCTACGAGCTCGCCCACGCCGCTGAACGGATCGCGGCGGCCGCCGAGACGGCACACGGCCTCGACTTCCCGTTCACGCTCACGGCTCGGGCCGAGAATCACATCCGGGGCAACCCCGATCTGGACGACACGATTGCGCGCCTCCAGGCGTTCGAGGCCGCCGGCGCGGACGTCCTGTTCGCGCCCGGGCTCCGGACCGGCGACGAGATCCGACGGGTGTGCGAAGCGGTGTCGAAGCCGGTCAACGTGCTCGCGCTCCGAGGCATGTCGATGGACGAGATCATCGACGCGGGTGCGCAGCGGATCAGCGTCGGTGGCGGCCTGACGTGGATCGCGGTCAACGCGATGGCAGGAGCGGCGCGAAGCATCCTGGCCGGCGACCTGTCCGTCCTGGAAGCCGGTCCACCGCTCGAGGATTGGTTCGGATGACCCCGCGCGAAAGGATAGATCGATGCGGCTAACGAAGATGGGGCACGCGTGCGTCCGTCTCGAGAAGGACGGGAAGACCCTGGTGATCGACCCGGGGACACTCACCGAACCCGAGGCGCTCGACGGAGCAGAAGCGGTGCTCATCACCCATGAGCATCCCGACCACGTCGACCGGGACCGCCTCAAGATCGCCGCCCAGCGAACCCCGCAGCTCGAGATCTGGACGACCGCGGCGCTTGCAGGGCAACTCGAGGGACTCGGCGCGAACGCTCACGCCGTCGGCGGAGGCGACGCGTTCGGTGCAGCCGGGTTCGACGTGGGCGTGTTCGGTGAATTCCATGCGGTGATCAACCCCGCCTGGCCGAGGGTGGCCAACGTGGGGTTCCTCATCGACGGGACCACGTTCCATCCGGGCGACGCGTACACCGTCCCGGAGGCAAGCGTGGAGACCCTCCTCCTCCCGACCAGCGCGCCGTGGCTGAAAGCCCCGGAGTTCATCGATTACGTGGCGGAGCTTTCGCCGCGCCGTGC
>WNGI01003688.1_pt1 | contig 13563 bp, 12 predicted proteins | sample 5400621 | NCBI WGS metagenome assembly WNGI01 (sample SAMN13153374, study PRJNA577476) | soil metagenome | isolation source: 20 cm soil or saprolite under Garry oak tree replicate 1 | place: USA:California | collected 2016-06-15
TTCGTGGGTCGGTGCCTGCCCCGGCGAAGAAGAGAGCGCCGGCGTGAACTACAGTCACCGCTCTCCGAAGGGCAACCGTCACATGCGGCGCTTGCTCAATCAGACTGCTAACGCCGCCGTAAAAGCCAAAGGAAGCATCGCCCATTACGGTCTGACGACGCAGCACCGCAACGTGATCTTCGTCGTGACACCCGTGCGGCTGCGTGCGCGCGAAGTCGGGGAATCGCGTGTCCGGATCGTCAATCTATCCGATAACAAGTTCTTCGGCTTCGAACCGGTCGATGTACTCGGTTACAAGGTCATGACTTCCGACCGCGAAAAAACCGCCATCGACTGTATCGACCGCCCGGCACTGGCCGGAGGAGTGGGCGAAGCTGCCAATATCCTGGCGACCGCGAGCCACCGATTTGACTGGAACAAAGCGGCCGATTATCTCGAGCGGGTCGGTTCAGGGGCCCTCGCACGGCGTCTTGGCTGGCTCGTCGAGTACGTCAGAGCCGATGTTCCGTCCCCTGTGAAGGACACCCTACTCCGGCTGGCCGCGCGAAGCCGCAAGACATGGCTCGGACCCGATCCCTCGCGCGCGCGCGTAGTGCAGGGCGCCATTGGCTACGACAAGACGTGGCGGCTGTTCGTCAACGTGAGGCGGGAAGAGTTGCACGGCAGCGCTGGCCTCGGCCGGCGCAAGGCCGCCAGGAAGAACATCTAGGAATGCTCACGCAGCCGCAGGTACAGCGTTATTCCACAGAATCCGGCCTCCGCGACATCATGATCGCTGAGAAGGAAGCAGTGCTGACGTTCTTGCTTCAACTGCTATCCGAGCGCGGCATTCTGGACCGGCTGGCCTTCAAGGGCGGCACCTGCCGGCGGAAAATCGCCTGAACGCACGGGCGGGGTGCCGGCCTCAAGTTCCAGACTGACCGTGACAAGGGCACCTGACGGAAAAGCGCGGTTCGACTGAACCAGTGCGCCGCCAAGGCTGAGGTCCAACGTCGTCCCTTCAAGCCGGTCACTTCCCGTTTCCATCAAGACTCTGCGGCGCAGGCGAACCCGCGTGAAGCGGCGCCTTTCGCGCTCGATGGAACCTTCCGTAGCACGGATCAGTTTTAGAAGCTTATTGCGTTCAACTGGCTTGAAGAGGAAGAGCTCAACGCCGGCTTCAAAGGCGCGCCCCATAACCGTGCGATCTTGCTCTCCGGTAATCATCACGATGACCGTGGAGGCGTTCACGCGGGAGGCACGGACCTGGCGGGCGAGCTCGGCACCATCTGGAGCCGGCATGCGCATGTCCAGAAAGACGGCATGATATTTCTCCCGCTTCAGACGCTCGGCGGCTTCGGTACTGCTGGTTAGAAAGCTGGCGTCCATGCCGGCCGAGCGCAGGATTTCGCAGATAAGTTCACCGGCGAGCGGATCGTCGTCGACCACAAGAATCCGGGCAGGCAAGGTATCGCTCCTGTGGCGAATGCGATTCCAGCGACGCTCCGCTGTGGTATCAAGCTTAAGAAAATATCTGCGACGTTTTCGAGTGTTGCAGCCAGCGATTCAGTTCTTGTCGAAGCAGTGGAAATACGATTGGTTTCGAAAGGCACGCTCTGCAGCCCGCCTGCAGGATTCCTTCCTGCTCCGTTACTAGGGCGTGTGCCGTCACGGCAATCACGGGGATCTCGCGCATTTGCGGTTTTTGGCTCATCCATGCGAGGAGGTCGAGGCCATTTTCGCCACCGAGATTGATATCGAGTAAGACCGCATCGGGAAGGCGCTTCGCAAAAACCTCGTAACTGGCCTTCAAGTCTGCCGCAGACCTGACTTCGTAGCCTTCCACTTCGAGCCAATCGCAGAGGAGCTCGCGGTTGAGCTGGTTGTCTTCGACGACGAGGATGCAATGTTTCAAGCGTTCTCCAAAGACAGGGAGGTTACTACGCGCTCCAGTTGCTTGATCAACGGCTCCCGCCAGGAATTCTGCTTCCGGAAAAGCGATTCGGCATGCGCGTGGATGTACTTTTCCTCCTCCTTAGTCAGATCCTTGCTGGTCAGTACGAACACGGGAAGATCGGCCGTGCGAGGATTGGAACGCCATTCCGCAAGCAATTCAAAACCACTCATCTTGGGAAGGACTAAATCAAGAATAACCAGTTCGGGCAGAAACTGAGCCACACTCACACGGGCTTGTTCACCGTCCATCGCTGTACTCACAGCGTAGCCGTATGCTTTGAGCAACTCGACAATCACCTCAAGGGTGGATACATCGTCTTCCACCACCAGAATGGACCGCGCCGGCGCTGCGCCTCCACGAGACCGGAGGCAGCGCTCTACAGCGGCAAGTAAGGTTGCTTTGTCCACGGGTTTAATCAAATACTCGTCGGCGCCGAGAGCAGTTCCAACGCCGGGCTGGTCCACAATGGTCACGACGATGACGGGGATCGTGGACGTGCGAGGGTCGTTTTTCAACTGCAGCAGAACCTCTAGCCCGTGGACGGGCTGCATGAGGAGATCCAAGGTGATGGCATCGGGCTGGTGTTCCGCGGCAATTTCCGTGGCGCGTTCCGGCTGGGCACATTTGAGAGTCTCATATCCTGAAGAAGTGAGTTGCGACTGGATGAGTTGCCCGGTCACCTCATTGTCCTCAATGACAAGAATCCGAGGGGCCTTGCGTGCTCTTGGCACGGGTACGAGCGTCTCAGGAGGTTGATCCGGAATGATCGCAACGAGGGGAAGCGAAAAATAGAAAGAGGTGCCCTCTCCGGGCTGGCTTTCGATACCCAGTTTGCTGCCATGCAGCTCGACGAGGCGAGAAGTAATGGCGAGCCCCAGGCCTGTGCCCTCTGTGGCGCTACCGGTTTGGGTCAGGCGAACAAATGCTTCGAAGATCCTTTGCTGCTGGTCGGGTGGAATTCCTGGGCCATTGTCGTGCACTTCCATCCTGACTTGGTCTTCCACCCGACGGGCGACCAGCTCGATCCGGCCGTCTTCGGGTGTGAACTTGATCGCGTTGGCGACAAGATTCATAAGGATTTGCTTAAATCGCATTGCGTCGGCGTAAACATGCAGATTGGGCTCAACCTTTTGGAGCAATGCTTGCGATTTCTTTTTCGCCAGAGGGTGGAGGCCGCTGATCACTTCGGCAAAGGCCGACGCAACCGTCACATGCTCACGGGTGAGCTCCATTCTGCCCGCTTCGATTTTAGAAAGGTCAAGGATGTCGCTAATTAGTTTGAGAAGGTGTTCCCCGCCGGTGTGTATGTGGGTGACGTAGCGTTGTTGACGATCGTTCAATGGGCCGTAACGCTCGTCGGCGAGCAAGTCCGAAAAACCGAGAACGGCATTCAACGGCGTGCGCAGCTCGTGGCTCATGGTAGACAGAAACTGATCCTTGAACTTGCTGCCGCGCTCAACTTCCTCTTTAGCAAGAAGGACGGAACGAGAAAACTCTTCTACCTCTCTTTTGGCAGCTTCAAGCTCGGCGGTGCGTTCCCGGACGCGTTGCTCCAGCCCATCGCGGGCCATTCGCAAAGCGCTTTCGCTCTGCTGGATCTGAGCCAACATCTCATTGAAGGCATCGATAAGGATAGCCAGCTCGGCAGGGCTGCGGATAGGCGTTGCGCGGACCGAATAGTTTTTGTCTTGAGAAACAACTTTTGCAATTTTGCTCAAATCTACGATGGGGTCAGCAACGGCTCTGCGAAAGATCGATGAGATCAATAAGGCCGCCAACAGACATGCCGAGAGGACGATGGCAGCGATTGCCGCGTATCGCTGGAAACGGCTGTGCAACTCCTGCAAATCAGATCGGATGTAGACGGCCCCAATCGGCTTCCCGTCCAACACGATCGAGCGTACTAGTGCGATCTGATCATCCTCGATCCAGTGAGTCTGTGCTTGACCCGAGGGAATTGGGGGAGGCACAGGGTTGTGACGACCACGATCGCGCGAGTAGGAGGCAAAGGGGCGGCCATCCGGCAGGTAGACCTGAGCGGACAAGATATTGGGCGCAGCCTTGAGGGCCAACAAAGTATTTTCCGCGGACTGCGGGTCGTTGAACAGTAACGCGGAAACGGAATTGGAACCGATGATCTGAGCTTGCGTGGAAAGGTTCCGCAACATGGCCTGCCGGAAAGTGATCATGTCAAACGCAATAAACGCGGCACAGGCCAACAGCAGTGCCGCGCCGCTGACCAACATGTTCATCCATGTGAGTTTCCGGGAGATGGAGTGTTTTTGAGCCTTGAACATGTAGGTCAATCTCCAGACCGAGTGTTTCTTCTTACGGCTGCCGCTACTTTGAGCAACTCGGAACTCAAGACGAGCTTGGCGCTTTCGGCGGTCGCCAAGTTAATCTCGAAGCGAATCCTGTCACCTTCCACGACAAATTGGATCATGCCGCCTCGCCGCGAGAATCCTGGTATGTCGCTAACCGTTAGGACGCCCGCTTGGTCAATCGCCGCCAGGATCTCTTTCAAATGGTTTTCTTCTGTCGAACTAACGAACAGGATTCGGCAATCCGGTGCGTCTTGCGGCCTGGCGATCCGCCGAATCACAACGGGCTTTCCCTCTAGCGCTTCCCCTGCAAGGGTTGAATCGAGAATCGAGCCAAATGGATCCCGGCCGAGCACACAAACGGGGAAGGAGTCACCCTTGCCTGCCGCAAGTCCAGGCGGCCATTTGACGAACCTGCCGAAATTGTAGAGGTAGGCGGCCTTGACCTGATACTCAGTCGGTTTCGAATGTTGGGCATGTAGGCATGAGGCGCCAACGAGCACCCAAGCGACCGCCAGAGCCATGAATTTCGACAAGCAGCATGAATGGACACCGGTCACGGATTCTGGCCCCGTGCATGGGAGCACATCGGTTCCATAGATCCGCTTCCCTCTTATCTTTGCCATGATTGCCACGTTAGTTTGATGTAGGCACTTCGCTTGATCCCGACAAGAGGACCGGGGTCACCCCCGAACTCTGCGTGATGAGGTTGAAACAAGTTCTCCCCCACGACTGACACGTCTAGAGAACGAGTGGCATGCCAACTGAATCGCACATCGGCCGTGGTGTAAGCTCCGACGAGTTGGGCAGGCAGGGAGCTCACATAACGAAAAGTCTGATCAAATTCCAACTTCTTGGGTAAATCCAGGGAAGATTGGATCGCGACCTGGTGATGGGGGCTTGACCCCTGCGTTGAATTTGCGTTGGAAGTGTCCAGGCTGCCCGCTTTTTTGCCTAAATCGATATGGAGGTATGAATACGACCCCCTCAGCCGCCAAATGCGAGTCGGGGTCCAATCGGGAGCGATCTCGAATCCACCCGTGTGGCCTAGCAACCCATTGCGGAAGAAAAACGGGATAACAGCGTGCGGCGGGGGCGGTGAGCTTTCAGAGAACGGCGCACCAGGTTCGAGACTTAGGAGGTGGTCATAGTTGTTATAGAAGGCGGCAATGTCCACGTGGAACTTGGGCCCCACCAGACTTCGGTATCCGGCTTCGTAGCCAATCAGGCTTTCCGAGGAAAACGTTCTGTCGCCAATGATCCGGAAAAACGTCAATGGAGTCGGCGCCGCCAATCCGGTGAGCTGGAGGTCTTCTTCAACGCGAGATGGAGTGCGCACGGCGCGAGTGACGGCGCCCCACACGGTTTGCCGTGAACTCGGGGTCCACAAGAGCCGTGCCGTCGGCTCGATCTCGAAGCCGCTGTAGCCGTTGTGTAGGAATTTAGACCCGATGGTTAGTGAAAGCTGGTCTCCAACGATAGGGATTTCGTCCTGGACGAATGCGTTGTAGAGCTTGTCCGTATAGTGATTCGGCGTGAACACGACGGTGGGTACGACCTGGGAAGCATTGCCCGAACTCAGGCGTGCTCCGAGGCCCCACAGGAAGTCCTGCCGCCCCGGCAGAATCAGATGATGGATGAAATCGATGTCAAACGTATCCCGAGACTCGGCAAAGTTGGCCTGTTTCCGATTCGTACGGTCGTAATAAGTCTGCAACTGAACGTTAGACCCTGAACCTAAGTCGCGCTCCCAGCGACCGAGCAAATTGCCTCCCGAAAGCTCGGCGTTCTGTTGCACACCGGTCGTATACGGCGGAGAGTAGCTCGCGATCTGCACACGTTGTCCGGCGTCGCCATAATAGACGTCGCCTTGGAGCGTTAGCCGGTCACGATTGTGTGCATCCCAATCCGCCCTGAAGCCGGTCTGACCCATCCGCCAGTCATCGAATTGTTGGTGATCGGGATGAAACTCAGGGCCTCGGGTGAAACCCTTCCCGTATATACGGTAGTTAAAACCCTTGCTGTTGCCAGCACCGTACCGGAAATTGAAAAAGCCTTGATCGACATTTCCTCCGCCGGTGGATGCCAACGTTCCATGGGTCTCCTGAGCTCTTTTGGTGATGATATTGATTACCGCGTTGACGGCATTCGCTCCCCAGATGGTACCGCCGGGGCCTCGGATGACTTCGATCCTGTCGATATCCTCAAGCAGTGTGTCCTGGACTTGCCAATAAACGCCTGCGAACAGAGGCGTGTACACGCTCCGGCCATCGATAAGCACGAGTACTGATCGGGAAAGTGTGCTCTCGAATCCGCGTACGCCGAGCGACCAGGTGTTGGAGTCGACCCGCGCGACTTCAACTCCAGGCGCCATGCGGAGGGCCTCCGGGATGCTTGTGGCCCCGGACCGCCGAATATCCTCTTGGGTAATGACGTAGATCGCTGCCGGGGTTCGAGTGGCTTTCACAGGCACTTTGGATGCTGTTGTAACCTCGATTTGTCCGAGTTCTTCCAGGCTCACTTGTTTTAAATTCTCAGGAGGATTTTGATTGCTTTGCTTGGCCTGGGCGCGAGCCATCTGATCTGTGAGCGTGACCAAAAGCAGAAGGACGAAGGCGTTTGCGGCCGCGATCCGACAAATAGATGATCGGTGTGGGCGGCGAAAATCGTCTGGCCGATTCTGAAAGCAGCTAGCGCTCATTCTTGGCCCCTACATCTGCCAACTGAAGTGCCGATTCGCGCACAAGCAGATCCAGTTGATCGATCAAGGAACCATCCCACCAGCCGCGTTTTACTTCTTCCCGTATGATGGTGAAGGCCTTTTCCGTAGAAAGAGCCTTGCGATAGGGCCGGTCCGTAGTAAGCGCGTCGTAGATGTCGGTGACTTGAAGGATGCGCGCGGTGAGTGGAATTTGTTCGCCCTTCAGGCCGTCCGGGTACCCGGAGCCGTCCTGCTTTTCGTGGTGGTGGCGAATGATCGGCAGCACATAGCGAAAGGATCTGAGTGGGGCGCAAATTCGTTCACCTATGACCGTGTGTTGCTCCATGATTTTTCGTTCTTCCGGAGTCAGTGGTCCGGGTTTGAGCAGGATGTGCTCAGGCACGGACAGCTTACCTATATCGTGCACGAGACCGCCTCGGCGGAGAGCGACGCGCAGGTCCTGGGGCAACCCGAGCTTGTCCCCTAGCGCGACGGAATATCTCGAAAGGCGGTCGCAGTGGCCCTCGGTATAGGGGTCCTTCGCCTCGATACTCAGGGCCAGGCTGAACAATACGGTCTCGGCGTTATCCAGCTCATCGGTGAATTGCTTCAAGCGCAGCAGGGAATGCACGCGGGCCAGCAGTTCATGTTTGTTTACAGGCTTGTTGAGGAAGTCATCTGCGCCACACATGATCCCGTGGATCCGGTCGGCGTCACTATTCAAACTGGTGAGCAATATGACGGGAATCAAGCGGGTTTCCGGCTTGGACTTCATCTCTTGACAAATTTCGAATCCGGTTCGGCGAGGCATCACCACGTCCAGCAACGCGAGATCAATCGAGTCGCTATTCACCCTAGCCAGTGCTTGCCGGCCGTCCGCTGCACAGACGACCTGGTAACCCTCTGCGCTCAGCAAAGCAGAGAGTAGTTCGCGATTGGCTTCGTTGTCGTCGGCTACAAGAATGATTCCCTTGTGGGATTGCGGAGCAGACATGTCGCCTCCTTAACGATCCTCTCGGCCGCACAAGACGGTTTGCGAGCGTCAGTTCCTGTCGAGAGATAAAACGGAGATTGTCCGGCCCAGGCAACGAACAGCCATCGCATGAGGCCCATTCGGAAGTATCTCAAATCTGTAAGTGCTTCTTATTCATTTCCAACGGCGTGAGACTAAGCAGTAAATAAGGCGAGTGGAAGTTACCTAACAGTTTAGAACGGACGTGCTCACATCTGGGCCCTGAAGTGATGGTGACGAAGAGATTGGGAACAGCCGCTGCAAGCTCAAAGAAGGTGGAATTTTCGCCAAGATTGGACCTGGCGGATGGCTCTGGACTCTGAGATTCCGTCCGAACGAGCCCCATCTGGACCGAATGGACCGAGAGTTGAAGGTGGAGCAGTTGAAGTGCCCGCTGTACGTGCTTGATGAGGTGATAGTTGCGCCGTGCGCCCGTAGTTCTCAGTTCATAAGGGCGTCTGGTTTGTCGGCAGAAGGTCAACGGTGAAGATCATTTCTTCTTACTCTTTTCAGTTCAATGAGATGGCGCGCCCGGCAGGACTCGAACCTGCGGCATTCTGCTTAGAAGTCAGTTAACCACTTTAACCAGAACTTGCCGGAGCGAGCGTAAAGCGGGGGAAAATCAGCAACTTGTGATTAACGGTGACAAACCACTTACTCCTTTTTCATCACCTTTAACCAGCGGTTTTGGCGCCATTTGTCACAATTAGTATTACATTTTTATGACAGAGAAAATCGTGGTAGCAATCAAGATATCGTACACGGGATCTATTTTGGCTTACTTGTCGAGCGGCTGACCGACCTCACGGTCCAAACGGCGTTCTGGGAGATTGGAGCGCGAGCAACATTCAGCACCGCCCCGCGGTCTTGTAAGTTTTTGTAAAACCTATGAGCGTTACTTGACACGGTAGAGGTCCAGGGTTCGAGTCCCACGTGCTCGCACCGTGCATCCTCGAACGGGACTTGAACACACCGTGCTCGGGCATGCGCTTTGCCCCTTCGCGCTTCCGATACAACACTAAGACTTCTGGCTCCCATCTCCAAATTGAAATCAACAGTAGCGCATCAACCACGCGCGAGCAGAATGGGCTCCAAATTGCCGCAAGCATACTCTGGGACGTCGTGAGCACGAAAACGCCTCGCCGGTTTAGTCTGTTGCGACCGGGGGCGCTACGGCTGCCCCAGGGGAGCTGAGGGCGGCTGTGCAACTTCATCTTTCAGGAATGTCTCGCCCTTCGTCAGCCAGGCGGTTCCGAAAGCGAGCAGCGAGGTCGATTCGAAGCAAAATACCGGTCCGAGGCCCAGGATCGAGTACTTCAGTCCGAAAATCTTGGTCGCCGCAATGGCCAGGATCGACGCCAGGATGACCCATCCGCACACGGTATAGACCCTGTTCCTCTGCAATTTCCTGCTGGTCACGGTCCGGTTCGTGGCGGTCATCTTGAATAATATCAGGCAGAAGTACGCTAGCGTCAGAAACAGCAGTGCGGCAAACGCATAATGCGCCCACCCGACTTCCCTTTGAAACGCCGAGGGGTTCACGGGCGTCGTTGGAAAAAATGCCACGCCGAGCGCGCAGAGCGCAGAAAACATCCCGGCAAGTTCGTCTTTCCAGTCGAATCCGCGGCAGCAGAGCAGGAACATAGCGATCGCGCAGAGACTGCCTACAAAGAGATTGCGCATCCCGGTGTAATAGTAATCGCTGATCGAGCTTTGCAGCGCGTGATCCCGCAAAAGCCACCACGGGATCGCTAGCGCGAACGGGAGCAGCACCGCGATTCCCCCCACTGCCTTTCTCAGCATCAAATACGTCAGGGTGGTCGCCTCTTTTGCGTTGGGTGCGATAAGCATGGAAACCTCCGTCCACGCGGCGGCAAGATGCCGCAACGGGTAACTACCTGTAGCCTAATCGGAGCACAGGGAAAGGCAACATCCAATCTCCGATAGGACACCCTCGTCCTCAGCGGCACTTAAGCGACGACTTCCGCCATGCGCTCGCGCCCTGCGTCAGGCGGTTGTTGTGTCAGATAACGAAAAGCGGCTGCGGACAATTTCTCGATAAATATAGATGAAGCAGCCAACTATGTCCGCGGGTGCGGCCACTTCCCTGAAGGCGACTTCTGGCGGTTCAGGGGGCACCTGTCCGATTAGTGCTTCCTGTTCTCAAGTTTCAACTAAACGCAGGGCATCGCGGTTTCCATAGTATCTGGCTAAATGTCAAAGCCTCAGGAATCGAAATGTTGTAAACTTCCTTTGTTTGGACGGCCAAAATGGGAACCTTGGTCACGCTCTGCTCCAGCACCTTCTCTGTACTGATCCTTGCTACATCAGTTGGACTTCCGAAGTTCATTGTCCCGAATCTCCCTGATCTCGCGATCAAAACCCGCCGCACATCCGGCGACTGGTTGTCGCAACTGGATACGCTTTACCTGAAAGGTGCGCGGCAACGGACTGAGACCGTGGTCGAGAAGCCGGCGGGGGCGGATGCGATTAATTGGGCGGTCATTCGGCAGTGCGATGAAAAGCGGGTTTTCAACATTAATGAACGAGACAAAATCTATGCCTCTTCCGAAATCGAGGATTGGTCCGAGCGGTTAAAGAAAGCACGTCCAGTCACCCTGAGGCGGACGCCTGGAGCGGAAGTGATGATGACAATCGACTCCATTGATACGGGTGAGCGCCGCCAGTTTGAGCATTACACCGCGCGTCACGTCAGAGTCAAAATCCAAGTCGAACCTAGTCCTGGTGCTTCAACGCCTGCGAGCGTAGAAGAGACAGACGGCTGGTACATCGACCTCCCAGGATTCGGATGTCAAGAGCAGGCATCAAGTGGCTTCGCTAGGCTCTTTGCCTTTAGCGGCAACCGCCAAGATCGATTGCAAATCAAGTGGCTCGGTAAGGCACCCCGAGGATATCCGATCGAAGAAACCTCGCTTATAACCGAGCCGGGAAACAAGACGATTAGCAAGGTAGAACTACTGGAAATCTCCGAAGCACCTCTCCATGCCTCGATCTTCGAGCTGCCTGTGGGATACAGGCAGGCGTTGCAGACGGGGAATGGCGGTGCCGATCTAACAAAGCCGGACACCATCTCTAACCGCGCGCAGTACTACTGGACGAAGCTTACTTTCTGGGTGCGCGGTTTATTTCGCTGACCGGAACCAATCCTAACTCCCGGTGGCGTAACCGGACACTGACCAGAAACGGCGCTCGCGGAGATGAGAACGTAAGCGATTCTATACGTAACCTCGCTTCCTCGAACGGGACCGCGTAGTAGAATTCATATTTACACGTCGTGCGTTGGTTAGGGGTTTCAGACCGCCGACCGACGAAACCTTAGAGATTGCTTTGGCAAGCTCCAAGGAATTTGAGCGCTATCGTTGATAGCTTAAGATGTTGGCTGCCAAGCGCGAATGTGTTGATTGAACTGGGGACGACTATTGGAGCAATTGAATGTCAAGATCCAATTTCGTTGCTATTCTTTTCTTCTTTGTGGCTGCAAGCACAACGCTACTTTGTGCGCAAAACCCGTCCAAGCAGCAGTCTTCTCCACCGGGCGTAACGGTGTCCCAAACACCCGCCGCGAAGCCTTCTGACGTTGCCTCGCCCGTGGCGATTCTGGCAGCAGTCTACGACGTGATCTCGGGCCCGGCCACGCAAAAACGTGATTGGGATCGATTCAATTCACTTTTTTATCCCGATGCGCGCCTAATACGCACAGCTCCCCAGAAGGAAGGCGGCTTCAGCGCAACTACATTTACTCCACAGGGCTATGTCGATCGCGCCACCTTGTATTTCGAGAAGAACGGCTTTTTTGAACGAGAAATTGCGCGGCACACTGAACGCTGGGGGAACATCCTACAAGCTTTCAGCACCTACGAGTCGCGCCACGACGCGAAAGATGCGCTTCCCTTTGCCCGTGGTATCAACAGCTTTCAACTCTTCTTCGACGGGAATCGCTGGTGGATCCTCACGATATTCTGGCAGGAAGAAACCGCCCATAACCCTCTGCCTACTGAATTCCTTCCCGCTTCGCGCTAGCCTTGCCCGCGTTCAATATGGATGTCGGGAAAACCAGGCCTTTGGTTGTGCCTCAACTGAAGTTCGTGTCCGTCTGCACCATTTTCGCGATCGGGACTTTTGGCCCGGAATAGCTGCCGAGTAACGGCGTCATCCGGGCACGCTGGGGGGCGCCGCTACGGTCCCTGGCTGTCACCGCTCACCTCTGGCTGATGTTCCGTCTGCATGGTTGACCACCGTCACGGTCACGTGAGAAGGATACTGCTTCTTGTATCCCCACTCGTCTCGTTGCCCAACGTATGGATTTTGGCAACAGTTCGCGTTAACTGACGTTCGCAGCGTCAGATAATCCGACACGGCGCGGCACGGGCAAAGAACGGCAATGTAGGAAGTTTGCGTCGGCGGATCGCCACACACTCGGCCACGCACATTCGCGGAGGCCAATTACATTTCATCAATAGGACTGACCGAACCCCTGTTGGCCCGCCCTACGTGGACATTTCTATGACAGACCTCCTGCACCATCGGAACGATCGGGCTCAGGCATGGCGCGGGCTGGGAACCTTGCGGGAATAGCAGAGGAGGCGAGGAACCGCCCTTTATGTCTCATGCGGATTCTGGGTGGCCCACCCTAAAACGGACGGGAAGGATTTGGATGCTCCGCCCCCGTGGGAGACGACCTCGCGTATTGCGGGCGAGAACAGCGGCCATGGAAACGGCCTTTGCGCAAACAACCTTTTTTGAAACCGGCTAAGCCAATGCCAGCCGTCTGAGCTTAATGCGGTCCGTGCGGACCTGGGCCAGATCGTACTGCGCCTGCTGCGTAAGCCAGCCTTCGGCGCTGCCTCCGAAAACCTTCGATAATCGCACGGCCATTTCAGGAGAAATCCCGCGCTTCCCGTTCACCAGTTCCGACAGTGTGGTGCGCGTGACTCCAAGGGCGGCAGCGGCATCCGTGATCGTCAGGCCCAAAGGCTCAATACACTGTCGCAGCACAAAGCCGCCGGGGTGCGGTGGATTCTTCATCGGCATGTTCAATCTCCCTCAGTGGTAATCGACATAGTCAACGTCCGATGCGTCTCGGTCGGTAAAGTGGAAGATCACTCGCCAGTTCGCCCGAACGGTCACCGCCCCAAAGCCTTTCAACTCGCCTTTGAGCGGATGTAACCGAAAACCCGGCAAATCCATATCGGCAACCGTCGCGGCAGCATCTAGACGCGCACAGCCTCGCGCAACGAGATTCAGCGTCGCTTAGAAGACGACTTTGAAGCCGAACTCGAGCGAACGAGGGGCGCCCAGCGCAAACACGCCGGAGCCCAGCCCAACCAAGTTCGAACGATCTCCGCGGGTAGTACCATTCAAAGTTCCCGGCGTTCCATTCAGGATGCCGCTCAGCGGCTGGCTTGGCGAGTCAAAGTTCTGCCGATTGAAGAGATTGTAAATGCTAACCTGCGGCTCGACGGTCAGCCGTTCCCATCTATGGGCCGGCTTGATCTTCCACCCAAGCTTCAAGTCAAACGTAAACATGTTGCCGAGACCTTCCTCACCCGCTGGCGGAGCCGCAATCGTCGGA
>WNGI01003689.1_pt1 | contig 13563 bp, 11 predicted proteins | sample 5400621 | NCBI WGS metagenome assembly WNGI01 (sample SAMN13153374, study PRJNA577476) | soil metagenome | isolation source: 20 cm soil or saprolite under Garry oak tree replicate 1 | place: USA:California | collected 2016-06-15
TGCACGACTTTCTGACCGTGGGAGCGCCGGCGCCCCTCCAGGAGGCCGTGGCCGTCGGCCTCGAGACCCTGGGGGACGACTACTACGAGCGGCTGGCTCACGAGTACCGGGCCCGGCGGGATCTCCTGTGCCGGGCGCTCGTGGACGCCGGCTTCCGCTGTACCCCTCCCCAGGGCGCCTACTATGTGCTGGCGGACTGCTCCGGCCTCTCGGACCTTCCGGACGACGAGTTCTCCTATTGGCTGACCAAGGAGATCGGCGTGGCGCCGGTGCCGGGGTCGAGCTTTTTCAGCCGCCCGGAGCTGGGTCGGCGGCTGGTGCGGTTCGCGTTTTGTAAGACCGAAGAGATGCTGGCCGAAGCGGCGCGGCGGCTCGCCCGCGTCAGACGTCCGGCGCGTCCGGTACGGGCGTAGCGACCGGCGAGAGCACGCCGGGCGTCGGCGTCGCCCGCCGTCTCACCTGCCGTCCCGCCAGCGTAAACAGCCACCTACCCAGCGGGCCGTTCCAGAATCGCAGCCGCCGCTCGGCCTTGGGATCGGTGCGATGCTCGGTGCGCGCCCGCGCGATGACCGCCGCGAGGAGCGCCGTCGCCGTGGCGACGCCGAACAGAGTGGGCAACCCCACGACGCCCGCCAGCCCCGGCCGCTGTTCCAGCGCCAGCACGAAGCCGCCCGCAGCCGCCACGCATACGTAGCACAGGCGGCGCAGCGCGCGCTCGAGCCGCGATGGTCCATTTCCGTAAAGAAAGGCCAGCTCCTCGCGCCGGTGCGACAGCTCCGTGCGCAGGGCGTCGATGAGGTCCTGCTGACCGTATCCCGCCTGCCGCAGGCGGCGCACCCGCGCGACCATGACGACGATCGGCACTGCCACGATCGCCACCGCCGCCGCGACGATCGCGAGGCGGGCCCGGGCCTCGTCCGGCCCCAGCAAGCGAATCGTCAGGAGCGGCAGGGCGATGGCCGCGAACGCCCCGTACAAGAGCGCCGAGGTCGAGAGGTGCCGCGCCTCGGTCACGAAGGCCCGCACGGCCACCGCCGCGCGCCGATCGAGTGCGGCGGCGAGCGCGTCAGCGAGGGCGGCGCCGTTCGGAAAGCGCGCGCCCGGATCTTTGGCCAGGCAGCGGTCGATCGTCTCGGCCAGGCGCGGCGGCACGCCGGGCGCCACCGAGGCGAGCGGGGGCGGGGGGTCGTGGACATGGCGCGCGAGCACCATCATGTCGTCGGGGCCGACAAACGGCAGCTCGCCCGATAATGCGAAGAACGCCACCACGCCGAGCGAATACAGGTCGCTCCGCGGGTCCACGTGCTCGCCCAGCGCCTGCTCCGGGCTCATGAACTCGGCCGTCCCGACCACGCGCTGGGGCCCCGTCGTGACGCCTGACCCGACCCGCGCGATCCCGAAGTCGGAGACCAGGGCACGGCCGGTCGCCAGGTCGAGCAGAATGTTGTCGGGCTTCACGTCGCGGTGCACGACGCCTCGATCGTGCGCGTAGGCCAGCGCCCGAGCCACCTCCTCGAGCAGTCGCGCGGCGGTGTCGTACGGCAACGGCCCGCGCTGACGGACCCGCCGCCCGAGTGTATCTCCGTCCACGTACGCCATCGCGAAGTACACGAAGTCCGAGACCTCATGCACCGCGAAGATGGGAACGATGCCCGGATGGGAGAGCTGGGCGGCGGTCCGGGCCTCGCGCAGGAAACGCTCCCGCGCCGTGGGTTGGATGGCCTGCTCGGGCGGCAGCAGCTTGATGGCGACCCGGCGGTCCAGGCGCAGCTCGCGGGCGAGGTAGACCACCCCCATGCCGCCGCGCCCCAGGCGCCGTTCCAGCACGTAGCGCCCGGCGAGCGCGCGCTGGAGATCCGGTAGGAGGAGGTCGACCGTCACGGGCCCCTCAGTACACCGAGGGGTGTACGTCAGGTTCCGCGGACAGTGCGCAGTTCGGTCACAGGCGCGAAACGGCATGATAACGCCGCCACCGTGATGACGAGCACACACGCGTTGGCCTGATGTCGATCTGCCGCCTCTATCGCCTCTTGCCGCTCACCCTCAGATTCAGCCCCCTATGCCCGACCACCAGCCCTACGTCCCGGCAAGCCAGTCGCCCCCGGAGCTGACGGCGCGGGCTCTGATCCTGGGCGTGCTGCTCGGCCTGATTTTCAGCGCGTCGAGCGTCTACCTGGCGCTCAAGATCGGGCTCACGGTGAGCTCCTCCATCCCCATCGCCGTGCTGTCGATCACGATCTTCCGGGCCCTCGGCCGAACCTCGATTCTCGAAAACAACATCGTGCAGACGACCGGATCGGCCAGTGACTCCGTTGCCGCCGGCGTCGTCTTCACGATTCCCGCCATCCTGTTGATGGGTTACGACCTCGACATCGGACGGGTCGCGGTGCTCGCGACCGCGGGCGGCCTGATGGGGATCCTGATGATGATCCCGCTGCGCCGCGCCTTGATCGTGAAGGAGCACGAGACCCTGATTTACCCGGAGGGCACGGCCTGCGCCGAGGTGCTGATCGCCGGGGAAGAGCGCGGCCTGCAGGCGAAACGGGTGTTTCAGGCGTTCGGGGTGGGCTTCGTCTACAAGTTCCTGCAGGGAGGGCTGAAGTTCTGGCCGGACGTTCCGGGTAAGGCACTCGGCTTCTACCCCGGCGCCGCCGTGTTCACGGAGACGTCTCCCGAGCTCCTCGGCGTGGGCTACATCATCGGCCCGCGCATTGCCGGCTACCTGTTCGCCGGCGGCTGCTTGGCCTACCTGGTGCTCGCTCCGGCGATCAAGCTCGTGGGGTCCGGTCTCACCGAGCCGTTCGGGTTCCCGGCGGTGAAGCTGATCCGCGACATGAGTCCGGGCGAGATCCGCGCCAACTTCGTGTTCTACATCGGGGCGGGTGCTGTCGCCTCGGCCGGGATCATCGCTTTGGCCCGCTCGCTCCCGACCATCGTGAGCTCCTTCGCTTCGAGCCTCAAGGACCTGCGCGACTCGCGGCTGGGCCAGGCCGTGACGCGGCTGCGCACCGAGGACGACCTGCCGATCTCCCTCACCGTAGGCGGGTCGGTCGCTCTCGCCATCGTGCTGACCCTGCTGCCGCAGGTGGGGGTCAACCTGCTGGGCGCGATCTTGATCGTGCTGTTCGGGTTCTTCTTCGCCACCGTGTCCTCCCGCGTCACCGGCCAGATCGGTTCTTCGGCGAACCCGATCTCCGGCATGACCATCGCCGCGCTCCTGGGCACGTGCTTGATCTTCGTCGCCGTCGGCTGGACCGGCGTGGACCACCGGGTTCAGGCGATTTCGATCGCGGCCGTCGTCGCGGTGGCCACCGCGAACGCCGGCAACACGTCGCAGGACCTGAAGACCGGGTTCCTCGTCGGCGCCACACCGCGTCGCCAGCAAATTGCCATCCTGGTAGGCGCGCTCGGCTCGGCGCTGGTGGTCGGGTGGACCCTCACCCTGCTCAACCGTGCCTACACCTACCCCGTCCCCGAAACGCACCCCGCCTTCAGCGCCCAGGCGCTGGCGCCGGCAGCGGTCGGGGGGAGTCGGGCAGCGGTCGAGGTCCTGCCAGAAACCATGTCGGGCTTCCGCATCGCCGCCAGCGACTCGGTGGACCACAGCACCTATCAGGTCGTCCGCGTCTACGTCGTGACGGAAGGTGTGGCCGCGGGCAAGTACCTCATGGACCCAGCGACGCACGAGCTGCGCTACGTGGTCGATCCGGGCATCGGCGGGCGCATTCACGAGTATCACGGCAAAACGATTCCCCGGCTCGACTCGCCCAAGGCCACCATTATGGCGCTCATCGCCGACGGCATCCTCACCCACAAGCTGCCGTGGGTGCTGGTGCTGCTCGGCGTATTCCTCACCATCGCCATCGAGCTAATGGGGGTGCAGGCGCTACCGGTCGCGGTGGGCGTCTACCTCCCGATTTCGACATCGTCGGCCATGTTCGCCGGCGGCGTGGTGCGCTGGCTCATCGAGCGTCGGGCGCAGGCGCGGCAGCAGTCGATCGCGGAGGTCGAGTCAGGGCCGGGCGTGCTGTTCGCCAGCGGCTTGATTGCGGGCGGCGCCATCTGCGGGATCGTGCTGGCGGCGATCGCGGGCGTGCTGGGCTCCGCGGACGCGCTCGCCGAGCGGGCGCGCCTGGCCCAGGCGCTCGGCGGGATTGCCCACTCGAGCCTGCTCGCCTTCGGTCTGTTCGCGGCGCTGGGCGCGCTGCTCTATCGCATCGGCCTGCGCAAGGAGTGACGGCCGGCGGGGTGTAGGGGCGCGGGATGTCGGGCCCTACATTTCAGCATGCGTGTCGTGTCGTTGCTGCCCGCCGCCACCGAGATCGTGGCCGCACTGGGTGCGCTCGGTCGGCTGGTGGGGGTGTCGCACGAGTGCGACTTCCCGCCGGAAGTGCGCTCGCTCCCCCGCGTCACCCGCACCCGCGTCGATCCCGCGATGCCGTCGGCCGCGATTAACGGCGCCATGGCGGAAGCGAAGCGCACCGGGGTCTCACCCGTGGAGGTAGACGTCAACCTGGTGGCGCACCTGCGGCCCGACGTGCTGATCGGGCAGTCGGTATGCGACGTGTGCGCCGTGGGCCAGGGTGAGCTGGCGCGCGTGGTCGCGACCCTCATGCCCACGCCGTGGGTCGTCACGTTGCACGCGCATACGCTGGACGAGGTGCTCGTGGACATCAGCAAGGTCGGCGAGGCCCTGGAGTTGCGCGACGAGGCGGAGGAGCTCGACGCGGGCCTGCGGTACCGGCTGCGGCGCGTCGGCGCCCGAGCCACTAAGCCCATGCCGGAACGACCTCGCGTGCTCGTGCTGGAATGGGTCGATCCGCCCTACGTGGCGGGCCATTGGGTTCCCGAGCTGGTGGGGCTCGCCGGGGGCCAGGACGTCGCCGCCGCACCCGGCGAGCCATCACGACCCCGTCCCTGGGACGAGCTGGCGGCGCTCGCCCCCGACCTGGTCGTGGTGGCACTGTGCGGCTTCGACATTCCCCGCGCCCAGACCGAGCTTGCCTCCGTCACCGACCCGCAGGCGCGGTCGCTGCTCGGGCGGCGCGTCGAGTTTCTCGACGGCAACGCGTATACTTCCCGTCCGGGACCCCGCCTCGTGGACGCGGCTGAGACGTTTGCCCGGTTGATACGCGGTTGACGGCTCGAACGAGGGTTTCGTGATCGGGGTGCTGCTGCTTGCGGTCAACGTGGCATCGTGCAACGTGCACTGGGGGCTGCGCCAGCAACCCACCGACACGCTGCGCCTCTACGCCGTCGGGGATATCAATCTGGGCCGACGGGTCGCGAAGGAGCGGCTGATCGAGGGCGACACCCTCTATCCGTTCCAGGCGCTCCGCGATTCGCTCGCCGCGGCGGACATCACCTTCGGGAATCTCGAGAGCCCGATTGCGCCCGACCCGATCACGGCCCCCGATTCGGAGGGCGTATTCACCGCCCCACCGGCCGCCGCCGCGGCGCTGGCGCGCGCCGGCTTCGACGTGGTGAGCACGGCCAACAACCACGCGTGGGACGGCGGCCCGGCTGCCGTGGAGGAGACCATGCGGCAGCTTACGCGCGCCGGCGTCCGGTTCGTGGGCTCGGGATTCGGGCGGGACATGGCGGAGCAGCCGGTGATTCTCGAGCGGCGGGGTTGGCGGGTCGCCTTCTTCGCGCTCACCCGCGCCTGGAACCCGGCGCCGTACACGTTCCACAGTCACGCCGGGTCGCAATACGTCGCCTGGGGCGACACCGGCCGGATCTACCCGGCGATTCGTGAGCTCAAGGCGAGCGGCCGGGCCGACCTCATCGTGGTCAGTGTGCACGGTGGCACCGAATACGTGGACACCCCGCCCAAGCACATGCAGGACTTGGCGCGCGGTCTGGTGGACGCCGGGGCAGACCTGGTCCTGGCCCACCATCCCCATGTGCTGCAGCCGGTGGTGTGGTACAGGCGCAAGCCAATCGTGCAGTCGCTCGGTAACTTCGTCTTCTTGCAGGACGACCCGTGGACGCGCCTGTCGGCGATTCTGCGGGTCGTGGTGACGCCCGACCGGCGGCTCCGACTCTCCGCCATTCCGGTCCACGTCGGCCATCAGCCGACGCTCGCGACCGGGGCCGCGGCGGACAGCGTCCGCCGCCGGCTGCGCGTGCGTCTTTCGCCTACAACGGTTCGCAAACCATGACCCGAGACACCCTGGACTTCCTGAAGCGGCTTCTCGATACACCGGGGCCCTCCGGCTTCGAGACGGCGCCGGCCCGCGTGTGGCGCGAGGAAGTCAAGACCTTCGTCGATCAGGTGACGGCAGATGTGCACGGCAACTCGGTGGCGGCGCTGAATCCCAAAGGCGCACCCCGGCTCATGCTCGCGGGCCACATCGACGAGATCGGACTCCAGATCACGCACGTGGACGACGACGGATACCTGTACTTCGCCGGCATCGGCGGGTGGGACTCCCAGGTCCTCGTGGGACAGCGCGTGGTGATCGGCGGCCCGAAGGGTCCGGTGCGCGGCGTGATCGGGAAACAGGCCGTACACCTGATGAAGCGTGACGACATGGACAAGGTCTCGAAGATCACAGACCTATGGATCGACATCGGGGCCACGAGCAAGGCCGAAACGCTCGAGCGCGTGCGTCTGGGAGACGCGGGCGTGCTGGACGCGAGCGTCCAGGAGTTTCCCAACGCCCGGATCGTGTCGCGCAGCATCGACAACCGCATCGGGGCGTACGTCGTGGCTGAAGCGCTGCGCCTGCTCGCAGCGGACCGGCCCAAACACGCCGGCGTGTTCGGTGTGGCGACCACGCGCGAGGAGATCGCCTGGACCGGGGGCGGCGCGCGCACCAGCGCGGTGGGACTCGAGCCGAACGTTGCCCTGGTGGTGGACGTGACACACGCGACGGACTGGCCCGGCGCCGAAAAGAAGCGCGCGGGCGAGCACAAGCTCGGGGGTGGTCCCGTCCTGGCACGAGGGTCGGCGGTGAGCCCGGTGGTGTTTGACCTGCTGGTGGAGTGCGCCGAGCGGGAGAAGATCCCCTTCAGCATCCAGGCGGCGCCGCACGACACCGGTACCGACGCCGACGCGATCTACAACGCCTTGCGGGGGATCCCGACGGGACTCGTGAGCGTTCCGAACCGCTACATGCACAGTCCCAACGAAATGGTGGCGCGGGACGACTTGGAGCGCGCGGCGCGGTTGCTGGCGGCGTTCGCGCACCGGCTCGACCCGAAGGTCAGCTTCATCCCCACCTGATCGGCTAGCGGCCCTTCTTTCGCTTCAGCTCGGTCACGGCCTGGGTGGCTGCGTTGCGGACGGCGCGGTCACTGTCGTCCGATAGCCCTTCGAGCGTGCCCAGGGCCGCCGGCGTGGCCGCGAGCCGCAGGGCCTCGACGGCGGCTACACGCAGCTCACTCGGTTTCCGCCCGAAGAATCGACCGGTCGGCTGCGCCCACTTGATGAGCGCCTGCACCGCGTCGGGGCTCCCGATCCGGCCCAGTGCGAGGATCAGCTCGCGCACCACCGCCTCGTCCTTCTCCTCTTCCATCGCCACCACCAGCGGCATCGCCAGGGCGCTCGACTTGCGTCCGCCGATCCCGACCGCCACCTGCATGCGTACTTCTTGCGAGCGGTCGCGCAGCGCGCGCCGCAGCGGCTCGGCCGCGCCTCGCGTGCCGATCTTGGCGAGCGCCAGCCCTACGGCCTTGCGCACGCGCTCGTCCGCATGGTCGAGGCGCTTCCCCAGCGCGGGGACGGCATCCTCCAGCCCCAGTTCTCCGATGAGCTCCGCCACGTTGCGCACCACGAACCACTCCGAGTGGTCCAGCATGTGGACGAGCTGGTCCGTCCCCTCCGTCATGTGCTTCAACGCGTCGAACACGGCGCGCCGCTCGCCTACCGTCGGCGCTGCCGCCAGTACATCCATCAGCACCTCCACCCCGGCCGCTCCACCGCGCTGCAGCGCCACGACCGCGGCGGCCCGGTGCTTCGGCGCCGCCAGCAGACGGGAAAGCCCCTCGAGCACCGGCTTGGTGTAGAAGCGCCGCAGCGCGATGCCGTATTGCCGCCGCACGCCGCTCGACTCGGGAACTTTCTCCTCTACCCGGATGACACCGACGATCACACCGAGCACCTGCTCGAAGCGGCCCAGCTTGGTCGCCGCTGCGGCGTTGTCAATCAGCGCCGCCAGCAGGTCGCCGACGTTCGGGGCGGTGCTATTGCGCTCGAGGTCGGCCAGGACGTCCGCGGCACCGGGCGGAAGCGCCACGGGCGCAGCGGGAGTCGTTCGCGCGGCGCGAGCGCGGGGGGCCTCGCGCTCGGCGGCCAGGGGAGGGCCGGGTGCGGCTGGGGGCGGAGCGGGCGGGGGAGCAGCCGGCGGCGCGGGAGCCGCACGGGGAGGTGTCCGCTCGGGATGCCGTTCGCTCGAGAGCGACAGCAGCTCCTCCGCCCCGCTGTCTCGCGGCGGCCGTGAGCGATCCACCACCCCCGGCAGCGCGTCCGCCGCCTTGGGAGGCGGGGGGTCGTGCGTGACGAGCGGAACGCCCTCGAGCGGGACCGACTTGATGTCCCGCATGGACTCGCCGCGCAGGATACCCGCCGTGCCGAGCGCACCGGACTTCCGGTCGACCGGCGTGTCCGGGTTGGGAACGACGGGCTCCCGTCCACCAAAGTCCTCGGAGGAGGCCGGCCCGGGCCGCGCGGCTGCCGCAGGAGGTGGGGGCGGACCCCCAGGCGCGACGCGGATACGGTCAGCGCCTGCCCCGGCGAGCCGGCTGGCGACGTCGTGCGCGCCGGGTTGGTCGGCCAGGGCCTGGAGCAGCTCGAACAGCTGGGCGGGAGGCGGGTTGGCCGGCAGGGCGATTTCGCCGATGCCGTGGAGATCGAGCCGCTGGACCAGCACTGCTAGACCCTCACCGTCACACGGCACGCCGTTCAGCTCGATACCGCTCCCGCCCGCGCCCACCCGCAGCGTGACGGCCGTATCCTGGAGCAGGCCGACCAGGGCGCGGAACTCCTTCTTTTGCTCGCTCTTAGCGCTCGGGTCGCGGAACAGGCTCACACAGTGTGCGAACCGCGCGGCAAGGGTATCGAGCGTCGGCATGGGGGCGGTCGAATCTAGGGGGCCGGCCTACCCCGGGCAACGCGGGCCAGCTCGCGGGCCACCTCGGCCCCACGCACAGGCCGCCCTGGAAGGTCGAGGGCGGCCGACAAGGCCGCCAGCGGGGGCGGTACGAGCCCCAGGGGCTCGAGCCGCGGGGCATCCCCGAGCAGTCCGGCCAACCGCTCATCGCACCCCAGGCGCCCGCGGTCCAGCACCAGCCCGCGCTCGAGCGTCTCGGCGGCGAACATCAGGTCGTGAGTGATCACGAGTAGCGCGACGCTCGCGGCGGAGCGCTCGAGCAGAGCACGCGTGACCCGCTCGCGCAACGCGCGATCGAGCCCGATGGTCGGTTCGTCGAGCACGAGCAGCCCCGACTCGAGCGCCAAGGCGCCCGCGAGCGCGGCGACCTTGCGCAAGGCGGGCGGAAGGTCGTAGGGGTGTTGTCCGGAGTGCGCAGTCAGACCGAGGTCCTCCAGGGCACGTGTGGTGCGCCGCTCAACCTCGCGCTCTCCCACGCCGAGCGCGCGTGGTCCGAAGCGCACGTCGTCGCGGACGGTCGAGGCGAAGAGCTGCTGGTCCGCGTGCTGGAACACCGTTGCCACGCGCCACGCCAGCTGCTCCGGGACGCAATCGCGGGTGTCCCAATCGCCGACCCACACGGTTCCCTGGTCCGGTCGCTCGAGCCCTGCGACGAGCCGGACCACGGTGGACTTGCCGGCCCCGTTCCTGCCCAGGAGCGCAACGCGCTCCCCCGGCGCAATGGAGAACGAAACGCTCTCAAGCGCCGGCACAGGACCGTAGGAGAAGCTCACGCCCTCAAGGCGGAGGACCGGCATTATCGCCATCGCTGCAACGCGTGCGCCACGGTAAGCGGATAGGGCTCGGGCAGCTGGCTGGCCCGCCAGACGGTGGCCACGCTCGTGCCGAGCCCCGCCTCGCACACCGCCATGTCGGCGAGCAAGTCGGGTGTCCCGACGGCGCGTACCGCTCCGTCTTCGAGCCACACGACCCGGTCGGCCACATCGGGTAGGGCATCGATAGCGCTCGTCGCGAGCAGGACCGCCTTCCCTTCCCTCGCCAACAGCCGGATGAGCCGCCACAGCGTACGGGCGCCCTCGGCATCGAGCTCGGCCGCCGGCTCGTCGAACAGCACGAGTCCCGCATCCATGGCGAGGATCGCGGCGATGATCACGCGCTGCAGTTCACCACCGGACAGTGTCGTCGGGTCCCGCGACGCGATTGGCACCAGATCCAATTGCTCGAGGGCGCGGTCCACCTGACGCGCAATCTCGTGCGTCGGCCACCCCAGGTTGGCCGGGCCGAAGGCGACCTCGTCCCGCACAGTGAAGGCCATGCCCGAGCCCTGCGTCCAGGGTGTCGGTAGCACGATCGCGCTGCGGTCGCGGCGCGTCACGGCGCCCGTGAGCCGCCCTCCGGTCACCCGCGGCGCCAGATCCGCCGCTACGAGCAGGAGCGTCGACGCCCCCGCTCCCAGCGCCCCCACGAGCGCGACGACTTCGCCCTGCGCCACGTCCAGCGACACGTCCCGCAACGCCGGCGACTCCGTGGCCGGATACCAGAAACTCACGCGGTCGAGCGTCAGGGACTTCATGTGAGCCGCGGGATGATGAACCGCCGGACGAGGGCGGCGAGACATCCCAGAAGCAGCGCCCAGCGGGCGGCTTGCTCCAAGGCGGGGTCGGACGGCGGCGCGAGCGGCGTGCGGCGGACCCCGGGGACGAGCCCGCGCGTCTCGAGCGCGAGCGCGCGCTCATCCACCTCATGCAGAGCCGACAGGACGAGCGGCAGGGCCAAGGCGCGGAGCGCGCGCAGCCGGGCCGCGATCCCACCGCGCGGCGAGAGCCCTCGGCAGCGTTGCGCTTCGACGATGCGCCGGGCGCGCGCTTTCAGCACCGGGACGGCCGAGAGCGTGGCCGCGAGGAGATAGGCGATACTGGCGCTCCAGCCGGCGGCGACCATCGCTTCCACCAGCCGCGCGGGCTCGAGCGTCGCCACCAGCCACACGAAGCTCGCGACCATGGTGGTGATGCGCAGGCCGATGGCGATCGTGGTCGGGACATCGTGCAGCAGCAGTAGGAACAGCCAGAACGGCGCCGCGGTGAGCACCGCCGGCCATAGCCCGCGACCTAAGCCACGGCTTGCCGTGAGCAGCAAGGCCACGGCCGCCGTCCACGCCCCGCCCACCGGTGCCGGGAGGATCCACGCAAGCGCCGGGAGCGCCCCCGCGATCGCGAGGAGCGTGAAGGGATGCAGCCTGCTCACGCCGCGCCGATGGCGCGGAGCGCCCAGGGAAAGCGCGCCGCGGTGCGGCGCGGCAGCGCGTGCAGTACCGACGTCACGAGCGCGAAGGTCACCGCTTTGTCGCCGAAGTCCGACAGGAAGCTCCCGAAGAAGCAGGCCCCCAGCGGCGGCAGGCCGAGCGCCTTGCCGAGCGCCGTCGTCAGCGCGATGCCGCCGGTGGTCGTGCAGCCGAACACCAGGTAGGAAATCGGTGTCGACGTCACCGACGCGATCACGCCGAGCCCGAGCCCTGCCGGCACTGCGGTCCGGAGGCTCCGGAACAGCCCCGCGCGCGCTGCGACCGCGGCGTACAGCGCCACGATGATCTGCACCACGACGAACGGCCAGAAGGTCGGGTTACGCAGCGTGTTCACGGCGGACGTCACGACGCCGGTCGCGATCCCGACACCCGGGCCGGCGAGGGCGGTGGCGAGGATCGTTCCCGTGGTGTCGAGAAAGAGCGGCAGCGCCACCGCATCGACCGCAGCGGAGAGGGCGAGGCTGATCGCGGCCGCGACGGGGATGAGCGCGAGAAGGCGGATCGACATCCACCGGCTTCCGTGAGGGTCGCGCCAAAGATAGATATAGCCGCATGCTGGCGACCAGCCCGATCGTGCGTGCGCTGCGCGCCGCGCACCTGCACGACGCCTCGCGGGCGGAGCTGCTGCAGGTGGCGTGCGACCGGCTGCGCAGCCTGGGTGCGCCATTCACCTCCGTGTACGCGTACATGCTGCACGAGGGTGAGCTGGTGCTGGAAGCGTTTTCGGGGCGGGAGACGGACCACACGCGGATCCCGGTCGGCCAGGGCGTGTGCGGCACGGCGGTCGCGACGGGCGAGGATCAGAACGTGCCCGACGTGGCGGCCATCGGGAACTACCTCGCGTGCAATCTGGAGACCAAGTCCGAGCTCGTGGTGCTGATCCGTCGCGGCCCGAAGACTCTCGGCCAGCTCGACATCGACTCAGACGTGCCCGCCGGATTCACCGAGCCGCATCACCGCGCGGTCAAGGAAGTCGCGGATGCGCTCGCGGTGTTGCTGTAGTTATTCGACGACCCGCGGCTCGGCAGCCGCCTCCCACCCGAGCAGCGTGAGCCGGCCCGCGTCCGCGTCGTGGTCCAGGAGCTCCGCGTAGCGCCCCCACTCCACCACGGTGGCGAACAGCGACTCCGCGGGAATGAACGGGAAATAGATCGTCAGGTCGGCGAGTACCTCCTCGTCCTCCACCGTCCCATCGCCTTCCTTCAACATGGCCACGAGGCGCGCGAACAACGGTTGCTTGGCGAGCCGAGCCCGCGTGACGTCCTTGCGAGCGGCGTCGTCCATGGCCATGACCTCCCGCCCCGTCGCCGTGAGCTGCACGATCTCACCGGGCGTCGTCACCCAGCCGAGCTGCTCGGCCGCGCGCACGACCGCCGACATGCGGTCGTAGTCGACGCCGAGATCCTCGGCCAGCTCGAACACCGGTCCCTTGCCGTCGGGCCGGGTGAGCAAGTGGTCGAGGAGACCGGTGACCTCGGAGACATGCACCCGGGGGAACGGCACGAGTCGTTGGGGTGCGGCCGGCGCGGGCTCGGGGAGGAGCGTCGCCGTGAGGATGGCGTGCAGCCGGTCCACCATCTCCTCGAACTCCGGGCTCCGCTCCTGACGCGGATAGGGGAGCGGATTGGTCATCTCTTCGCGCACGTGGCCGGGGTTCGATCCGAACACGACGATCCGGCCCGCCAGGAACACCGCTTCCTCGACGCTGTGCGTGACGACGACGAGCGTGTTCACCCCCGTCGCGGGATCGCGCCACAAGTCCACGACCTGGCTGCGCAAGTTCTCCGTGGTGAGGGGATCGAGCGCGCCGAACGGCTCGTCCATGAGGAGGATCTCGGGCGCCACGGCGAGGGCGCGGGCGAAGCCCACCCGCTGCTTCATCCCGCCCGACAGCTCCTTCGGGTACGCCTGCTCGAACCCATCGAGGCCCACCAGGTTGATGGCCCGCGCAACCGCGTCGCGCCGCGCGGGACCGTCCACGCCCCGCGCCTCGAGGCCCATCGAGACGTTCTCCGTCACCGTGAGCCAGGGGAGGAGCGCGAACGACTGGAATACCATCGCCGCGGCGCCCAGGACGCCGTCGAGCGTCTGCCCGCGGTACAGCACCTTTCCGTCGACTGGGTGCGCCAGTCCCGCGAACAGGCG
>WNGI01003691.1_pt1 | contig 13561 bp, 12 predicted proteins | sample 5400621 | NCBI WGS metagenome assembly WNGI01 (sample SAMN13153374, study PRJNA577476) | soil metagenome | isolation source: 20 cm soil or saprolite under Garry oak tree replicate 1 | place: USA:California | collected 2016-06-15
GTGGAAGCGGATCGCCTGCCCCTTCTTCGAGACCATGAGGATGTCGTCCTTGCCCGAGGAGTGACGGACGCCAACCAGCTCGTCGCCGTCGCGCATCTTGATCGCGATGATCCCGTCCGCCTTGAGCGGCGTGTTGTACGCCGCGAGCTCGGTCTTCTTCACGACCCCGTTCTTCGTGGCAAAGACCAGGTACTTCGCCTCTTCGAAGTCGCGCGTCTGGATCACTGCGCGCACCTGCTCGTCCTGCCGGAACGGCAGGAGGTTGACGATCGCGCGGCCCTTCGACTGCCGGGAGCCGAGCGGAAGCTCGTGCACCTTGAGCCTGTAGACCTTGCCGACGTTCGTGAAGAAGAGGATGTAGTCGTGCGTGGAGGCGACGAAGAGGTGCTCGATGTAGTCGTCCTCCTTCAGCTCCATTCCCATCACGCCGATCCCGCCGCGCCGTTGCTCGCGGTAGGTGGTCACGGGTAGCCGCTTGATGTAGCCGGACCGCGTGATCGCGATCACCATGTCCTCCTCGGCGATCAGGTCCTCGAGCTCGAGCTCCTCCTCGGCGGCGACGATCTCGGTGCGGCGCTCGTCGTTGCGACCGTAGATCTGCTTGATCTCGAGCAGCTCCTCACGGATGACGCCACCGATCTTCGCCGGGTCGCCGAGGATCTCCCGCAGCTCGGCGATCCGCTCGGCGAGGTCGGCGTATTCCTTCTCGACGCCCTGTCGCTCGAGCGCCGTCAGCGCGCGGAGGCGAAGGTCGAGGATCGCCTGCGCCTGGATCTCGGTGAAGTCGAACCGGTCGATCAGCCCGACGCGTGCCTCGTCGGCGTCGCTGGCGGCTCGAATCAGCTGAATGATCTCGTCGAGAACGTCGAGCGCCTTGAGGTAGCCCTCGAGGACGTGGGCGCGCGCTTCCTTCTTCCGCAGCTCGTCCTTCGACCGGCGGGTGACGACCTCGCGCTGGAAGTCGAGGTAGTGGGTGACGAGCTCGAGCAGGGAGAGCGTCTTCGGCACGCCGTCGACGAGCGCGACGGCGTTGTAACCGAACGTCGACTGGAGCGGCGTGTGCTTGAAGAGCTTGTTGAGCGCGACCTGCGGGATGGCATCCCGCTTCAGCTCGATCTGGATCCGCATCCCGGTCCGGTCGGAGTGGTCTGCGAGGTCCGCGACCTCCGTGAGCACCTTGTCGCGGACGAGGTCCGCGATCTTCACGATTACTCCGGTCTCGCCGCCCTTCTTGACGCCGTAGGGGAGCTCGGTGACGATGACCGCGGAGCGACCCCCGCGCAGCTCCTCGATATGGGCCCGCGCGCGCATGATGATGCGGCCGCGGCCGGTGCGGTAGGCGTCACGGATGCCGCTGCGGCCGACGACGATCGCGCCCGTCGGGAAGTCGGGACCCTTGATGTGCTTCATCAGGCCTTCGGCCGAGATCGTCGGGTCGTCGATCATCGCGACGACGGCGTCGATCGTCTCCCCGAGGTGGTGCGGCGGCATGTTCGTCGCCATGCCGACGGCGATCCCGGCGGAGCCGTTGACGAGCAGATTCGGGAAGCGGGAAGGCAGCACGGTCGGCTCCCGGCGCGACTCGTCGTAGTTCGGCCCGAAATCGACGGTGTTCGCGTCGATGTCGCGCAGCATCTCGGTCGCCATGCGCGAGAGCCTGCACTCGGTGTAGCGGTCAGCCGCCGGCGGATCGTCGTCGATCGAGCCGAAGTTGCCCTGCGGGTCGACGAGCGTGTAGCGGAGCGAGAACGCCTGCCCCATCCGCACGAGCGTGTCGTAGATGGCGAGGTTGCCGTGCGGGTGGTAGTTCCCCATCACCTGGCCGACTACCCGGGCGCACTTGACGAAGGGCCGGTTCGGCTGCAGGCCCATGTCGTGCATGCCGTAGAGCACACGTCGGTGTACCGGCTTGAGCCCGTCGCGGGCGTCGGGAAGCGCACGACCGACGATGACGGACATCGCGTAGTCGAGATAGCTCGAGCGCATCTCCTGCTCGAGCTCACGCGGTTCGATCCGGCCGGGGTTGAGCGCCCCCGTCTCGACCTCAGACACGGTGCCTCCTAAACGTCAAGGAACTTCACGTCCTTGGCGTTCTCCTCGATGAAGATGCGGCGGGGCTCGACCTGATCGCCCATCAGCATCGACATCAGCTGGTCGGCGGCATGCGCGTCCTCGACGTCGACCCTGATGAGGAGCCGTCGCGACGGATCCATCGTCGTGTCCCAGAGCTGGTCATGGTTCATCTCGCCGAGACCCTTGTAGCGGGACAGCTGGATCCCGACCTCCTTGGCCAGGTCGAGCGCACTCGAGCGCAGCTCCGAGAAGCTCGCCGCCTCCGCAGCCTTCTTGCCGAGGACCAGCGTGAAGGGCGGTGGACCCATCACCTCCACGAGCTTCGCGTAGGCCCTCCGGAGGTTCGCGTAGACAGGCGAGGCGAGCAGCTCGGCCGAGATCACGGTCGCATGGGCGGCGGAGGTCTCCTCCTCGACGACCTTCACCGTGAGCCCGTTCTCGTCGCGCTCGAGCACCGACAGCGTGTAGCCGTTCGCGGGCAGCCCCACGATCGCCTTCTCGATTGCCGCCGGCGTGATCGCGTCGAGCTCGACGAGGCGATGCGAGACCGCAAGCTCGGCCGCATGGGGTCCGTAGTCGGCGCGCAGGCGGGCCGACCACCCCTCGAACTCCGCGAGGGCGCCCGTGAACCGCTTCCACCGAGCCTCCGTCAGCTTCACCTCGCTACCGTCGCGATCGCGAACTTCGACGTCACCGAAGCGCTCGCGCACGAGCAGGTCTTCGAGCTGGGAATCCTTCTCGAAGTAGAACTCCTGGTTGCCGAGCTTCACCCGGTAGAGCGGCGGCACGGCGATGTAGATGTGGCCGGCCTCGACAAGCTCGCGCATGTGGCGGTAGAGAAACGTGAGGACGAGCGTGCGGATGTGCGCGCCGTCGACGTCGGCATCGGTCATGACGATGATCCGGTGGTAGCGCAGGCCGGAGAGGTCGAACTCGTCGCCGATGCCGGTGCCGATCGCGGTGATCATCGCCTGGATCTCGTTGTTGGAGAGAACCTTGTTGATCCGGTTCTTCTCGCTGTTGATGATCTTTCCGCGCAGCGGCAGAATCGCCTGGTAGGTGCGGTCACGGCCCATCTTGGCCGGTCCGCCTGCGGAGTCCCCCTCGACGATGAACAGCTCGGTCGACTCGGGATCGCGGCTCGAGCAGTCGGCGAGCTTGCCCGGCAGCGAGGACCCGTTCAGCGCGGACTTGCGCGTCAGCTCGCGCGCCTTGCGAGCGGCCATTCGCGCGCGCATCGCGGTGATCGCCTTGTTGCAGATCTGCTTCGCGTCTTGCGGGTTCTCCTCGAGGAAGCGGCTGAGGTTGGCGTTGACCGTCGTCTGGACGAGCCCCTCGACGCCGGGGTTGCCGAGCTTCGTCTTTGTCTGCCCCTCGAACTGCGGGTTGCGCAGCTTGACGGACACGACCGCAGCGAGACCCTCGCGGACGTCCTCGCCGTCGAGACTCTCCTCTTTCTTGAGCAGCTTGAGCTCCTGCGCCTTCGCGTTGAGCGTCCGCGTCAGCGCGCTGCGGAAACCGGACAGGTGCGAGCCTCCCTCGACGGTGTTGATGTTGTTGGCGAACGTGAAGACCGACTCCTGGTACGAGGAGTTCCACTGCATCGCCACCTCGACGACGCCCTGCTCGGTCTCTCCCTCGAAGTAGACGAGATGCTTGTGGATCGGGTCCTTCGACTCGTTGACGTACGCGACGAAGTCGCGGATGCCGTTCTCGTAGTGAAACTCGACCGTCTTCCCATCCGCGCGCTCGTCGATGAGCTTGATGTAGAGGCCCTTCGTGAGGAATGCCGTCTCCCGCAGCCGCTGGGTCACGGTCGCCGCCTCGACGTCGAGCTCCTCGAAGACCTCGGAGTCGGGCAGGAAGGTGATCGTCGTTCCGGTCGGGTCCCCCTTGGCCATCTCCCCAACGAGCTCCATGTCGCCGGTGGGCTCGCCCCGCTCGAATTCCTGCCGGTGGATCTTCCCGTCACGGCGCACCTCGGCGACCAACCGCTCGGAGAGCGCGTTCACCACGGAGACGCCCACACCGTGCAGGCCGCCCGAGACCTTGTAGCCGTCGCCGCCGAACTTGCCGCCCGCGTGGAGCTTCGTGAGGACGACCGTCAGCGCCGGCAATCCTTGCTCCTTCATCACGTCGACGGGGATGCCCGAGCCCCAGTCCTGGACTGTGACCGAGTTGTCCGGATGGAGCGTGACCTCGATGCGATCGTTGCGGTCCTGAAGCGCCTCGTCGACCGAGTTGTCGACCACCTCGTAGATCAGGTGGTGGAGGCCGCGGAGGCCCGTCGAACCGATGTACATGCCCGGCCGAAGCCGGACCGGCTCGAGGCCCTCGAGGACCGTGATGTCCCTGGCGGTGTAGTCTGTTTCGGTCATGAAAAAAGCCCTGCAAATTCGGCATTTGCGGGCAAGGAGAAGTGTATCAGACGGGGCGGTCGTGCGGTGCCCGTGCGAGCGCCACTTTTATGGCTTTCGCGACAGATTCGCGTAGGTCTGGATCCACGATCCCGGCGGTCAGCTCGGCCGCCTCTCGCGCGTGCTCCGGCGACACTTCAACCGGTGCCGGTGCGGGCGGTTCGGCAGTCGTTTCCGGCAACGGCCCGGGCGTGAAGCGAAGCCGCGGGCGGCCAGGCAGCCGGTCCGAGATCTCGCCCGCTCGCTGGGTCAGCTCGAACCCCCAGATGGCGTCGCGCACATGGACGACAAGCGTCCCGTCGGGCTGCGTTCGCGCCGGCCACGCGTTGCGCGCGATCTCCTCGCCGACGGCGCTCGGCCACGCCGTGACCGCGTCTCCAGCCGCCCCGCTGTCGGCGCCGACGCGGCTCAGCTCGGCCCGGATCTGCTCCGCAATCTGGTCCATTGGGGGCTCCACTACGCGGCCGCCTCCAGCACGCTGCCGGGCGTGACCTCGAGCAGCTGGTCGGGAGCGGACGGCAGCATCGCCGCATCGGTGGCGGTGACGAGCGCCTGCCCGGCGCTCCGCACGCGGGCGGCGAGGATCCTGCGCCGGTCCGGATCGAGCTCCGAGAGGACGTCGTCGAGCAGGAGCAGCGGCGGGATGCCGGTCCTGTCGACGATCGTCTCGGCCTCGGCCAGGAGCAGAGCGAGCAGCGCGAGCCGCTGCTCTCCCTGCGAGCCGAAGCTGCGCAGATCTCTGTCGCCGGCGGCGATCACGACGTCATCGAGGTGCGGGCCGAGCGAGGTGACGCCGCGCTCGAGATCGCGCTCGAGGACCGCTGCCAGTCCCTCCGGTGTCGGCGGGGCACCGTCGTACCGGAGCGACACCTCGCCGAGACCGAACTCGTCGGCGCAAGCGCCGAACGCCGGCCCGAGCAGCGCGAGAGTCTCGACGCGCGCTGCAACGAGCTCCGCTCCGAGGTCAGCGACGCGTTCGCTCCACGGCTCGACGACGTCACGACTCGACGCGCCCGCCGTCACGCGCCGGAGGGCAGCGTTTCTCTGGGCCACCGCCGCGCCGTACTCGGTGGACAGCGCTGCCTTCGCCGGCGAGAAGCGGCCGAGGACACGGTCGAAGTACGCGCGGCGGGCGGCGGGAGGGCCCTTCACGACGCCGAGCCGGTCCGGCGTGAAGACGAGCGTCGACACCGTCGATCGCAGCTGCTCGGCCGCACGCAGTGGTGCGCCGTTGAGCCGCGCCCGCTTCCCCTCCCCGCGCCGCACCGTCACCTCGAGCTCCAGCCCTACCTCGCCACGCCGACCCGAGACCGCCGCCCGCGCTCCCTCGGCGCCGAAGCGCACGACCTGCGCGTCGGTGCGCGTCCGAGGAGAGAAGCCCTGCGTCGCAACGTGCACGGCCTCAAGCAGGTTCGTCTTGCCCACACCGTTCGGGCCCACCACGAGGACGAGCCCCGGCTGCAATGCCAGCTCGAGCCGCTCGTAGGAGCGAAAATCGCGGAGCGAGACCGTCTCGACGATCAGCCCGGAAGGCGGATCGGCATGACGAGGTACGTGAAGTCGTCGGCCTCGTCGGTGAGGATCGCCGGGCGCAACGGGCTGATCAGCTTCATCTTCACGTCCTCGCCCTCGACGGACTCGAGCCCTTCCTTCAGGAACTCCGCGTTGAAGCCGATCTCGAGCGGCTCGCCGCTGTAGGCGACCGGCATCGACTCCTTCGACTCGCCGACCTCGTGCGTCCGCGCCACGACCGTGACTTCACCGTCGGCGAACCGCAGCTGGAGCGGAGTCGCGCGCTGGATCATCACCGCGGCGCGCCGCACGACATCGAGAAGCTCGGCGCGCGAGATCGTCAGCTCGTGCTCGAACGCCTCGGGCAGGAGCTGCCGGTAGTTCGGGAACTGGCCGTCGATGCGGCGCGTCGTGAGCCAGACGCCGCCGGTGGAGAAGAGCACCTGGTTCTCCTGCACACCGAGCGAGATCTCGTCGCCGTCGCCGGGAATGCGCGCGAGCTCCTGCAGTGCGCGGCTGGGAACGATGGCCTCGAGCTCGGGAGCCGGCGAGTCGAGCGCCGTCTCCTTCACGGCGAGCCGGTACGAGTCCGTGGCCGCCATCACGAGCTTGTCGCCGGCGAACTGGACGAGCACGCCGGTGAGGACGGGACGCGCCTCGTCGCGCGAAGCGGCGCGCGCGACACGGCCGATCGTCTCGAGCAGCGCCTCGCGGTCGACCGTAAACGTCTCCGTCTCGGTGAGCTCCGGCAACCGCGGGAAGTCCTCTGCGTTGTACGTGTGGAGCGTGTAGCTCGCGCTACCCGAACCGACATGAACGACCGACTCGGCCGCGCGATGCTCGATCGTGACCTCGTCTCCCGGAAGGAGCCGGGCGATGTCGACCAGCGTGCGGCCCGGAAGCACCACTGCGCCGTCGCCCTCCACTCGCGCGGGCACGGTGGCGCGCAGCGAAAGCTCCATGTCCGTCGCGGCCAGGCGCAGCTCGTCGCCCTGGGCCTCGAGCAGGATCCCCGACAGGATCTGGATCGCCGTCCGGCTCGAGACGGCTCGGCCGACGAGCGTGAGACCCTGCACGAGCTCGTCCTTCGCGCAGGTAATCCTCAACCCGGCACCGACTGCAATGTCACTCTCGATCATCTAAGGATCCTCGTAGGAGTAATAGGGAGTGTGGACGACGGGGAAGACGTGTCCGCCCTGGCTTCCTTCCTGCGGTTCGCGTGTGGAGCTTCATTGTGGACGATCCGAAGGGTCCCACAGGCGGCAAGCGTCAGCGAACCTGCTTCACACGTGCGGTGAGCTCCTGCACGAGGTTGTACACAGACCTGTCCTCACGGATGAGACGGGAAATCTTGGAGGTTGCGTGGATCACCGTGGTGTGGTCGCGGCCGCCGAACTCCTTGCCGATCTTGGGCAGGGACGAGTCGGTCAGCTCGCGGGAGAGGTACATCGCCACCTGGCGCGGATAGACGATGTTCTGGGAGCGCTTCTCACCACAGAGCTCTTCGAGCGACAAGCTGAACCGCTCCGCGACGAGATCCTGGATCCGTTTGATCGAGACCTCGGCAGCCTCGCCTTGGGGGAAGACGTCGCGCAGGACGTCCTGCGCGAGCTCGACCGTCATCAGGCGGCCGGTGAGCGACGAGAACGCGACCACGCGCGTCAGCGCTCCCTCCAGCTCGCGGATGTTCGACGACACACGGCCGGCGATGAACGTGAGCACCTGCTCGTCGTGGACGTGGATCCCGTCCACCTTCACTTTCTTGCGCAGGATCGCGATGCGCGTCTCGAGGTCGGGCGGTTGGATGTCGGTGATCAGTCCCCACTCGAAGCGGCTGCGCAGCCGTTCCTCGAGCGTCGCGATGTCGCGAGGCGGCCGGTCGGAGGACAGCACGATCTGCGAGCCGGCCTCGTACAGCGTGTTGAAGGTGTGGAAGAACTCCTCCTGGAAGCGCTCCTTGCCCTCGAAGAACTGGACGTCGTCGATGAGGAGCACGTCGTACGTGCGATAGCGGTTCTTGAAGCCCTCGATCCGCTTGTCGCGCAGCGAGTTGATGAAGTCGTTGACGAACGCCTCGCTCGTCACGTAGCGCACGGAGATCGCAGAGGAGTGCTCGGCGACGTACTGGGCTACGGCCTGGAGGAGATGCGTCTTGCCCAGGCCCGTGCTGCCGTAGATGAAGAGCGGGTTGTATGCCTGCGCCGGCGCCTCGGCGACGGCCAGGGCAGCAGCGTGGGCGAAGCGGTTCGACGAGCCGATCACGAAGGAGTCGAACGTGTACTTCATGTTGAACCCGCCGCTCTCGGGTCGTTGGGGGGCGCGTTGGACCACGGAAACGACGCCCTCCGACCCCGCGCGACCCTCCGTCGTGGGCTCGGCGCTCTGCCTGACCTGAAACTCGAGCGCGCGCTCGCCGCCGAGGATGTCGCGCACTGCCGCGCCGATGAGGCCGAGGAAGTTGCTCTCGATCCAATCGCGCGCGAACTCGCTCGGCACGATGAGGACGAGCGTGTCGCCGTCGAGCTCGAGACCGTGGACGTCACCGAACCACTTGCTGTACGTCCCGTCGCTGAGCGCCTCTCTCAGCCGTCCGGAGATCTCCTCCCAGAGGTTCTCTGCAGACAGCTCGACTTGGTGCTCCACCGACGCCCTGATCCTCCCGGTCTCCGTCCGGCGGCCAGCATAACAGTGGCTTCGGCAAGGGCAAAATCACTCTATGTGCAGGGAGTTTCCAAGCTGTACCAATCCCTCCACAGGTGTGGACAGATGCGGGGGAAACCGGTCCCAGCCGCATCCCTGAGCCGCGCGCGGCTGTGGACAAGCCGGTGGACGACGCGTGGCTATACTGACCGCCGCGCCCCGCCGACGGCGGGGATTTTTCTGGCAAAGACGAGTCTCTCACAGTCTTGAAGCGCACCTATCAGCCCAACGTCCGTCGCCGCAAGCGCAAGCACGGCTTCCGCGCGCGCATGTCCACGAAGGCTGGGCGCGCGATCCTGAAGCGTCGCCGCGGCAAGGGCCGGGCTCGCCTTTCGGCGTAGCTGCCGTCAGCACTAAGCTGCTCACGTGAAGCGCGTCAACCGCCTGTCCCGCTCCCGGGACTTCGACGCGGTACATCGCCGCGGACGCTCGGTCTCGTCCCGCTTTCTCGTGCTCTACTGGCTGCCACAGGAGGAGCAAGCCGAGCCGCGCATCGGGTTCGCGGTGCCCCGGGCAGCCGGCGGCGCGGTCGAGCGGAACCGGATCAAGCGGCGCCTGCGGGAGGTCTGGAACGCGCGGCTGGAGCGCGTTCCTGCCGGCCACGACTACGTGCTGATCGTCCGCCCGGGCCTCGTCGAGGCGGCCGAGGCGAACGGCTTCGCGTGGCTCGGCGAGCGCGTCGACGAGTTGCTGGAGCAGACCGGGGTACTCGCCGCGTGAGTGCCGTGCGGCGCGTCCCGGCGACGCTCGGCGTCGGACTCATCTGGCTGTATCGCCTGACGCTCGGCGCCCTGTTCCCAGCCACCTGCAAGTACCACCCGTCCTGCTCGGAGTACGCGCTGCAGGCCGTGCGCCGTCACGGGCTCGTGCGGGGGAGCGTGCTTGCCGGCTGGCGCCTGCTCCGGTGCAACCCGTGGAGCCGGGGAGGCTTCGACCCGGTCCGATGATGCTGTTCGCGATCCCGATCATCAGTCAGCTCGAGACCGTGATGAAGCACGTTCTCAACTTCTTCCACGCGAATCTCCACCTGCCGTGGGCGTGGGCGATCGTCGCGACGACGGTCGTGGTGCGGATGCTCCTCGTGCCGCTGACGATCAAGCAGATCCACTCGATGCAGAACCTGCAGCGCTACGCGCCGCAGATGAAGGAGATCCAGAAGAAGTACAAGCACGACAAGCAGAAGCAGAACGAGGAGCTGATGAAGTTCTACCGGGAGAACAGCATCAACCCGGCCGCCTCGTGCCTGCCGATGCTCCTGCAGCTGCCGGTCTTCATCGCCCTCTACTACACGCTGAAGAACTTCAACGAGAACTTCCCCGAGGCCGCTCACCAGAACCTCTCGTGGCTTCACATCGTCCCGAACATCACCGCCCACACGACGTCGTTCTGGGGCGGCTACGTCCTGCTCGTCGTCTACGTGGTGAGCCAGATGGCCTCGACGCTGTTCATGGCCCCGACGGCCGACAAGACGCAGCGCACGCTCTTCATGATCATGCCGCTCGTCTTCGTCTTCGTGATCGCGCGCTTCCCGGCCGGGCTCGTCCTCTACTGGGTGACGACGAACCTGTGGACGGTGGGGCAGGGGCTGATCACGCGGCGACTGGTCGCCCGGACACCGGCACCGGCTCCCGAGCGGCGCAGCTCGCGAACGCCACCCAAGGACGACGGCTCGAGCGGCAACGGCGCGAGCCCCGAGACGCCTGCGCCGAAACCCGCCCCGACGGCCTCGCAGCAGCCGCGCCAGGTGCGACGCAAGAAGAAAAAGCGCACGAGCCGGAGATGAACGGCATAGCGGATCTGACGGCCGAGGCGACCGGCGAGACCGTCGGGGAGGCGAAGTGGGCCGCGCTCCGCGAGCTCGAGCGGCGGCATCCCGGGCTCGACAAGGCTGCGGTGCAATTCGAGGTCGTCGCCGAAGGGAAGCGCGGCATCCTCGGAGTCGGCTACGAGCCGGCTCGCGTCGTCGCGCACTTGCCGTCGGACGCCGCGGAGGCGGCCGCCGCAGCCGAGCCGGCGACGGAGGAGGGCGGCCAGGCCGCGGAGGCGCGGGCGCTGGTGGCGCAAATCGTCGGGACGCTCGGCGTCGACGCGGACGTCGTCGCGCGCGACGAGCCGGCGGCGATCGTCGTCACCTGCTCCGGCCCGGACGTCGGTCTCCTCATCGGCCGCCACGGTCAGACGATCGACGCGGTCCAGTACCTCCTCAACGTGATCGCCTATCGCGCCTACGGGGACGAGAAGAGAGATGTCGTCGTCGATGCAGCCGGTTACCGCGCGCGCCGGCAGGCAACGCTCGAGTCGCTCGCCGAGCGGGTGGCCGACCGGGTGCTCGAGTCGGGCGAGCCGGAAGAGCTCGAGCCGATGACGGCGGTGGAACGCAAGGTCGTCCACCTGCGCCTCAAGGAGATCGCAGGCGTGGGGACGACCTCCGAGGGCACGGAGCCGAATCGCTACGTCGTCGTCCTTCCTGAGTGACTGGCTCGACGCGGTAGTCGCAACGCCGGGACTCACGGCGATTCGCGATCGTGAGCGTGCGCGGGAGATGCTGCTCGAGGATGCACTGCGGGCTCTGCCGGTCGTCGAGCAGTACGACGGCCCGGTTATCGACGTCGGCTCGGGCGGTGGCTCGCCCGGCCTCCCGATCGCGGCCACACTCCCCCAACGAGAGGTGACGCTGTTGGAGGCCGAGCAGCGCAAGTGCGACTTCCTTCAGCGCTGGGCGCCGCCGAACGCGCGAGTCGTCTGCGGGCGCGCGGAGGACCAGCCGCTCGAGGCGTGGGATGTTGCGACGGCGAAGGCGCTCGCGCAGCCGGTCGTCGCCGCAGAGTGGTGCCTGCCGCTCGTCGGCATCGGCGGGGCGGTGATCCTCTGGCTTGGCGAAAGCGCCGACCTCGACAAGCTCGCGCGTGTTTCTGTCCAGCTCGGTGCGCGTGTGCCGGAGCTTGTTGACGGCCTGGCGGTGCTGCTCAAGGTGCTACCGACGCCGCCCGGCTTCCCGCGCCGCGTCGGTGTGGCGAAGAAGCGTCCGCTGGCGTAGCGACAATGGCTGCGGCCATGAGCCGCATCTACGCCCTTGCGAACCAGAAGGGCGGCGTCGGCAAGACGACGACCGCCGTCAATCTCGCCGCGTGTCTCGCGGAGGCCGGCGAGCGCGCGCTCGTGATCGACCTCGATCCGCAGGCGAACGCGACCTCCGGCCTCGGGATGCGCGCGAACGGGACGTCGAGCTACGACCTCCTCGACGGCGCGCCGCTGGCCGAGCTCGTCCACCCCACCGCGTTCGCGAACCTCGACCTCGTGCCCGCCAAGCCGGATCTCGCCGGCGCCGTGGTCGAGCTCTCGGGCCGCTCCGACGGCGAGCGGTATCTCGCCCAGGCCCTCGCCTCGGGCACCGACCGCTACGACTTCGTCTTCCTCGATTGCCCGCCGTCGCTCGGACCGCTGACGGTCAACGCGCTCGCCGCGTCCGACCGCGTGCTCGTCCCGGTGCAGGCGGAGTACTACGCGCTCGAAGGCTTGACGCAGCTCCTGCACTCGGTCGAGCTGATCCGGCGGCGTCTCAACCCGAACCTCGGCATCGGCGGGCTGCTGCTCACGATGGTCGACGGCCGCACACGCCTCGCCCATCAGGTCGAGGAGGAAGTTCGGCGCCACTTCGGCGACCTCGTCTTCCGCACCTCCGTCCCGCGCTCGGTGCGCCTCGCCGAGGCTCCGAGCCACGGGCTGCCCGCGATTGCCTACGACCGTCGCTCCGCCGGAGCCGACGCCTACTGGAAGGTGGCGATGGAGCTTGTCGAGCGCGCCTGAGTCCTCCCCCCGCCGCGGCCTCGGCCGTGGCCTCGAGGTGCTGATCGGCGGTCACCCCGTCCCGAGCGAGCTGCTCGAGATCCCGGTCGACGCGATCCACCCGAACCCGCGCCAGCCACGGCGCCGCTTCGAGCCCGAGGCGGCCTCCGGGCTGGCGGAGTCGGTGCGGCGGCAGGGCGTGATCCAGCCCCTGCTCGTGCGCCCGCGTGGCGTGGGCGGCTTCGAGATCGTTGCCGGCGAGCGCCGCTGGCGGGCCGCGCGAGAGGCGGGCCGGGAGACGGTTCCCGCCGTCGTGCGCACGGCCGACGATCGCGAGACCCTCCTGCTCGGTCTCGTGGAGAACGTCGCCCGCGAGCAGTTGACGCCGATCGAGGAAGCCCGAGCCTACGCCGTCCTGATCGACGAGTTCTCGCTCTCGCTCGGCGAGGTGGCGGAGCGGGTCGGCCGCTCCAAGCCCTCCGTGTCCAACCGGATCCGCCTGCTCGAGCTGCCCGACGACGTGCTCGGGATGGTCGAGCGAGGACAACTCACCGAGGGACATGCCAGGGCCGTCCTCGCGGTGCCCGACCATGAAGGCCGCCGCCGGCTCGCGCGCGAGATCGTGCGGCGAGGGCTCTCGGTGCGGGCGGCCGAGCAGCGGGCGAAGTGGGCCGGCGCACGGCAGCGACCACGGACTCGCTCGGCACCTGTCGATCCCGCGCTCGCCGACCGGGTGCGCAGCGCGGTCGAGCAGCTGACCGGACGGCACGTGCGCGTCGTGCCCGGACGGGTCGAGCTGCCCTTCGGCGACGAGCACGACCTCGCCGAGCTGGCCGAGGCGCTCGAGAACGCGGCGGCTACAATTGCCGACCGCGCGGGCGATTAGCTCAGCTGGTTAGAGCGCCGCTCTGATAAGGCGGAGGTCCCTGGTTCGAATCCAGGATCGCCCATAAGCGGCATACGCTGCACAGAGCGTAAAGCCCCGCAAACACGGGGCTTTACGCTCTGTGCAGGCACTTCCAGCCGCGGGGTTCTCTGCTCAGACTTCTCCGGAGCGTCGCTGAGGCCCGCGG
>WNGI01004736.1_pt1 | contig 13560 bp, 10 predicted proteins | sample 5400621 | NCBI WGS metagenome assembly WNGI01 (sample SAMN13153374, study PRJNA577476) | soil metagenome | isolation source: 20 cm soil or saprolite under Garry oak tree replicate 1 | place: USA:California | collected 2016-06-15
TTCTCCTCGCTTCGGACGTCATCGAGCCGGCGCACCTCTCGGTCATTCCCGTCGACTCGCCTCCGACGGCCGCACTGCGCGAAGCGCCGGCGCCCGGTGATTGCTCTTTGAAGGAGATCGCGGACGCGGCCGCAGCGCACGCCGAGCAGGACGCGATCCGCCGGGCCCTCCAGCTCACCCGTGGGAACAAGAGCGAAGCGGCGCGGCTCCTCCGAACCGACTACAAAACGCTGCACCTCAAGATAAAGCAGTACCGCATCGACGCGGCGCTGTTCAGGGAATTCCGCGAGTCGTGATCCGCCGGTAACTCTGGTCTGCTCGCCAGGGTAGCGCCGCCTTACCTCCGGCAATTTTGCCTTGGCGTACTCATTGGTACGCGGCTTGCGTGCGTTCTGCCATGTGAGACGGCGACGACAGGAAACGCGCTTCTCCCTGAAGGAGCTCGCCGACCGCGCCACCGCCGAGGCGGAGCGACAGGCGATACGCCTGGCTCTTTACGCCACGCGCGGCAATAAGAGTGCAGCGGCTCGGCTTCTCCGAGTGGATTACAAGACCCTCTACCTCAAGATGAAGCGCTACGCGCTCGACGCGTCGGAGTTCCGGGCGCCGTAACTATCGGCCAGCTCTGGCAACGACGCCATGGTGTGTGCGCCATAGCTCGCGGCCAGATCTGTTCGGGTTGGTGCGTTCGCCGGCGGCGGTTTCTCTTGTCCGTACCGCCACTTGCCCACGTTCGCCTTGAGATCGATGGTGCGAGCCCGCACGCGGGCACGGGGCTTGCGTTCAACCGCGAGGGGAATGGAGTTCCACCTACACAGGAGAGAGCTAAATGAAGAACTTAGTGCTGCTTGCCACGGTAACTGCTGGATTGAACCTCGCGCTCATGTCTTCGGCGAACGGCGCAACGTATGGCGGTGACGCCACGGGCGCAGTGGTGACGGTGACGGCCACCGGCACCACAATTCGCGCCGCCACCAACTCGCTGTCGATTTCGGGAGGAGAGGCCGATGCCGCTCTATCCGTCGGTGACATCCCGGGCAGCGCGACGGGCGGCGTGGTTACCCTTGCTGCCAGCGCGCTCTCGAGCGTCGTCATCGGCACCGGCGCGGACACTAGAGCCCACGCCGCGATGGGCGCCGTCGGCCTGACGGTGTCGGGTAACCAGATCAGCAGCGATTTCCTCATGGCCCGGAGCACCGCCAGCTGCGGACCGTCGGTCGCGGGCAGCTCTGAGCTCGTCAACCTCGTCATCAACGGTCAACCGATCACCGTGACGGGCGCAGCCAATCAGACCGTTACGTTGTCGAACGGCAGCGTGGTCATCAACGAGCAGGTGCCGACGGTCGGAGGAACGTCCGGCGAGCTCATTGTCAACGCGCTGCACGTGTTGACGCATGACGCGATCACCGGGCAGCCGATCGCCGACGTCGCCCTCGGGAACGCCGACGCCAAGATCGACTGTGCGGCCGGCTCGTCTCCGGGCGAGAACTGGGTCAGCGGCGGCGGCTGGATCCCTGGAAACGCAGGCGGTAAGGCGACGTTCGGTTTCGGGTTTCGTTGCCGGACCAGGCGGCCAGCCTACGCGCGGACACCTGACGCTGAAGGATCAGAGCACGGGTGAAACCGTTCATGGAACCGTCATCAACAACTTTACCGAGTGCTTGTCTGGCCAGAGCCAATTCGAAGGCACGGACCAGAACGGCTTTGGGTTCCAAGTCAACACGGGCGACAACGCCGACCCCGGGGCGGGTCGCGACACGTTCACGATCAACGGAACATATTCGAACCTCTCTCCACTGCTCGGCGGCGGCAACATTCAGGATCACGGTTTCCTCTGTCAGTAGCCGCCCGCGCAGACGAAAAGGGGTCAGAGCAAATTGCTCTGGCCCTTTTTACGTATCGGAATGCACTGAGAGCACCGGACAGCCGATGGCGAGCCCGCGGTACACCTTGGCGTGCGCGTCGCAGATCGCGCCGATCCAGCCGCAACCCCTTTCGGCGTCAGCCCCGCAGGGCCTTCATGACGTTCTCGTCCTCGAGCGCCTGCTGCGGCCTGCCTTCGAAGATGATCTCGCCGCGGTCGATCGCGTAGAGCCGGTCCGCGATGCGCGCCGCGTTGACGAGATTCGACTCGGCGATCAGGAGCGAGATCCCCAGATCCTCGATCTTGAGCACCGCGTCGCGGAAGCGCTTGACGACGACCGGGGCTAGACCTTCGAACGCCTCGTCCAGAAGCAGCAGCGTCGGGGCGAGTGCCATCCCGCGCGCGATGGCGACCATCTTGCGCTGGCCGCCGCTCAGGTTCATCCCCTGCCGGCGCATCAGCTCGCGCACCTCGGGGAACACCGACAGCACCCGCTCCTCGACGTCCCCGTCGGCGAGCGCCTCCAGCCTGCGGCGCGCCTTCGCCGACATCCAGCGGCTGATCATCATGTTCTCCGCCACCGTGAGCTCGGGGAAGATCTCGCACCCTTCGGGCGCGTAGCCCATGCCGCGCCGCGCACGCGAGTGCACCGGAAGCGAAGTCACCTCCTCGCCGTGAAACAGGATCTGGCCGGACTTGACCGGCACAAAGCCCATGATGCTTTCCATGGTCGTGGTCTTGCCCGCGCCGTTGCGCCCGACCAGGCAGACCACTTCGTGGCTGCGAACGCTCAACGAAACCCCGTGCAGGATGTGCGCCGGCCCACGCCAGGCGTGGATGTTCTTCACTTCCAGCATGGTCAGACGTCGGTCCCGAGCAGATACCTGGCCACGTCGCTGTTTTGGCGGATCTCTTCGGGCGGGCCGTCGGCGAGGAACCTGCCTTCATGCATCACGACGACGCGATCGGAGTACTTGAACACCACGTCCATGTCGTGTTCGATGACGACGGCCGTGATCCCGCCGCCTCGCACCACCCCAGACACCGTGTCCATGATCTGCGCCTTGTCGCGCGTGCTGACGCCGCTGGTCGGCTCGTCGAGGAACAACAGCCTGGGGCGCAGCGCGTAGGCGACCGCCACGTCGAGGAGCTTGCGCTCGCCCTGCGCGAGCCCTCCGGCGCGCCCCTCCGACTTGCCGTCGAGGCCGAACTCGCCGAGCAGATCCGACGCTTCGCGGGTCACCGCGGCATCGCGCTCCGCGAGCGCGAAGATCCGCTTGGTCTTGCCTTCGCGCGCGAAGATCGCGAGCGCCACGTTGTCGAGCACCGACAGATCGTCGAACAGGTTCACGAGCTGGAAGCTGCGCGCGATCCCCGCCCGGATGCGCTCTTCCACCGACGCATGGGTGATGTCGCGGTCGCCGATGAAGATCCTGCCGCTGTCGGGAAGCAGGAACGCGCTGATCAGGTTGACCAGCGTGGTCTTGCCCGCGCCGTTGGTGCCGACGAGCGAGAGGAACTCGCCTTCGTTGACGGTGAAATCCACCCCGTCCACGGCGCGCGTTTCGCCGAAGTGCTTCTTGAGGGCCTCTGTCCGCAAAAGATTCATTTGAACTTCGCCGACAGGCGTTGCGCGGTGCCGACGATCCCTGCCGGGAGGAAGGTCACCAGGATGATCAGGATCGCGCCGAGCGTGATCTGCCAGTATTCGGTAAGCGCGATAGCGTAGACCTCGAGGTAGTTGAAGAGCACCGCCCCGACGATCGGGCCCGAGAAGTTGCGGAACCCCCCGAGCACCGCGAAGAACACGATCTTGCCGGACTGCGGCCAGTACAGGACGTCGGGGGTGGTAAGCCCGTTGAGCGGCACCCAGAGGGTGCCGGCCAGGCCGGTGAAGATCCCCGACACGAGGAACGCCAGCCAGCGGTAGCGCCAGATCCGCACGCCGAGAAAGCGCGCCCGGGTCTCGTTGTCGCGGATCGCCTGCAGCGTCTTGCCGAATGGGGAGTGGACGATCAGCCACATGAGCGCTGTGCACACGCCGAACACGACCAGCACGTAGTAATAGTAGAAGCTGATGAACCTCGCGAATGCGTCGGCGCCCGGGAAACCGATGAGGCCGCCCAGCAAGGTCAGCTTCGAGAATGGCACGCGCAGCCCATCGGTGCCTCCGGTGATCCAGAAGAACTTGTAGGCGAGCGTCCACAGCACCTGCGAAAGCGCGAGTGTCAGGATGGCGAAGAAGATCCGCGTATGGCGCACGCACACCACGCCGAACAGCGCCGCGAGCGCGGCCGAGCATACGATCCCGCCCAGGAGGAAGAGCTCCATCGACGAGACGCCGAGATAGCGCATCATGAGTGCCACGGCATAGGCGCCCGCGCCGAAGTAGGCGGAATGCCCGAACGAGAGCAGCCCGGTGTAGCCGAGCAGGAGATTGAACCCGAGCGCTGCGATCGCGAGCGTCAGGCCGTAGGTGAGAAGCTGGGTCTGATACGTGCTCGCGACCACGGGCACCAGGGCAAGAATGATCAGGACGGGAACGGCGAGCTTCACGCCCTCCTCCCAAAGAGGCCGGTCGGCCGGATGAGGAGCACGATCGCGGCGATCAGGTACAGCGCGGCGAGCTCGAATTCCTCCCAGAACTGGATGGTGATCGTTCTCAGGGCGCTCACGATCAGCGCGCCGACCAGGGCGCCCTCGAGGCTGCCCAGGCCGCCGATCACGACCACGACGAACGCAATGACCAGCACTTCCACTCCCATGCCGAGCACCGCCGCCTGGCTCGGAACGACGATGGCGCCGCCGAGCCCCGCCATGAAGCAGCCCAGACCGAAGGCGAGGACGTAGATCCGCCCGACGTCGATCCCCAGCGCCGCAGCCATGCGCCGGTCCTGCGCCGTGGCACGCAGCAGCACGCCGAACTTGGTGCGGTACACGAACGCCCACAGAGCGAGCGCCGCGACGGCTCCGACTCCGATCATCAGCAGGTTGTAGACGGGATAAGGCAGCCCCCCGATACGAACGAGCCCGAGGGAGTCCACGAGCCCGCTCGCGGTAAGCGGGGTCCCGCCCCACAGCAGCCGGATGACATCCTCGAGAACCAGCAGCAGGCCGAAGGTGACGAGCAGCTGATACTCCTCCTGCCGCTGGTAGAACGGCCGGATCAAGGTGGGCTCGATCGCCAGCCCGACCACCGCCACCGCGATCGCCCCGAGGAGCAGGAAAACAAACAGCGCGGCCGGCGGGAGCGCGGCCGCCGCCGCGCCCACCGACCAGGCGGTGACGTAGGCGCCCAGCGCGTAGAAGCTGCCGTGCGCCATGTTGACGATCCCCATCACCCCGAAGATCAGGCTGAGCCCGGCGGCGATGAGGAACAGCACCGCGGCGTAGGACAACGAATTGAGAACTTGTAGCGCGACGATTTCCATCGCCTTCTTCTTCTAAGGCGCACCGCCGGGGCGGCCCACGCCACCCCGGTCGAAGATCAGCGCGTCACACCTTCGCCGCCGCCGGCCAGGTCTTCTTGATCCAGTCGGCCGCGGCCGTGGACTCGTTGTGTCCCTGGCCGGGCTTCGGCCAGTTGGGCGGCGCGGTGATGCTGCGGATCGGGATCGAGACGATGCTCGCCGGGTCCCAGACCGGGAAATCGTATCCGGGCAGGTTCTTGCTGAGACCCGTCACCGCGTCCTTGTAGCCCTGGTGATTGTCGGCGCGGAGATAGAGGTAGCCCGCCGGCGCATCGATTCCCGTTCCCTCGAGCATCGCGATGATCGCCTCGTCGTCGGGCCACCCGCCGACGAGCTGGTTTGCCTTCTCCACCGCCTGTTTATAGAGATAGAGCGCAGTGTAGGCGCCGTCGGACTCGAAGCTCGGATACTCCTTCCAGCGCTTGTGGTAGCGCTCGACGAAGCTCTTGTTGATCGGCCAGCGCTCCGCGGAAGGATAGAGGAAGTGATAGTTCGCGTGCACGCCGGCCAGCACGCCGTCGGGGTGATCCTTGCCGATCGCGTGCGGGTAGCCGCCGAAGGCGAGCGTGGTGGCGACCTTCATCTTGTCGAACAACCCGTAGCGAAGCGCCTGCTTGTAGAACGCGACGTAATCGCCGCCCCACACGCCGGCGATCAGCAGATCGGGCTTGGTCGAGAGGATCTTCGTGATGTGCGACGTGAAATCCGTGGTGCCCAGCTTGGGCCACGACTCGGAGACGACCTCTATTCCGGGCAGCAGCTTGCCCAGCGCGAGCACGAAGTGCTCGAAAACATTGCGCCCGTAGCTGTAATCGGGCTGCAGCGACGCGATGCGCCGCACCTTGGGCCAATGCGTCGCGGCGCCGATGGCAGCAGTGACGCCGTCCGCAGACTGGATGTTGGTCACCCGGAAGGTGTACTTCGGGTTCGGCACCGCCTTGTCGAACAGGAAGTCGGTGCAGCCGTCGTTGAACAGCGTGAGCACCCTCAGCTCCTCCGCCACCGGCCCGAGGGCGGGGGTGTTGCCGCTCGAAATGACCCCCGTGAAGAGCTCGATGTTCTCCGACAGCTTCATGCGCCGCAGTTCCTTCACGTTGCCGTCGGTCCCGGCGGCTTCGTCGGCGAAAATCGTCTCGATCTTGCGCTTGCCGAGCAGGCCGCCCTGCGCATTGATTTCCTCCTGGGCGAGGACATGTCCGCGCTGGCCCGGGCCGCCCAGAAGCTCGGCCGGGCCGGTCAGAAACGTGGTGTGACCGACCTTGACCGGCCGGTCGGGGATGTTGCCCTTCGGTTTGACCGCAGCATTCGCGGTCCCGACTCCGGCGGCCCCAAGGCCCGCCGCCCCCAGCGTCGCGCCGAACTGTTTCAGAAAGCCGCGGCGCTCCTGCAGCAATTCCTTGTCCATGACTCCTCCTCTTGTCGTACGGCCATGACAGTCTACTCCCACGGCACGATCCTGATCGGCGCGTTCGCCGCGCTGCCCTCGAGCACGGCGGCGAGCACGAGCCGGTTTCCCCCTGGTTTTAACTGCAGACGACACCTGCCTTCGGCGCCGGCGCGCACTTCGCCTGCGGCTACGACCGCGCCGTCCGGAGCGACGAGCAGGTAGCGGCAGACCGCCGCCTGCTTTTTCTCCGGCGAACCGCGCACGATACGCACGTCGCGCCCCTCGCGCTCCAGCCGCTCAGTTTCGATGTGGACCTCCGCGCCAGAGCCGTGGCGCTCGATCCGCGTCACATGCGCCCTGAGCGGCACGGCGTAGGCGTTGAAGCTGCCGATTCCCTTCGGATAGGTCGGATCGCGGAACACGCCGAGCACCGCCTTCGCCCCATCCCAGCGCTCGAGCACGTAGGGGCCGTTGGCGACGAGCCAATGGCCGTGCGCCGCGTGGAACTCGCGCAGCGCGCGGTAGCGGGCGCGAGCTTCTTGTGCATTCACATAAGGTACCAATGCAGGTGGAACGTACGCGCGCTCTTCAAGCTCGCGCGCCAGCTCGGCGAGCTTGCGCGCGAGCGCCGCGTCGCGCACGGGATCGAACTCCGCGAGCTTCAAATAGCCGCGCTTGGCTCCCTCCTCAAACAGCGCAAGCAAATGCCACGGCAAGGTAGTCCACGGCGGCGCCACGCTCGCCGCATCGCCGTCCGCTACGCCGTCGAGGTAGACCTCGACCACCGGCACTTCGTAGCTCAGCTTGTCTTCGCCGAATGCGAGCGTCTCGGTGTCCACACGCAGCAGGCGTACGCCTCTTAGCTGTTCCGGATTCGTGAAAGTGTAGGCATAAACCAGGTCCGCGAAGCTCATCGACGTGCCGTCGTGGAAGGCCGAGTCGCGCACGCGGTAGACGATGCGCGAGGTGGCCGTCTTGCCGCGTCCGGCAGAAAAAAGCGCGCCTGCGGGCACTGCGATCGGCTTTTCACTCTTCTCGACGGAGGCGCTCACGCGATTCTCGATCCAGCCACCGCCGTGCGGCGAAGGCAGGAAGGCGGGATCGGCGAGCGCCGACCACACGAGGCGGCCGAAAGCGTCACCGAAACCGCCGCCGACGGGATTCCACGCGCTCGAAGGCGGAGCGGGCGCCGCTACGTTGAGCCAGCCGTTCCACGGAAAGTCCCGCAGCTTGACCGTGCGCGGAAAAATCGCCGACGCAAGACCCTCGAGCGCGTCGTAGCCGACATTCTCCACCCCTTGAGAATAGTCCGCGCCATAGCGCTCGCGCCGCACCGTATAGCCGAGCACCAAACGCTCGCAGCGAGCTTGCAGGAGCTCGACGAGATTTCGCTCGAGATTGATGCGTTCTTCGAGACTTCGATAATCGCCGCGCATCAGACGCCGCGCTGCATTCTCGATGCGCACGTCAGTCACCGCGGGCGCGAGCAGGAGATAAGCGTGAAACCACCCTTGTCTCAACCACGGCGGTCCCGACCAGCCGTTGTAATGCGCGCTTGCTTTGGCCATAAGCTCGCGCGCCTCGACGACCTCGATTTGAACTTTTGTCTGTTTTTTGTCCGCTGCAGCGCCGGCGCGCGCGGCTTCAACGCGATCGGCGTGGTGCAGGTAGTCGGCATGAAACGGAGTGACGGGGTACGGATGCCAGACCGCGCCCGCGGGAAGCGCCGGCTTCAAGCCGCGTGCCGCTGCGCACGCGTTGCGGTCCACCCTCGCAATCACGTAGCCGCCGAGGGAAGCGACCGCGGCGGTCTTCGCCAGATCGGTCTCTAGCGTGCCGGCGTAAGCGTGCAGCGTCCCCTTGGCGAGCCGCTGCGCCGCGGCCTGCGCATCGAGCGCTTCGACCGTGATCTCCTGCGGATAGAACGACGGATAGAACGGAAACTCGTGGCCGGCGTGGGCGATGCCGAGATGCGCCAGGCCCGCGGCGAGAATGAAGTAGTTCATCGGCGAGCGTCATGCTACGAGCACGCGGTGCCGGCAGCAACGATAGTCACGGCTGCGCAGCCCATAGTCGAGACCGTAAAATGAACACATGCGGTGGGTGGGCGAGGCGCTGCGGGGGGCGTGGACGGCATTGGCCGCGCATCCCATCGTCTTCGCGTCGGTGACGCTCGCCGTCGCCGCGCTCAACGTTGTTGCTCCCGTCGCGATGGTGGAAAAACTGGCGAAGCTTCCGGACCTTGCGCTGTTCTGGGTTTCGGCCGGCAGCACCTGCGGCGGCGCCGAGTGGCGTTTCGCTTTGGACGTGACCGACGTCGGCCGCATCCTCCTCGTTTCGGCGCTGTTCGGGCTGTACTTCGCCCTCTGGCGCCGCTATCGCGATCTCGCCCTCGGCGGCGCGGCGCGGGCACTGCACCGCGGAGGCCTGGCGGGTGCCGCGGCGACGGTATTCGGAGTCTCCACCGACGCGTGCAGCGTCACGGGCTGCGGGGCCGAGTCCTCGCGCGTCGCGACGATCGCCCTCCTCGTCGTGCTTGTTCTCGCCGCCGGTTACCTCGGGTGCAGTACATGCGCTGCAAGAGAAAATGGCAGAAAATGACTGTCCAGAGCTGGAGGCGCGCCATGACCGCATCGCTTAAGAAAGTAAGGGCATCGATGATGAACGCCATCCACGATCTGCCCTTGCTGGTGGCCGGCGACGAAGGGTTCTTCAGGGACGAGGGCCTGGACGTGGAGATCGTCCGCACCCCGGGTTCCGGTCAGCGCGACTCTGACCACCAGGCCCTGCGCGCCAACGTGTTCGATCGCACCATGGAGGCGCTTTACGATCAAGGCGCGTGCGACCAGTTCCGGATGTGCGAGTGGGGAGTCATGAAGCGCGCGGTCGAGTCCACGGTGACTTCCGGGCACCGCGCCGCCAAGATCGTGGCGCTGGGCTCGGCGATGTCGACTTTCGCGATCGTCACGGCTCCCAGGTCGCGCATCTACGAGCCGGAGCAGTTGAAGGACAAGCCGATCGGCGTCAGCCCGTTCAACGGCTCGCATTTCACGACGCTGAAGCTGCTTGAGGGCTTCCTCAAGCGCGAGCAGATCCGGACCACTTTTGCCGGGACGATGAAGGAACGGCTGGACGCCGTGAGCCGTGGCGAGGTGGCCGCCGTCAGCCTGATGGAGCCGTGGATCAGCATCGCAGAAATGCGCGGCCTTCGGGTTCTGATGGAGTCGCATTCGACCCGCAGCGAGGCCGCGGGCGACGAGCTGGACGGCGCGACGCTGGCGAAAATGTTCCGCGCCGAGGCCTCGGCTGCCGAGGCAATCCAGAAGAGCCCCGAGCGCTACGCGCATTATCTGATCGAGGAGGCCGCAGGCCTGCTCGAGCTGAAGGATCTCAAGCTGTCGCGCATCTTGAATGCCGCGCCCGAGCCGTACACCCGCGAGCGCTTCGAGCACACCTATCAGTGGACGCTGGGATGGGGGCTGGTCGCGCCGGGCGCCACCTACGAGAACACGGTCGACAACCGCGCCTGGCAGTAGTTGAATTTCCAGACAAATCAATGACTAAACTTGACTTTGGTCGCGAAGCGAGGCCGGCTGTTCTTTCCGGACTTTGATTTGATGACGCCGCCATGGTCCGAATGGCGCATCGGATCGATAGCGTGCTTAAATTGAAGCAAGGCTAGGATAAGGGAAAAGGCCCTTTTCCTCTGCTCTTACGATCAGGCACCACTGCAGCGCTACACCGCCATGCGTTGGGGGGTAGATGCCGACCGCTGTAACAACGAGTGAGAAGGAGCTTCGCGCGCGACTCGAGCTTGCGAATCGGCTCGGAGCGCTCGCTATCGGCGCCCGCGACCTCGCGGAGCTATTCCGCGCTCTCCATGAAGAGACTGCGCGCGTGATGGATGCGACGGTCTTTCTCTTCGCGCTCTACGACGAGGCGAGCGCAACCGTGCAGGTCGTCCGCCAGATGGACCGCGGCGTCGAGTACCCCGGCGGTACGTTCCCGCTGGGCAAGGGTTTCACGAGCGAGGTCATTCGAACGGGGGAGCCCCGGCTCGTGCGTCGATGGTCTGCCGAGGGACCGGCGGTCCACCTCATCTACGGGACCGAAGCGGGGGAGCTGGTGACGCCCCAGTCCGGCGTCGTGGTCCCGATCCTGTCCGGCGATCGGGTGCTCGGTGTGCTCTCTGCGCAGAGCTATCGGCCCGAAGCCTACGAGGATGCGGATCTCCTCAGTCTGGGCGCCATCGCCGTGCAGGCGGGTAGCGTCATCGAACGCGTTCGCGCGACGGAGCAGATGGCCCTGGAGCACGAGCGACACGCTTTGCAGCTGGAAGCGGTCCTCGCGACCATGAACGACGCCCTCCTCATCGTTGACGCACGGGGCGCCATCGTGCGATTGAACCGGGCGGCCCGGGAGCTCCTCTGCCTGGACAACGCGAGCCTCGTCGTCGGCCAGCCACTCGAGCAGCAGCGGCTCGAGCAGTGGCCGGCAACGGCGCGCGAGATCGCCGCAGCGCTCCTCCCCCTCATCGCTGCCCTGCGCTCGGGCACGAGCATCGCTGAAGAGGAGGTCGAGCTGCGCTCGGGGCAGCGGCGCGTCCTGAGCCTGGCCGCATCCGTGCTGCGTTCGGCGAGAGGCACCCCGCAAGGCGGCGTCGTCGTGCTCCGCGACATCACGGGGCAGCGCGATCTTGAGCGACTGCGGGAAGACATCTTCAACATGGCCTGGCACGATGTGAAGACTCCCCTTGCGGTGGTCAGGGGCCACGCGGAGCTTCTCCACCGGCGACTGTCTTCCGGCGAGCGCGATCGCAAGGACCTGGAGGCGGATGCCGCGTCGATCGTCACGCACGTGGACCGCCTAGCAGAGCTCCTGACGACACTGTTTGACGTCTCCTGCCTCGAGGCAGGCCTGCTCTCCATCTTGCGGTGGCGCACGGATCTCGGCGCCCTTGCCCGCGAAGTGACGGAAAGCGTACGCTCGACCGCCCGCCACGAGATCAAGGTCCTCGCCGACCAGGACGTGGTGGGCGAGTGGGACGAGCGCCGGCTCCGGCAGGCGCTGATGAATCTTCTCTCCAACGCACTGAAGTACTCGCCCGAGGGCTCGACCGTGACGGTGTCGGTCGCCGCTGGCGCGCGCGCCGCGACGGTCCGCGTGCGCGACGAGGGAATCGGCCTCGCTGGCACCGAGCTGACGCAACTGTTCCGCCGCGGGTACCGGGCGGAACCGGCGCGAAACGTGGCGGGAGGAGGGCTCGGCCTGTATTTCAGCAACGGCATCGTTGCGGCGCATGGCGGCCGCATGTGGGCGGAGTCGCTCGGCCACGGCCAAGGCAGCACGTTCTGCTTCACTGTGCCGTTGCGTGAGGAGCGGAGCGCCTATCGACCAGCGGTGGAGCACGCATGAATCGCCGCCGGCTGCTCGGAATCAGCTGCGCGCTCGTTGCGCTCGCGTTTGTGCCCGCGGCGCCTTCCGCGCACGCGCAGCTGCTGCCCCCGCTGCTTCCGGTGCCCTTGGCCAACCAGGCGCCGGTCGTGAACGCGGGCGCGGACCAGGTGATCACGCTGCCCAGCATCGCGAATTTGACGGGCGCCGCCATCGACGACGGACAGCCCAATCCGCCGGGCGCGCTGACGACGACGTGGAGCCAGGTGAGCGGCCCGGGTACGGTCAGCTTCAGCAACGCCAGCGCCCTCAACTCGACCGCTACCTTCTCGGCGAGCGGCGCCTACGTCCTGCGGCTGACGGTTTCGGACGGCGCGCTCACGGTGAGCGATGGCGTGGCCGTCACGGTGAATCCGGCGCCCGCGCAATTGGCCGCCGAGGCGAAGATCGACCCTGCGTTGCGCGACCTGATGCGGGCCAATCCGCAGGCGCTGCTGCCAGTCATCGTGGAGATGCAGCACCCGACCGCCCCGTTCGTGAGCGCGCCGGATGTCGATCGCGCTCTGGCGGCCCTCGATCTCCTGCGTCAATACGGCACTCCGGTCGCTGCGTTGTCCCTCATCGACGCAGCCGCGGGGTTTGCGAACGCCGCCGGCATCAATGCGATGAGCCTCGTACCCACTGTGGCGCGCATCCATCACGACGCGACGGTGGGCCCGGGGCCCAGCGTCGCGCCGCCGGTAGTAGCTCCTCCGGATCAAGTCTCGGAGGTCTACCCGCTCGTGGTGAACGCCAACCAGGTCTGGCAGCAGGGGATCACCGGGGGAGGTGTTACGGTCGCCGTCCTCGATTCAGGCGTCGCAGCGGATTCGGACCTCGTCCAGCCCGCGAACCGCATCCTCGCCTCGGTCAACTTCGCGGATCAGCGCCTGGCAAGCGACCCGGGCGGGCATGGAACGCATATCGCGGGGATCATCGCCGGAAATGGCAGCCGCTCCGGCGGCGAGTTCGTAGGCATCGCTCCGCAAGCCAACGTCGTCGACGTCCGGGTGCTCGGCAGCACCGGCAGCGGTCGGATCTCCTCGGTGATACGAGGGATCGAGTGGGTCCTCGCGCACCGCGCCGCCTACAACATCCGCGTCATCAACCTATCCTTCGGCGCGCGTGCAGACCTTTCCTACCGCGCCGACCCGATGGCGGCCGCCGTGGAAATCGCGTGGCGCCGCGGTCTGGTCGTCGTGGCCGCGGCGGGGAACGGCGGCCCGGCGCGCGACACTGTCGTGACGCCAGGCACCGACCCGTACGCCATCACGGTTGGCGCGACGGACGATCGTGGAACCCTCGACCGACGCGACGACATGCTCGCCTGGTTCTCCGCCTGGGGCAGCGCCGACTCGAATGCCAAGCCTGATCTGGTCGCGCCCGGGCGGCGTCTCGTCTCGATC
>WNGI01003693.1_pt1 | contig 13558 bp, 17 predicted proteins | sample 5400621 | NCBI WGS metagenome assembly WNGI01 (sample SAMN13153374, study PRJNA577476) | soil metagenome | isolation source: 20 cm soil or saprolite under Garry oak tree replicate 1 | place: USA:California | collected 2016-06-15
GCATGCTTTATAGGCATGTTGGTCTCCTAGAAGGAGAAGATTCCAGAGGCATTCCAGACAACCGTGATGTCTCCACCGTTCGGAGTTACAGGCATACCAGAAGTGAAAGTATCCCACTGAGCAAGAATGATCGAAGTTGCATCAGAACCAGTATTCTTGAAGAGCATCAACTGCTCAGCTTGATCACCGGACAGTGCAGAGAATGTCGTATCAGCGGCATCAAAAACTCCCACAGCCACGACTCCGAGGGTCTTAGATGCTAGGGATGGGCACGACCCCGCGGCTGGTTCTCTAGCCGCAGAAGCGATGGAACTCAGATCAGAGTCAGATGCTGTAACGGTATCATCTGCATTATCAATGAGCATGATAGCGAGGGTATCAGCATCAGTCTGGACGTTAGTGTAGGTGTTATCACCTAGAACATTATTGCGGTAGGCATTCGTAAGTGAGTTAGCCATTATTCACCATCATCTTCATGCTCAAGAGCTAACTTCCGAAGAGCAGCTTTCTCAGCATCTGTCAGATTGTTGAACTGAGTTTCAACAGCTCTCTTATCAAACTCATCTTGGATTTTAAGCTGTTCTCCCTTGATCTTTGAGACAGATTCATTTCTCTTCTCATCTAGAGCTGCATTAGCTTCGATCAGCTCCTCGTGAGTCATAGTTGAGTACTTACCTGGCATCCTGCTGTACTCCTGGTCTATAGAGTTCGGGTGACTCTGCATTTGCATCCATCTCGAGTCTAATAGCTGGAGGATTACTTACCTCATTCATTAGCTCCAACTCAGAGTTACATTCCCGTAGTCGTTGATAGATCTCCGGACTAACGATAGAATTACCTTCACCATCTAAAGTGATATGGTAGATCTTATCCTCGTGGAATTCCTTACACGTTGGGCACCAAACTGGCACTACCATCTTCCGTGTTGGGTGCTTGATCAAATAGACGCACGATCTTGCTGTCGGATGATGGATTCTCAACCCTGACATCTGCCGCCTCCAAGAGTTCAGACTCCCAAACCTTAGCTACTAGCTGCCAAGTAGTCTTGGGAGCATGTATTCTAACTTGTTCTCTTATCTGTTCTACGCTAGGCTTCTGCATCCACTTAATCAGCTCATCAGCGAAGGCAGTCTGGACATCTGGTTCCTTCGGATCACCATCTACGAAGATTCCGGACTTCGCAGTTTCTGCTAATGCTGCTAAGTGATTAGTAACTGGAATACAACCTGCTAACTGTGCTTCAACAGCTGTGATGCAGTAAGTTTCTGAGAAGTATGTAGGATATAACCAGAAACCTGCACGCATGAATTCACGAGCGAGTTTATCTTGAGGGATGCGACCGTGTTGGACCACGTTCCTAGATTCATTAAGAAGTTCCGTAACCTTGTTCTTGAACTCATTCAATTGCGGGAATTGTGCAGAAGCCTTATCAAATGTATTCCATCCATAGTAGACATGGAGTTCAGCATCTGGTACTGCTTCGATAACTTTGGGCCAAATCCCTTCCAGTATAACGTCCAGTCCTCGATCTGGAGATGAGGCATATACAACACGGTGAGGATCTCTACTTTCGGTTCCTTCGAATCTTTCAAGGTCGACTCCATTCCCTAAGACGAGGAACTGATCCTCCCTTAAGAACGAATATCGTTCGAGCATATATGCTTTGTGCCACTCACTGAGTACAATAATCCGGTCATAACCGGCAGCACGAGAGGCTGTCAGACGGTCACCTGCATCAACGTCATGCATCCACAGGACCTTCACCGCCGCATTTGGGTTATGATCGATTAACTCAGGAGCTCTCCAGGAAACCCAAAGATCAGCCCTGATACTTGGATTGTACTTCTCCTGCTCCCGATATCTTACCCAGTTGTGGTAACCTGGATCATCAGTATCGCAGTAAACCGTCACTCCATGACCGAGATTAGCTAGTTCTTCAGCGACTCGGATGACCGCCGTTTCTGATCCTCCAAGACCTTCCGTCTCAAGTTTCTTAGGCGACCACGATTCGAAAGTGCCGAGAGCCGCAATAACAATGCTTTTTTCGCTCTCTGCGGCCACTTCGTAGTCGGCAAAGATCCAGCCCGAATCTCCAAAGGGCTGCTTCTTAAGGGTTCTGATTCTTCCCCTTGGAGCCAGCATTCGTTCCATGTCGTCGAGGTCGAAGATTCTGAGGTGGGGCTTGATTCCAGGTTCTTGCCATCCTTGAGCATGTCCAAGTTCCCAGGATAGATAAGGAGTTGTGATGGCAATGTGTCTAGCCATCTTTTCAACCTTCTCCAACGTCGCAACCGGGTCCACCACATGCTCTAGGACCTCGAACATCAATGCCAAATCGTAGAATCGTTCAACATCAACTCGGTAAGTAGCGATGTCTCCGGCTGTGAAGTCGGTATGTGGAAGCTTGAAACGAGCAACTCGTTGATTGGCGAGTTGGACGCATCTTGGATCGATATCAATGCCAGAGACTTGCACATCAGGCAGTTCTCGTGCGAGGGGCAAGGAGATAAATCCGTCCGCGCATCCAAGATCGATAACGTTGGCAGCTCCAATTCCTTTTGCTGTGGCAATAGCAAATTGAAGTCTAGGATATCTCCGCCAGTGTTCAGAATGCAGTTCCTCATCATCCATCGGCGTCCAGTTCGGGTTATTGAGGTAAAACGCTGACATCAGTTCTGGGTTGTCAACGTGGGCAGTATTCTGGAAAGTTAAGCCCCTAATCGCTTGAATGGGTGGAGTACTTTGAATCGAATGAGGGAGACTCTCAACAAATGACCGAGCTTTGAGCCATTCATCATGTCGAGCCAGTTCTTCCCAAATCTTAACTGAGTTGTCTACGACTTGGTGAAGTCTGTATTCTTCACTAATGATAGTAATCTGTTGAGCTAGGGTCTCTTCTTTCTTTATCTCATAGGCCCGATGAAAGTTTTCAAGGGCCATCTCATAATCACCGAGTTGGGTGTAAGCTAACCCGACAATCAAAAGAGGATCATAGTCGTAATCACGATGATTTAAGATAAGAAAAGTTCGAGGGCGATTCTTGGTAGCTCCAGATTTCGTCCATTCCACAGTGGAGCGGAAGTCACCTGAACGATAGGCGGTCTCAGCCAATCCAAAATAAGCATCAGGCCAATCAGCCCTAATGCTAATAGCAGCAAAGTCAGCTTGCCGAGATTTCTCGAAGTCACCTAAAGCCCTCCAAGCATCTGCAACTTTATGTTGCGCTTGGTACTTCTCTTCATCCCAGCCAGAGAGTTGAATAAATCTCTGCCAGTGAAGAATGGCTTCATGGACTTTCCCACGATTAGCATTCTCAGAGCCGAGGTAGCTAAGAATCCGAGGATCTGGATTGGGTTCCTGCTCTTCAAGCTGGGCATAGAGAATAGAAAGATTCCTATCAGGTTCATGCTTATCTACAGGCTTATGGTGAACTGTGATGAAATTGTCCACCAGCATCCTAGAATGATCTTCTGGACCTATAAGGACTTCATGAACCTTACCGACCCATTTCCAGTCTTCTGAAACACGGATCAGTCTTTCTCGAATGAGATAACAGTTGTTTACACCGTCATCATCTCGAGAGTAATCATATCCCCAGTAGAAAGCATCTATCTGAGGATTGGCAATGATGAGCTCGTGCAGCGATCGCCCTTTATCCCTGACGAGCTCATCATCACCATCTAACCACAGGAAGTAGTCTCCTGTGGATGCTTTGAGCACGATGTTCCTCGCCTCAGAGAAATCATCATGCCATTCGATGTCGAAAACCTTATCAGTGTACTTCCGAGCAATTTGTACCGTATCGTCTGTAGATTGTCCCGCAAGGCCGATGACGATTTCATCGACTTGATCTTTAACAGACTCTAAGCACTGCTCGAGGGTTCGTCCTTCATTTCGGACGATCATACCCAGAGAGATAGTACCCATTGTGCCTCCAGAACTAGTGAAGTGCCGCCTCACTAGCCCATACTTTATGGAACGAGTGAACCGTAGATTCCACGCCACTCAACGGGTTTGAACTGGAAGTCATGTCGAATCTTGTAGGAAATCTCATCAAACTCAAAGGAGTAGGGATCGTTCCCACCAAGAACTCCACGTACTGCCGGATCCTTAAGCCCAAGGAACGGAGTGTTGTTGCCATTCAGAGTAACAGCCGCTAAGAATGCCAACGGGCCCTTGAGGTCAGTTGCCATGTACCAGTTGTTAGCATCCGTGAAGAATGGCTCTACGATAACGTCGTAACGACCCTGAACTAAGTTGGCCTGCAGAACACCAGCACCAGCTGGAAGTAATGCAGTATTCACAAGGGCATTAACAATCCACCTAAGTTCAAGTGGAATGATAAGTGCCCGAGGTGCTCCAGGATTCGTGATCTTGAAGCCTTCCTGGTCAGTCTGTGCATCCAGAGCTGTTTCCGCAGCAATGAGAGCGTTCATCCCAGTGATGTCAGCAGTCAGAGCTGTAGTACCAGTATTCGCATGGTTAGCCGAGAAGAGGGCATTGCCATCGAACATGGTCGGATTAGACTGGAATGCAGTAACAGCAGCCTGCTTAGAGATCGTCCGAGCCATTGCATCGGCAAACTCATTAGGCAGTTCAGCAATCTTGTTTAGACGGTCTGAGATGATAAGCTGTCGAGTGACGCTGAACGCAGCACCGAACTCTCGCAGCTTGAGGACCTCAGCGTCGTATTCCTTGACTGCCAGTTCCTCGTAAGGCCCATTGAGGGTCTTCTCTGGGATGTCACCAAACCGACCAAATCGGCTTGACGTGTACTGCTCGAAGTCCTCTACGCTATAATCTTTGGTGTACTGAGGCCAGGCTCCAGTAACCTCGTTAAAGCGCTCTAGAAACGTATGACGGATGAACTTCGAGATATATGTCGGGAAGTCCGACGTAGACATCGCCTCTTCGGCGTCCAGTTCTCCATTTTCGGCCTGTTCGCGAGCTTCGATATAAGCATCGAATAAGCGAACCCGCCGTCCTGGAGCCAAACCAAGAGGGTTCTGCAGTGGCGGCATTTTCTACCTCTAGTACTGCTCGTTAGGATGGAACATCAAAACTCTTACAACGGATGCATTCGCAGTAGCGATAGAACGACCGATCGCGATTGCACCAGATGCGATAGAGGCTGGCGGAGTAAGAGCAATGGAGGTTGCACCAGCGGTAGCACTGGCATAAACCTTAGAACCCATTGCCCAAAGGTCGGTGCTTAGTTTGTTACTAAGTTCCCAGGCTCCATCTAAGAGTAGAGTTCCATAGTCACCAGAGGCGACATCATCTTGGACTACCCCGAAAAAGCCCTTCTCGTAGCAAAGATTTCCAGCCTTACGAGCAACGCTCATTAAGACTCGGATCCTCTTGCCAGCGTGAACAAAGTTACGAGACATGCTTTATCCTCACTTCCCCGGAGTAGCAGCAGCTTCGGTCTTGGTGTCCTTCTTCTGCTTGTCCATCCCGAAGACGGCCATAACAGCTTCCTGAGCACGACCAACCGGAGCCTTACCATCACCAGCAGAGCCGGAAACTCCCATACCAGTGATTCTTGGCCCAACACCAAGCTTCTTCAGCTCTTCCTGAGCATCTTCGATAGATTCCTTAACAGCAGTCCGATCATACTTCTTGCCGTCAAAGGACTTCTTGATCCTGGCCTTAACGATATCAGGCAAAGGAGAAGCATCCACAGTCTCGGCAACCTTCTTGATCGACTGAGTTGCTTCCTCTTGTTCCTGAACCCAGGACGTCCGTGCCTCACTAATCATCCTCTCGACGGATTCCTTAGTGATAGCTTCAGCATCGTCATCGTCGTCGCCATCACCATCATCAGGATCAGGTGGCGTAGCTTCCGCCTTCGCCTTGTCTAAGATGGACTTATACAGCTCGGGGACATGCTCTTTAAGCATATCCTCGTCTACATTCGCCCAGTCAACATCAGCCACAGTGGCTTCTCCTTCTGACTCAAAGAACTGATCGATCTGACCTCCGGCTGCGGGATAAAGCACCCAATCGACCGAGTAGCCCTTGAGGATCTTTTGAACATCCTCGTAGACTGAACCATCTGGTTGCCTCATCACGTTTGTTCGGAGACGGGAGTTGATGGAGTCTCCCATGTGCTCCTTCGCCCGTTTCGCGTACTCATAGAAGTCCTTATCAAAGAACTTCACAAGAGAGACGATTTTACCACCTTGATCGTCTTCTACATAGTCGGTTGTAGTTGTCGCGGAGACCATCTCTTTCAGTGACCGCTTCAGAGGAAGTTTATCACTGTGGTCAACGAACATCCGCATGTTGTTGAAGGTTCCTTCGGAGACTGCCTCGCGAAGCACTCGAGAACCATAATTGCGATTGTTCTTCGAGCGCCCTGCCCTGATGATAGTGACATTAGCTTCCATCTTGTCATCATCAAAGGTAGCCTCCTGGGCGTCGAAGATCTCATGAACTTCAACTTCTCGAGGCATAAGCGCTTCCTTCTTAGTCGGAACTTTAGAAGCAGTAGTTGTCTTAGTCGTAGCTCCCTTCTCTGTCTTCCGCATGACAGCTGCACAGTAGGCTTGTGGATTCTTCTTGCTGGAATTGGCTTTGACGCAAGCAGCGAAGTTTTTATAACCAGCGAAGGGCATTACTGCTCCTCTTCATCTTCCTTGCCAGGAAGCTCTGGACCAAGAACGTGGCGAACGGAAGTTCCTCGGTTGTTAACGACGTACTTTCCGCCATTCTTAGTCACCACAGTGCGTCGTTGAGTATTCACTGCCGCGATATCACTAGCTGCATACTCAGTAACCTTAACGAACTGAGTCTTGAGTTGGGATTCCGGAGTAGCTTCAGCCATTATAACCTCTCCGTTGGATCAGGCGATGGACCAGCTAGATGAAGGATCTTTCCAGCCTCGCTCAGTTGGTATCGACCACCATTCCTTGTGATGAAGAATCGAGTCTTAGGATTATAGGCGAGAATATCGCTATCACCATAAGCTGTTATCTCAAGAAACTGCTGTCGAACTGAGTCTTGATCTAAATCAAAGTCAGATAGCTCTACCTCCATGGCTCTTCCTCAACTTGAGTGATCGATGGGTGGTTTACCAGCAGCAATTCTCTTGGTTCCTGCGTCTAATCCAGCATTAGCGTTAGGGAATCCAGTCACTGGAGTCTTCCCATTCTGAGAATCTCCAGGTTGTCCGGGCTGTGGAGGTCCGCCACCATCTTGTAGATTCTTGAGGTTAGCATCTTTAAGTTTCTTTGCGTCAGCTTGGATTTGCTTCTGCTCAGCTTCCACTTCCTTAAGAATCTGGTTAATGTTAGGAATCTCAAGAGCTGCAAGAGCTTGACGGATAGCAGCCATCTCAACGACGCTGTTACCCTTGGCAATCTGAGTCACGAGGCTCGAGATTGCAGTCATCACCTTAACGATATCTTTGGAGATGATCGGTGGGAACGACCACGCAACGAGAGTTTCGGGCCTCTTGATGTCAGCCTCCGGTGAAGGAGGCTCAGGAGCGTCAGAACCAGGTTCAACTGAACCACCTGCCTCTTGAGCTGGAGCTGAAGAGTTTACTTGCTTCACTCCTTTGGGGAAAGCAGTCTTCAGAACGAAGGCTATGATCTCTTGGAGCACTGCCTCTCTGAAGAATGTCTGCCAATCTTCAAAGGTCTTCACCATAGGCAATTCCATCGCCTGAGCAGTTGCTAGGTTAGCATCTCCACCTTCACCGAAGTAGTGGATGTTAATAGCAACCCCAGCCCCTGCAGCTGTTAGAAGCATCCTAGCATCTTCCTTGGCTTGGGTTGCTCCTGTATCCGTCTTCATCCATTCCAAGTCCACAGCTGGGTTGGAATCGTAGACGGCTGCTCCAACAGGCTTGGTGAGTCGACGAATGACGTTTGACTGATCATAGCCAACGTCGAGTCCACCCAACTTATTATGGAATTGGGCTACTTCAGTTGGGCCACCCTTAATCTTCCTTCTCCACGCCACAGCAGTCGCTGCTGAGTTGATAGCAGCTCGATCCTCCATGAACTCCTTGAAGACTCGGAACCATTCTCGAGAGGCAAAGAGCTCAGAGACTCCTCGAACTCCCGCCTTGCCTCGAAGTGGGTTGATGTAGAAATGGAAGATTCTAACGGTGTTGCCCTTGTCATCCTTAGCAATCTTCTTGGCTGGGATCGTCAATCCCTTGATTGTCTTCAGTCGATCATCACTTATCCGATGATCTAAGTAGTAGAGTGTATCAGGAGTTGAAGTATCGGGCGTATATTGTTCCGATTTTCCATCATAAGTCTGTTTTACGAAGACTCGTTTGTACCAAACCGGAATTTTTCGGTTATTCGGATCATAAATGATCTGTTTTACTTCTTCAGTCGGAATTTCCGCCAACTTCACGTAAGGAGCAGTCGATTCGACCGTGAAAGCTCCCAAAAACCGCTCTCCGTCGACTACGATGTCATCTAGGAGCTCTTTTTGAGCTTCGTGGGTCGTCAAGATCATCTGATTCTCTTCGTCGAACCAGAATTCGTTGATAACTTGCTTGATTTGGTCGTTAGCAGTCGTCCATTGAACCCCCTTACCGAGCGTAAATCGCTTGATAAGTTGGATAGACTGCTTCGCCATAGGGTTCTCATGGCGCAGTCGTCGGAGTTTATTGATCGTTTGCGCGCGTGTAGCAGTCGGAATAATCTCTACAATGTTCTGTACGTCATAGAGATTTAAGTAGTCTAAATCCTCAATTTGACGGATTAAAAGCTTATTTTGGCCGTCAACCTGCTCTAAAGAGCTTAAAATCTCCTCTTTTTCCTCATTCCAGGCCGTTTCTTGAGCTTTTAACTCACCACTAACACCTAGAACGTTGAGGACTGCCTCTTGAACTGGGTTCATTAATAATCACCCAAACTGACTCTTTTGAGGTCGATTATCTCATCCAAAGAGGCAACGACGTACTCTTCGGTCTCAACTGCTTGATTGAAAAGCTGTGGAAAAGTGTTGAAATAGCCGTATCTTAGAGCATCCATGGCATGATTATCAACGTCCACAGGGAGCTCAGAGGAGTTAGTCTCGATCCTACGACGGCTATCATCGGGATAATGATACTGCCCATGCTCGATGATGGAATTCTGACACCTAGGATCGAATGTAATGCGGGGAACCGTCGTCGAATCAGTAGATCTGATTGGGTCCCTTAAGAATTGATGATGGACCTCGATCCCTTGTCTGATCTTTGGCTTCTCGCCGTAGGCTCGGTACCCTCTTAATCTCCAAGACCCAGCTGCTTCAGCTGCAGCCTTGTCTATAACAACGTCAAGTTCATCCTTGGGGTGTCCATGATCATTCAGAATGTACTTCGACCACTTCTCTTCAGCGATACCGATGATCCTATCTGTGGTTAGACCCGTTCGATAGATCTCATCGAGGACATGAACTTCCTCTTCTGGAGTAATCTGCACGAGAAGTACACAATATGGAGCTGTCATCCCTGGGTCAATCCAGAGCGCCGTCTTCAACCACTGGTCGTAGCGGTGAACCTGAACGTGGATATTAGAATCAAATTCTGGGAAAACCAAGCCTCCATAGGCGATGAATTGAGCTTCCCATTCCTGCGCGAAGGCTTCAGGAGTAGAGGTACGCTTGGCTTGTTCGATCTCTTCGGGACTGAGCAGCGGATTCTCCCTCGACGGAATCATCCATGACTGCCAATCTACGTCGTATTCCTCTCCATCCGCTTGGCCTAGCTTCCAGAATTGCCAGAACCAATTAAATCCGCGAGGCGTTGAAGTAAAGAGAGCCTTCCCTCGACGATCTGCGAGTGCTGGTCGAAGATACTGATCCCAAGTGCGATGTTTGAGTCTTGCGGCTTCGGCGAGAACCACGAGGTCAAGACCCTCACCGATAAGCTGGTCAGGGTTCTCCTCGGATCTGCACTCGATAAAGCTGCCGTTCCCGAGCTGCATAAAGAGCTCACGTTCAGACTTACGTTCCACTGGGATGAGCTGTTTGTCGACGATAAGCTTCCAAGCAACGCGGAATTCCTTCTCAGCAAGGTCCATGGTAGGACCGACGATCCATATCCAACTTCCAGGAACCACAGCCTGGGTGAAGACTTCCCTTCCACCTATGACTGACTTCCCGATTCGTCTTCCCCCATCAACTAGACGGAAGCGAGCCTCACTCCGGTGAATCCCCGCCTGGTAAGGAAAGACGCTCATTCCCGTAGATTGGAAAATCGCCGCCTTTCTCTCCGGTGTGAGTAAGGAAGATCGTGTTGAAGATTGTTTCGTAGCTTGTGCTACCACCATTCGCCGCCTCTGCCTCTAGTGCGTTAGAGCCACGCGCGAGTCCAACCCGATCGCCGATACGAAGAAGATCAAGTAATTCGATCCTCTGAATCGCGTTAGGAGATGTCCGCCTCAGGAGCTCCTTAACGATACGACCTTGGAGTCGAGATGTCATGGTCTTCCGTAGCTCGTCGATTCGAGAGCGGAAGTCCGGGTCGGTGTAGTACTTCCTCGTTTGTCGAACGCTGACGCCAGCGAAATCGGCAGTTGTTTTCCAGCTTGCTCCCGCCGCGAGCGCGATGGCCGCACGTTCCATGTGCATCTGCATCGCTTGGTACTGCGCACGCCTGGGAGTTCCTGTTGGAATCTCATCAACAGCATCAGCCGGGCCAACAACTTTTAGATCAGCACCCTTGGCAAGTTGGAAGGGTCGCTCTATCATTGGTGACGTACCCATTGGAACCCTCTATACACGACGCGCCCGCGAGGAGTTTTAAAACTTACCCCAAAGCAAGAAGATCATGATCAGTACTAGAAGGGCGTAGAAGAGCCAAATCTCCCAGGTCCTCTTCACGGTAGTGGCAGCCCACCTCGAACGAAGTAGAAGAGCCCAGCGAGTAGACCGATCACCCAAGCATATCCTGTAAGGAATGCTCCAACCACCGCTGCGGGCGGTACGCCCAGCGAGCGAAGCAGAAGCCCTAGAAGAAGACAAACAAGCCCCACCGCTACTGCGATGAGGATAGCGGTAACGATTCGCTGAATCATTTCAGATCCTTAATGTTTTGAGTGCTGTTCTTGATGCTTTCCCGAGCCGCTCTTGTACGTTGAAGAGGCTCCAGTCGAACTTATTCGCGATGTCTATCTCGCTGAAGCCCTTACAAAACTCAACTAACGGCACTGCTAAGGGAGGCTGGTACCCCATCAGCAACCACAGGGCTGAGCTGAATGGGAAGATTGGAGCCGCCTTTGAGAAGTTAGACCGCCGTTTCCGGAAAGATTTGAGGCTCTCGCCAGCTTTGGGTGGCTTGAGTCCCATCTGAATCTCGAGATGGGTGAGCAGTTCTGAGAATAGGTCCGGAGTGCCTGCCTCTGATAACTTCTTAACAGAGGTCCGGCCTGGGAGTTCTTGGATAACGCCCCATCTGAAGTAACAGGGTCCACACCGTGGTTGGCGATAACTATCGATAAAGATATAGTTTGCCGAGTGCAGACAACCAAGTCCCGGTTGATAGATAACTATCTCGAGGCCTGGATTTATCATCTGGAGCCCCTGCTAACTCCCCAAACTCAACGACGATTCGGCTAGATCCTTCGTCACCGATTGCTCGGAAGTTTGAGGTTCCAACCGAATAGTCGTATTGAACTGCTCCCCCATCTACATTCTGCATTATAGCCCTTAAGGGTTCATTTGTCAAGGGTAAGGCCCTAATCAATCTAGGAAATCTTCTTACAACTTTCGTCAAAGTTACACCCGCGGTTAGGTGGGACCACCTCGACAATATTGCTAGGCCGGGGAAAAATCCGCTACCTGGGTAGTTAGGAGTGTAAAGGAATGAGGAGGGTGACTAGCCCTCCCCTTGTCTTTCAGTTGGGCAGGAAGTCCTTGCGGAGGCGCCTGGGGGCTACTGGGCCGAGCGCAGAGCCCTGTCTGCGATGGGCCTCGGCCTCTGCCTCTAGGAAGGTCATGCGGTGGGCCTGTGGGCGGAGGGAGACGGTGCCGCGTGCCTGGTCCACTATGAACTTGTTAGGATGCCTAAGAGCCTCCTTGATGACGTCGTCTGCGGTGACCTTGCGGAGCCTGGTGGATAGGGACATTGTTGATCCTCCTAAGGATGGAAGGAGGCGGCGTCGGCCGCCCCCAACCTGTCGGCTAGTCGTCGGACTTGTCAGCCTCGACGGATGCCTGGCGTCGGGCAGTCCGGGCCACGAAGGCCGCGGTCAGCTGACGGAGGGTGGACGCGTCGTACTTGTGCTGGGTGTACTTGTCGTCCTGGTAGGCAGGGAGCAGGTCCCGTGCGACGGTCCTCACTGCCTTGGGGGTGACGGGAAGGCCGATCTTGAGGGCGATGGATTTGGCCGCCTCCCTCGCGTTGACCGTCTTGACCGTCTTGGGCTGGGTCGTCTGGGTCGCCATTGCGATCCTCCTTGTCTTGTCTGGGTCGGCTTGTCCGTCCCTTGACTATTCGATCTTAGGCCATCCCCTGCCCATTGTCAAGGAGTCGGCACGTTAAGACTTTTGAATGTTGGGGACCGTGTCAAGGCCGTTGTCAAGGGTTTGTCAAGGAGTTGTCAAGGTGGGCGGTTTTAGCCCAGGCGGATGATGATGTTGTTGAGGATACCTAACTTGTGCAGAGGTGGATTAGTTAGGAGGGCTAAGGAAATGATGAGGATGATGATGAGGATCCCTTAAGCGATCTTTAAGAAGGATTGGTCCCATAGCGGTAGGGATTATGGTGGAAAGATTAGATATAACCGTCGTTGATGATGATGAGGATATTAGAAGCCTCCGTCTAGAATCATCCCTACCGCTAAGGGAGAATGTTTAGGGCTCGGCTCGCACGTCCAGGGCTCTAGGCTTATAGCCTCATGATCATCATCAACCCATAGGCTAGGGCTTATCGGGCATACCCAACCACAGGTCCAACATCAATCCAATCATATAACAAAGACCTTCACTTTTCTTGTGTCGGCTGTGTCTAATAGCTTTGCAGCTTCTAGTAAGGAGTTTAGGAGGTCGATCCTGACGTTAGATTATAGGCTAGAAGGCACCTTTACCCTCAAACTAGATGATTATAACCGATATGGACCCTAATGATAGTTGCTTATTGCTTGGCTGATGATGAGGAGATTAGGAGCATAAAGAAAAGGATCCCCTATACACTTTGTAGAGGATCCTCACTTTTGAAACTTATCTAGGGATATAGGTTCAGCCGCCTCGCCCTCTTCTAGTTGATTGCGGAATGGCTCGTCATCCCATCCCATATCCAGCAAGACGAATTGAATCCCAAGGATTAGACGGAGCCAAGCCTGCCTAGGTTGACTACCTCCAGGAATCTTATCTGGCTCATGGTTGAGCATTACCTGGGCTAGTTCCTTCGCTATTGCCGCCTGATCCATTGCCGATCTCCTTCGTCTTGATAACGATCCTGTCTATCTCTTCGTGAATCCCGATAACCTTCCTGTTTCCGATATCTAATACCACAGGTCGGTTATCGGGATCTTCACGCTCAGTCTGAAGAAGGAATTGGATGAGCCGACTGAGTTTCATCCCGCAGAGGAAGAATGGTCGACCT
>WNGI01012497.1_pt1 | contig 13556 bp, 11 predicted proteins | sample 5400621 | NCBI WGS metagenome assembly WNGI01 (sample SAMN13153374, study PRJNA577476) | soil metagenome | isolation source: 20 cm soil or saprolite under Garry oak tree replicate 1 | place: USA:California | collected 2016-06-15
TCTTCATGAACTCGGGCGGCTTCCGCGCGAAGCCGACGCCCTGGGGCGTCCCCGTGATCATGATGTCACCGGATTCGAGTCGGCAGCCTGCCGAGAACTCGCTGATGAGACGCGGGACCTTGAAGACCATGAAGCGCGTATTCGAATCCTGCTTGGTCACACCGTTCACGCGTGTCTGCACCCGCAGCGCGGATGGATCGACGTCGTCGGCGGTCACGATCCACGGTCCCATCGGGAGATGCGTATCGAAGTTCTTTCCCTTGAACCACTGGCCGCCGTGCCGTCGCTGCACGTCGCGCACCGAGACGTCGTTGGCGCAGGTGTAACCGAAGACGTGCTCCATCGCGTCCGCTTCCCTGATGTCGCGACCGGGGCGCCCGACGATCACGGCGAGCTCGACCTCCCAGTCGAGCTGATCCGAATGCGGCGCCGGGAACAGCACGCCGGCGTCGGGACCCGTGACCGTCGCGGGATTCTTCGAAAAGAGCGCGGGATACTGCGGGAGCTCCCGCTGCCCGGGCGCGCCCTCTCCGGCGCGAAGATTCGCTCCCTCCTGGAAATGCTCCGCGTAGTTCCACCCAACGCAGAACACGTTGCGTCGGGGCACGGGGATCGGCGCGAGCAGCTTCGCCTTCGACGGATCGACGCCTCCGCGCGCGCGCTTGGCGGCGTCTCCGATGCCCTTGCGAAACCCTTCGAACTGCTCGATCACCCTGAGCATGTCGAGCGGCCCGCCGGGCACGAGATCGCGGATGGCCATGATCGTGCCATCCGAGACGAACGTCCCGGCGCGCGGCCCGTCGTCGGACAGGAATGTCAGGAGCCGCATGCGCGCAGCCTAGGGTTTGCGGTCGACCGCGCGCAGAACGCGCCGCGCGCGGTCGACGACCGGTGCGTCGAGCATCTGCCCGCCGAGCGCGACCGCGCCGTGGCCGCGACCGAGCGCTTCCTCGAACGCGCGCACGACACGGCGCGCCTCGTCGATCTCGGCGTCGCTCGGGCTGAAGACCTCGTTGACGACCGCGATCTGCCCGGGATGGATGAGGGTCTTGCCGGCGAACCCGAGGCGGCGCGCGCGGAGACTGTCGGCGCGGAGACCCGCGGCGTCGTCGATGTCAGGCCAGATGCCATCGAATGCAAGCTTTCCCGCGGCCGCGGCGGCGACGACGGTCGCCGAGCGTGCGTAGAGAAGCTCCGCGGCCTCGCCCTCGCGCTTCGTCGGAAGGCCGAGGTCCAGCGCGAAGTCCTCCGACCCGAAGGCCAGGCCCACGACACGGTCCGACGCGGCGGCGATGCGCGGTGCGTCGACCAGCGCCGCCGCGCTCTCGATCGACGCGATGATGCGGATCGTGCCCGGGGCGGACCTCATCGCGCGTTCGCGTGCGTCGAGCGCGTCGGCCAGCCAGGCCATCTCCTCGGCCCGTCGCACCTTCGGCGCGACGATGCCGTCGAGCCCGGCGCGAACGACGGCGTCGAGGTCGGCCTCGCCCGCATCGCTCAGCGCGCGCTGGATGCGCACGAAACGGAGTGGTCCGCCCCGCGTGGTGCGCGCGAGCGTCTCCGCGAGCGCCCGCCTCGCTTCCTCCTTCGACGCCGGCGGCACGCCGTCCTCGAGATCGAGGATCGCGACATCGAGCGCGCTCGGACCGAACTCGCCGAGCCCCAGCGCGCGCGCGACCATGCGATCGCGGTGCGCGGGAACGAACATGAGCGACCGCATCGGCCGGGGCGCGTCCATCAATACGACCGCGGCATCCCCAGAACGTGCTGACCGATGTACGCGAGGATGAGGTTGTTGCTGATCGGAGCAACGAGCAGAAGCCGCGTCTCGCGGAACTTGCGCTCGACATCGAACTCGCGCGCGAAACCGTAGCCCCCGTACGCGTCGATGGCCGCGTTCGCGGCGTCCCATGCCGCCTGCGAGGCGAGGAGCTTGGCCATGTTCGCTTCCGCTCCGCACCTGCGGCCGCGGTCGTACAGCCAGGAGGCCTTGTCGCGCATGAGCGTGGCCGCCTCGAGTTGAGCGTGCGCCTGCGCCAGCGGGAACTGGACGCCCTGATTCGATCCGATCGGCCTGCCGAACACGACACGACCGGACGCGTACGCCGCGGCGCGTTCGACGAACCAGCGTCCGTCGCCCAGCGACTCCGACGCGATGAGGATCCGCTCGGCGTTCCAGCTGTCGATGATGTGGCGGAAGCCATGGCCCTCAGTGCCGATGAGATCGGATGCCGGCACTTCGAGCTCGTCGATGAAGAGCTCGGTCGTGTGATGGTTGAACATCGTCTCGATCGGGCGCACGACGACGCGCTTTCGCTCGATCGCGCCTTTCAGGTCGACGAGGAAGACGGAGAGGCCCTGCGTCTTGTCGGCGAGGTCGTCGTACGGCGTTGTGCGCGCCAGCAGCAGCAGCAGGTCGGAGTGCTGCGCGCGCGAGATGAAGATCTTCTTCCCGGTCACGACATAGCGGTCGCCGCGCTTCGTCGCCATCGTCTTGATCCGCGTCGTGTCCGAGCCGGCCTCCGGCTCGGTGACGCCGAACGCCTGCAGGCGCACCTCGCCCTTCGCGATACGCGGCAGGTGGCGCCGCTTCTGTTCGTCGCTCCCGTGCCGCAGCAGCGTGCCCATGGTGTACATCTGCGCGTGCGCGACCGCGGCGTTGCCGCCGGACGCGTTGATCTCCTCGATGATGAGCGCCGCGTCCGCGAGGCCGAGCCCGGCCCCGCCGTATTCGGTCGGGATGAGGGCGCCGAGCCAGCCGGCCTCGGTGAGCGCGCGCACGAATCGCTCGGGGTATTCGCCCGCGCGATCCAGCTCGCGCCAGTACTCATCTGGGAACCGAGCGCAGAGCGCGCGCACCGCCGAGCGGATCGACTCCTGCTCGTCGGTCCGGCCGAAGTCCATCTATCCGCGCGGCTCGGGAAAGTGCGGCTTCGGCGCGTTCGCGCGCGTCGGGACCATGAAGGTGCGCTTGGCGATCAGGACGACCGTGCCGTCCTGCTTGATGCCGCGCTGGCGCACGGTGACGATGCCCCAGCCCGGACGCGAACGTGACGCGCGCGCCTCGAGCACCTCGGAGTCCGCGTAGAGCGTGTCGCCTTCGAAGAGCGGATTCGGCAGCGTGACCTCGCCCACTCCGAGAGCGAACCCCCAGCGGCTCGTCTGCGGGACCATCATGCCCGCGACGGTCGCGAGCGTGAGGAAGCTGTTGACAAGCGGACGCTTGAACTCGGTCTGCGCGGCGTAATGCGTGTTGAAGTGGATCTCGTTCGAGTTGTTGGTGAGCAGGGAGAACTGGATGTTGTCGGCCTGGGTGATCGTGCGACCGATCGATGATCGGAATGTCGCGCCGGCCGTGAAGTCTTCGAAGAAGGGGCCATCCACGGCGGCGATAGTGCCACGCGGACGGGCGCTAGGCGGCGTACCTCGCAGCCTCTTCCGCCAGGCCGAGGAGCGTCGGGCGGATCGTGCGTACACCGGCATGGACCTCACGATGGCAGTTCGCGCAGAGCATGACGCATTTCTCGAGCTCGGCCACGATCTTCACCCAGCTCCGCGATCCGATCCCACCTTCGCTGATGCCGAAGCCCTTAGCACCTGCGTCGACATGATGCGCACAGGAGGTCGCATTTGCTGACCTCCTCGTGGAGACGCTCAAGTGAGCCCCCGAAGTTGCCAACGCCGAATTCCTTCATCAATGCATCGCGATGATGGAACTCGAGCGCCGCCGGACACACCGAGTATCCACAGTCGATGCAGCTGCCTCCCGCACGGGCAACGAGCTCGGCCTTGCGACGCTGACGACGGCGCTTCTGCGATCGATACGACTTCGCGTTTCGCTTGCGTCGCCGGTGTTCGCCGAGTTGTGCAACGTCGAGGATCGCGACTGGCGCCTTCGACGTGTTATGCGCGCCGAATGGGGAGCATTCGAGGCAGAAACGCCGTCGGTACAGAAATCGCACTTTCCCGCCGATGACCTGTTTAGCCGCGAAGGTCTTCCCGCACGAATGGCAGATCTTCTGCTTCGCGTGGCGCGGCGATACGAAACTCGGGCTCCGCCGCGGTCGGAATGGCAGGCACTCCAGACACTGCTTTCGCCCGTGAAGAAGAGGACGCGCGCGCTCGATCGCACAAACAAATTGGGTGTGTGGCTGACGTCTCTTGAGATCTCGAGCGAGTGTCTCGACGTGCGGTCACGCGTGCAAAGGAAAGCGTCTCGCTAGAATTGATCTCTCCGGTCCGGCATAGCTCAGCTGGTAGAGCAGCGCCCTGTTAAGGCGATGGTCGGAGGTTCGAGTCCTCCTGCCGGAGCACGAGTCTGATGGCCACGTCGAATCGAGCGTCCCCTTTCAGCACTAGGGTATCCACGACGTGACGGCGATCGCTTCCACCGAGTCGCGTGAGGACGCGACGCTAAATACCGCCTATCGACTTCTGTGGCTCGCCGTCGTCTTCGACCTCCTCGCGTTCGGCATCGGCTTCGATTGGGATCGCCGCTGGCACGCGACGCACGCGTTCGAAGACTTCTTCTCGCCGCCACACCTCTTCATCTACTCGATGCACCTGTGCGCGACGATCACGCTCGCGTACCTCGCGTTCACCCCGGATCTGCGCCGCTGGTTCGGGCCGACGTTCCGCCTTCCCATCGTTCCCTTCCCGATCCCCGGCGCGATCGGCCTCGCGGGCGCCGGCTTCGCCGTCGTCGCGCTGGCCGGCATGTTCGACGCGATCTGGCACACCATGTTCGGCCTCGACGAAACAGGGTGGTCGTTCCCCCACTCGATGCTCGGCTGGGGTCTTTTCGTCGCGTTCCTCGGCATCACCTCGTGTCGCGTCGCGCTGCGCGAGTGGCGCCCGATCGGGTGGCCGAGCGCCCTGGTGTTCGGATACCTCATCGCCGCCACCTCAGCCGAGCGTTTCGCGGGCCCGCTCGCGACGAACCTGTCGCCCGAGGTGGTCCGGTACGTGTCTCGTATCCCGGTGCTCGCCGCCGAGCCGGCCTTCCAGCACACGACGCGCATCTATCTGGTCGCGGGCATCGACCGATCGAACTCGTTGTTCGTCCCGCTCATCTCGCTGTCGGCCGGGATGATGCTCGGCCTGCTGCATTCGTTCAGTGCGCGCCGCTGGCTCACCATCGGTGTTGCGGCGCTGCTGAGCTGGACAAGCACGCTCATTCCGTTCTTGATCCCCGCCGTCGTCGTCGCGATCGGCGGCGACCGGCGCGGGAGTCCCGCGGTCTGGCTCCTCGCTGCGGTCGGCTTCGCGTTCACCACGGCGGCGATCTGGGAAGGCACTCCACTTGGAACGCTCGCCGGCGTTCCGCTGTTCATCCTCGGCTCGCTGCTCGCCAACTGGATCTGGGGCGTCGTCGCCGTGCCGACGCGCCGCGGTGTGCTCGCGCTCACGGCACTCGCGGGCCTCGCAATTCCGGCTCTGACCGGGACCCTGGACCTCGCGCTGCGCGCGCGGATCCCCTGATGCAGTCCGCCGAGTGCCTGCGGCGCGTGCGTCCGCTCGTGCGCGAGCTCGTTCCCGCCAAGCTTCGTGCGTTCCAGTGGGAGTCGTTCTCGTTCCAGAGCAAGCTCTGGTACGGGAACAAAGCGCTGCACTACGAGATCTGGCCACGCGAGAAGCTGGGCACGATCGAGATCGGGCTCCACTTCGAAGCCGATCCGCTCACGAATGCGCGGCTGCTCGCGGCGTTCGCGGCGAACGCGAAGACGGTGCGGCGCGCGCTCGTCGACGCGCGGGTCGAGGAGTGGGACCGCGGTTGGGCACGCGTGTGGCAACCGCTGCCGTATCGAAAGCCGGACGCGCAACTAGCAGTCGAGCTCGCCGAGCGCATCGCCGCCTACGTGACCGCGCTCGAGCCGATCCTGCGCCGAGAGCTGCCGAGCGACGTCGCATGGTCCGAAACGGCGACTCGCCCGGCGCGTGCTAGGGCCGCGGCGAAGTCCCGAAGAGCGTGAGCAGCCCGATGATGAAGATCGTCACGAGGAAGATCGGTATCGCGAGCAGCGCGTAGACCTTGTGCTCTTCGAGGCGGGACTCCTCGCGAGCGGGCCGGTGTTCCGACAATGTGACCTCCCACCGCGTTCGCTGCCGCGCCGCTGACACTACCGAATGCCGCACGATCGTGTCGGGGCTTTTGTTGGGCATATGGGCGCGACGCCTGTCCAGCGCTGAAGGCATCCGGTCGTCCTGGTACCCGAGTACCGCATCGTCGGCCCCGGATCCGCGACTTTCCCGCCGAACGTCCTAGGGCGTCCTAAGGGACGTGACAGTCCGGACAGAGTGCCCGTTAGCGGTTTAGTGGCAGCAAACGACTGCCGCGCCGGGAGGACGCCAATCTTGTTCACGAAACGGATCGCGACGACCGCACTCATATTCACTTTCACGTTCCTGTGCCTTGCTGGCACCCAGGCGCTCGCAGCGGGTCACGGCGGCGGAGGCGGCGGAAAGAAGCCATCCCCGACGACGAGCACGCTGACTCTCGTCCCGCTCGACTCGACCGATGGAGCTGCGCACTGGGGTCAGCGTGTGACCTTCAACGTCGCGACGACAGCGACGACCCAACCGCACGTCAACGTCACGTGCTCGCAGGCCAGCGGCGTCGTATATGGGACGACCACGGGCTACTACGCGAGTTACCCGTGGCCCTGGACGCAGGTCATGACGCTTTCATCCACCGACTGGGCCGCCGGAGCGGCGGACTGCGTCGCGGTCCTGTGGTACGCGAGCGGCGCGAACGCGGTCACGCTCACGACGCTCGGCTTCCACGTGTACGAGTAACCAACTAGCGGGCGCCGTCATAAGGGAGAGGCCCCGGGGTTTCCCGGGGCCTCTCTTCACGTCAACCGACCGCGTGGGTGTAGGTCAGTTGTTGTTGATCGTGAGACTCGTGGTCTCGCAGCTGCTCGTCGAGCCACCGACGTTGGCGTCGTTGCTCGTGTAGACCGCCTTCCACGAGACCGTCGCGGAGATCAGGACCTTGACGGATGTGTTGTTGCTGATCGCCGTCTGAGGTGAAGCTCCGCCGACTCCCATGGCTCCGGTCGTGTAGAGGACGTTGCCGTTGCAGCTGCCGTTGTCGTAGAGCGTCAGTGTCACGCTGCCGTTGAGCGCGCTTCCGCCCTTTGACGTGATCGTGGCCGAGTCGTTCGGCAGCCAGTTCTGTACCGTCGCGAGCGACGTCGTGTCGGTGACCAGGACCGTCTCGGTCCCGGTCGTGTCAGGGCACCCGGTCGCCGGCGTTGGATTGGTGTTCGGGGCGTCGCCACTGTACGAGGCGACGAAGGTGTAGGTGCCGACCGCGAGCGGGGTGAAGTTACCCGAGCCGTAGCTGTTGTCGCCGCTCACGTTCGCCGTCGATGTGAAGGCGGCGGTCGTGCAGTTGTTCGGACCATAGACCGTGAAGGTGATCGTGCCGCCCGCGGGACCGCCCGCGGTCGTCGGGTTGATCACCGGTGTGCCGGGCCTGTTCGCCGTCCCGGTGAGGGTCGCCGTGTCGCTGATCGTGCCACCAAGCTGGACCGGACCGCTCGCCTGGGTCGTCAGCGTCGGGGTCACGGGGGTCACGACGAAGCACTCCGGGTTGGGGGTGATGGTCGAGCCGTCGTCAGTGGCGTTCGGCACGCCGGTCGTCGCGGACGTGAAGTCCGCGCGCCAGCAGTACCGGCCGACCGAGGTGACGGTCGCCGCGGACGAGACGATCGGCTGAGACGTGCTTTGGTTCACGCCCACCGAGCTGATCGCCGTACCGCCGGTGTTGCACGTGCCGGTCGCGATGGGGCCGCACAGGCTGAAGGCCACGGTGCCGCTCCAGGTCGCCGCGCCGCCGACCGTGAGCGTCGCGGAATCGGTGGACGATGCCGATCCGGTTCCGATCGACAGCGTGGTCGCGCTGGTGACCGTGCGGATGGACGAGGTGCAGCTGCCGAAGGTCGCGAGGACGAAGTCCTTCAGCGTCGCTGTCGTGGATGTCGAGGAACGGCTCTCGGCCGAGACGGTCGCGAAGCATTCGTTCCCCAGGCCGAGGAGCGAGAGGTTGATGCCGCCCTCGTAGAACTCGCCGTTCAGATAGCTGCTGTTGCCGCTCTTGTCGAGGAACGGCCAGGGTGCCGCAGTGCCGTCGGTCGGGTTGACGATGCCGCAGAAGGCGTCACCCGGCGCGGCGCTCGTGCACTTCGCGGCGTCGGACGTCGCGAGGAGCTCGAGATTACCGCTGACCGCGGAGTTCCAGCGGTAGACGGTGATGGTCGACGTTCCGCCACCGTTGCTGAAGTCGCTGATGACCAGGAGGTCACCGTTGCGGTGTACGCCGTTGAAGCCCTGGGCGCCGCCGACCTTCTGCGTGCCAAGGCTGATCGCATTCTGGAAGAACCAGAAGCCCTGCTGCGCATCACCGCTGTTGTCGAGGCGGTCGGAACCGAAGTAGATCAGTTCGCATGTCGCTGCTCCGCCCGACGGACAGGTCGCGCTCGGTGGAAGCGAGTATCGAGCCGCGAAGGCGTGCTGGAGGTTGTCCTTGTCCGGCAGCCCGCCGGCGCCGTCCTTCCAGGCCCACTGGTCGATGTTGATCGGGTCCTTCGAGCCGCCGCCGGTGAAGATGGTCGCGTTGTTGTCGCCGTCGGTCGCCCACGCGACCGCCTTCGCCCCACTGGTGTTCGAGGTTGTGGAACAGTCGCTGCCCGTGACCTGGTGGCAGACCTTGTCCCAGTCGTCCGAGGTCGACGACGTTGCGTTCCCGTCGAGCTCGAACGCACCGGTGTCGTGGACCGCGATAGCTGTGCCCGGGAAGACCAGCGCCGTCAGCAGCGCCGCGAGAACGGGACCGACAAGATAGCGACGTGCTCGCCCGGCGGTAAGCGCGGATACGTAGTTCACTCCATCTCATCCCTTCAGAGTTGTCGCGCGGTACCGCAGGCGACCTGGCAGCGTCGCGCCCGCCTCCACGGGCCATGTCACGCAGTTATGGGTTAACTCCCCAACGGAACCGGCCGCTGAATGGGAAGCGACGTGGACCGGCGGGTAAATGGTGAAAACCCCGTAGCCGTGAGCGTCAATCCCTACCTCATTTCAGGTAGATGCCAGAGCGATCCGCTCGAGAAGTGCGCGAAATTGCGCGCGAGTTGCCGGTGGCTCGCTCACTCGGTAGATTACGAGCGGCACAAGCGCACGCGGGGTGGGAGCGAGAGTCAGGGCATGGTCCAGAAGCGGGCCCAGTCGATCGTTGTCTGGGATGAGATTGGCGACGTCTTCCGTTACCTGAGACGAGCCAAGATCAACGTACCCCTCTGGCGCGTGAGCGACCTGCCGGCACGAAGAGATCTCGCTGAAGTCGATCTCGCGATCGCCGCGCTGAACCGCCCCTCTGACTGGGCGACCATCGCATCGCTGGTCCGTCGACTTCCGACGGTCGTCGTAGCGCTCAACCCCGACCGCGCGGACGCCGGACAGGCGCTGAGATCAGGCGCGTTCGGGTACCTGAGCATTGGCCTTCCCGCAACGGCGGTCCGCCGCGCCATCGCCGGCGCTCTTCGCGGTGAGCCGGCGTACTCGCGCGCCGTGCTCGGCGAACGGCTGCGCTCGGATTTGGGCGCGACCGCGGCACGCGCGACGCGAGCCGTGACGCTCACCCCTCGTCAGCGCGAAGTCGTCGCGCTCATCGCACGAGGTGCCTCGGACAAGGAGATCGCCACCACGCTCGGGATCGCCACGGCGACAGCGCAGAAACACGTGACCCACGTCCTGCGCCGGCTCGACGTGCCGAATCGCGCCGCGGCTGTCGCAGCGACGCTGTGGGCGGCGCCCGCAAGTTAGCCGAGGCCCGCGTCTTAGCTGCCGCGGATGACGGCGATGAGGCGCGTGAAGAGGAGCGCGGCGCCAAGGGCGGTGAGGATCGCGCTCACCAGCAGCGTGCCGAGCGCGTCCGTGCGGGGATATTTGCCGCGTCGGGTGAGCACGATCCCGGTGATGGCGAACGCGACCCCGACGACGATCACTCCCGCGAGGAACACGTCGTAGACGAGGAGCTGCCGCTTCGCGAAGAACGCGGGGTACGGCGAGGTCGACGACAACGGATCCGCGCCTTCGACGAACACCGCGATGGCGGCCGAGCCAAGACCGACGCCGACTCCGAGCACGCCGCCGATCAGGCCCCACATCCGATCGCGGTCTCGGCTGACGCCCGTTCCGACCGCCGCGGGGATCTCGTTCATGTCTTGCGCGCCGCGTCCACTGCTTCGTTCGCATTCTGCACCAGGCGCTGCGCGCCGCCGATCGCGCGCGGTACGTCGAAGCGGCGATCGAAGTTACCGAGATTCTCCGCTGCCTCGAGGGCTTCCTCGAGCGCGGACTCCGCGAGGCGCAGGGCCGAGCTCAGTCTTTCGAGCTCGCCCTGATCGACCCCGCGTCCTTCTATTCCAGGTAGTCCTTCAGCTTGCGGCTCCGGCTCGGGTGACGCAGCTTGCGCAGCGCCTTCGCCTCGATCTGGCGGATCCGCTCGCGCGTGACGTTGAACTCGCGGCCCACCTCTTCGAGCGTGCGCGTCCGTCCGTCCTCGAGACCGAATCGCAGCTGCAGCACGCGACGCTCACGACCGGTGAGTCCTTCGAGGACGCTCTCCACCTGCTCCTTGAGCAGCTTGTGCGACGCCGCGTCCGATGGCGCGAGCGCCTGGTTGTCGGGGATGAAGTCACCGAGGTGACTGTCCTCCTCTTCGCCGATCGGCGTCTCGAGCGAGACCGGCTCCTGCGAGACCTTCACGATCTCGCGCACCTTGTCGGGGGTGATGAGCATCCGCTCGGCGATCTCTTCCGCCGTAGGCTCGCGGCCGAGCTCCTGGAGCAGGCCGCGCGACACGCGAATGAGCTTGTTGATCGTCTCCACCATGTGGACCGGGATACGGATCGTCCGGGCCTGGTCCGCGATGGCGCGCGTGATGGCCTGTCGGATCCACCACGTCGCGTAGGTCGAGAACTTGTAGCCCTTCCGGTAGTCGAACTTCTCGACGGCGCGGATGAGCCCGATGTTCCCTTCCTGGATGAGATCGAGGAACGACATGCCGCGACCGATGTACTTCTTCGCGATCGACACGACGAGTCGCAGGTTCGCCTCGGTGAGGTTGTGCCGCGCATCGTCGCCCTTCTGGATCAGCTCGTCGGCGAGGCGGCGCAGCGCGCGCTGCTCGTCGGCGTCGGACTCGACGAGCATGTTCAGGTTCTTCACGAGAACGTCGCGGATCTCCTGGCCGAGCATCACGAGCTCGCCCAGGCGCTCGGCACCTTCGGCCGGTCCGTGGATCTTCGCGTACTGCGGCAGGATGCGGAACGCGAGACGCTGCGGATCGCGCTTGGCAGCGTCGATGAGCGCGACCGTCTCGTCGATGAGCACCTTCGCTTCGGTCGAGATCTCCTTGCTGTTCGACTCGGCCTTGAGCGGATCGCGCAGCTTCAGCAGACGGTTCGTGAGGCGGCGTAGCTCCTTGCCACCCTCCGCGTCTCCGAGCGTGCGGGTGAGCGCCTTCACCGTGAAGCGCGTCGCCTCGTCGACGAACTCGCGCGGACGACCGAGCGCCATGCGCTTCTTGACCTCGACGCCCAGCTCGTAAAGGTGGACGACCGAGAGCGCCGGCGACACGAGCGCCTGCTCCCCCAGCTCGATCGACTTCGCGAGGTTCACCTCTTCCTCCGCGGTCAGCAGAGGGACCTTGCCGATCTCCTTGAGGTACATGCGGACCGGGTCGTCGACGCTGATGAGGTCGCTGGCGAGGACCGCCGAGATGGCGTCCTCGCGCTGCAGCTCTTCGGCCTCTTCCTCTTCCTCTTTGACCTCCGGGTGGATCCCGGTGCGCTCGGGAGCGGCCTTCTCGGCCTCTTTTTCCTTCGTTGTCGCTTTCATCGATCCTCTTCTCGTTGCAGCTCTCCGCTGTGCAGGACGGTCCGGCGCTCGCGCCGCTTCATGAGCTGATCGAGGTCCTCGACCATCCGCGCGATCTCGCCATCCAACCCCCCGACGTCACCTTCGGCGCGCGCGAGCTGCTCCCGCGCGCCACCCAGACGTCGCCGCAAGTTCTCTACCCGGAGGTTCCGCGCAGCGATCTCGATGACCTGGCCTGGGTCCGTCTGTTCGTCGAGCTCAGGCGCATTGACGCCAAGTGCCGCGGCAAGGGCGGCCAGGTGAGCCGGCAAGTCAGAGTCCGGACGCTTCCCCGCCTGGAGCTGTTCGTAGAGCGCACGCAGGAGGGGGTCTACCAGGTCAGTTGGGGCGAGGTCGGCGCGCGCGATGTCCTCCGGATAGCGAATTAATAGTGCCATTACGTAACGCTCGCGAGACGGCGTTTGTTTCGGACCCGACGCTTCGCCGGGTGCCTTGGCCGGCGCTGAGGGAGTGCGGGACGTCCGCTGCGTACCCTTTCCGGCCGCCGGAAGCTTCTCTCTGAGAAACGCGGGATCGACCCCGGCGCTTCCCGCGACTTCCGACAGGTAGACCTCGCGCCGGACCGGGTCGGGCTCCTCCGCGATGAGCGCGGCGGTCCGCTGCAGGAAGCGCAGACGGCCCTCCGGCTGCTCGAGGCGCGAGGCCGCGCGGACGCGGTCGATGAGGAACTCGAGCAGGGGCTTGGCGTCGGCCAGCAGCTGCCGGAATAGCCCGGGCTCCTTCCGGGCGACGTCGTCGGGATCCAGACCCTCAGGGAGCACGGTCACGAACAGCGCCAGACCGGTACGGGTTCCGAGGCTCCCGCCGCCCGCACCGGACCCGAAGCGGCTCAGAGCGCTCAGCAGCTCCCGGCCCCGCGATTCCGCGGAACGCTGTCCGGCGGCGTCGCCATCGAAAGCCACGATCGCCCGGTCGATCTTCATGTCGTTGAGGACGCGGTACTGGTCCTCGGTGAGGGCCGTTCCCATGGACGCGACGACGTTGGTGAAACCCGATTGGTGGCAGGCGATGGTGTCGAAGTACCCCTCGACGATCACCGCGGTGCCCTCCTTTCGGATCGCCGCGCTCGCCTTGTCGAGGCCGTACAGCGTGGCGCTCTTGTTGAACAGAGCGGTTTGGGCGGAATTGACGTACTTGCCCTGCTGATCCGCGCGCATGGCCCGGCCGCCGAAGGCGATGGCCCGGCCACGCCGGTCGCGGATCGGGATCATCAGTCGGTCACGGAACCGGTCCCACAGCCCGTTCTCGTTCTTGAAGATCAACCCGCCCGCGACGCCCTCGTCCTCGCTGAAACCTTTCTTCTTCAGGTAGGCAAGGAGGCTGCCGCGCTCGTCCGGGGCGTAGCCGATCCCGAAGGCGTCGATCGACTCTTGGGTGATGCCGCGCTTGGCCAGGTACTCCGCCACGGCCTTTCCCCGCGGCGTGCCGCGCAGGGCTTGGCGGAAGTAGAAGGCAGCCGCGTCGTTCGCCTGAAGCAGTCGGTCCTCGAACTTGCGCTCCTCGGGCGCGCGGCGTGTCAGCTCGACGCCGGCACGCTCGGCGAGCTCCGTGAGCGCCTCCGCGGGCGACAGGCCCTCTTGCGTCTCCATCCAGGTGAAGACATCGCCATGGAC
>WNGI01003699.1_pt1 | contig 13548 bp, 12 predicted proteins | sample 5400621 | NCBI WGS metagenome assembly WNGI01 (sample SAMN13153374, study PRJNA577476) | soil metagenome | isolation source: 20 cm soil or saprolite under Garry oak tree replicate 1 | place: USA:California | collected 2016-06-15
AGAGGTGATTATTGGCGCGGATCAGGCGAAAGCATGAGGTGCTCACGCTTCGTGTTGACAGGAATGTAGGATCCTTTCGAGTACACGCCGCAGCCTGAGTCCGAACCCCAACCAAACTCGAGGCGCGGGTCGATATCAAAGCCGTTCAATGTGCACCACGCGTATAGAGTGGCTAGCATACGCCGGTTGTCCATATGCCGGGTCCGGGGGGATACTGCAGGAGTGGGCGGAACAACATGTGTAAACAAAATCTACAATCTTTTTGGCCCGACCATCACCTGGACGCAATGGCAAGGTTGTCCTTCTTGGACTACTTACACAGAGGCGTGGTCTATTCGCTAGTCGGTCTTTCTATCTATGGAATAGCAGTCGGTGTATCTGCGCACAAACACATAATTCATAAAGGAAGAGGTACGAACCTTCCATCTCCAACTTGCAAAAAAAACACGTGTATAACTCCTGTCCAACTACAGAGGTAAGCGCATAGCCAAATCGACACGTCCGAATATCATTAATGTCGGTGGCAAGTTAATGGATCGAAGAGACGCTGCAGCGAAGCTTCGAAAAGAGGTAGTGGCATATGATCCTAACGTGACGTACCGGCGCTCGGCTAATACGTCCCCGTAGGAAGAGATGAATGAGAAGGCTCTTGCTGAAGCTGCGCAAGAGGCGTTCACGTCCCAATCACGTTGAAAGATGCTGTACGGTAATTGCATACGCACAGGTATTGTCCAGGTCATGAGGGATCTCAACCCGCTGATTTCGATTATTTAGTAATCTACTTGGGAGGCTCTCAATGCTTATCGAACGATATAGCGTTTATTGGCCGTGCCCATTTCTGTATGTAACAGCCTATTGACATCCGTATAACCATGTATAAGCCAATTTCTCGAATGCCAGACCCGGCGATACTCTTATTGGAACTATTATTGAAACCAGTAAGATGACCAAATATGCACTTTCTCGGTTAAATCCGTAACATAATTCTGACACCACATGACAGCGAAAACGAGCTGACCTGTTAGGGTTCGCCGCATTAACAGCGGAATGCCCCTTCATTAGTGACATGCCAACGACACACTTCCGCGATTCCCCAAAACGCTGCTGTGCAGCAACTGTCCTATATTTCCCCACTACCGGCTAAAAACCCTATTTCATCAATGACAACGTTACCACATATGGCGTTTCCGGTTATTTATTTCGATTTGAACATATGGTTTCGGGCTATTGTTCTCATTTGACTCGCAGTTGTTTTATGAGCAACAAGAAAAGTGCCAATTCGCCAAGACTATGCTACGATTAGTCAACGTGAGGTAAGTAGTAAGTGGAAAGTCTAAAGTCTATCGGGGTCTAATGCTATCGTAGGAAACCAAGCAATGCACAAGATATGAGTCTCTACCAATGCCCAAGATCCACCTTAGTAGGATCAAAACCGATTTCAACCCATCTATCAACACCCTCGACATGGGCATCACTCTGGCCCAAGCCGACAAAGCCGGCGTCGGCGTAAACTTTGCGAGCCCCATTAGTGACGCCAACATAGAGGGCAATCATCTCCTTTCCCTGGTCAAGGATCCTGTACACATATAAGTCATAATATATGACAAAAGGAAAACTCTACTTACTCGCCACACACATATCGGACAAGGCGCCCGGCACACCCCTTATTACGCCACTCGTTTGGGGTATAGACTTTCGTAATTGTCGCCACTCGATTCGTGTTCCGGGTGCAAGCGACAATCGAAGCAACTTCATAATCATCCATGTCTTGATCCCGGGCCATATATACCCAAACGAGGCCGCGACTTATCAAGTAATTGGCTTCTTCTCTTGCTCGACGCGGATCGAGTACGAATGGGAACTATGATCAGTGAGTACAATCCTATATTTGGAAAGAGAAAAATGCCTCACAGATTCCTCCGAGAAGCCCTGACACATAAGTGCCACCATCTTGATGTCGCCTGGCTCAGCGAGCCTCAATTGAAAATCGTGTGGCGCGGGTCTCTGGTTATCCGTCCTCAGCCTTTGCCTTGTGCAATAGCTGATGAGGGAATCGTAGTATGGAATTCTGACGATGGCAGTACCCGTAAGTTGTGACCAGATGTCACAGAACTTGGCGCAGATGGGTTGAACGGCAAAGACAGAGTAAATGCGCCGAGGATTAACTCTATCATGTAACCCTCGTGCTAATTCCTCCATCTGAGGATCGAATGAAGGGCCAGCCAGATCTTCAATCCGCTTCGTCGTGACAATAAAGGCTGGGTATGACCCCATTGGACCTTCAGTGACGGCGAGGATGTAAACGACTTCCCCGTTCAACTCGTAGACAATCCAGAGTTGGTCGCCTTTGACCTGAGATTCCCTAGATTTCAGGATCTGGGGGAGAACGACATTCGCGCTATAGGCATGGTGTTCCAAAGCGTCAAGAACGCGTTGAGGGATGTCGGACGCGTGAGTATAAGCGGATAGAGTGGGAGGCATGTCTCTGAGAGGCTTGAGTGGTGCGTTGAAATCCGTCACTTTGGCCCTGTTCTTATATATCTACAGCAGTTTGATGCTGTGGAATTTCGATAATCTATGAAGACGATTTGGATCTCCATATTACTGGCGTATATAGTGCGTTAAAATTGGACCCCGGACAAATACGCAATCACGCTCCCGGTTCCATTAAGCTAATTGCCCGGTTCAAAATACACCATGTGGCATTATTGTGAATGCCTATGCCACACAATACCTCTAACTGATCTGATACTGAGCCTCAACTGCCGGTAAGAACGAAGCAAGAGAATACAATGCAGGATGCGGGGGCGATGTTCCTTGACTCGTACGGGTGCGTGAGGCTGACCGAGTCATTCACCCTTCTTTGGTAACTGACAAACATTTTTTTTCCAGAATGTCTAATGGTCCGAGCGTATAGCATCCCTGCGGGATGCTTTGGAGCTGCAAAACGGCAGGTGGCGACTGTCCCATAGCCTTGCGCAGCTCATAGGCGCCGGGCGCTAGAGCAGGAGACGAAGCGAACAAGGAGGGCGAAATGAAAAAATTAAAGTTAAAAATTAAAAACAAAAACAAAAATGCCTTCTATCGGCTAATCGCTGCACCCAGCAGTTCCGCCGTTCTCGAAATTCCATGTTCTACCATATTCAACAGTGTTTACTTATACCTAGTTCAGAGCTGTACCCTCACATGCCACGCGGATGAATGCATACCGCATACCCATAAGGTGCAAAAACGTGCCGCGGATGCAGGTCACGTTCGCGACCGATTTCGATTCAGCCCAGTGTCCTCGTGAAATTTTTATTTTATAATGACTAAAAATATTGCTGTCTAGCGCGTAGTACAGCCTTTTTCAGTGACGTCGCTTCTCTGCATTCCTACTACCTACTACTCAAGGATCGCGTTAATACTCTTCCTGGTGTTAACGAGAATGAAAGAATTAGCGTCCAGTGACGGACAACGTACACAGATCAATATCAATACTTGACTTTTGTATGCCCAGTGGCTATCACTATCGTGATATATGCCTTTCCAGGCGATAATTAGATCCGAATACGAATCGAGTAACGAAAAAGGCAATCTTTGAAGCGCCAACCATCTTACTCTAATACGAACAAAGTCTTGTGCGTCCACACCTGTGCTGATTTCGCAGAGCAGACCGTTGTTCTCCAAAAAAGCATGATGACAATGTACATCTTGCCTAGCATTTCAACTGACCTAGTACCGCAACTTGCGGTGCGCCAACTGAAGAAACGCGAGCTAAAAGTAAATACAATACAAAGGGTCGGCCGGACCGAGCTGAATATCTGAGCTAGTCATTTTGTACTGCAAGGCACGTACTACAATACAATACGAGTATGGCTACCCGCGGCCGGAGCAAAGTGAACCCCACATTTCAAAGAAACTTCGCCTTACGACCCTCATTCGTACTTATCAAGCCGTAGCGAACCCAAGAGACGAGCTTCACATATGACGTGATTAGTGATGCATTGATGTAGTACACAGCTGCTGTGCACTACTTAGAATGATCTGGATGATCTTAATGTTATCAATATCGTGCGGCGTCCCCTTTTGATCTAGGCAGGGTCCCGACGCGTGGACGCGTCCGAGTCGTGGGCTCTGCAATTGTCGGGAGTCTGATCCAAAGACGCCGTTGTTGGTTGCTACATGACTTTGTGTTTAGATGAGACTCCCGCGCACACAAGGCGTGGCATAACCGCCATAACTCCCATCTTCGCGGGATGTGCCTATATGATGGAACTAGCTGTTATCATCATGCTCCGAAGACAAAGGTAAAGTTCTTTATTTCAAAACCCCGAGTACATCGCCAAAAGGAAGTCGAACATGCAAAAGGCAACTCCTGCTTACCCGATTGAGCGCCTGAGCAACGAAACTATGGTACCTGTATCCGTAGCTAGCTCACTTGTAGGTTAACTCGACCGCTAAGATAAGCACCATTCTGCAGTCGAGATTAAACCAACCATCTTTCATTACAGCTGTAACGGAGTGTACGATGCGAGCAAGATGCTCACGCATAATCCAAACTGTCATCTATGGTACATGAAACTAGGAATGATAGCAAGCCCAACGTGTAATATATAAACGCATATATGGACAACCCTCCACTCAAGCAGTTGCGTTGTTGAAAATCAACAAATTGACAGTGTCCTCGGGGAGGTCGCTTAGTATACCCTGCGACGCCAACACTGCAATGGCCTTCTTCAGCTGCAATGGTGTAAGGGTTTTGCCAGGTATCGGTGCTGTCAGAGCTTCTAGTAATCTAGGTGATGGCATATAGTAGGATATCCAGCTTGGAAGCGAATCTCGCAACACGGAGTAGGCATCAAATGAATGCTGATCTTGAAGACTGATGACATTATACTTCTCATCAAACTTGGGATTGAATTGGGGTGATGGGTAAATGGAGAGCAGGTACGCCATCAGGCCGGCCGTATGAGGAGATGCCATAGAAGTACCCGACAAGGTGGCTGTGGCTTCAGGGCTCCCTTTATACGTGGACAGAATATTGAGGCCTGAAACGGTGACATCGGCAACCATAATGTAAGGATGCAAAAAAATATTTACCAGGGGCGAAAACATCCACGCAAGATCCGAAGTTGGAGAAGTATGCACGTTCATCTCCTAGGGTAGATGCGCCAACTGTAATGGCCTCCTCTGCCCCTGCAGGGGAATAGTTGCAAGCGTCCCGGTTGTCGTTACCTGCATACAGGTCAGTTAGGAAAATCATCGTATAAACACCACCTACCAGCAGCCACGGCAAAGTGCAGTCCACCCTCAACAGCTTTATTAACAGCTTTGTTGAGAGCAACCGACTTCGACCCACCGAGACTCATGTTCGCGACTGAGCCCTTGTGGTTACCCTTGTTGGATGCTGCTTTCGCCTTTGCAGCCTCTGCGGCGAATCCAACACCCTTTACAACATCTGACATGGAACCGCTGCCATTGGAACCCAGCACTTTCACAGCGTAGAGATTCGCCTTCTTGGCTACACCATATTTACGCGAGGCAATAGTGCCAGCACAGTGTGTACCGTGACCATTTCCATCTACGTCTTGGTCGTTTTGCGGAACGGTTGTTCCCCACGACGCCCGACCCTCGAACTCAACATGGCCAATGTTGATACCAGTGTCGATGACGTAAACGTCAACGCCCTCTCCGCCTTGAGTATCATAGACATATTTTCTGAACGACCCAAAGTTCAGAGGCGGCCGATGGCTGATACGGGCCAATCCCTTAAAATTTTGTTAGTCCGACTCCGAATTCCGACCAATTGCGAAGGGCTCACCCATGTAGCGTCTCTCTGAGTAGTGATGTTCTGCGTCCTTACAATTTGGTCGCGCTCCACGAAATCAACTTCAGGCATTGCCCGAATCTGATCAACAACGCCCTCCGTGAACCTGCCAGCATAACCTTTCACGGGACCATCATATACATGGGTGAGGCCTGACTCGTCTCCCACAAGAGGGTCTGCTTGGTTAACAGATAGCAAGAAGTTGAGGTGGTTGTCCCTCAGCTGTGGAGAAACGTCGTCCCTGAACATAACAATGTAGGAATTGTTAATTGCATGCTCCGGTGCTACAAGCGGTGCAAGGCCGAAAGGAGAACCCCGAGAAGGAGCAAAAAGAGGATCAGTAGAAAGGGGGGAAGCTACGACGGAGGTAGCGAGGGACACCGCAATGACGGACAGCTGCAAGAGTAAGGACATGGTGGGCGGGGATAAGAGTAATTCAGCACGGCCGCGGACCTGATAACCCAACCGGCAACTATTGACGCTTGTTTGTCTACGCCTTTCCCCGCAAAAACTGCGTAAGCCTCGGCTCGGCTCCAGCCTTCGCTGAACTCGTGATGTACTCGTCTTGTGGTGGACGCTTTTTTCTCCATCCCGCATTGCCTCCACCGCCTGTCTTTGGTGGGCGTATCTCTTTTTATATGCTTAGTTGATAAAAAATAAAAAGCCTGAGTTTATTTAAGCGTAATTCAGTCTCGGCGGTTCCGCACCTGCCGGAACACATTCCTGACAAATCAAATTGATGTACATTACTGGCTTCAACATATTCGACTGAATGTTAAAAAAAAAACACCCGCTGCGCTGGGCATTCGCAGATCGCTTGCCCGTCATCTTAGCCTCATGAGCCGTCACTCGAAAAGCATTACAATAAATTAACCTTTGACACGCTTGTCAATCTCTGTCACTGCAACTGTTAAAGTGTAACTGTAGGGAACAATGCTAATCCATAATGCCTCAGGCGTGCGCTTTACAGTCCAGAAAGGTAAAAGCTGCCGCATTGATGTTACGTGGCTTGAGCAGATTCCTCGAAACAAGCGATCATAAAAGCGCAGCCCTATTGATGTTCCTCATCGTCAATTCTCCCGCGGATAACCTTTAGAATGGAACCATTCAGACTCTCACTATCTCTCAGAAAGGCGCGTCCCAGATGAAATGTTTGCTATGCATTGCTGACGAGGTTCATATAGATGCGCTCATTTCCCCTAAGAGGAATTCAGAACGACGATAGACAGCCCAACATGTGCGAAACGCCAATTCGCCCCAGAGATACGAATGAGCTCGAGGTTCCGGAAAGATGGTTACATGTCGTGCTTCGTCAAGAGAAGTATGTTCAGGCAAAAGGCGTTCTCGTACAGGTCCCTAGGTGAATCATGTCTTAATCTAGTGTGATAATATCTGGGGTCACTCACAATAATCCAATAGCAAAGCCACAAGCAACGTCCTTGATTTTATTTAGCTCAGAGCAGCTCCAACGGGAGTCCATGACGAGACTATGTTTGAACCATGTATACATATGTAGCCTCACCGTAATTGAATCAATATCCACGTCACGTCGCGTGATCAACAGAGTGTTGGATCTTTCGTTCGTTTCCAGCAAGTCCAATCGCGTCTACGAATCGCAGGAGGACAACGTTGATTTTGACCCCAATACCAAGGGGGTTCAGACCGGTTCAGACCGGTATGTGAACTTTTTGAAGAAATATCATCAGTTCCGGATGATTAAATCATGTCCCCTGGATGCGATCTTCAGTCCTGTTGTCTTGACAAAGTCCGCTTCTTGATTGCCTCAGATGCTCCGGTATCGGCAGACACGGCAAGAATAGGCAGGAGGATAGCAATTATAAGGTCTATGACGACTCAGCCCAAGAGCTCGAGCCCCTGGGTATGGTTGTCAAGTGAATCGACGAGACGCCGGAAAGTGCCACAGCCAAAAGATTCATACCCCAGAATGGGCTGCGACGGCCTCTCCGACCTGGGGCGGATGGACGAATATAGCCCGGAGTGCTATGGAGTGTTAGTCGAATCAGACGCATGTTTCATTAATTCTCGGGTTACCTGCTTAGATCAGGAGAGATGATCCTTATCACGCCTTCGATTGGTCGTCAGTCACCGGATTCCCGTGGAAGGCTGCATCCCAGGCTGTTACAGACGATACATGAAGCAGCCGAAGGGAAACCTATGATATAATGTGATGCTCACGTGGAAGAAATACCCAGCGGAAACGTATAAAACGACTCGAAAACACCTTGATGCTCCCCGTAAACTGCAGGTTCCTTCGTCCACTCTTCTTACTTCGTTCTATTGACCCACTTTCCTTCAATCATAATGTCTGCTTCATCTCCCATCTCCCTTGCAGCAGTTGCAGGTCAGCAGCAAAGGTCGAGGGCAACCGATGGTCGGAGAGCCGTTCTGCCCTTCCAATTATATGACGAGAATTCTGCGTCGAATTGTCGGGTATGAGATATATCAGCCAGTTGTCTAATCGTTCTTACCGTGATAGGTCGACCTTTTGGACATCGAGTGCGACCTTGACGATGCGCCTCCTCTCATATGGGATTCGGATACCAGCAGTGACGATATACCCAGCTACCTCGAATGGGCATTTGAGGAAACTCTTGCGTCGAGAGCCAGTGTCTTCGCCTCGGAAGATGAAGATGAAGGCTCCTGCTCAATTGATATGACGCCGGAGAGTACTTTATATCAACAAGATCGGCCATTTGACTATAAGCCATTTTCCGAACCATGGTTCCCGAGCAAGGTTCGACTCTACCCTGACGAGTTAACATTGTCGATGGAGGAAAATTACCTCTTTCACGATCTTGAAACGGGGATTTTTGGAAGATGCTCTGACGTCCTTCCGTCTTCCCCTATGGCAACCTTCTCCATTGCGGATTCCGCAGCCGATACGTTTCTCATTACGTTCGAGAGACCAATAAATATAGGGTTTCCATTGGAAGAGGGATCAGCGAACAAATCAGGTAGGATGCATGAGGACTTTGACCAGAAAATAATCTATCTTGGGGATCTGTAACTGACGAAAAGGCACACGTATGGACACTTGTACGTACCATTAACGGTGATTGGGTGGTGGAAGGCCCGGTATTTATTGTTTCATTCGTTGCTACGATAGCGACATGGTTTCGGTTCCAGAAAGAAGTGTATGTATTACTAGTTGGTTCATTTCATTGTCAGGATTGTTGTATTGCTGTTACTCGTGTCGGTTTTCAACCCCTTCCTTTCTAACGAATTCTCATGACGTTGACAGTTTTGGCTGTGTTCGTATCAGATGCTTGATGACCTCCGCCGACAACTTAAATGACTTCTTTGCAGGATGAACCGGAGTTGAGCGTGTTCAAGCCATCAACATCACCCTAGACTAACGAAAAGCCTTGACAGTGTATCATTTTACCTTCATCAACCGAGTGTCCGAGATTCTCAACCCCGCGGCCTGTCCACACTCGATTCGGACTTCTTCTCAGACCCCTCCAATCTCATCTCACTTATTGTCAACGGTTCAGACAATCATGGGATCTCAAGTTCTCGTAGACACGAACGACAGCGTGCCTATGCCCATCTCACACCAGAAGAACTGCTAAATATCCTCATTGATAAAGAATATGAGGCGAAAAGGCTTTCCAAAATTCTCCGCGCCGCAGTTCTGCGCCTAAACACTCAATCAGTGCGAATATCCGAGCTGGAACGAGACAGCCAAGAAGCACTGGACAGATTGCGGCAAATCAACCAGAGTAGGATTGAGGCCCAACAGGACGCATCCAGAGCAGACCAGGAGTTGGACTTATACCGTGCTCAGCTGGAGAATGCTCGACAAGAGCTCATGCGTGCAGAGGAGGCGCTCAGGCTGCTGCGACAACAGCGGGAGGAGGCAGAAGAGGCGGCATCTCGAGCACGAGACAAAGCGAGGAGGCTACGTCAACAAAGGCTTGTTGATGCTGCTAGGGCGGAAGGAAGAAGATGGGGATTCGAAGATGGGTTTGAAAGGGCTAAGGAGTCATTCGCAGCGAACGGCAACATCCTAGACGAACTGCCCACGGCTGCACCTCTGTATGTTAGCCGCAGGCGACGTGCGGAGGAACCTGCTGCCGAAGAGGCAGACGACGGCGCGCATTCATCTCGTTCTTCAACTCCAGAGATCATACAGCCAACTGAGGTTCGCATACCAAGTTCAGTTCGTCCCGAGTCAACGATACCGGATCCATTCAGTGACCTTCCTAGTCGACCTAGCAGGCCACCACCCACTTTTCATCCGCCGCCGCCACCAGAGCCGCGGCCAAGGCCCGTCCAACAGGACCTACGTCCCCCAAACCCGCCGCAACTTACCATCGTCACCGAACCTGATAGACCAGTCCGTCCCGTGGATACTGGTAATCAGACTCCAGGAATTTCTGTCTTCCATGTCGACTTTTCGGATGTACCACAGGAGCCTAGACCAACACACCACGATCCACGCCAACAGAGCAACGTCTCAAACGAACAATGGGTAACCGCGCAACAACATCAAACATTTGACGCCCCGTCGCGAACGCAAAATCGGGCTAGATATGATCCATCCCCTGATCAAGCAGGCCCCAGCCGTTCTCAGGCGCCGAGGGGACCACAACTTACTCCTCAAGATGAGAAAAAGAAGTTCTCGTGGTACAGGTCATTTAGTTTCCGCAACAAGTTTGGGAAACGCCGAGTATTAGATCCAGATCCTATAAGCGAAGCATCGGCGCCGGGCGTTGCTGCTGATCCAGACGAGGATGAAATGTATGATCATCCCAAACCACCTTCATTGTCCTGGTATCACCCCAAGGGAACATCTTTGGGCACACGAGGATCGAGACACCGTACAAATTCATTCGGTTCAGGTTCCACCCACACATCACAACTACAACTGATCAGGACCCCCGCCCCATTGCTATCTCGCGATATGAACGTCTCAAATGGCAGTTTGTCTGCAAGAAGCGGGAAAGAGGCCAGTATGATAAAGAAACTCAAGGAGAAAGAAAGTCTTCTGAGCGTCATCAACGAAGATTCGATGAGCAGAGAGCATACTCCGATTACCGACAGGTTTCGTATTGATACGTCTCGCGTGCCGAACATTCGCCATTTTACATCGTCATCGACAGTGGATAGTCATTTAGCCAGAGGACCCGTAAGTGTATAGCACAATCTTTACACTCCAAGACTAATATTTGACTCCAAAATAAGATTGATTCGTCTAACTCGGATTCCCGTTATCTTCCATTTGGCCCTGCATCCGTAAACAATGGTCCTTCCGGAAGGCATAGACGAACAATGTCGGAGGTTACTCCACTAGTGACAATTGATATACAAACACCGGTACGCTCGTGTTCGGCTTATTTGAAGTGTATGTGTCTAACTGCAGCAGTCAACATCGTCTGAGAAACCTCGTCATCACGATGAGTTACCAAATCGTTTTCTTAGCCCAAGTATAGCATCACAGTCTCTCCCACGGCCGTCAACTGCGGACCGATCTCGGACAGACGGTGGAATACCGAACTCTCGGAGTATGTTCTTCATGTCCTTGTCATTTCTAGTTTTCAATGTATCTGTTCCACAGCACGACCCCGTACACCTTCTCAGCAGACACCTGCAATGTCCATTAGGGAGAGCTACCTGGCTAAAACTGCAGCCGCAGAATCATCTTCAACTTCTGCGGTGCGGGAATCACATGATATGGCTGGACCATCAAGGCAAAGTGCCCTTCTGGATCCTGCGGTCTCGTCGCCGATGGGAAAAAGTTTTGACCTGCCTCCTGCTTCCAGTTCGCCAAAATTGAATGGACAGACACTGGCGCGTGTCCTTTCAAACAGTTCTATGGGAACCTACTCCAGATTTGATCCAACGACATACGTTGATCCTGCATTCTTTGAGCCTAATGCTGAACCACGCAGGGATGTTCCAACTCGACCAGCTTCACGCAACTCTGCCCTATCGTATATCAGCGAAAACAGGTAGTGCTCCCACGCCCGTCGTTCCGCATTTATCTTGCTTTATTCCATGGCCTGTGGTTCTACTTTTCTTGATTTGGCATCTTTCACTATTCCTACTCTTGCTCTCGCCCTCGGCTCGAGCTAATTTGGAATATCCGATACAAGCATCGCCTCTACAGCTCCGCGTACGCTCCCTAAAACAACCGGCAGGGCTGGTGCTCCGATTCATTTTGACATGGCTAGGTGTCCCTGCCTCGCTAGGCGGAACGTTCGCTCCGAGGCTCTTTAAGCACTCCCTACAACCCAGCTTTTTCCGGCCATACAGCATATACGCATGAGAAGTGGCCAATTGTCGGTGGAAAATGGGTCCTTAGCTGCCCGAATTTCCCGAATTTGGCCCAGCTGAATACCCTTTTTTGCAATATGCTCGAGTTTACGGTTAGACCGTGTTACTCCGATTGTCAGCAAGCGGATTGCTTTTGGTATGCCTGTGAATGTCTGAGCATCCGGTCATTCGATTACTCTGGCGACGCAAGGTCCATAACCTCGGCATTACTCTGGTCTCCCTTCTTATGGGCTAGTACAAAAGACATTAATCTCATGTGGTTGTTTTCTCTTTCACCACCTTGCGAATCCTTTAACTTCACTTTGAACGATGTGAATGAAGCTCCGAGATTGCGCTAGTGTCGCTTGGCGTTCCGAAATTTTGACTACACGAGTCAACCTCTAGCTTCTCTCCTGGTTATTTATTTACCTTCGCCATACCACCGACTTCTCAACTACCCGCCCATGCACGTCTTGCCAGCAGACATTTATACCCTTACCTGCTCCTCGTTCGCACTGTCTTTGTGCATCTTCGCCACCGAATATCACGACTATTCAGGTCATGCGACCTTCTCTGTGGGCACAACAGTAGCTTCCATATCCATAATCCTGCACTCAATTATCCTCTTATGCGACTCCGTCTCTGAGGAAGATCGGGAAAAACATCCAAATTCGCTTGCGGCGTCGTTGTCCTTTATCTTTGTAGCGTGGACAATGGTTTATCTATGGACGTTTGCGCTTGCCGCAGCGACGATGGCCCATTTCTCGGGCGTATCAGAGATGACATGCGGTAGTCATTGTTGGTTAAACGTGCAGGCAACGGAATTCATTCTCATATTGTGCGAGATTGTGAATTCATTGTCTATCGTGATCCGTTCTGTTCAAGAAAGAAAAGCGATACAGTATCGTGAGTCCTCTCCTAAGGAAAAAAAACCCGCATCTTGACCTGATTTTGCACAGGTTTCATGTACTTCCAGCTACCTTGTCATCGTTATGACCTCATTGATATGACGCAAAATACGGTTGCATGATGTATTACCCTGCTTAACCCGCAATGCTGTTACGAATTGACGACCGCTTTATTTATACCATCTCAGCACTCATATGAATCTCGACCTAATACTAATATGCTTATATCATCTATGCGAAAGCTGTGTTCATTATATTACTGCTTGGAGGCCTAGAACAGTCGAGCGGCGTTGACGCGTTGACGTTCGATACTCGGATACGCATAGAAAGACTTCTTAATATACATCAATTTCAATATATGTCATATGTGCAACGTGGCTCCAAGCTTCAGGCTGTAACGTACATTTAGTTACGAAAAGGTGGCGTGTATGAGGTCACTGCCGCGGAAGTACAAGACGATGTGATTCGAACTCATGTCAACCACTTGGAGGTTGCGGCGCCGTCACATTTCCATTCATTAGAGCCATTGCGGCACCATCGCATTTCCATTCA
>WNGI01004430.1_pt1 | contig 13548 bp, 12 predicted proteins | sample 5400621 | NCBI WGS metagenome assembly WNGI01 (sample SAMN13153374, study PRJNA577476) | soil metagenome | isolation source: 20 cm soil or saprolite under Garry oak tree replicate 1 | place: USA:California | collected 2016-06-15
CTCTCGCTCGGACGCTTCCTCAACCGCGACATGGCGGCGGTCCCCGACATCGATCTCGACTTCCCGCGCGACATCCGCGAAAAGCTGCTCCCCGCCGTCAGCGACAAGTACGGGCGCGAGCACGCCGCGCTCGTCGCGGCCTTCCCGACCTACAACGCGCGGGGCGCGATCCGCGACGTGGGCATGGCGCTCGGCCTGCCGCACGCTGAGCTCGAGCGGCTGGCGCGGCTCACCGAAGGCAATCCGCGGCGCGTCGCCGAGGAGGTGGCGTCCCTGCCGGACGCCGAGACGAAGCTCCGCTCGCCGCGCTGGCGGGCGTTCTGCGAGCTCTGCCGCGAGATCGGCGGCCTCCCTCGCCACGCCTCCCAGCATCCGGGCGGGATGGTCATCTCCAGCAGGCCGCTCGTCGAGCTCGTGCCGGTGATGCCTGCCGCGATGGCGGGACGCCAGCTCGTCCAGTGGGACAAGGACTCCTGCGCAGACGCCGGCTTCCTCAAGATCGACCTGCTCGGGCTCGGGATGCTCTCGGCAGTCGAGGAGTGCGTGGAGCTGATCGCGGAGCGCCTGGCGGAGTCTTTGGATCTCTCACGGATCCCGCTCGACGACCCGGACGTCTATGCCGACATCCAGCGCGCGGACACGGTCGGCGTCTTCCAGATCGAGAGCCGCGCGCAGATGCAGTCGCTGCTACGCACGCGGCCGGAGACCCTCGACGACCTGACCGTGCAGGTTGCGCTCGTCCGGCCGGGGCCGATCCAGGGCAAGGCGGTCCATCCGTACATCGAACATCGCGAGCGGCTGCGCGAGGACCCGGGCTTCGTGCCGCCGGTGGATCATCCGTTGCTCGCGGAGCCGCTGCAGGACACCCTCGGCGTGGTCGTCTTCCAGGACCAGGTGCTGGAGGTCGCGATGGCGCTGGCGGGCTTCTCGGTCGGCGAGGCCGAGGGTCTGCGGCGCGCGATGAGCCGCAAGCGGAGCGAGGAAGCGATCGAGGCCTATCGCACTCGCTTTATTGCGGGCGCGATAGAGAACGGAGTCGAAGCGGAGCTTGCCGACCTCGTCTATGACAAGCTCGCCGGCTTCTCGGGCTTCGGCTTCCCGAAATCCCATGCGGCGGCATTCGGCCTGCTCGCCTACCAGTCGACGTGGCTGCGGCACCACTACCCGCGCGAGTTCCTCGCGGCGCTCTTGAACGCGCAGCCGATGGGCTTCTATCCGCCTGCATCTCTCGTGCGGGACGCGCAGCGGCGTGGGGTGGAGGTACGGCCGGTCGATGTCAACCGCAGCGCGGTGAAATGCGCGCTCGAGGACGACGCGGTGCGAATCGGACTCGACTACGTGCAGTCGCTCGGCGAGCCCGGAGCGAAGACGGTAGTCGAGGAGCGCGAACAGCGAGGGTCGTTCGCGGGGGTGCGCGAGCTGGCGCAGCGGGTCGAGCTCGACCGTAGCCGGCTGGAGGCGCTTGTCGCCTCGGGCGCGTGCGACGCGTTCGGCGAGCGGCGGCAGCTGCTCTGGGAGCTTGGCCTCGCCTTTCGGCCCGCGGCCGTTCCCGGCTCGGGCGGTGAGGCGCGCCAGCTGACGTTGTCGCTCGACGCTGCCACGGCGACGCCCGAGCTCCCCGAGCAGACACCCTGGGAGCGAATGCTCGCCGATTACCGGCTGACGAGCCTCTCCGTCGGCACGCATCCGCTGGCGCTCCTGCGCCCCCGGCTGCCGGCAGAAGTAGTCGCAAGCCGAGACCTCGGCCGCCGGCGGCACGGCGGCCGCATCGCCGTAGCGGGCCTCGCGGTCGCGCGCCAGCGGCCCGCAACCGCGAACGGCGTCGTCTTCATGCTGCTCGAGGACGAGTTCGGGCAGGTGAACCTGATCGTGCCGCCGCCGGTCTACCAGCGCTTCCGCCCGCTCGTTCGCGCTGAGCCGCTCGTGCTCGCGCGGGGACGGTTCGAGAGCAGAGGCCGGAACCAGAACGTGCTCGTGCACGAGTTCGAATCGCTCGTCCCACTCGCGAAGGAGGTGGCGAACGGGGCCGACGTGTTCGGCTCGCTCCCCGCCGCCCATCACTTCGGACACCGATAATGATGGCATGGAGCGGGTCGACGGGTACGCGCCGATTCGCGACTACGCCCTGATCGGGGACGGACGGACGGCCGCACTCGTCGCCCGCGACGGCTCGATCGACTGGCTGCCTCTCCCGCGCCTCGACTCCGAGACGGTCTTCGCGCGCGTTCTCGACGCGGAGCGCGGCGGCGCCTTCGAGCTCGCGCCGGAGATTGACTTCCGCGTGGAACGCGAGTACGTCGAGGACACGAACGTGCTGCAGACCACCTTCGTAACGGCCCGCGGCACCGTCCGCGTGACCGACGCGATCACGCTCGACCACGGCGGTCTCCTGCCCTGGTTCGAGCTCGTCCGCGCCATCGAGGGCGTCAGCGGCGAGGTGCCGATGCGCTGGCGGATCGCGCCCCGGTTCGGCGCCGGGGAATCGGCGGAGGAGCTGTCGATCGACCGGATCGGCACTGCGGTCCGCGCGACCTCGCGTGGCTTGAGCCTCGTCGTCTACCCGTTCGACGCCGGCGATCCGCACCACACCGACGACGAGATCGGCGGCTCGTTCGAGACCCACAAGGGCTCGAAGGCCTCGCTTGTCGTGCGCGCGACTCACGATGAGCCGATCCCGTTCGCCCGCCGCGAGTGGGTGGAGAGGCGGCTCGACGACACCGTCGGCGACTGGAAGCGCTGGCTCGCCGGCGCAGGCGTCGAGGGCGACTGGGACGCCGTCGTCCGGCGCAGCGCGCTCGCCCTCCGCCTGCTCACGTACGTCCCGACGGGCGCCATCCTCGCGGCGCCGACGACCTCCCTCCCCGAGCGGATCGGCGGCGATCGCAACTACGACTACCGATACTGCTGGGTTCGCGACACCGCGTTCACGCTCGACGCGTTGATCAACCTCGATCTGCTCGTCCAGGTGCATGCGTCCTTCGCGTGGCTGCTCGACGCGGTCGCGACGACGGAGCCCGACCTCCACGTCTTCTACGACCTCGACGGCGAGAGGGTCTCCGCGCAGGAAGAGCTCACGCTCGACGGCTATCGCGGCTCGCGCCCGGTTAGGCGCGGCAACGCGGCGGCCGGCCAGCTCCAACTCGGCTGCTACGGCGATCTGCTCGAGACGACGGAGCTCTACGTCCGCGACGGCAACGCTCTGGACGACGCGACCGCCGACAGGCTGGCCGACATCCTCGACCACCTGACGACGATCTGGAAGAAGAAGGACGCCGGAATCTGGGAGCTGCCGGACGCCGAGCACTACACGGTGTCGAAGCTGAGCGTCTGGACTGCGTTCGATCGCGCCCTGCGCCTCGTCGAGGAGGGGCAGCTTCCGCGCGACCGGGCGGAAGCCTGGCGCGAGTGCGCGAAGGACGTCCGCGAATTCGTGGAGGGCGAATGCTGGTCGGAGTCCCGCGGTTGCTTCGTGATGTTCCCGGGCAGCGCAAAGCTCGACGCGAGCGTCCTGCGCGTCTCACGGATGCACTTCCTCGACCTGGCGGGAGAGCGCTTCTCGTCGCTCGTCGACGCGATCCGGGACGAGCTGGGCGCAGGCGAAGGGCTGCTCTACCGCTACAGCGGTCAGCAGCAGGTCGAGGGCGCGTTCGTCGCCTGCTCCTTCTGGCTTGTCGAGGCGCTCGCGCGGGCAGGGCGCGTGCGGGAGGCGCGGGAGGCGATGACGCAGGCGGTAGGGCACGCCAGCGACGTCGGCCTCTTCGCCGAGGAAGTCGACCCAAAGACGGGCGTTTTCCTGGGGAATTTCCCACAGGGCCTCAGCCACCTCGCGCTAATCAACGCGGCGGCGGCGATTCGAGCCGCGGAAGAGTCCTAGGAGGCCAGCCTAACGCTCAGCTCTTTACGCGCAGCGCGTCGACAAGTTGCTGTTTCGACATCTCAGAGCGTCCAGGGATATCCGCCGCTTGAGCACGTTCGTAGAGCTCCTCTCGGGTCAGGTCTTCGAGCGAGCTGGTTGGGCGTAGGCGGCTTGCGATGTCCGTCAACTCCTGCCGTCCTTTAGGCATTTTTGCGATCACGGTGGTGACGCGTTCTCTTAGTTGTGGAACTGCAGCGAGCGATGCGAGGCCCGCGAGCGCCGTGAACCTGAGCAGCCTGCGGTTGCGTCTCTTCGTCTCCAGCCGTCGGTAAGCCCCCCGAAGATCCTTGCGGGCGCTCCGCAGATCCCTCTGGAGAGCCCGATCGCTTGCGAGTTGTGCGATCGCGCCGGTGACGCCGAGTCCGCGACCGGTACGAGCGCTTGCCTCGGAGCTGTGCTTGAGCCCCGAAAGCAGGCGCTTGCGGAACTTCCTGTCCTGCGCGAGTTGGAGCGCGAGCTCGGACGCGCTGACTGCATTCTTCTTGATCGCTTGTTTCCTGCTTCGTCGGAACATGGCGATGCTCCTCTCGTCATGGTCGGGCTAGTTGGCGTGCCAGCTCGGCTTTGCCGTCTGGTCGTTATTTACACAGGCTGATCGCGTGCGGGCAAATCCGCTGCCTCAATAGGGCCGCCAGCTAGCGGTTCTCGATCTCGAGCGCGAAGCGCGGCAGATGCTTCAGGACGGCGCGATTGAACTCGTCCTCGTAGGCCTCCGCGGTGTCGTCGTCGAGCGTCCACTTGAAGTGGTCGCGGATGTCGGCCAGAAGCTCGGTGCCGGTCTCGACCACGTCGACGTAGTCGCCGTAGCGCTCCTCCGCCTCGTCGCGAGGCGCTGTGTTGTAGGCCTGCTCCGCTTCCTCACACTCGTGGAGCAGATCGGCGTGCTCGCGGACGAAGAGATCGAGCTGCCTCGAGATGACATCGGCGAACCGGTGGCGGCGGAACACGCGCCTACACTAGCCGCGCCCTGGCGCTGCTCATCCGCACCTGGAACGTGTTTCACGGCAATGCGGACCCGCCGGAGCGCGAGGCTTATCTCGAGCAGATGGTGCGTCTGGGGGCCGGCGATCGCCCGGATGTCGTCTGCCTCCAGGAGGTGCCGGCCTGGGCGCTCTCCCACCTTGCCGGCTGGAGCGGGATGCAGGCTGTCGGCGACATAGCGCAGCGGCCGCGGCTCGGTCCACTGCCGATTCCCGCCGAGCTCGGCCGCGTGGTCACCTCGGTTCACCACGGTCTGCTTCGCTCGGCGGTCGCCGGCCAGGCGAACGCGATCTTGCTCAGCCCCGAAGCGGAGATCCTCGGCCGGGACACACTCGTGCTGAACAGCAGCGACTTCCGGAGGGCCCAGTCGCGGTGGCTCGGGCTCCCGCTGGTGGCGCGACTGGCATGGGCCAAGGAGCGGCGGCTCGTCCAAGCGGTCCGCGCTCGGCTGCCCGGCGAGCGGACGCTACTCGTCGCGAACCTGCACGCAACAAGCTACCCCGCCGACCAGCGGCTCGCCGATGCCGAGCTGCTTCGCGCCGCCGTCTTCGCCGACGGGGTCGCGCAACCGCGGGACATTGTCATCCTCGCCGGCGATTTCAACGTTCCGGCAGCCCGCTCGGCGACCCAGACCGAGTTGACCGGCGAGGAGTGGGGTTTTTCCCCACCGGTGGCGGAGGGAATCGACCAGATCCTCGTCCGCGGCGTCGCCCTGGAGTCCCTGGAGCGCTGGCCGCGAGAGCGGCGGCGCCTGGCCGGCCGTGTTCTCTCTGACCACACGCCGGTGGAGGCGAGGATCCTGTGACCTTCGAGGAGGCACGCGCGCAGTTCCCTGTCTTCGAGCGCTTCGCATACCTGAATGCCGGCACGAACGGCCCGCTCGCGCGAGCGACGGTAGAGGCGATCGTGGAGTGGAACCGGCGCGATCTCGAGCAGGGCCGGGGCGGCAAGCCGTATTTCGAGCACGTGCTCGCGTTGCGCGAGGGCGCTCGCGAGGCGTTGGCGGGCGTGCTCGAGGTTCCGCCACAGAACGTCGCCCTCGTCAGCTCGACCACGAACGCGTGCAACGTCGTCCTTGCTGGTCTCGACCTGACGAGCGAGGACGAGGTGGTCACCACCGACATCGAGCACTTCGGCCTATTGGGGCCGCTACTCGCGTCCCCCGCGAAAGTGCGCGTCGCACAGGTGCGCGATGCGTCGCCGCGCGAGGCCCCGCGCCTCGTTTGCGAGCAGGTGACGAGCAGGACGAAGCTGATCGCGGTCTCGCACGTCTCCTGGGTGACGGGCAATTCGCTCGGCCCCGACGAGCTCAGGGGGCAGACCGAGCTGCCGATCCTTCTGGACGGCGCCCAGTCGGCGGGTGCCTGCCGAACGGAAGCCGAGGCCTTCGACTTCTACACCGTCTCCGGGCAGAAATGGCTCTGCGGCCCGGACTCGACCGGCGCCCTGTACGTGCGCGACCCCGAGCGCCTGCGCGTGGCGCTGCCGACCTACATGTCCCAGTCGGCTTACAACACGGAGAACTCGTTCACGCCGAAGCCCGGAGCGCCGCGCTTCGACTCCGTCTGGTACGCGCCCGGGACGCTGGCCGGGCTCCTCGCCGCGCTCGAAGCGGCGCCCGAGTGGCGGCACGAGCGGACGCGAGAGGCGGCGTCGTACTGCCGCGGACGCTTGGACGAGGCCGGCTACGAGATCGTCACCGCGCCCGACCAAGCCGGCCTGATCACGTTCAGTCCAGAAGGCGACGCGGCCGAGGCCGCGGCGCGCCTGTTCAAGGCAGGCGTCGTCGTCCGCGATGTCCCGGGCACGAATTGGCTGCGCGCCTCCTGCGGCTGGTGGACGAGCGAGGACGACATCGAACGGCTACTCGGCGGGCTTGAACCCAGTGACCCGGTCGCGGGACCTGGCTTCAGGTGACGGCTTCGCCGGTCCGCAGGCCGAGCTCGCGCGCGATCGGCCGCAGCGCTTCGGTGACGAAGGCGATGTGCTCGTCCAGATCGACACCGAGGAGCTCCGCGCCCTTGTAGACGTCGTCGCGGTTGACGCCGGACGCAAACGAGGGCTGCTTGAGCTTCTTGCGCACCGACCTCGGCTCGAGCGTCTCGATCCCGTCAGGGCGGACGAGCCCGCAGGCGTGGATGAATCCGGAGAGCTCGTCGCAGGCGAAGAGCGTCTTCTTCAGCAGCGTGTCGCGTGACAGGCCGAGATGCTCCGCATGCGAGAGGACGCCCTCGACCACCTCCTCGGGATAACCCTCGTCGCGCAGGATCGGGGCGCCGTCCTGCGGGTGTTTGTCGAGTGTGGGGTGGATCTCGTAGTCGAAGTCGTGGAGGAGCGCGGTCACGCGCCAGAGCTCCTCGTCCTCGCCGAACTTACGCGCGTAGGCCGCGACGGCGGCCTCGACGGCGAGCGCATGCCGGCGCAGCGCCTCGCTTTGGGTGTACTTCGTCAGCGTTTCCCACGCCTGCTCGCGTGTCGGCCGCACGGGTCAGTACGATAGCCACCCTGATGCCGTCGACTGCTGTCGCCGACGCGCTCATGGAGACGTTCGTCATCGAGGGCTCCCAGCCCTTGCACGGCCGCATCACCGCGGCCGGGAACAAGAACGGGGCGTTGCCGATCCTCGCCGCGTGCCTGCTCACCGACGAGCCGGTGACGCTCGCCAACGTGCCGCGAATCCGTGACGTCGAAACGATGGTCGAGCTGCTCGTGCAGCTCGGCGCCGATGCCGACTGGACGAGCGCGAACGAGATCCGCATAGGCGCCTCGGATCTCGTCACCACCGAGGTCGACAGCGAGCTCGCGAGCCGCATCCGCGCGTCCTTCTTGCTCGCCGGGCCGCTCCTCGCGCGCGTCGGCCGCGCCTCGGTGCCGCCCCCAGGCGGCGATGTGATCGGCCGGCGCCGGCTCGATCCACACATCCACGCGCTCGCCGAGCTCGGGGCGCGGATCGAAGTCAACGGCGGCTACCAGATGCACACCGCCGGTCTCCGCGGTAAGCGGATCTTCCTCGACGAGGCGAGCGTGATGGCTACCGAGAACGCAGTCATGGCTGCGTCGCTTGCCCAGGGCGAGACGGTGATCGGCAACGCCGCCTGCGAGCCCCACGTCCAGGATCTCTGCCGTTTTCTCCGCTCGCTCGGCGCCGAGATCGACGGGATCGGCTCGAACGTCCTCACCGTCCGTGGCGTCCAGCGTCTGCGCGGCGGCGAGTGGCGGATCGCCTGCGAGCACATCGAGGTCGCGAGCTTCATAGGCCTGGCGGCCGTGACCGGGGGCGACGTCGTCGTCGAGGACGTCGTGGCCGAAGACCTTGCGCCGATCCTGCCGTCGTTCGAGCGGCTCGGCGTCCACGTGGAGCTCGACGGGTCGACGTTACGCGTGCCTCCCGGCCAAGATCTCGTCGTCCAGGACGACCTCGGCGGGCAGATTCCCAAGATCGAGGATGGGCCGTGGCCCGCCTTTCCGGCCGACCTGACATCGATCGCGCTCGCGGTCGCGACGCAGGCAAGGGGAACGGTGCTGATCTTCGAGAAGATGTTCGAGAACCGGCTGTTCTTCGTCGACAAGCTCGTCTCGATGGGCGCGCGGATCATCCTCTGCGACCCGCACCGGGCGGTCGTTACCGGCCCCGCAAGGCTGTTCGGCCAGCGGATGGCGAGCCCCGACATCCGGGCCGGGATGGCGATGCTGATCGCCGGGCTCTGCGCCGAGGGCACCTCCACGATCGGCAACGTCGGCGAGATCGACCGCGGCTACGAGCGCATCGACGAGCGGCTCAGGTCGCTTGGCGCGCGCATAGAGAGGGTCGAAGGGTGAACGCACCGATCCGCCGGGTTTAGCGGTCGCCCGAGTGAATCGGTCGGCCTCTTAGGCTGCATCGCAAGCGACGCAGCGGCTCGGAGCTCGGATAGAGCGCGTCGAGGGCTAGCGGGCGCAGATCAAGACGCCGTCGCTCGTCGCGGCACCGACGTCGAGCGCGATACGCTCCTTCGAGGGATGGCGGCGATCGGCTATGCGGGTGAGGAAGGCAGGCTGCAGGCACGTGTCGACGTCGACGGCGCCGGCAGGGCGACTGTCGACACAGGCGTTCCCGTACTCGACCATCTTCTGACGCTCCTGGCCGAGCACGCGTCGTTCGACCTCGCGCTCGAGGTGGCGCCGGAGGAGCCCGATGCCGAGGTCGCGGCCGCCGGCCGGGCGCTCGGCCAAGCGCTCTCGGGAGCCCTGCACGCCGAGAGCGCGCGCGGGCACGGCTCCGCCGTCGTCCCGGCCGACGAGGCGCTCGCCCACGTCGCCCTGGAAGCATCGGGGCGGCCGCTGCTCGTCTCGAACGTCGATCTGTCCGACATGGGCGTCGGCGGCCTCGCGACCGACCTCGTCGCCCGGTTCCTGACTCAGCTCGCGGAGGGCGCAGGCCTGACCCTCCACGTCCGTCTGATCGAAGGGCGGGACACGCAGCACGTGTTGGAGGCGATCTTCAAGAGCCTCGGCGTGGCACTGGCGCAGAGCTCCCGGCCCCGCGGGAGAAAGGAGAAGGATGGCGGTTGAGGCCAAGTCCGTCGTGCGCACGGAGAGCGCACCGGCGCCGTTCCAGGGCGCTCCGTACTCGCAGGCGATTCGCGCCGGCGAGTTCGTGTTCGTCTCGGGCCAACTCGGCCTGAAGCCGGACGACAGCGAGATCGCCGGCTCGATCGAGGAGCAGACGGAGCAGATCTTCCAGAATCTGCGCGCGATCCTGGAGGCGGCCGGGACCGGCCTCGACCGGCTCGTGAAGACGACGGTCTTCCTCGCCGACCTGGGCGACTTCGCGGGCATGAACGAGGTCTACGCCCAGCACGTCGGCGCGGCCCCGCCGGCGCGCTCGACCGTCGAGGTGGCGGCGCTGCCCTCGGGAGCGAAGGTCGAGATCGACGCGATCGCCACTCTCTGACCGCACAATGTCGGCATGCGAGCACCGAGGCATCGCTTGCGATCCCGTTCGACCGGCCGCACCGACATGGCGGCGCGGCCGCTAAACCCGGTCGTTAAGCCAGAATCGGGTGGAATCGATTGATGCGTGCAGAAACGCTTGTCGCAACGCACACCAACACCGATTTCGATGCCTTCGCGGCGATGCTGGCGGCGCGACGTCTCTACCCCGGCGCGATCGTCTGCCTGGCCGGCTCGCTGAACCGAAACGTCCGCGAGTTCTACCGGCTGCACGCGGACGAGCTCGACTTCGTCGTCGACGCGTCGCGGCTCGAGCTGGACGCCGTCCGGCGGCTGATCGTCGTCGAGACGGTGCACGCGTCCCGGCTCGGAGAGCTCGAGCCGGTGGCGCTCGATTCCGGGGTCGAAAAGGTCGTCTTCGACCACCATGCCGCGGAGCGCCCCGAATGGGCGCCGCCGGAGAACGTCATCGTCTCGGAAGACGGCGCGCTGACGACCACGCTCGTCGGCGTGCTCGCCGAGCGCGAAGTGGCGGTCAGCCCGCTGGAGGCGACGGTTTTCGCGCTTGGCATCCACGAGGACACGGGGTCGCTCACCCACGCGACGACGACGCAACGCGACGCCGAGGCACTCGGCTGGTGCCTCCGCCACGGCGCCGAGCAGGAGCTCCTCTCACGGTTCCTGCACACCCCGCTCGGCGAGGGCGAACGCGAGCTGCTGTCGACGCTGCTCGACTCGCTCGAGGCGCATGAGGCGGCGGGCGTCGAGGTGCTCGTGGCGACCGCGGTCGCGCGGGAGTACGTCGAGGGGGTCTCGAACCTGGCGCACAAGCTCGTCGACGTGACCGATTGCGCCGGGCTCGTAGTCCTCGTCGAGATGGACGGCCGGATCTTCGCAGTGATGCGCAGCCGCGTTCCCGAGCTGGATGCCGCGGCACTCGCGGCCGTGCTCGGCGGCGGGGGCCACGCACAAGCGGCTTCCGCGATCTACCGGGGCGCACTCGACGAGGCCCACCGTCTGGTCGTCGACCGTCTGGAAGAGGCCGTCCGGCAACCCGCGCGGGCCCGCGACGTGATGTCGCGGCCGGCGCGCACGATCTCGCCGGACGAGACCGTCTCGCGGGCGATGGTCGCTTGCCAGCGGTTCGGCCAGAGCGGCATCCTCGTCGCCGCCGGGGAGGAGCTGGCGGGAGCGGTCAGCCGCGAGGACCTCGACAAGGCGATCTCGCACGGGCTCTCGCACGCGCCTGTCAGGGGAATCATGAGCTCGCGCGTAGCGACCTGCGCCGAGGAGACCCCGCTCTCGGAGCTCCAGCGGCTGCTGGCGAGCGGCGACGACCGCGTCGCCGTTCTGCGGGACGGCAGGCTCGTCGGGGTCGTGACGCGCGGCGACGTGCTGGAAGCGATCGGGGAGCCCGCGGCGGCGGTCAAGCGACCCAGTGCTTCCCTTGCCGCCGAGCTGGCGAAGCTCGAGCGGCTCGCTCCGGTTTTCGAAGCCGTCGCCGCGCTCAGCGAGGCGTACGAGGGTGTCTACCTGGTCGGCGGAACCGTGCGGGACATCCTGCTCGGCGAGCGGAGCTTCGACGTCGACATCGCCGTCGAAGGCGACGCGATCGCGCTCGCGCAGGCGCTCGCAGACGCGCTCGGGGGGCGGGTGCGCGCACACGAGAAGTTCGGCACCGCCGTGGTCGTCTACGGCGACGGCGAGCGCGTCGACGTCGTCACGGCCCGGACGGAGTTCTATGACGCGCCGGCGGCTTTGCCGGCGGTGGAGCACGCCTCGATCCGGGAGGACCTCTTCCGGCGCGACTTCACGATCAACGCGATGGCGGCTTCGCTGAAGGGCGACGACTACGGCAGGCTCGTCGATCCCTTCAGTGGACGCGCCGATCTCGAGCAGAAGCGAATCCGCGTCCTGCACAACCTCTCGTTCATCGACGATCCGACGAGGATCTTCCGCGCGATCCGCTACGAGAACCGCTACGGCTTCCGGATGGACGAGCATACGGTGCGACTGGCGCGCGGCACCATCGAGATCGGGCTCGTCGGCGACCTCTCCTCGGCCCGCCTCCGCGACGAGCTCGTCGCGCTGCTCGAAGAGGGCGAGGTCGAGCACTCGATCCTCCGGCTCGCCGAGCTCGGCGCCGACAAGGCGATCCACCCTCACCTCGCCGCCGACGACGAGGCCGTGAAGCTGCTGGCGCGTCTACGCGCCCTCGCCCAGCAGTATGAGCTCGACGTCCCCGCCTGGCGGCTCGCTCTGATCGCTCTGGCACGGAAGCTGCCGGCGGACGAGGTGTATGACTGGCTGCAGCGCTTGAAGATGCGGCGGCGCGATGCGGAGCAGATCGCAGCCGCCGTCACGGTCGGGCCGCGGATCGTCGAGCGGCTCCGCCACCGCGACGTCGAGCCTGCGGAGACAGTCGCACTCGCCGACCGCTACGCGCCCGATGCGCCGCTCTTTGCACTCGCGCTCGCGGAGCTCGAACCCTTGCACGACTACTTCCGCGGCCTGCGCGACATCCGGCTCGAGGTGACCGGCAGCGACCTGGCCGCGCTCGGACTGAGCGAATCGCCGCGGGTGGGGGAGATACTCGCCGAGCTGCGCCGTCGAAAGCTGAACGGCGAGCTCGACGGGCGCGAATCGGAGCTCGAAGCGGCGCGGGAGCTGATCAGCGGATGATCCGCTGGGACGCGCCCGGGGCGTACGAGGTCGTCTTCACGACCCGCGCCGGCGGAGTCAGCGACGGGCCGTGCGCCGAGATCGACGCCGACCCAGCGTGGATCGCGCTCAACTACCAGGTTCACTCGACCGTCGTCCATCGCGCGCGGTCGGGCCGGCGCGGCGATCGCCGTGGCGACGGGTTGTGGACCGAGGAGTCCGGGTTGCCCGTACTCGCGCTCGCCGCCGACTGCCTGCCGATCGCACTTGCCCGAGCAAACGGCGCGGCGCCCGGGGTCTGCGTCCGGCATGCCGGCCGGATCGGGATTCTCGACGGCGTCATCGAGGCCGGTGTCAGGGCGCTTGGCGGGGCGGTCGCGGCCGCGATCGGGCCGTCGATCGGCCCGTGCTGCTACGAGGTCGGCGAGGAAGTCGCGGCCCCGTATCGAGCGCGCTTTGGTGCCGGGATTTCGAGCCGCTTCGCGGCAGATTCCGACGAGAGCGAATGAACGAGTTCGCAGATCCGGTTGACCGTCTTTGCCTTGCGGCTCTGCAGGTGGCCGATGAAGTGCCAGCGGAACGCGTCGCCGTAGACGGCGTGCTTCGCCTCGAGATCCTGGGCACGGTTCTCCCCCACCACCTCGATTCCGGCCCCGGCCAGGACGGCCATCTCCTCGACAGAGACGTACTTCGTCGCGGCCACGATTGTGACGGCGTCGCCGACCTCGGCCCGGATCCGTTCGTAGCGGGCACGAACCTCGTCAGGCAACACGCGCGAGCACCCCCTGCACGCCTCGCGGCTTGCCGTCGCGCCGGTGTGAGAAGAAGAGCTGCGGATTGCAGGCCGTGCAGAGGTCGAGCCGCTCGATCCGGGCAACGCCGGACTCCCGCAGCAGTCTTTCCGCCGCCTGCCGGAGGTCGAGCTTGCGCCCGCCCATGATCCCGGCACCAAAGCGCGCTCGATACGGGGCCGCGACTTCCTCGCCGACCTCGTAGCAGCACGGGCCGATCGACGGCCCGATCGCGGCCGCGACCGCCCCGCCAAGCGCCCTGACACC
>WNGI01007034.1_pt1 | contig 13546 bp, 12 predicted proteins | sample 5400621 | NCBI WGS metagenome assembly WNGI01 (sample SAMN13153374, study PRJNA577476) | soil metagenome | isolation source: 20 cm soil or saprolite under Garry oak tree replicate 1 | place: USA:California | collected 2016-06-15
AAGGCGATTTCCAAACCTCGACCATGAGCTGACGCTAAACGACTTGACAGTGATCAGCGATGAAGGTGCGGTCTATTACGGACCGAAGGCGTGGCTCATGGTCTTATGGGCACTTTGCCGCTATCGCGAATGGTCCTACCGTTTGGCTTCGCCCGAGTTATTGCCCACCACGCGGCGAGTAGTCTCACTGATCTCGCAGCGTCGGTATCAAATTAGTCGCGCTGCAGGTTTATAGAGGTGACGAGGTGAAGCCTTCCAAAAACTCATCGACCAAGACGGCTAAAGGTGAACAGACAAAAGCGCTCATCCTGAATACTGCTTTGGAAATGCTTCACGAGCGTGGGTATGAAAACACAACCATGCGGGCCATTGCCAAAAAGGCGGGTGTATCGCTTGGAAATGCCTATCATTACTTCGGGTCGAAGGATCATCTCATCCAGGCGTTCTACCACCGCCTGCATGAAGATCACTTGCAAGCGTCGCTGCCGGCTTTGCGAAAGGAATCGTCTTTGAAAGCGCGCCTGCTATTCGTGATGCGGCTCAAGATCGATACGCTTGAGCCGTATCATGAATTTGCCGGTGTGCTCTTCCAGACTGCCGCCGATCCACACAGCCCGCTCAATCCGTTTGCACCCGCTGCAGCGCCAGTGCGGCGCGATAGCATCAAGCTTTTTGAAGTTCTGGTGACGGAATCGAAGGCGCGCATCCCAAACGACCTACGCGCCGAGTTGCCTTATCTGCTCTGGCTTTACCACATGGGGATCATTCTCTTCTGGATTCACGATTCTTCACCCAAGCGCGCGCGCACTTACCGGCTGATTGATCAGACTATTGATCTCCTCGATAAATTTATCTCGCTCGCCAGCAATCCGCTGATGCGGACAGTTCGCAAGAACACCTTGCGGCTGGTTGCTGAATTAAGAGACGAGCTGACTCCCAACTCAGAGGTTAAGGAACCGGAAACAGAAGGCGGAGAGAGATGAAAGTAGTAATCCCGGGTGGTTCAGGTCAGGTGGGCACTACTCTGGCTCGAGCGTTCCAAAAACGTGGAGACGAAGTTGTCGTTCTTAGTAGAACGCAAACTAATTCGCTGCCCTGGCGCGTGGAGAAGTGGGACGGTGAGACGCTCGGCGAATGGGCGGCCGAAGTAGAAGGCGCGGACGCGGTGATCAATCTTGCGGGACAGAGTGTGAATAAATCAACGCGGATTGTCGGGCAGGCTATTGCTGAGACGAACGATGCGCCGCGTGTTTGGCTTCAAGCCAGTACGGCCACGCTCTATGCTCACCGCTACGACGCGGCAAACGACGAAGCGACGGGAATCATTGGTGGCTCGGAAACCAATGCGCCGGATACCTGGCGCTTCAGCATCGACGTCGTGAAGAAATGGGAACGTGAACTTAACGCCGCCGCCACACCGCAGACGCGCAAGGTGCTGATGCGTTCAGCAATCGTGATGACTCCCAACCCGGGCGGTCCGTTCGACATGCTGCTGAGATTGGTTCGCTTTGGACTCGGCGGTCGCTTTGGAGACGGAAAAGAGTACGTTTCGTGGATACATGACCAGGATTTTGTACGCTCCATAGACTACCTGATTCGGCATGAGGAGCTTGAAGGACCAGTCAACCTCGCCGCACCCAACCCTTTGCCAAACTCGGAGTTCATGCAGAAACTGCGAAAAGCGTGGGGCATACCGTTTGGTCTGCCCGCAACAGGATGGATGCTGGAGCTGGGGGCGTTCGTTCTTCGCAGTGAAACGGAACTCATGCTCAAGAGCCGCCGGGTTGTTCCCAACCGGCTGCTTCAATCCGGATTCACTTTTCAATTTCCGACCTGGGCTGAGGCTGCGAGTGACCTTTGTAAAAGGTGGCGAACCAACGGTCAGCAGTCTTTAGCCTGATGTCTTAATCTTGCGGACATCCTCAAGATCCGTGTTCCAACAACTGAAGTGTCCTCAAAGAGCACTCGCTGGCTCGCCGGGTGGTTTGTAGAACCACGATAAGATTGTTGGCAACCCTGATACCTGATGCTAGAATCCGACGACTTGCTTGATTGGGTTCACGTTTGCAGCTATTGAGGCGTGTTTTCCCGTATAGTATTCAACTAAGCTATACAATTTCAGAGGAGACTCCCCCCAATGGCTTCACCTCTTATCGTGCTGACGGCTTCATCCACTGAGGCCAGCGAGTGGCGCCATAGCATTTGGCAGCAGATGATGTCGGCCGCCGTCCCCGTTAAGCTCAGCAATACAATTTTCAACAAGGTTTCGTTTGCGAACGAATCGTGGCCGGACGGCCGGGCTAAATATGTGCCCAACGGCCTGCGGATGGTCGAGACGTTGCTGCTGCGGGAATACCCGGAAGGGGATGTGGTCACTTGCTACTGCAATAACCTCGAGAAATTTATTGGTCCTGAGACGAAGGTGTTGGCCATTCACGCGCATAATCCTCTGGGCATCTCCTACGCGACCGACATTTACGCCAAGCTCTTTGGGGAAAACCTAATGCCGCTCAACGCTGCTGAGTTCCTAAAGATCGTCACCCATCCGGTAATCAAGAAGTATCAACCTAAGATTGTTGTGGGCGGCCCCGGCGCCTGGCAGCTGGAGAAGGCAAACCGGCTCGATGAGTTTAAGATCGATTACTTGATCGATGGCGAGATCGAGCGCGTTTTCAACGATCTTTTCGCGCGTATCATGCAGGATGATCCTTCACTGCCTAGAGTCATCAAGGTTCCCAAGGAGATGCAGGCAACGGTCGAAGAGATTCCGGTTGTCCGTCATCGTTCAACTTTCGGAGTGGTTGAGATCACGCGTGGTTGCGGACGCGGCTGCCAGTTCTGCGGCCCGGCAACAAAGGTGGGGCGCTCGTTCCCGTTGGAGCATATTCTCGAAAGCGTAAGGGTGAATGCCAGCGAGGGCGCGGACAGTGTCCTGCTCGCTTCCGAGGACATGTTTCTCTACGAGCAGTTGCCAAACTTCGAAACCAATGTGCCAGCGTTGGAAAGGCTCTTTAAGGGCATCGTCAGCGTACCAGGAATAAAACTCATTCAAACTTCGCACATCACCATGGCTCCGGTCGTGAAAGACCCGTCCATTGTTGAGCGCCTGGCCCCTTTGATTGTTCCTTATTCTCACGTTCAGCATAAGAGCTCCACGCATCCGGACAAACGCGCCGCCGATCCGATCATCGGTCTGGAGACCGGCAGCGCGCGTCTCTTCGATACCTACATGAAAGGCAAGGCGTATCCGTATAAGGCTCATCAGTGGCGTGACGTCATTCTGAAAGGCATGGAAACTCTGAACCGGCACAACATATTTCCAATGTGCACCTTCATTCTCGGCTTGCCGGGCGAAACTGAGGAAGACACGAAGCAATCTCTCGATCTGCTTTATGACTTGCGCAATGCCAAAGGCACGTTTGTGCCAACTTTCTTTGTGCCGCTCGAAGACACGCGCATGCAGAAGAAGGCCAGCGCCAAACTAATTGAGATGACTGACTTGCAGTGGGAGTTTTTCTTCACCTGCTGGCGATACAATCTGGAATTCTGGAAAGGCGGCAGTCGCGTGAACGCGAAGTTTTCGCTCGGCGTGCCTATCTATTACAGCCAGATGGGCAAGAGATTGTTTGGCGAAGTGATCAAGTATCCAATCGCCCGTTTTGCCGGAGTGCCGGATCGTTTCACGCGCAAGCATCTGTATCTGGATTTCACTGGTCACAAGCGAAATTTCAATGGCATGCAGCCTCTCGTGAAAGAGATTGTTCCTGGATTCAAAAACGTGCGGGAGAAGGGCCTCAATCTCATCGACGCCAGCCAGTTGCATCAGCTACAGGCCACACCCAACCTGGCCGAAACCGCTTCCACCTCAAGCGACTGATTAAACACTGAGGCAAGACTCACATCTGGTGCTTCACGATCACGCTGGCCAGTCGATCGGCAACGGCTGGATCGAGCGTCTTGAGTTTCTCCTGTTGCTCGAGGGCTTTGGCAGTGTTGCCCAGCATGAGGTAACTAATCGCAAAGTTGTAGTAATAGGAAGGCTCGCGCGGATCGAGAGCAATTGCTTTCTCATGAAATGCAATTGCCTCTTTAGCTCTTCCTGCTTTGGAAAGCGTTACCGCGAGGCCGTCGTAGGAGAGCGAGTATGCGGGATTGCTCTTAATCAAACTTCGAAACACGAATTCCGAATAGCGAAAGTTACCCAGGCGATCGTAGCTGACCGCCTGGTTGTATTTGGCCTTGAGTAGTTTTGGATCCAGGGTTAGCGCTTTGCTGAAAGCTTCAATCGCACGCGGGTACTGTTTCAACTCCCCCAGCGCTTCACCCAGGTTGTTATAGCTTTCGGCGTCAGTCGGATTGAGCGTCACGGCGCGCTCAAACGCTATTTCAGCGTTCCCAAATTTTGCCTGGGACATGTAAGCATTGCCAATCCTGAGATTGGCAAGCCCCGCCGTGCGGCCCTGGTTTGCCGATACCGCGATTACGCGATTGTAGATTCGAATCGCTTCCTCAAAGCGTCCCTCGTCCTGAGCGGCCTGGCCCGCGATAAGAAGTTGTTGCGGATCGCTGGAGGAAATAGAGCGGGAACTGGCGGGTTTACCGGCTTGAGTGGTGGACGAGATTTTGGACGGAGGATTTGCGGTTCTGGGCCTGATTATTGGCGCCGAGCCTGGTTGCTGAGCTCCCACCGGAAAGGCACATGAGACCAGGAGCATCCCGGCCAACGTCAGGCTGGCGGCCAAACGCCCGGCTTTCTGGGCTAACGACTCTTTTGTCCCGGCCTTTGTATTGGCTTTTGTTCTTGCGTGGCCTTTAGAGTCCATGATAAAAAGAGTGCCCCTTTTCGAAATAAACGGGTAATCAACAGGAAAAATCGGAAACACGTGCGGGTTCCTATTTTTCTTATCACCACACCGTCTGTCAGAGTGTTGATGGGAAACATCAAGGAGGACCACCGCTATGCGTAAGCTACTTCTGTTCTTCGCGATCTTACTGGTCTGTGCTCCGGCGGGTTATGCCCAGAGCGACTATTCAAACTGGGAGTTTTTCATTGGCTACGCTCATGAGCGTGCCAACAATGGCGCCGATCGTTTGGACCGCAGAGGGCAGGTCATTAACAGCAATGGCACCACTTCGCGCGTAGACTTTGCTTCCAGGCGAATCCCTTATAACGGCGTTACCACCGAAGTCGTTGCCAACGTGCATCGCAATATCGGTCTGGTGGCAAATTTCTCCGCCACCTTTGCTAACACCGAATTCGTCGACCGCCTGAGCGGGCGTAGATTCAACGCCCGCGTGTCCAGATACTTACTGCTAGGCGGACCGCGCTTCAACTGGCGCAACTCATCGCCGTTCATTCCCTACGCTCATGCTTTGTTTGGAGTGGCGCGCTACCACGCTAATTTTCGAAACAATGACTTTACTTGTCCTGACACAACTCAGACCGCTTTTGCCATGGCTCTAGGGGCCGGCCTGGACATCAGGGCGGGTAATCATGTCGATATTCGCGCCGCACAGGTTGACTACCTTCCTATTTTCTTCAGTCAGAAACGGGAAGATGGATTGCGCTTCTCGGCGGGCGTAAAAATCAAGTAGGGCGGTCGGATTCAGCCAGCTTTAGCTCCTGGCGCCGATCAAAAAAATCAGACCAGGCATCGCCAGTCTTCTTGAGCAGGGCGGGAACATTTTTGACTGTAAAGTCGGAAATCTTCACGCCCTGCTTAATTTGTTTCCAGGTCAGCGGCATCGAGACGGTAGCTTTCGGCTTCGCCCGCGCAGTAAAAACTGCCGCCAGGCTCTTCCCGCGCGCATTCTGCATCCAGTCAACATAAACCTGATCTCTTTTTCTTTTCGCAATAGTCCGCTCTACGGTAGCGATTTTGGGCGCTCGCCCGGCAACTTCAGCTGCCAGCAGCCGCGAAAACTCCGCCACCCTTTCGTACTTATTCGTCGGCTTCAGCGGCAGATAGATATGTATCCCGGACGAGCCCGAAGTTTTGGGAAACGCATTCAGTCCGATTTCGTCACAAACTTCTTTAGTAACCAACGCAACTTGCAGCACGTTTTCCCAGGGAGCCTTCTTAGGATCGAGGTCAATAGCGATCCAGTCGGGCTTATCAAGGTTAGCTGTCGTCGAGTGCCAGGGATGTTGCTCGATGGTTCCGAGGTTAACGAAATGCAGCAGGGAAGCCGTGGTGGTGTAAACAGCGTAATCGAGTTCGCGTCCCTGCTGATTGGTCAGGCGAACGGTCTTAATGAAAGCAGGCGCGCTCTCGAGATCTTGTTGAAAAAACATCGGAGCATTAACCCCGCGAGGCCAACGTTGCAGTATTGCCGGACGATTCTTCAGGAAGGGCATCATGTGAGCGCTGACCTGCAGGTAATAACAGAGCAGGTCAAACTTCGTTATCTTCTCGTCGGGCCAGTAGACGCGTTCAAGGCTGGTCAGTGAGACCGGTTGTCCTTCGACATCCAGGATAAGATCGCCTTTTGGCTGTTTGAGTTTGAAGAACTCGGCGACGGAAATTGCGGCGCCTTTTTTATCGGGCGCGCGCTTTACGTTGGACTGTTTTTGCGATCCTGCTTTTGGCTTTGGCATGGTTGGATTCGTTGAATGTGGGTGCACTTAACTGTGCTCCGACCGGGGGGTTGTTCGTAAAGTTATACAAAAAGTATTCGATTTGCAAAACTCGCGTGTTAGGTTCGATTCACAAAACGTCTTGCAATCTGATGAAGCTAATGGAAGTTGAGGTTCAAGTAACTATGCGAGCGAGGATTTTATTGGCGATTCTATGCGGTGCGTTGAGCCTGGGAATGATGCCCTTTGAAACACCCGGGCGTACACCGGCCTCCCAGGCGATCTCCACTCATCGCTTCCGGCTTGACTCCAACCAGAGCAAGTTTATCGCCCACGCGCTCCGCGGCGGTCTGCTTTGGTTCAAAGGCCACGAACACCTGGTAGCTGCTCGCGAGTTCTCCGGCGAAGCGCAGATCACGCCGGACAAAATAAATTCCTCCTCGCTACAGCTAACTGTAAAGACTGACTCGATGGTGGAAACGAGCGCCGCGTTTACGGAACCGCAAAAGCAGATCATTAATAAGGAGCTGCGCGAGATCGTCCTGGAGCCCGCAAAGTATCCGGAGATTGTTTTCAAGAGCACTGAGGTGACAGGAAAGCCGCTGGCGAACGGCCAATACGATCTAAAGATTCGCGGCGACCTCACGTTGCACGGCGTGACCCGTCGTATCGAGATTCCCGCGAAGGCAACTTTGGCTGGAAACAGCTTGCGTGCGATTGGGGAATTCAGCATCAACCGGGGCGACTTCAACGTAAAAGCCACCTCCGCGTTTCACGGAATGGTTCGCGTTCGAGATAAAGTGAAGTTTACGTTCGATATCGTCGGCCAGAGAATATGAGATCAAGCTGCGAGCGCTTGCGGTGACTACTCCTTGTACCCATGCGGATGCGCCTGCATCCAGCGCCAGGCTGACTCTATGATTACGCGCAGATCCTGGAATTCAGGGTTCCAACCAAGCTCGCGTTTTATCTTCGCAGAACTCGCAATTAAAACTGCCGGATCGCCTGCACGTCTGGGACCAACGCGTGTGGGAATGTCGTTTCCGGTAACCTCCCGCGCCGACTCCAGCACCTGATTCACACTGTAACCTTCTCCACCACAGCCCAGGTTGTAAACGCAGCCGCCCTCATTAATGTCGTCAAGTGCTTGTAACGCCAAAATGTGGGCGCGTGCCAGATCGATCACGTGAATGTAGTCGCGCACGCACGTGCCATCCGACGTTGGATAGTCGTCCCCATAAACTTCCACAAATTCGCGGCTGCCTGCAGCGACTTGCAACGCGATAGGGATAATGTGGGTTTCTATTTCGTGATGCTCACCACAGTTTTCACTTGCGCCAGCGGCATTGAAATATCGTAGCGATGCGAAGCGAAGGCCGTAGGCTTCCTGGAACCAGCGCATCGCATGCTCAAAGGCGAGCTTGGTCTCACCGTAGGGATTGGTTGGGTTAGTGGGAGCGGTCTCTTCTATTGGCTGCCGTTCGGGTTGGCCGTAGGTTGCGGCGGTCGACGAAAAAACGATCCGACCAATACTAGCCTCACGCATCGCGTCGAGCAGTGTCAGACCGTTTACAACGTTGTTGCGATAATACTTGGCAGGCTGCTCGCAAGATTCACCGACCAGCGAATCTGCCGCCATGTGTATCACGGCGTCAATTGCGTAAGTCGAGAGGGTTTCCCGCAACGTTGGAGCATCGGCAAGCTCGGCCTGCACAAACCTGGCCCCTTTAACAACAGCTTCGCGGTGCCCCTTGTAAAGACTGTCATAAACTACGACCTCATGGCCGTCCTTCGCCAACTCTTCGCTGACGACGCTGCCGATGTAACCGGCGCCACCTGTTACCAGAACTCTCATGATTTATGAGAACCCCTTGTTTACTGCATTGGTCAAGCTTGAGGTTCAAAATCCGAATTGGAATCCGCTCGCTATCGTAGCCTGCATCTCGGTTGTGCCCAGCACTATAACCGCCGCTTGTGGTCCAAGTCTAATTTGAAGAAAAGGATTCTGGAGGGAGTCTTTGTAACGCAACGAACCCCGGTTATCTCTGTGGGTGCGCCCGGCTAGCCGCCTTAACCTGGAATATTAGTGTCAATACGCGGAAGAAGGAATTTGAGTGAAGAGTTACCGCTGGAGGGCCAGCTATTGAATCGTCCGCAAACTAACAGTTTGCGTTACCACAAAAGCAATCTAGGTATGTGCCATCTTTGGTTGCGCCGAGGTCGAACTAGCCGGGGCCGACTCTGATGGGGCGTAATAGAGTATGCGGTTGCAGTTGTCGCAGGTAACCACTTCCTCGCCGCGTCTAACCTGCGCCATCGCCTGTGGTCGCAGTGCCATGAAGCAGGCCATACACGCGCCGTTACGTGCCTGGGCCACCGCCACTCCGTCGCGTATGCGCGCGCTTATGCGAACGTAGAGCGCACCCATCGACTTTGGTAGGGCTGCCACCAATCGTTCGCGTTCCACGCGACTCGTGGCGAGCTTGTCTGCCTGCTGGCGAGTCTCTTCATCAAACGATCGCAATCTCGCTTCGCGATCCGAGTTTAATGAAACGATTTCTTCCGCTCGTTCAGTGAGCGAAGCTTCCGCCTTTTCAAGCGTCTCCATCTGCTCAAGAATCTGTGTTTCCAGGGTGGAGATTTGTTTCCGGGCGGCGTCAGCTTCGCGAATGGCGGCGGTGTATTCGTCCTGTTTCTTCGACGACATCAAATTGCGTTCGGCGCGTTCAACTCGCACGCGTTGTTCCCCAACTTCAATTTCCAGGCGCGTTCGTGCATGCCTGGCTTCGTCTCGGCGAGTTTCGAGGGCCCGAATTTCAAAGGCGCGCTGGTCGAATTCTGACTCGACCTCAGCGCGCCTTTTGGGTATGTCTTCTAGTTCTGCTTGTAGTTTTCTTATGCTTGTATCCAGGTTTTGTAGAGCGACTAATTGCTGCAATTCCGCTTTCACTCTTTATATTCTCCTTAAAAGAACAGGGCCGGACTTGAAATGAATCAGGGCAATCATCAGTTGAGATTATCAGGCATGCGCGGCCCTCGACGCAAGTTAGCGCCGCGGTCGGTAGTAGTTTAGTCCGATGTCCGAAAAGCCAAAGGAGACTTTAATCATCGATTTTTTCAAGATGAGTTTCAGCCAATCAGAGCGGGGGCAAGCCCGCCTTCCCAACCTGAGAGCTACTCTCATGGGCTCAATTAATATCATTTTGAAGGCCTTTCAAGGGAGAATTCAAAAACCGACTTCAGTAAGCTCAGGGTTGGGAAGGCGGTCTTGCCCCCGCTCTCTTGGCCAATACTTTCCAATAAAACTAACGAACAACCGCTCTTGCGGCGTTGATTCTCCCTCCAGTTGATACCTTGCCCCGCAAGCCGGGCAGTTTATCCACGGATCCAAGCAACAGCGAACGCAATTGATCAACTGACAGGTTTGGGTGCGCCGACAGCGTAAGGGCGGCCACGGCGGCGACTACCGGCGCTGCCATCGATGTTCCTGAATGCTGTTCATACTCGTTACCGAGCGCCGTGGTTAGAATGTCTCTTCCCGGCGCGGCAAGCTGGACGCTCTTCGAGCCATAGTTTGAAAACGACGCGAGCTGGTCGCTCCGGTCAGTGGCCGCGACGCTGATAACATTTCCGATCTTGTAACCGGAGGGATACCGCGGGCTCACATCGTTATCGGTATTCGAGCTTCCGCTCGCAGCAACGAAAAGTATTTCTGCTTCCCCAGCCTTGCGAATCACGTCTTCGAGCGCTCGCGAATTTTGAGTTAACCCCCAGCTCACGTTAACAATCCGAAGGTTAACTCCAGCGCGCCTGCGATCGATCGCATAGTTAATGGCCTGGACAGCGCCGAGGACAGTGCCGAATCCGCCGCCATTGAGAAACTTCAAAGGCATGATTTGGATTTTCCAGTTAACTCCGCAAACACCCAGGTTGTTTTCACACTCCGCGCCGATGACTCCCGCGCAGTTTGTTCCGTGCCCATTCTCGTCCATCGGTTCGCCGTTGTTCGCGACTACGTTGTAGCCGTGAACATCATCAACGGTGCCGAGGTCTCGATCCTGGTAAGGCTTCATATCCGCCGGCCGCGTCCAAATATTGTTTACCAGGTCAGCGTGGGTGTATTCGACGCCGCTATCAAGGACGGCGACCACAATCTCATGACTGCCTTTAGTTGTGGCCCAGGCCTTCCTGGCGCTGATGTCTGCGCCTTTCTTGCCGTCATGACGGCCGTCATTGGCCAGCGCCCACTGCTCTTCGAATCTGGGATCATTCACGTGGGCGTGGTCGTTATCACTGCTCGCCTGCTCAAGACTTATTTCGTAATTGGGTTCTGCGTATTCAACTTCGGGCAACGCTTGATACTGGGTTGCAAGAGCGACTGGATCCAAATTGTCAGGATCATCAATGGCGGTTAGGCCAGGAACTGCTTCAATCTCATCTTGTAAACGATCATTGAAGCGCGCCGTGATCTCATTAATAGCGTCCTCAGAAACTCCAGCGCGAAACTTAACGAGAATTTCAGGTCGACTAGAAGCGGTGGCCGTGTCCTGATCCATTTCGTTTTGGGCAGCGTCTTCGCGCGATTTTGATTCCGCAGGAATAATACGAACCGTCGAGCGCCACTGCTTTTGCAACCTTCTAATCTGGCTGGCAAAGGCAGCGACGAGAATAACCATCAATACCAGCGCGCCGTAGAGAATGTATTTGTTGCGGTTCATATGAATGGCCTGACCGTTTGGCCGGGACTAACGGGAACGTGGCCCGCCTTTATGGCACGTTCAGATAGGGCACTTGTGCCCCGCCTCCGTGGGCGGACAAGTCCGCTTTCTAAACGGGGCCAACGGGAACGGAAAGGCGTCTCAATGAAGATCACCAGCTACGTGCTGGAGCAAAACTGCCACCGAGATTGCAGCAGTCTCCGCCCGCAACGTACGACCGCCAAGGGTGACAATCGTCCATCCGGCTTGTCGCGCAGCCTCGAGTTCTTCATTCGTCCAACCACCTTCTGATCCGATGAGCGCTGCCAGCGAGATTGGGTTCGCAGGGACTTTCCCTTCGGTTCCCTTAAGTGCCTCTATGATTGACTGCCCCTCGCGTTCGGAAAACATCAGACGGTTCAATTCGCGGTTGGCGGCGTCTTGAATGAAGGACTCAAAAGATACAGGGCCGGTGATCTTGGGCACCAAGGCGCGTCCTGATTGTTTAGCCGCCTCGAGCGCAATTCGCTGCCAGCGCGTGACCCGTTTCGCTGCGTCCGACGAATCGCGCAAGCGGATATCGGCTAGTTTGGTCACGACCGGCACCAAGCGGGTGACACCTAACTCGGTCGCCTTTTGTACTACCAGATCAAACTTCTCGCCTTTGAGCAGAGCAACTGCAAGTGTCAGCTGAAGAGGCGATTCCGGTTTCGCGGGATCTACTTCGCTAATGACTTTGAGCTGAGCGATATCGCGGCGGCTGTCTTCTACGCGGCAATGAAACTCTTTCCCGGCGCCGTCAAAAACATAGACTTCGTCACCGGCCTTGAGACGCAGCACGTCGCGCAAGTGACGAGCCTCATCCGCTTCGAGCCTCACGCTGTCGAGCTTTGAATTGAAGGCGCCTGGCGGCGCATAGAATCTGCGGCGGGTCATAAGAGCTCAGGATGTACGTTAGACAGTATTGACAGGATGAACAAGATTGCAGAACGCACAATAACGGGAAAACCGGACGACGGTAAGAACCATAAGATGATTCTTATCCGCCTCCGTGTTGTTAATCCGGTTAATCTTTTCCATGATTCAGAGAGACTGCCGTAAGCGGACTAAATAACCAGGGCGATCCACTCGCCATCGTGCATAGTCTCAATAGCACTGGAAACGCCGGCGTTATGAAGCGAGGCAGCGATCGTTTCTAATTGCGTCTCCAGGATTCCGGAAAGGATGAGATGTCCGCAAGTGACAGAGAGAAGCAAAGGTAGCACCGACGCGATCACGTCTGCCGTTAGATTTGCGCAGACGAGATCAGCGGAAGCTGTCGCCACTTCAACGGTCCCCACGCGAAAGATGATCCTCTCAGCCACGCCATTCAGGCGCGCATTCTCGCGCGCAATGGAGACTGCTTCCGCGTCGGTATCACAAGCCTCAATCCGCGCCTCCGGAAACAGTTTTGCAGCGGCAATCGCTAGTATTCCGGTTCCAGTTCCGATATCGAGAAAACTTCCACCAGTAAAATATTTTTCAATAGCCGCGAGGCATAAACGTGTAGTCTCGTGCGTTCCGGTCCCGAAAGCCATGCCCGGCTCGATGCGCACCACAATGCGTTCGTGGCCGTCGGAAATCTCAGCCCAGGGTGGCGCCACAATAAAACGCTGCCCAACTTCCACAGGCTGCCAGCTTCGCTTCCATTCGCCCAGCCAGTCGTCGTCCGCAACCTCGCGAACATTCATCCCCCGGACGGAAGAAGAAGGTAAATCGTAAATGCGCAGCGCGTCTGCCAGGTGAGTCCGCACCAACTCGCGATTGGGCGTTTGATCGAAGTAAGAAGTCACTCGAAGAAGCTCGTCTTCGGCGTTGTTTGTCTCGGTTCCCAACGCGCCGGCTTCCATCAGCGCATATTCAACCGCCTCGCGGGCCGCCGCCTCGATTTCAACATCAAGCCCGAACCACAGACGTTGTGAACGATCTTCCTGTGTGGAACTCAAGCTCCTCCTCTGGCTGAAATAATCTCGATGGGGACAGTCCGTCTTAACGGCCGAGAATAAACCACAAAGGTGTGAGAAGCGAGGATGAGCGTTAAGAGGTAGTGTTCAAGTGATTGCTGGGAGCGCGGGCGTCTCGCCCGCAATGAGCGCGCAGCGCGAACAACCGTTACATTAGTGGCTTCGTCCATTTTTGAGATGAAGCGAGAATTGCGCAGTCCATTGGTATGCCGAATGTCGCGCGCGGTTGCGGGCGAGACGCCCGCGGTCCCAGTAAAGCGATGCGCCCT
>WNGI01003703.1_pt1 | contig 13541 bp, 15 predicted proteins | sample 5400621 | NCBI WGS metagenome assembly WNGI01 (sample SAMN13153374, study PRJNA577476) | soil metagenome | isolation source: 20 cm soil or saprolite under Garry oak tree replicate 1 | place: USA:California | collected 2016-06-15
TCGCGGGCTGCCTCGCCGGCTTTGCCCTGGCAGTTGCCTCCACTCGCCTCCTCGCCGGCCTTCTCTACGGTGTCTCCCCCACCGACTTTCCCACGCTCGTGGCCGTCATCCTGCTCGTCCTCATCGTCGCCGCAGCCGCTTCCCTCCTCCCCTCTCTTCGCGCCTCCCGCGTAGAACCCATGCAAGTCCTCCGCGAAGAATAAAATCACATCCTCTTCTCCTCCGATGTCAAAACGGACGTGAATCGGAAAGCCGGGCCAGATGTCCCGTTGTGGGAAGTTTCACCAGATAGGTAACGAGAAACGCCCCAGTAGTGAGCGATCAATCGCCGGAGAGAAGCCGACTTCACAGGACTAATCCGCCGTAGAAGCCGCATAGCATTCCGGTTGGCCGAGTATAATCCCGAAATCGGTGCGAGGTGGCACTCCTCCACCATAAGCCTCTAAAACCTACTCGTATCGCAATGCGACCATCGGGTCAACCTTCGTGGCGCGGCGAGCTGGAATATAGCAGGCTAGCAGAGCCACGGCGAGCAGCATTAGTGAAGGGGCTACGAAGCTCAGGGCATCAGTGGCGCTTGTGGAGTAGAGAAGTGACCGCATGATGCGCGTTGCCGACAATGCTCCGACCAATCCCAGCAACAAACCAAACGCCAGCAACTGCAGACCTTCTCTGATCACCATGCCCAACACATTGCTTCGCTGAGCGCCAAGGGCAATACGCACGCCAATCTCGCGCGTGCGTTGGCTCACAGAGTAAGAAATAAGTGCGTATATACCCATCGCCGACAGAAGCAGGGCTAGTGCGGCAAATCCGCTGACTAGCCACGTGCGAAAGCGCTGCAGCACTAAGGATTCATCAAGCAGCTGATCCATCGTACGTATCTGCGCCAGGGGTAGAGTACTGTCCATGCTTGCAAGTTGGGTGCGGATTGCGGGCACAATTCCCGGCACATTTCCACTACTGCGTACTACCAAATACATCTCGCGTGACCACATCACCCAGCCATTTTCATTGTAGGGAACGTACAGAGTCGGGCCGGGTCCGGAATCTAGCCCCGAGTATTTCACGTCTCCGACTACACCCACGATCGTTTCCCACGGGGATTTTGGATCAGGGTCGCCCGTCTGAATCCGGCACCCAATCGGGTCTTTACCGCCGAAATACTGTTTCGCCATGGTCTCGTTGATGATCACAATCATGGGATCCTTGTCGCTTTCCACCTTGTCAGACGGAGAGAAATAGCGCCCCTTTACTAGCGGAATCCCGAGTGAGCGAAAGTAGCCCGGACTCACCGCCATCTCTTCCGCAAGCTGTAATTGGCGGTTGCGATCGTAGCCTTGCCCTTCCACCGTAAATGGATTGGTAATCTCCAGCAGATTGGGAGGCAGGCTCATGGTGATGCCCGCTGCTTTCACACCGGGCAGCGATTGCACTTTTTCCAAGAACTGCTGCCAGAATTGCGAGATTTGAGGTGGATCGGCATATTTATTGGGGAGAGAGATCGCTGCGGTGATAACGTGATCGGTTTGAATACCGGGATTCACATCGCGCAGGCGAACAAAGCTTCGAATGAGCAGGCCTGAGCCGATCATCAGCAGCAAGGCCAGCGCGACCTCAAAGACCAACAACGCGCGGTGTGTCCGATGAGCAGAAGCCGACGACGACGAGCGGCCCGCATCTTTCAAAGGATCGCTCAGCGATGGGCGCGAAGTTTCAAGAGCAGGCGCCAATCCAAACAGTATCCCGCTGCCGACGCAGACCACAAACGTAAACAGCAGCACTCCAGAGTTGATGCCGACTTCCTCTAACCGTGGCATCTGCCCCGGGCCAAATACCAGAAAGGTTCGAACAGCTATGTAGGCGAGTAGCAACCCAATGATCCCTCCCAGCAGTGAAAGCACGGCGCTCTCGGTGAGAAGCTGGCGCACAATACGTTTGCGGCTAGCACCCAATGCAATGCGCACCGCCACCTCGCGCTGCCGTACCGTCGCTCGCGCCAGCAGTAGGTTGGCCACATTGACGACAGCGATCAAAAGCACCAGCGCGATTGCGCCCAGCAATACCAGCAAAGCCGTGGAGACGTCGCTGACCATCCACTCCTTCATAGGCATCATCACGCCGACCAGGTCCGGGGAACTCGGATATTGCGCCGTGACTTGGGCGGCGATGTCGTTCAATTCTGCTACAGCCTTGCCTACACTGACACCCGGCTTGAGTCTTCCTAGGGCAAGCAAGCCGTAGGGAGGACGCACGGTTGGCGAATGCAACGTGTGAATCGCCCAGACATCGGCTGGCCTGCGCGATGGGAAGCGGAAACCTGCTGGCATGACGCCGACGATAGTATGCAACTTACCGTCGAGCCTAAGCGTGCGGTTCAGTACCTCGGGATCGGAACCCAGATGGTCTCGCCAGAATTGCTCACTGATTACAACAACTCCGGGTGCGCCTGGACGGTCTTCTCCGGGCTGAAATCCACGTCCTCTGAGCGGTGCAACGCTAAAGATCGAAAAGAAATTCGCGCTCACACCCACGCCGGGAATCCGTTCCGGCGCCCCCATTCCGCTCAGCGCAAAGCTGCTACCAGCACCATCGAGAACCGCAACCTGTTCGAAACTCTGCTGGTGGTCGCGCCACGCCAGAAAGTCCGCAGTACCCATGGGGCTCATTCCCGAACCGTGGCGCTGGTTTGTCCCCACAATAATGAGCCGCTGGGGTTCGGGATAGGGCAACGGCCGAAGTAAGATTGCGTCAACCAGGCTGAACATGGCCGTATTGGCACCAATCCCAATGGCAATTGCCATCACGGCGACGGCTGTGAACAGGGGCGACTTGCGCAGCATGCGCACGCCATAGCGAACGTCCTGCACAAAAACTTCGATTGCAAACTCCCAACCTACCGCTCGTACTTCGTGCTTCACCGTTTCCATCCCGCCCAGTTCCAGCCGCGCAGAACGCAAGGCCTCTTCCGGTGTCGCACCCGCTCGTACCTTTGCTTCAGCCGCGTTTTGCAGGTAGGTGTTCAGTTCCTCGGTGAGTTCGCTCTCGGTCTTGTCTCTTCTAACCAGCTCTTTCAGTCCGGCTGTGAGATGGCGAAAGATGTTCATGATGCCCCCCGTGCGCGAATTCGGCGCTATGCTTCAAGAATGCGTGCGATTGCGACGGATTGCGTTTTCCAGTCGCGCGTCTCCGACTTAAGTTGCTTTCTTCCTACCACAGTCAAAATGTAGTATTTTGCGCGCCGGTTGTTTTCTGTGGCCCGCCATTCGCTGTCCACCCACCCGGCGCGCTCCAGCCGTTTAAAGGCTGGAAAAAGAGAGCCCGGATTGACCTGAAACACTCCCTGGCTGATCTGCTCAATGCGCAGCCCGATACCATGCGCATGCATCGGCTCAAGCGCAAGGGTCTTCAGGATGAGCATGTCGAGCGTGCCCTGAACCAGCGCCGTATTGTTGTCAGGCATGCAAAGTCTCCCCTAGAGGATCTAGTCGAAGGCAACAACGCTACGATCCTCCTTCTTACCCTAGATTGTCAAGCGGAGAGGCATAAAACGAAATGGGGGTATCAGATAAAACGCGGGCGCCTTGATTTCGATCCACCCCTTCCTAAGAACAGTTCAGGAGAGTGGCCGCCCGCCGTGGCGTAAAAAGGGCCACCATTGCCACCGCCCACACCCTCCTCGTCATTGCCTTCCACATTCTGAAGGCACCAGTCGAATATCGGGATCTTGGGGGAGACTACTTCGATCGCCTCCACCCGGAAACGCTCAAGCACAAACTCGTTAAGAGACTCGAATCGCTCGGCCTTAAGGTCACTGTTGAACCCATGGCGCAAACAGCCTGAGGTTATTTTCGAAGGAATAGTTCACCTCTTGGGTTCAGGAGAAGTGAATCCGCAAGCGGGACTGGCCGTGGGCTCGCTCGAACTCGGAACCGGAGTAGTGCTTTCGCCGAGGATTATGGGCGAGTGACGGCAAGCCGGAAGTTAACGACCGTCCTTCGGATTAGTACCGCGTCGGTTCTGAGAAGTTACGAATGTTTGTGCCTCCTGCTTGGTTGACCTACAGATTGGGCCAACAGTCTAAACGAAGACGAAAATGGTGGAGGCGGGGTATCGGAATATTCGGAGCTATTGAAAACACGCAACTTATTGATTTTCCGAGACGGTGAGGTTGGCTTGACCCATCTCCTCGCTCGTCTCAGACCGACTAACCACCACAGCAGCGGCTAGTCTTCGGGGCCGGCATTTTACCGTACATGTTATGTATCCCTTCTGGCCGCAAGCTATCTCCCATAGCGTTTGTTGCATCGTAGGAAGAGGGGATGCCTTTGATGCCTGGGCCAATGATCGTACGCAACACTCGCTGCCGACGGATAAATGAACGGGGCTACAAACCATGAGAGCCCGAATCGCGGCATGTTTTTTGTGCCTGCTGATTGTTGCGGTATCTCTCGATGAGCTGCCGGATCCAACTGCGGTCAAACCGCAGGGCAATCTGAAGAACCTGGTTTCTCAGCTTCATTGCCGTGTACCCTTTGCAGCGAAGAACCAGGCATCGGATTGCCCGGCCTCCGCTCCGCACTTTCAGGCCAGCTTGTTTTCGTTTGGGCAGATTTTCGAAGGTAAAGGACCTTCCTACGATCCTTCCTTTGTGCACCAAGCGACCGACACCTCTCCTCCCTGTCTTTCCTAAAGTCGACTCCCCGGCTCATCAAGTACCGAAGCGATCGACCTTGCTTTGAAACGGCATCCGTGGCCCACAGTCTCTCCCGCGAGGCTTGCCACTAAGCAACGTACTCACAGACCGTACATTTTGCGTGCGGTCGGGAAAGGACCATCACCGGTGCACACGTCTCAAATTTTTCGAGCATGGGGCAAGATCCTCAAGGGTGAACACCCCTCTCTCTCGATAGAAATCACGCGTGAATGCCCTTTGAAATGTCCGGGTTGTTACGCGTATGACGACGCTCATCTGGGCGGCGGACAGACATTGCGCGACCTAAACGATCGAAGGGGCCAATCCCTGGTAGACGGAGTTCTTGAAGTCGTCGATCGGCTGAAGCCTTTGCACTTGTCTATCGTCGGAGGCGACCCGCTCGTCCGCTATCGCGAACTGGAGTTGCTGATTCCCCTGCTTTTGGCGCGTGGAATCCACGTGCAGATTGTTACCAGCGCCTTCCGAACAATGGGTCCGACCTGGGCGAGTCTGGCGCGTCTGCACGTAGTCGTATCCATCGATGGCTTGCAACCGGAACACGATTTCCGCCGAGCGCCAGCAACCTACGATCGCATTCTAAAAAACATCATGGGCCAGAGGATCACGATTCATTGCACGGTCACAGGTCAAATGATGAAGCGACCAGGATACTTGGCCGAATTTCTGGAATTCTGGACGCCACGCCGGGAGATCAAGAAGGTATGGTTTAGCTTATTCACTCCTCAAATTGGCGATCAAATGCTGGAAATCCTGGGTTCTGAGGAGCGGACGAGGGCCATTGCGGATATGACGCAATTGCGAAAGCAATATCCGAAACTGGACATGCCCGAGGCGGTGATTCGGCAGTTCGCCTCGCCGCCGCACAGCCCCAAAGATTGTGTTTTCGCACTCACGACCCAGACGTTGTCGGCTGACTTGCGAACAAAGATCACTCCATGCCAGTTTGGCGGGAATCCTGATTGCGCATCCTGCGGATGCGTCGCATCCATGGGCTTGGCCGCCGTAGCTTCGCACAAATTGGCCGGAATCCTCTCCGTCGGGGCCGTTTTCAAAGCCTCCCTCAAGATTGGACAGAGCAGGGCGAAGTCCAGAGCGAAGTATCAAGCCAGAGACGCACTGCAGATATTGCAGGCAAAAGAAGGAACGGGCGCCAACCAGGAACAAAGGAGGTATTAGTTTGTGAAAAATGCAGCCGAACCCAAGCTTTTCTCCACTCGACAGGAAAGGGAACTCGCGTCCCTTCGTGATCTATCTGCGCGCGTCGGCAGCGATTCGCTGCTGGTGCAAGCCAGCAACGGGAATACCTCCATAAAGCTCGATGGAATTCTATGGATTAAGGCATCCGGCAAATGGCTGTCTCATGCAATGCAAGAAGAGATGCTCGTGCCGCTGGAATTGGCAGAAGTCCAAGAGTCTATCCGCACCGGCGCAGAAATTGCGTCGCGCCATGCTCAGAAGGACGAACTGCGGCCGTCCATTGAAACAGCAATGCATGCCCTCCTTCGGCATCGTGTTGTCATCCACGTGCACTCGATCAACGCCATTGCCTGGGCAATACGTGTGGATGGACCTGACCAACTTAGGAAGCGACTAGCCGGCCTGCAATGGCAGTGGATTTCGTACGCAGCATCCGGCATTCCACTAGCCCAGGAAATCGAAAAGGCAGTGGCCACTGCGCCGGAGACCGACGTTCTCATACTTGGAAATCACGGACTGGTCGTCTGCGGACAGGATTGCCATACAGCCGAAAAACTTCTGCGCGAGGTAGAACGACGGCTTGCGATTGTTCCCCGTCGATTCCCAAAGCCCGACACCACGGTGCTTGCGTTGATTGCGCATTTCTCGAAATGGCAATTTCCCGATGTCGATTTGTTGCATGCACTAGGCACGGATGCAGTGTCTCGAAAGATTCTAAAAGGCGGCGTTCTCTATCCATGCCAGGCCATTTTTCTGGGCCAGACTGTGCCTCTATTCCCACCCGCGGTTGTCGTTTCGAAATTCACAAAGGGCTTGAACGGTAAAGACGGAACTCCGCCGTTTGTAGCTGTGGAAAGAAGCGGAGTGATGCTCAACGAGAAGATGACCAGGGCAGAGCACGCCACCTTGATTGGCCTTGTGCAAGTGACGCTGCGAACCGACGAATCCGTGCGACTCCGCTATCTGAAAGGGACGGAAGTAACGGACGTCCTGGGCAAGGGCGCACATGGTTGCAAAGAAGTGCCTGAAGAGAAGGCAGACCCTCGTGCGGACGTCGAGGGATTGGATGAGGAACGCACCGCATCTGCCGACCACCTCTTCGCTGGGGCAGGTCCCACCTAGCGTGGGCAGACCCTGGACTGACACCGAAATGACGGCTCGATTCTGTGAAGGTCCGCCGGTACGGTAGCTCGGGGGAAAAAGAATGTCATGCAAGACGAAGACTTCAAATTCAGGGGCCAAAATTTGACTTTGCCGAAGGCGATGCAGAGAACTAAACGTCTTCTCAGGATCGTCCTTGGTTTCACCCTTCTTGTGATAGGGGTAGCAATGCTTGTCCTTCCCGGCCCTGGCTGGCTGACTATCGGCCTCGGCCTAGTGATCTTGGGAGCCGAGTTTATTTGGGCACGGCGCCTGCTGAACCGGCTTAAGGAACAGGCAATCAAGCTGGGCAGGTCTGTTTCGTAAGGAAGCGATCCAAGAGTGTCTTTGGGTCAACAACATGTTTTTTGCAATTTCACCGATCTTGTGGACCGCGTTCATCGCGTTCGTGTTGCTGGCGCTGGCGGTTGACCTGGGTGTCTTTCACAGGCAGGCGCGCAGGATCTCACTGCGCGAGGCGGCTGCGTGGAGCATCATTTGGGTAGCCGTCTCGCTAGCGTTTAACTTCGCCCTCCTACACTTTTGGGGGCGTACTGCGGCACTGGAATTTTTTGCCGGATACGTCATCGAAAAATCCTTAAGCGTAGATAACCTGTTCGTCTTCGTCATGCTCTTTCGATATTTCGCGGTCGAGTCCCGTTACCAGCATCGCGTGCTGTACTGGGGCGTTCTGGGCGCGTTGATTATGCGCGGAGTTCTGATCGGAATGGGTGTCGCCCTGACTTCAAGGTTTGAGTGGGTGTTGCATGTATTTGGAGCTTTCTTGGTCTATGCCGGCGCAAGAATGATGTTCGAAAAGATCGAGGAGGCTCATCCGGAGCGGAATCTAGTGTTTCGCTGGGCGCGGGAGTTCCTGCCGATAACGAAGAACTACGAGGGACAAAGGATTTTCGTACGCACGGGAGGCGCATGGCGCGCGACGCCTTTGTTTCTCGTCCTGCTAGTTGTGGAGACGACAGACCTGGCTTTCGCCCTTGATTCCATCCCAGCAATCTTTTCCATTACTCGCGACCCGTTTATTGTCTTCAGCTCAAACGTGTGCGCGATTTTGGGCCTGCGCGCATTTTATTTCTTGCTGGCAGGCGTACTGCCGTATTTTCGCTACCTAGGCCCTGGTGTGTCACTGGTGCTGATTTTTGTCGGCGTGAAGATGCTTACTGAGCGCTGGATTCACGTTGCGACTCCTGTTGTGCTTGCCGTGATCGCCAGCGTACTGAGTGTAGCGGTGATCGCCTCGCTCATCGCTGAACGGAGAGAGCGTCAGACACAACGCAAACTAAGTGATAAGGAAACGGTCCACGCTACCCAGAACAGCGCCTCTGAAATGAGGGTGCGCAGGTCAGCACGGCGTGTTTGAGCGACGATGCCCTTAGTGTATTCCGGTTCCGTGTTCCAAAATTCTTGCTGAGGAGACAACGAGTTCAGCCACATCGAGAGTCAACCGGGTGTTCGAAAAAAGGGCGTACACGTATTCTCGGCACGCAGAAAGGTTTATTCATGCCAAAGAACAGAGTTCTCACGTTTGCGCGAGCAATGACAAGAGCCGAGTCGTATGTAGGCCACAAGGAAAAGTTGCCTTGGCTTCTCGACAAGGCTACGCGCAAAGCTGAGCAACACTACCAATCTCTCCTCGAGTCCTGGGAGAGCTTCCAGCTGTTCATTCGTCTCATCCGGTGCTGGCTGGCAGACACATGCGCCGTGCCAGTCCAATCGATTCTCATGGCTGTTGGCGCTGCCATCTATTTTGTTAGCTCCTTTGATCTGATTCCCGATGCCGTTCCAGTTCTGGGGTTGGTGGATGACGTTTGGATGATCAACTCTGTAGCGAGGGCAAATCTCCGAGTAATCAGCAGTTTTCGAAATTGGGAAGTCTCTTTAAATAGTCGGAATCGAGTTTAGGCATGAAGCGTCGTCGGCCTATCTCTGTTTAGAGGGCTGAGAGGGAAGGAGTTTGGCCATGGCGGATCTGCGCAAAATTTCCTCAATACTTATTCATTCCCACAGGCCGAACCGGTGGAGAGGTCGAATAGCGCGCATAGCCGGTTTCGGGGGCTTGCTTGCGATATTAGCCGCGGAGGGCTTCTATTCCCTGAAAATTGCGCGGCAGATCCAGGTGAGTAACACGGAAATGCGCCGTGATTTTCTCTCTCGCGATCGCACGCTCGAGCAGATTCGCTCAGCTCTCTATGAGTCAGGGAACGTCGTGCGAGACTACGTCCTGGTGGAGCCCGGTGAAAATAAGGCGGAAACGCTTCGCACCGAACTCAAGACGATCCGCGACGACATGGAGACGGCGCTAAAAGTCTATTCCCTTTCGTTGCGCCCCGAGGAGAGAGGGCCATTTCAACAACTCGCGACTGAAGTGGAAACCTACTGGTCGACTCTGGAGCCCATCTTCGATTGGGACGCAAAGGCGAGGAGGAACCGAGGCAATTGGTTTCTTCGCCATGAAGTGCTCCCGCGGCGAACCACAGTGCTGGCGATCGCCCGCGAAGTTAGTGAGGTGAACGAGCAGGCGCTTCAGGAGGACGAAAGACAGGTCGCTGATCTATTTGCGCAGTTCCAGCGACGGCTGCAGATCATCACAGCGTTAGGTTTGGGGCTCGGCTTGGTGTTGGCAGCTCTAACCGTGACCTACACTTTGCGTCTCGAGAAAATGGCTGACGAGCGGTACCAAGAAAGTTTGCGTATCCAGAGCGAATTGAAGGAGCTCTCCGCGCGGCTGGTCAGTGCACAGGAGGGGGAACGGCGGGCGATATCGAGAGAGCTTCACGACGAAGTTGGTCAGTCTCTCGGCGCACTGCTGATGGAAGTTGACCATCTGACGGCGACGCCGGGCCCGGACGGCGTTTCTCGCGAGTGTCTGGATAGGATGAGGCCCTTAGTAGAGAACTGCGTTAACGTAGTTCGTAATATATCCCTGCTGCTCCGGCCTTCAATGTTGGACGACTTGGGACTAGTGGCAGCACTGGAATGGCAGGCACGCGAGGTCGCCAAGCGCAGTAGTTTGACAGTGGACATCGTGGAGAAAAACGTCTCCGATACTTTGCCTGAGGAATATAAGACCTGCGTATACCGAGTCGTTCAAGAAGCTCTGAGCAACTGTTCGAAGCATGCTAGTGCGAAGAGCGTTCGCATTATTGTATGCCAAGAATTGGAACGACTCCTGCTTACAATCGAGGATGACGGGAAAGGTTTCGACGTGCATCGCGTCCGGGGCCTCGGGCTAATCGGCATGTCCGAGCGGGTCACTCACTTGAGCGGCACGTTTCAAGCCAAATCGCAGGAAGGCCGCGGCACCCTCTTGCGAATCGAGTTGCCACTCGCAAGTGAACACATCCAGGCGGATCAAACGGTTTCATGAAAAAAGTTCGCATTTTATTGGCAGACGATCACACAGTCATGAGGGCGGGATTGCGCGCCTTGCTCGAACGCCAACCTAACCTCGAGGTAGTGGGCGAGGCCGGGGATGGACGCCAGACCGTGGAGCTTGCCTCCTCACACGTTCCAGATGTCGTGGTGATGGATATCGCCATGCCGACTCTCAACGGCGTCGAGGCGACACGCCGCATGGTCAGCAAACAGCCCGCCATCTCCGTTGTCATTCTCAGCATGTATTCCGATGAAAGCTATGTCATGCGCGCCTTAGAAGCCGGTGCTCGCGCTTACCTGCTGAAGGATTCTGCCGTTAGTGATTTAATCCGTGCAATTGAGGCGGTCTCGCAAGGTAAGTCTTTTTTCAGTCCAAAGATTAGCCGGATCCTAGCTGAGGAGTACGTCCGCGCTCTCAAGCAAAAAGGCGTTGCGGACAGCTATGAATTGCTGACACCTCGTGAGCGCGAGATTCTCCAACTGCTGGCCGAAGGAAAGACCAATAAGGAAGTGGCTACCTCATTGAACATCAGCGTCTATACTGCCGAAACACACCGCGGCAATATCCTTCAGAAACTGAATCTGCACAGTACGGCAGAATTGGTTCTTTACGCTGTCCGGAAGGGAATAATTTCTTAGAAAAGCGGGCGTTGTTTCCCACGGAAGCGAGGTGGGGGACGCTATGAAGGAACGATTATCGTTCACCTACCACGCATACCACGGAGTCTTGCCCCAATTACCCTCGACAAGGGATAGGAATCCCTCTCCTTCCCGATTAGCCTCACCTGCGTACTTAGTGCCGCTGCACGAACCTTTTTTAACCGCCCGTGGGAGAAAAGCAGACGGACGAACACTTAGCGCGAAGCGACCAAAGCCACATAACTTCGGGCCTCACCGGTTTTTGTTTTTGCCGTGACCGATTCGGGAAAAGAGCGCAGGTCAATGCGCCAGCGGAAGGAATATATGCCGAATTTACGGGAAGTATTAGTAGTCAGTTCGGATGACGAAGTTCGTCGAGATCTGGGGGGAATAGTTGGTCTGTGGGGGTTGGAGCCGGTTCTTTGTGCCACGGTGGCTGATAGTCGAGCTGCTCTTACCCGGTATCCGATCTGTGTTGTCGTCTGTGAAGATCAGTTAGCCGACGGGAACTATCGTGATCTCGTCGAAGCGGTAAGGCGAACTACTCTAGACGCGCCCGTTATCGTTGTTTCTCGCCTAGCAGACTGGAATGAATACATGAATGCGGTCCGCGCGGGGGCGTTTGACTATATAGCCCTTCCTCCTCGCCGGACTGAGATCGAGAGGGCGATAAAAAATGCGCTTAATGAGCGGGCGCGGCAGAACCAACTCGAAGCCGGAGAAGTTCGTCAACCATCAAACGGAATCGGGGGAATGCCATGGATTCCAGAGGAATAAAAGTTCTTCTGGTCGGCCAGACCGCGAGGAGCTCCCTTCAACTGCTGCAATGGTTGGACAACAGAGGATGCCAATGTCACTTCGCAAGTTCTTGCAATGATGCCTGCATTTTGATTTCGCAGACGGCATTCGACCTAGTGATCAGTCAGTTCGACTTGCAGGACCGAACTGCATACCTGCTGATGGAGCGGCTTCTAGGATCGACAGCCACGTTGTTCTTTTCAAAGCCCGTGGAGAATGGCTGTTGGTGGCTGCCGATGCTGGTACGCGGCAGGGAATGCGTCGGGGCACCCGGGTTACGACCGGGCGAATTCTTGGAAACACTTGGAAAGACGTTAGCTTACAACGCTTCGTAGGAGTGCCCATGAAGGAAGATCGTAAACTCTCTTTGTCATTTAACATGCTTCTCCCCACTGCATTGAAACTTACTGGAGCCAGAAAACCATCGTGCCCCCCCAATCAGCCTGTCAAGCTCCCAGAAAGGATGTTCCTGCCGCGGCCCGCAACTTACCCTGAGCCTTGACAAACGGACGGCCGTCCTTCGTTATGTTTTCTCTACCACGATTTCTACTACCGAAGTACCAGCCATAAGGGATGGGCTTTTCTCATCTCCCCTCCTATGCTCAGCGAAAATCCGAAGCCCGCCTCTGTGACGCCGCACCACTCCGTGGCTCGCAGAGGCGGCAGTGGTTAGCGGGTGGATCGCGGAGAGGCGTCGGCTTGATGCCAGCTTCGTGCAGATCTGAAGGCCGAGGAACGAGCAACTTGCTTCTCAGCGAAAGCTCAAAGGGGTTACGCAACCATGAAAAAACAACTGGCACTTTTCTTAGTTGTTGTGCTGCTGGACTTTTCCGCTCCATTGGCGCAGGCGCAGGGTCTTGACGGTACGCTCAGGGGAGAAGTCAAAGACCAAGGCGGCGCCCTAGTTGTGGGCGCCAAGGTGACGGTTACAAGCGAGCAAACGGACTTGAACCGGACACAGGAAACCACTTCGGGCGGGTTCAGCTTCCCAAACCTTCTCGTCGGTGCCTACACAATTGTCGTTGAACACGAAGGCTTCAAGAAGTATGTGTTCAAAGGAATTGAGATCAAGGCAAACCAGGTCACGGAGGTCACTGCTCAGTTGGAGCTGGGTTTATTGACCCAAACGGTCGAAGTCACGTCAAGTGCCGAGCTCGTGCAGACCACTTCATCGCAGTTGGGTGGAAGCTGGGGCGCTCGCGAGGCGTCCGAAGTACCGCTGCCGGTGCTCTCGGGCAATACGCTGAATCTATCCATGCTGCAAGTTGGCACCACGAGCCAATCCGGCGGCGTAGCTGGAGTAGGCGGGGCCATCGGTGGGAATCGACCTCGGAACAACAGCTTCGTTGTTGACGGCGTGGATAACAACGATGTGTCGGTCACCGGGCCTGTCCAATACGTGATACCGGAAGCAGTCGCCGAGTTTACGCTACTGACGAACCAGTTCAGCGCGGAGTACGGACACTCCACCGCCGGCCAATTCATCGCCAACACGAAGACGGGAAGTAATGAATTCCATGGTGAGGCCTTTGGATTCGTGAACAACCGCAACTTCAACACTCTCGACAACCTAACGAAGGCGGCGATTGCGCGTGGGGATCTCCCCGAAGCACCGCGCTTTGACTGGCTCCGCACAGGTGGGGCACTGGGCGGCCCG
>WNGI01005294.1_pt1 | contig 13541 bp, 8 predicted proteins | sample 5400621 | NCBI WGS metagenome assembly WNGI01 (sample SAMN13153374, study PRJNA577476) | soil metagenome | isolation source: 20 cm soil or saprolite under Garry oak tree replicate 1 | place: USA:California | collected 2016-06-15
GCACGCTACCTTGCGCGACTTCGAGCTCACCGGGTGGCCCAAGACGTCGGGCTCCCGCGGGATGCACGTCCTCGTGCGCATCGAACGCCGCTGGACGTTCGACGAAGTGCGCCGCGCAGCGTTGGCGCTGGCGCGCGACGTGGAGCGCCGCGCCCCCGCGCTCGCGACGAGCAAGTGGTGGAAGGAAGAGCGCCACGGCGTGTTTGTGGACTACAACCAGAATGCCAAGGACCGCACCGTGGCCTCGGCCTACTCGGTGCGGCCGACGCCCGAGGCGCGGGTCTCGGCGCCGCTCAACTGGGACGAGGTGGCGAGCGCCGAACCCGCCGACTTTACGCTCGCCACCATGCCCCAGCGCTTCGCCAAGCTGGGCGATCGGCACGAGGGGATAGACCAGACGGCAGGATCGCTCGAAGGCTTGCTCGAGCTATCGGCCCGGCACGAGCGCGTGGGCCTGGGCGACGCGCCCTGGCCGCCGCACTTCAAGAAGCAGCGCGGCGAGCCCCCGCGCGTGCAGCCGTCCAGGGCCCGCGCTGCCAAGTACCCGCTGATCGAGATCGCGCGGGCCAAGCGCAAACAGGACGCGCTCGCGGGGCTCAAACGCTGGAAGGCCCGTCACCCCAAAGCGGCCAAATACCTCGAGCCCGCCGACGTGCTGGTCGATGCGATGCGCGGCCGCTCGTCTACTTGGACCCGGATCCGCCTGAACCTGCAGCACGTGCCGCCCAAGCTCCGGCCCCGTCAGGAACGCCTCGACCCGGACGAGAAGACCTTGGCGAGCTGGTAGGGACGCGCCACCTCGAGCTGGTCGTAGCGACAGGCGGCGGGGCGCTTGTCCGGCCGCCAGCGCAGGAAGGTCGCGGCGTGGCGGAAGCGGTCGCCCTGCAGGTGGTCGTATTTCACCTCGCACACGCGCTCGATGCGCAGCGGCTCCCAGGAGAGATCCTTGCCGGCGCTCCAGCGACTCTGCGCGCCCGGCATGCGGGCGCTCCGCGCGCCGGCCTGCGCCCATGCTCGCCAGGGGTGTTTGTCCAGGGCGTGCTTGCGCAGGGGCGCGAGCTCTTTCACGAGCTGTTGGCGCATCGCCATGGTGAAGGACGAGGTCACGCCGACGTGCTGCAGCGCGCCGCGGTCATCGTACAGGCCGAGCAGCAGCGAGCCGACCGCGTCCTTGCCCGTCTTGTGCCAGCGAAATCCCGCCACCACGCAGTCGGCGGTGCGGGCGTGCTTGACCTTGATCATGGCGCGCTTGCCGGGCTGGTAGGTGAGTGCCGCCGGCTTGGCGATGACGCCATCCAGGCCGGCGCCCTCGAACTGGTCGAGCCATCCGGTCGCGCCCACCGGAGGCGAGGAGGTCGAAGGCCACAAAGCTCGAGGGCGTCTCCTTCGCGAGCTTCGCCACGCGCGAGGCGGCGGGGTGCAGCCGCATTTGCAGCGCGTCGAAGTCGAGACCGCGCGCGGTCGCGATCACGATCTCGCCATCGATCACGCTGCCTTTCGGCAGCCGCTCGAGCAGCGCGTCGTGTAATTCCGGGAAATAGCGGTCGAGCGGCTTCAGGTCGCGGCTCTGGATGTAGACGTCCGCGGCGCCGCGAAACACGATCGCGCGGAACCCGTCCCACTTGGGCTCGAAGAGAAAGGTCCCGTCGTCGGGCAGCGATTCCGCCAATTTGGCGAGCATCGGCTCGATCGGCGGAGCTAGGGGAAACTGATCTTTGGTGCGCACCGCCTCATCCCGCTCTCGAGCGTATTCATGGGGCTGCCGCCGTGCCGCGTCGGCGGACCTGGTCGAACCAGTTCAGCACCACGGTCAGCTGCTCCCCGTTGCCGCTGTTCTGCTCGCGCACCATCAGGAACCGGCCGCCGTCCGGGGACACGTCGTACAACACATTCTGGCCACTCTGGCCCAGAACCGCCGCCTGGTACTTTCCAGTGAACAGCGCGCGCGGTGCTCCGAGCCGGACTTCGGCCCCGAGCTGCGTGGTCACGGCGTACACGGTGTCGCCCTTCCGGAAGAACAGCTCGCGACCGACTCGCCCCCAGCGCGCCTCGGTGCCGCCGCGCGTGGAGACGCGCCAGCGCGCGCTTCCCTCCCGCAGCTGCCGTATGTAGATCTCGTCAGCCCCGGTCTCGTTGGAGACGTAGACCAGCCAGCGGCCGTCGGGCGAGAGGCCGATCCCGCGCTCCTCGAAGGGCGTTCGCAACAGCGGCCGCGCGGCCCGTGGGCTGTCCACCGGCGTGATCCAGATGTCGCGATGCGTCTGCGGATGGTTCTCGCGAAATAGCATGGTCCGCCCGTCGGGCGTGAACTGGACCTCCCACACGGGGTACGGCCGGACCAGAAGCGTTTCCGCCACGCCGCTCCCGTCGGCCGCGATGCGGAACAGGCCCTCGCGGGTGATGGCGCCCAGTTGCCGCACGAATGCCACCTGCCGGCCGTCCCGAGCCCATTCTGGGAACATGTTCACCGAGTCGAACGTCAGGCGTGATAGGTTGCGCGCGCCGAGCTCGTACACCCAGATGTCCGCGCTGAAGATCCCACCAGCACCATGTTCGATCGCCACGGCGATACGCCGGCCGTCCGGGGAGAACCGGGGGGCCCGGTAGCGCTCGAGCGGTGCGGGCAAGGTCTGCGCGTGACCGGCGCGATCGACCATCACCAGCTCGCGTGGCGCCGTGCTGCCGGTGATGAACACCAGTGAGCCGGTGCGCGAGGCGCCCAGTTTGGCGACGGCGAGCTGCCCGATTCGCACCCCCTCGACGACGGGTCCGGGCGGTCCCGTGAAGCGCCCGCGGCGGGGATCGAACGGAGCCGCGAACAGGGTGCCGTCGGTCTGGGCGAAGAGGATGAACCCGCCGTCGACGTAATGCGGACTCATGCCGGTCTGACCGAGCGCGCGGACCCGGCCACCCTGGAGCACCGCCAGGTGGGGTCCGGAGCCATCGACGAGCGTCAGCAGGACGGTGCGTCCATCCGGGAGAAACTCGGGCCAGCGATACGCCTGGCCCCCTGCCGTATCGGGCGCCGCGAAGACCTCCGGCTTTCCCCCCGCGGCGGACACACGGTAGAGCGGCCCGGAGGCGGCAAACACGATCTCATCGCCCACCCCCCACGTGGCCCCCTCGACGCTCGGCACCTCGCAGATGGTCACGACCGCTCCGCCGGAGAGGGACAGCTTCCGCAGCCGGCCGTCCTGCCAGAACCCGATCGACTGGCCGTCAGGAGAGAAAAACGGTTGCCCGGCCCCCGCCGTGCCGGGAATGAGCGCCGGTTCGACGCGCGCGAATCCGCGCGAGAAGAGCCACCTCGTCCCGAGCGAGTCAGTGCCCGCGTAGACGATGCGCGACCCGTCCGGCGCGAGAGCGATCGGCGAGCCGCGGAAGTCCGTGGGCTGAAACCCGTTCTCGAAGGAGAGGGAGAACCGCACCACGGGAACCGCCGGGGGTCGCGGCGCCGGCCGCAACCACGCCCACGCCGCCGCGCCGGTCGCGAGCACGGCAAGTGCCCAGGGTACGATAGCCACACCCCGTGCGCGCGGCCGGTGCTCGCCCGCTGTCGCGACCTCGAGCGTCCCGGTAGCCGAGGAATGCGTCAGCGCCTCGGCGAACTGTGCCGCCGAAGCGAACCGGTCCGCCGGCACCTTGGCGAGCGCCTTCTGAACGGCGGATTCGAGGGGCGGCGGCACCGCGTCGCGGAGCGACCGGAGGGGGCGAGGACGGTCCGTCAGGACCTTGGCGATCACCGACTGCACGGTGGGGCCGGTGTGGGGTGGCTCGCCCGCGAGCATCTCGTAGAGGACGGAGGCGAGCGAGTAGATGTCGCTGCGCGCGTCGAGCGCTCGGTCGCCGGTGGCCTGCTCGGGGCTCATGTACTGCGGCGTGCCGAGGGACAACCCCGTCTCCGTCAGGCGCGAGCCCCCCGCTGCGCTCAGCGCGAGCGCGATCCCGAAATCGGCGACGACCGCCTGTTCGTCCTGGAACAGGATGTTCTCGGGTTTGATATCGCGGTGGATCACGCCGTGGCGGTGGGCGTAGTCGAGGGCACTCGCGACCGCGCGAGTGATCTCGATCGCCGTCTCCAACGGCAGCTGCTTCTCCCGTTCCAGCCGCTGGCGCAGCGATTCGCCCTCCACGTGCGGCATCACGTAATAGATGAGGCCGCCGGCTTGGCCCGAGTCGAAGAGCGGCAGGATGTGCGGGTGCTGCAGGTGTGCGGTGACCCGGATTTCGCTCAGGAATCGCTCGACGCCGAGCAGCGCGGCGAGCTCGGGTTTCAGCACCTTGAGCGCGACGTGGCGGTCGTGCTTCAGATCGCGCGCGACATACACGGTGGCCATGCCGCCCACCCCGGCTTCGCGCTCGATGGTGTAGTGTTGGGCGAGGGTCGCCAGGAGCGCCGCGAGTGGATCGGTCATCGAGCACGAACATACGGCCGGGGCGAGGGGCCGGCCAGGCGCGCGAGACGACGCAACCCCCCCCGCTGCGACAATGGCTCGCCCCACTTGGCCTCTCGAGGGCGCCACTTTGGCACCACGTAGTATATTCGGGGACGCGCATGCAACTCTCAGTCGTCAGACTCGTCGCCACGCTTCTGTTGAGCGGCCAGGTGTTGCCGATTGGCCTGCCGCTCCTGTGTGACCAAGTCCAACGAGCAACGTCGGCGACCTGCGAGCAACAGATGGCATCCCATCCGTCGGAGCCGGTCGTCGTTGCGACGACCCACGCTACCCCGTGCGCCAATTCAGCGTTCTGCGCCACCGCGGCAACCGCGGTCATTGCGCCGAGCGGAGCAGTTGCCGTTTCCGTAGGAGAATCCCACATGGTCGGCTTCGGCGTCTCGACGTTCGCTCCGGCCGACCCGCAAGCGCCGCTCCCTCCGCCGCCCCAAGCCTAGCCTCTCCCAAGCGTAGTGTGCCCTGACGCGCCGCCTCGAGCGGCGCGGGCTCCGGCGTTCCGCCGGAAACTGATTGGCGAGGAGAGGTATGCAAGTCCGACAACTGATTCTGACCGCGAGCGCGTTCGTGATAGCGAGCGCCAGTCCTGCGCACGGGCAGGACTCAGCGCCCGTCGCCGGCGACTCGGGTTTCCAATCGCTGGTCGCTGAAGCGCTCGCGCGCAACCCGACGGTCGCGCAGCGGCAAGCGGCCGTCCGAGCCGCCGCGCTCCGCATCCGCCCGGCCGGCTCGCTGCCGGATCCGATGCTGACGGTCGGCGTGATGGACCTGGTGCTGCCGCACTTCGAGTTCAACCAAAGCGACTTCACCGAGGCGGACGTGGAGCTGAGCCAGGAGATCCCATGGCCTGGCTCACTCGGGGCTCGCTCAGGAGTCATGCGGGCGGCTGCGACGGGCGCGAGAGCAGAAGAAGGCACCGTCCGCCGGGACCTCACGACCGCGGTGGCGGTCGCATACTACCGCCTCGGCTACACGGTGACGACGCTGGAGACGCTACGGCACCAGCGGGAGCTGCTCGACGCCGCCGTCCAGCTCAGCACGACGCGCTACGCCACCGGTGCCGCGCCGCAAAGCGATCCCCTCCAGGCAAAGCTGGCCCGCGATCGCCTGCGGTCCGAGGAGTTTGCGTTGGAGAGCGAGCGAATGGCCGCGCTCGCCGCGGTGAATGCCCTGCGGAACCGGGCACTCGGAGACTCGGTCCCCGTCACTTGGATCGACCCGGTTGCGCTGCGCGCCGGGGCGGCGCCGCCGCCGCCCGCCGACTCGCTCGTGGCCCTGGCTCTCGCCACTCATCCCCGGCTCGCCGCTCGCCGTGCGGCAGTCGACGCCGCCACGCGCACCATTCAGGTCGAGCGTCTCGGCGCCCGCCCCGACTTCACCCTGACGCTGCGCTACGGTTACCGACCACGGGCGTTCAACTTCAACTTTCCGGACTTCTTCTCCGCCTTCGTAGGCCTTCGCCTTCCCATCTGGGCGTGGCGCAAACAGAACCGGCTCGCCGATGCCGCGCGGGCGGATTCGACTGGGGCCGCGGCTGGGCTGCGCGACGCGGAGCTCCAGGTCAGTCGCGAGGTCACTGAAGCCGCTGCCCGCGTCCTGGCGTCACAGCAGCGCCTGGCGCTCCTCGTGGACGGCGTGCTGCCCAATGCGCGGGGAACAGTCGAATCGGTGCTGCGGAGCTATCAGGTCGGTCGCGCCGAATTCCTGACCCTGTTGTCCGTCGAAGACGCGCGCTACCGGGCCGAACTGGAAGCGGTCGCGGTCGCGGCGGACTACCAGGCTCAACTCGTCATGCTGCGGCAGTTGACCGCAGGGGAGACGCAGCCGTGAAACAGATCTCTACCGGGCTGCTCGTCGCAGCCATGACGGTGACGGGATGCAAGAAGGCTCCCGCTCCGGACATGCAGGGGATGCCAGGCATGGCTGGAATGCCGGCGGGCGGCGCTGACACTTCGGGCGTGCCCGTGAACCGCACCGAAGCCGAGCGGCTCGGCATCACGTTTGCTCGGGCCGCCGAGCGCCCGGTACGATCCTCGGTGCGAGCAGTAGGGATACTGAAGTACGCCGAGCCCAATCTCGTGTACGTCAACGCGCGGGTCGGCGGCTGGGTCGAGCGCTTGTATGCGGACTACGTCGGCAAGCGCGTCGAGCAGGGCGACCCGCTGATGGCACTCTACTCTCCCGATCTGGTGAGTGCCCAGGAGGAATACCTCCTGGCGCGGCGGCTGAAGGACGACACTCTCGCAGCGAGCGCCCGGCGCCGTCTCGCCCTGTGGGACATCCCGGAGGATCAGATCGACAGCCTCGAGACGAGAGGAAGCGTGACGCGCACTCTGTTGCTGCGCGCCCCGCGGAGCGGAGCAGTCACGGAGAAGATGGTCATCGAAGGCCAAGCCGTGAAAGCCGGAGACAACCTGTTCCAGATCGCCGACGCCCGCGTGCTGTGGGTGGACGTCGCGATCTTCGAGCAGGACGCGGCAGCGGTCCGCGTCGGCACCCCGGCCACGATCACGGTGGACGCGCTCCCCGGACGGACGTTTCGCGGCAGCGTGACGTTCATCTACCCGCAGCTCGACGAGAAAACCCGCACGCTGACGGCCCGCGTGGCCGTCGAGAACGGCAACGGCGCCTTGCGCCCCGGCATGTACGCGACGGCCGCGCTCGCGACGGCGGGCCGCGGGAGAGGGGGCGTGAGCGTGCCGCTCGAGGCGGTGCTGCCCACCGGGACGAAGGACCTCGTGTTCGTGAATCGCGGCGACGGCCGGTTCGTGCCCCGGGAGGTTCGTGTGGGGCTCCGGGGTGACTCACTCGTCGAGATCGTCCAAGGCTTGAAGCCCGGCGACGAGGTCGTGGCCTCGGCCACGTTCCTGCTCGACTCGGAGTCGAACCTCGCGGCGGCGATTCAGGGACTCATGCTCCAGATGGGGATGGGTCTGAACATGGGCGGGATGGAGATGGGGAAAGGGGAAAGGGGAAAGGGGAAGGGGCCATGATCGAGCGCCTTATCGCCTGGTCGATCCGGCGACGGGAGCTGATTGCCCTCGGCGCGGTCTTCGTGTTGGTGGCAGGTATACTGCTGCTCCGGACCATGCCCGTGGACGCGATCCCCGATCTCTCGGACACGCAAGTAATCGTCTACACCGACTATCCAGGCCAGGCGCCCCAAGTCGTCGAGGACCAGGTGACCTATCCGTTACTCACCACGTTCCTGGCGGTCCCCAAGGTGAAAGTCGTGCGCGGGCAGTCGATGTTCAGCTCGTCGTTCGTCTACGTGATCTTCCAGGACGGGACCGATCTCTACTGGGCGCGCTCACGCGTGCTCGAGTATCTGAACGCGATTCAGAGCCGGCTCCCCGCGGGCGCCAAGACCCGGCTGGGGCCCGACGCCACCGGCGTGGGCTGGGTCTATCAGTACGCGCTCGAGGGGCCGGGGTACTCGCCCGACCGGCTCCGCTCGATCCAGGACTTCCAGGTGCGCTACGCGCTCCAGTCCGTGCCAGGCGTGGCCGAGGTCGCGAGCCTGGGCGGCTTCGTGCGCCAGTACCAAGTCCTGCTCGACCCGGCGCGACTGCTGGCGTACGGAGCCACCGCGCGGCAAGTGATCAATGCCGTTCGCGGGGCGAACCAGGACGTCGGGGCGCGGACCGTAGAGGTGGCGGGCTCGGACTACGCGATCCGCGGGCTCGGCTACTTCCGTGGAGTCGGGGACATCGAAAAGGTCGCGGTCGCCGTCGGGAAGGATGGGCGTCCGGTGCGGGTCGGCGATGTGGCTCGGGTGACGATCGGGCCCGACCTGCGGCTCGGGATCGCTGAGCGGGACGGCAAGGGCGAAGCGGTAGGCGGGGTTGTGGTCATGCGCTACGGCGAGAACGCGTTGCGCGTGATCGACGGCGTCAAGCAGCGGATTGCCGAGATCGCGCCCGCGCTGCCGGTCGGCGTGCGGATCGTGCCGACGTACGACCGCTCGGACTTGATCCACGGGTCCATCAAGACGCTGTGGCGCACGCTGCTCGAGGAGTCGGTCATTGTCGCGCTCGTCTGCGCGGCGTTCCTGCTGCACGCGCGCAGCGCCCTCGTGGCGATCGCCACGCTGCCGCTCGGCATTCTGGTGTCGCTCGCGGTCACCCACTGGCTCGGCATCAACGGCAATATCATGAGCCTCGGCGGGATCGCGATCGCGATCGGCGCCATGATCGACGCGGCGATCGTGATGCTGGAGAATCTCCACAAGCACATCGAGCACGAACCGGAGCGACCCCACTGGGAGCGCGTGTTCGCCGCGGCCCGTGAGGTCGGCCCGGCACTATTCATGTCCCTCCTGATCATCACGCTGTCATTCCTGCCGGTCTTCACGCTGGAGGACCAGGAAGGGCGGCTGTTTCGGCCGCTCGCGCTCACCAAGACCTTCGCGATGGCGGCGGCGGCGCTGCTCTCGGTGACGCTCGTGCCCGCACTCATGGGGTGGTTCGTGAAGGGAAAGATCCGCGCGGAGGCGGAGAACCCGCTCAATCGCTTGGCCCTCCAGCTCTATCGGCCGGTGCTGCAATGGGCGCTGCACGCCCGCTGGCTGGTGCTGGGCGGCGCAGCGGCGGTGCTCGCGCTAACACTGATCCCCCTCTCGCGGCTCGGCACCGAGTTCATGCCGCCGTTGAACGAGGGGTCGCTCATGTACATGCCGAACACACTGCCAGCGCTATCGCTCACCACGCAGCGGCGACTGCTTCATGTGGAAGACTCGATCCTCATGGCGTTCCCCGAGGTCGCGTCGGTGTGGGGCAAGGCGGGCCGGGCGAACACGGCCACCGACTGGGCGCCGATATCGATGGTCGAGACCGTCGTGAACCTGAAGCCGGAGGCCGAGTGGCGGCGGGGGATGACCCAGGATCTTCTGATCGCCGAAATGGATCAGCAGCTGCGCCTCACGGGTGCCGTCAACACGTGGACCATGCCGATCAAGAACCGCACGGACATGCTCTCGACCGGGGTGCGGACGACCCTCGCGGTCAAGATCTTCGGCCCCGACCTCCAGACCATCCAGCGCATCGGCCAGGATATCGAGCGCGCGCTCGCACCCCTCCCGGGCACGGCGAGCGTCTATGCCGAGCGGTCCTTTGGGGGGCGCTACTTGGATATCCGGCCGGACGCGGATGCCCTCGCTCGCTACGGACTCACCACCGGCGACGCGCAAGAGGTGATCAGCCTGGCGCTCGGTGGGGAGGAAATCACCACCACGGTGGAGGGCCGGGAGCGCTACCCCGTGCAGGTGCGTTATGCCCGTGACTTTCGGGATGACCCCACGACGATCAGCCGGCTCCTGGTCGGCAGCGGTAACGGCCCGCAGGTGCCGCTCGGGCAGGTGGCGGACATTCGGTTCAGCCCCGGCCCACCGATGATCCGGAGCGAGGGCGGCTACCTCTACGATCAGGTGTCGATCGACGTGCGGGGAAGGGACGTGGGGAGCTATGTGCGCGATGCCCACGCCGTCGTGGCCCGAGAGGTCAAGCTCCCGACCGGGTACTGGCTGCGGTGGAGCGGTCAGTACGAGGCAATTCAGCGGGTGCAGGCGCGACTCCAAGTCGTCGTCCCGCTCACGCTCGGGATCATCGCGCTGCTCTTGTATCTCACTTTCGGTACTGTAGCCGAGACGGCGATCGTGATGCTGTCGCTGCCGTTCGCCCTGGTCGGCGGGGTGTGGATTATGTGGATCCTCGGCTACAACCTATCGATCGCCGTTGCGGTCGGGTTCATCGCCTTGGCGGGGGTCGCCGCAGAGACGGGTGTCGTGATGCTGATCTACTTGGATCAAGCGTGGCGGCAAACGAGAAACCCTAAAGGACTCCCTGACGGTCGCGGGAAACAGCCTGTCCTGAGGAGCGAAGCGACGAAGGGGGAAACGAGCGAGCCGGAGCTCGTGGCCGCCATCGAGCACGGCGCCGTCAACCGTGTTCGGCCCAAGCTCATGACGGTGCTCGCGATCATGCTCGGGCTCGTGCCGGCGCTTTGGAGTCGCGGTGCGGGGGCGAGCGTGATGAAGCGGATCGCGGCCCCGATGGTGGGCGGGATGGTCACTTCCACGGTGCTCACGCTGATCGTGATTCCGGTGATCTACTACTTGTGGCGGCGGCGCGGGCACGAGGAAACGGCGCCGTGAACGAGAGGGCATTGGATACACGGGCCGTCCTGCTGCGACGTGGAGCGGCGCTCGAGGTGCTGACGGTCGGCTATAACTCTGTCGAGGGCCTGGTGGCGATTGCCGCGGGCCTTGTTGCCGGCTCCGTGGCGCTGACCGGGTTCGGCATCGACTCGGTCATCGAGGTGACAAGCGGCGTCGTGCTGTGGTGGCGGCTCAGGGCGGAGCTGGGCGCGGCGCGCGTCGGGCCCGCTGTCGAAGCGCGGGCGGCGCGCTGGGCAGGCGTCCTGCTCCTCGCGCTCGCGGTCTACATCGTAGCAGAGTCGGGGCGTCGACTGTTCACCGGCGATCGGCCCGGAGAGAGCATCGTGGGGATCGTCCTCACGGCGCTTTCATTGATCGTGATGCCCCTCCTGGCCCGAGCCAAGCTCCGCGTGGCGGCCAGTCTCGGGAGTCGGGCACTGCGGGCAGACGCGCATGAGACTATCGTTTGCGCCTGGCTCTCGGCCACGACTCTTCTAGGTCTGGGCCTGAACGCCGGGCTCGGCTGGTGGTGGGCCGATCCCGTGGCTGCGTTGGCGATGCTGCCGTTGATTGTGCGCGAAGGCATCGAGGCTTTGAGGGGGGAGGCTGGCGAAGAGTGAGGTCGCCTACGTGAGCGGCACGCCGGCCGAGCACCGGCACGCGCCAGAAGGGCACGCCGGGCACGGGGCGCACATGGTGCAGGACATGCTGCGCCGGTTCATCGGGTCGGCGATCCTCACCGTCCCGATCATCCTCTACTCGCCGCTTGGCACCTGGCTGTTCGGCCGCGCGCTCGCGCCGCCACTGGGGCTGTCCCCCGGGCTCTTGAGCTTCGTCCTGACCTCGATCGTCGTGTGGTGGGGCGGGTGGCCATTCGTGTCGTCCGCGGCGCGCTCGCTGCAACAGGGCGAGCTCACGATGATGACCCTGATCGCGACCGGCATCCTCGTGAGCTACGTGTACTCGGCCGGTGTCACGTTCGGTTTGCCGGGCGAGCCGTTCTACGATGCCGCGGCGATGCTGACCGCCTTCAGCCTGCTCGGCCACTGGCTGGAGATGCGGAGCCGCCTCGCCACCGGCCGGGCCGTCGAGGCGCTGCTCGAGCTCGCGCCGCCCACCGCGCGGCGGGTGCGGGATGGACAAGAGGAGGAAGTGCCGCTCGACGCCATCGCGATGGGCGACGTGCTTGCGGTTCGGCCGGGCGACACCGTCCCGGTGGATGGCTTCGTAATCGAGGGCACGAGCTACGTCGATGAATCAATGCTCACCGGCGAGCCGGTGCCGGTCGCGAAGGGGCGCGGCGATGAGGTCGTGGGCGGGACGCGCAACCAGCAGGGCGCTTTCCGGTTCCGCGCGACCAAAGTTGGCGCGGATACGGCCCTGGCTCGCATCGTCGCCCTGGTCCGGGAGGCACAGTCGTCGAAGGCCCCGGCGCAGCGCCTGGCGGACCTTGCCGGCAAGTATCTGGTCATCGTGGCGCTCGCGTCCGGGGTCGTCACGTTCTTGGTCTGGCTTGCGTTTGGTCACCAAGGCGTCGCCTTCGCGCTGTCGGCTGCGGTGGCGGCTATCGTAATCGCCTGTCCGGATGCGCTCGCGCTCGCGACTCCGACGGCGATCACGGTCGGCGTGGGGCGGGCAGCGCGTGCCGGGGTGCTCTTCCGGAACGCCACGGTTCTTGAGGCGGCTGCCCGGGTGGATACAGTCGTCTTCGACAAGACCGGCACACTCACCGAAGGTCGGCCGTCGGTCACGGATGTCATTCCTGCGGGAGGCGTGGAAGAGGTAGAAATTCTCCGGCTCGCTGCTGCAGCCGATGCGCAGTCGGAGCACCCACTCGCCACCGCCGTTGTCGCAGCTGCCAAGCAGCGAGCGCTTGCCGTCGAAACGCCCTCCCATTTCGAGGCCGTCCCTGGCCACGGCGTACAGGCGACCGTGGGCGGTCGCACCGTGCTGGTGGGTAATGGCAAGCTGCTTGCACGAAACGGCGTCACGACAGGGCTCGAGCGCGAAGCCGAGGCACTGCGAGCGGAAGCCAAGACCGCGCTGTACGTGGCGGTGGATGGCCGACCGGATTCGCCCGACCGCGAAAAGTGCTGTTGCGGCGCTCCACGACCTCGGCATCCGCGTGCTGCTCCTCACGGGGGACACCCGGAACACGGCCGACGCAGTGGCGCGCGCGCTCGGGATCGACGATGTCCGGGCAGAGGTGCTCCCGGGCGACAAAGCGGCCGAGGTAAAGGGACTCGAGGAGCAGGGCCGCCGCGTCGCTATGGTAGGGGACGGTGTAAATGACGCCCCGGCGCTCGCCGCTGCGTCCGTTGGGATCGCGATCGGCGCGGGAACGGACGTGGCGATCGAGACGGCCGGAATCATTCTAATGAAGGACGACCCGGCCGACGTTCCTGCGGCGCTCGTGCTGGCCCGCCGTGTGCACCGCAAGATCAAGCAGAATCTCTTCTGGGCCGCGATCTACAACCTGATCGCCATCCCGCTCGCGGCCGGCGTGTTGTATCCCTCGCTGGGCGTCCTGCTCAAGCCGGCGTGGGCGGCGCTGGCGATGAGCGCGAGCACGGTCGCGCTTGCCCCGGGCCTACAGGAGGGTAGGTTAGCCGCATGGTGGGGTGAGGTCAGGGCTGCCTCTTCGAGCCTCGAGCAGCGGATGGGTCGCCAGGCGCCTTAGCCTGCCGGGCGTGGTTCTCCTTCCTAGCCAACGCCTCCCTGGACACGACGGCCCCACGCTCGCGCGTGCCGCTCGTGCGCCGCCGTGCCCGGAGAACCCCTGGTCGGATGCATGATGCGGCTCGTGTGGGCATTGGCAAGGAGGAACAAATGAATTGCAAGAGATGGGACGCAAGGTTCTTCGGCCTCGTCGCGACAGGCCTTGCCCTCGCGTGCGAGCGCGGGGCGCCGATCGCAGAGCCAACGACGTCGCG
>WNGI01003704.1_pt1 | contig 13540 bp, 14 predicted proteins | sample 5400621 | NCBI WGS metagenome assembly WNGI01 (sample SAMN13153374, study PRJNA577476) | soil metagenome | isolation source: 20 cm soil or saprolite under Garry oak tree replicate 1 | place: USA:California | collected 2016-06-15
CCGCCGTGATTGTGGCGGTCTTCGGCTTGCCGCCGCCGGGAAACAGCCGACTTTACCGTGCGCATCGCCCCGGCCGCCATTCGCCCCAGCGGTTATAATGCTCGCGGTTCAGACGGCTCGCGCGAACGGCGCCGCAAATACCTTTGGCCCACGCTGATGAGCTCATCGAAGACAATTTTCCAGCCAACTCGGCCGATTTGCGAGTTCGCTGGCAGTGTCTCTTAAGGGGCCAAAACCGGCCGGACACCGGGCGAGGCAGCAATGACCGGTTTGGGGTGGAAAGGCGACCTTCAGGCGCCGCGATTCGGTCGACCGCGTTGCGCCGACAGCGTCCTTATCGACTCCGGTGTGGATCCGGGCCTATGGCCGGACGGCGGGGCTCTCGACCGGCAGACCGCGGCTGCGCCAAGCAAGGTACAGTTCGAGATCGACGATCTCTGGCGCGTCCTCGGCGTAGGGTTCGGCCCTCATGCCGACTAGACAATTGCGCAGCCGCCGCCGCAACGAGCCGAGCGATTGCCATTCGAGCCGATAGACCGGATAACCGGTCGGATGCGCCTGCGGGAGCGGCGCGCCGGCGAGACGCTTGCCCCAATTTTCATCGTGACATTGTCCGCAGGACAGGTTCAGCTGGCCCTGCCGCTGCTCGAATATGTGGCGGCCGGCTTCGATGAACGGGCCCGTCCGCGCATCCTCCGCGACCGCGATCGGCTCGCCCTTCGAGTGATGCGCGACATAAACCGTCAATGCCAGCAGCTCCTTGCTGTCGAACGGCAACGGCTTTGCCTGCTGGTGTTCGGTGCGGCAGCGGTCGATGCGCTGCTCGAGGTCGAGCGGCCGGTCGAGGGTCGTGTCGAAAGCGGGATATCGCGCCGCCACCCCTTTCATGCTTTTCCCCGCGTCGCCGTGACAATCGGCGCAGGATTTATGCGCGGTGCCTTCGGCCTGCTGCCACAGCGCGGCGCCATCGAGCACCGACAGCATGCCGGGATTGGCCGCATCGTCGTCCTGCATCGCGCGTAATTCGGGGCTCATCATCGCGTAGCCGGAGCGGCGGTCCGGGGCCGGGATATCGGCCGCCATAGCCGCGACCGAAGTCAGCACGGCGGCAATGCCGAACCGGACGGCCGGCCTCATTCGACCGTGATCGCGGCGGTCTCCGTTGCCACAAAGCCGTTGTCGCCGCTCCAGTGAAATTCGAGCGTGCCGCTCTCGCGCGCGGTGGTGAAGAACGACAGGAATGGGTTTGACGCGATGGCGGGCGACAGCTCGGCGCGGAAGATTTCTTCGCCGTTATATCGGCAGGTGAACAGGGTGATAATGTCGCGCGGGATCAGGTTGCCGTTGGTGCCGACACGAAAACCGCTCTCCATCGCATGCGCGATCAGCGTCTTGATTTGGATCACCTCGCCGCGCAGCGCTTTGGCCGGCAGGTGGATCAGCACGCGCGCCGTCACTTCAAATCCTCAACGCAAGCGGCGAGCGTCACCACCACGTCGGCGCTGCCGCTCCAGAACGAACCATTGCTCATCTCAGCGATCGCCGTCACCTGCTGCGAGTCGGCGAGCTTGATCCGGATGGACAGCTGCGCCTTGCCGGCGCGCGGGCCGAGCGTGACCGAGATTACATGCGGCTGCGGGTTCTTCTCATTGACGATGTGAATCGCCTTGACGTGGTCCGCTTCGGTTATAGGGCTGTCGACCGACACTGTCAGCGGCACGGTGTTGCCGTTCTCGACCAGCGGCGGCACGTCGAGCCGCACCTTGCCGGGTTGCAGGGTCGCCTCGCCGACGATACTGCGGATCAGCTCCTGCATCGCTTGCGGCGAGGCGCGGCCCAGCGATGCCGGCAACAGCGATACGATAGCCGCGCCGGCGGCCCATTGGCCGGAGCGGATCAGGAAACTGCGCCGGCCGGCAGGGAGGGGGGCGGGATCGGCAGACATGACCGCATTCTTACTCCTCCTTTAGGGTCATGAGAAAGGCGACTATGTCCTCGATCTGCTGGGCATCGAGGATCGGCTTGCCGGCAAACGGGGCAGCAACCCGATCAAGCCCGTCTGTGCGGTAATAGGGCGGCATGATCGTCAGTGGGTTGATGCGGCCGGCATCGACCAACCGAAGCCGCAATTGTCCGGCCGAGTTGCGCGATCCGGCGCCGGTAAGGCTCGGCGCCAAATTGCCTTGCAGCGGCGCCTCCGGGAATGGCCCCGAGTGGCACAGCAGGCACAGCCCGATCCGCCGGTCGGCGACGATCGCACGGCCGCGCGCGGGATCGCCGGCGGTCGAGGTCAGCGGCGCCGGGACCGCATCGCCGACTATCCGGTAAGGCACGAGCCCGGTATCCGCGGCGCTCGCCGGCAATGACAGCAGGATCCCGGCGATCAGCGCAGCCCGGATCAACTCAGCCGAACACTTCCGCGGCGATCGTGCGGAACCAGCCATCGGCGATCTCGGCCTCGGCGGCACGGGTCTCGGCCGGCGCGTCGAGCGGGCTGGTGCCGCCGCTGCCGGGCACTTCGGCGAGCAGGCCGTTCTGGGGCTGATAGACGCCCGCAACCGAGATGCCGTAACCGGGTGCGGCGAGGCTGTAGCAGGTATTGATCAATTTCGGGATGACGGGGGTGTCGCCGGCGAGGAGTGTGGCCACCGCCGCGGCGCAGACCTTGGCCTGCGCATTGGCGGCAAAAGCCGATTTCGGCATTGCCCCGGCGATCGCGGCATCGCCGACGACATGGATGTTCGGCTGCAACTTCGCCTCGAACGTCACCGGATCAATCGGGCACCAGCCCGTGCGGTCGGCGGCGCCGGCAAGCTCGGCGATATGGCCGGCCTGCTGCGGTGGGATGATATTGGCGACGGCGGGCTCGTAGGTCTGAAAATCCGTGGTGACGGTCATCGCCGCCGGGTCGACCGCAGTCACCTTCCCGCCCGCCGACAGCGGTACCCATTCGATCATTCCGGGATAAAGCCGCGCCCAGGCCTGCTGGAATAATTGCTGCTTCGAGAACGCATCCTTGGGGTCGAGGATGATCACTTTGGAGCGCGGCTTTGCCGTCTTCAGGTAATGCGCGATCAAGCTGGCGCGCTCGTAGGGGCCGGGTGGGCAGCGGTACGGGTTGGCGGGGGCGGCGATCAGGACAAGCCCGCCATCCTGCATCGCCGCGAGCTGGCGGCGCAGCAATTCGGTCTGGGTGCCGGCCTTCCAGGCATGCGGCATGCGCTCGGCGGCGGCCTCGTTATAGCCCGATAACGCGTCCCAGCGTAGGTCGACGCCGGGAGCGAGGACCAGCCGGTCATAGGTGAGGCGGGACCCGTCCGCCAAAACGACATTGCGCGCCTGCGGGTCGATCCCGACGGCGGCCTGCTTTGCAAGGAGGATTCCGGCCGCAGGGAAGCTGTCATAACCGAATTGCTGCTCGCGCAGCTCGCGCAATCCGGCGACGACCTCGTTGCTGAATGGGCAGGCGGTGAACACCGCGTTCGGCTCGACCAGCGTAACCGTGATCCGCGGATCGAGGCGCTTCAGGGCGCGGGCGCAGCTGCCACCGGCGAAGCCGCCACCGATCACGACGACGCGGCCGGCGGCGCCCTGCGCGAAGGCCGGCGCGGCCGACAATGCAGCACAGGCGAGGGCCGCCTGCGTGAGAAAGGCACGTCGCGTCGGCCTCAGCCTCATTCCTTCTGCCCGGCATACCAGGCCGCGATCGCCGCAGCCTCGTCGTCTGAAAAGCCCTTGGCGATGCGATCCATGACCGTCGCCGGACGCTGCCCGGCGCGGAATTGCTGCATCGCGGTCACGATGTCCGCCGCCGGCCGGCCGACGAGGCGCGGCACAGGGGTCTGGAGCGAGGCGCTCACGGCATGACAGCCGGAGCACGAGCTTGCTCCCGTCGGGGGCAGCTCGGCCGCTGTTGCTGTCCATCCCACCGTCAGCATCGTCATCCCGGCAAAAGCTGGGATCCACTGGTCAACTGCTCGAGCGGCGGAAAAATGGGTCCCGGCTTTCGCCGGGACGACAGTGTCAGTGGACACCGCTGCTCCGCTCGAGAGTTATGCAGCACCCAGATCGTTGTTCATCAGCGGCATTGTGCGGATGCGCTTTCCGGTCGCAGCGAAGATCGCGTTCAGCACCGCCGGCGCCGCCACCGAAATCGTCGGCTCGCCGACGCCGCCCCAGAAATCGCCAGTCGGGACGATCACGGTCTCTACCTTCGGCATCTCGTCCATCCGCATCACGTTGTAGGCGTCGAAATTGGTTTGCTCGATCGCGCCGTTGTTGACCGTGCATTCGCCGTACATCATCGCCGACAAGCCATACACGAAGGAACCGGCGACCTGCCGCTCGATCTGCGCTGGGTTGACTGCATGACCGGGGTTGGTGGCGGCGACGATGCGGTGAATCTTGACCCGTCCCTCCTTGCTGACCGACACCTCGGCGACCGCGGCGACATAGCTGCCGTACCCCATGAATTGGGCGAGGCCCTGATAGACCCCGGCCGGCGCCTTGCCCCAGCCGGCCCTTTCGACAGCGGCGTTCAAAACCGCGAGATGCTTCGGCTTCAGCATCTTGCGCCGGAATTCGAGCGGGTCCTGCCCGGCGGCATGGGCCAACTCGTCGATGAAGCATTCGGTATAGATCGAATTGTGGTTGGTGTTGACGCCGCGCCAGAAGCCGGGGCGGATATGCGGGTTGCGCATCGCATGGTCGATCAGCAGGTTCGGTACCTGGTAGCCGAACTCACTCTCGGGGCCAGTCGGGTTGAGGCCCTGGAACGCCGCTGGGTCCATCCCTTCCTTCAGGTTCTGCGGAAACACCGCCGCGATGATCGACTGCCCCGACAGCCGCATCCGGAAGCCGATCAGATTGCCGGTCGCATCCAGGCCGCCGCGCAGTTTGCATTGCGTGACCGGATGATAATGGTCGTGCGTCATGTCTTCCTCGCGCGACCAGATCAGCTTAACCGGCGTCCCCGGCATCTGCATCGCAATCAGCACCGCCTGTTTGACGTAATCGTTGAAGCCCCGGCGGCCGAAGCCGCCGCCGAGGAACAGCTTGTGCACGTCGCATTTGGCGACCGGCAGGCCTGAGGTCTCGGTGACCACGGCGAGCGCCGACTCGCCATTCTGGGTCGGGACCCACACCTCGCATTTGTCGGGGGTGTAGAGCGCCGTGGCATTCATCGGCTCCATCGGCGCGTGGCTCTGATAGGGATAGCTGTAGACCGCCTCCACTACCTTCGCCGCACCCGCAATCGCCGCATTCACGTCGCCCGCCTTGTGGCCGACAAAGGCCTGATCGGCATCGAGTCCCTGCTTCAGCAGATCGGCGATCGTCGCGCTGCTGACCTTCGCGTTCGGGCCCTCGTCCCAGACGACCGGCAGCGCGGCAACCGCGCTCTTCGCGTCCCAGAAGCCATCGGCGACGACAGCAACCCCGCTATCGCCCACCGCGACGACGGATTTGACGCCGCGCATTCCCTGCACCTTGGCGGCGTCGAAGCTCTTGACCTTGCCGCCATGCACCGGACAGTCGCGGATCGCGGCGACCAGCATGCCGGGCAATTTGACGTCGATGCCGTACATCAGCGAGCCGTCCACCTTCGGCGCGGTGTCGAGCCGCTTCACCGGCTTGCCGGCGATCTTCCAGTCCTTCGGGTCCTTGAGCTTGATCTCCTTCGGCGGGTCGAGCTTAGCGGCCGAGTCGGCGATCTTGCCGTAAGTGATCGTTCGGCCCGAAGGCTTGTGCGTGATTACGCTGTTGGCGGCGGTGCACTCACCCGCCGGCACGCTCCAGGCGGCAGCAGCAGCGCGGATCAGCATGTCGCGCGCGGCGGCGCCACCCTCGCGGACATACTGGTTCGATTCGCGGATGCCGCGGCTGCCGCCGGTCGAGAAATTGCCCCAGACCCGCTTGCGGGCGACGTTTGCGGCCGGGCTCGGGAATTCCGTGGTGACCTTCGACCAATCGCATTCCAACTCCTCAGCGACAAGCTGAGCGAGACCGGTCAGCGAGCCTTGGCCCATTTCCGACCGGGCGATGCGGATCACGATGGTATCGTCGGGCCGGATCACGACCCAGGCGTTGACCTCGGGCGCGGCGTCGGCCGCCTGCGCCTCAGCCAGTCCGAACGGCACACGCATGCCGAGCGAAAGCCCGCCGCCGGCTATCGCGGCGGTCAGGAACGATCGGCGGCTCAGTTGTACGGATGTCATCGCAATGCCTCCGTTCAAACCTTGGCCGCCAGATGGATCGCCTCGCGCACCTGCTGATAGGTACCGCAGCGGCAGATGTTGGTAATGGTGCCGTCAATGTCGGCGTCGGTCGGATGCGGATTGTCCTTGAGCAGCGCCGCGACCGCCATGATCATGCCACTCTGGCAATAGCCGCATTGCGGCACGTCGTGTTCGAGCCAGGCCTGCTGCACCTTGTGCAGCTTGCCGCCGGCGGCGAGGCCCTCGATCGTCGTGATCTTCTTGGCGCCGACCGAATTGACCGGCACCGAGCAGGAGCGGGTTGCGACCCCCTCGATTTGGACAGTGCAGGCGCCGCATTGGGCGATGCCGCAGCCGTATTTCGTCCCGGTCAGGCCAAGCGCGTCGCGCAACACCCAGAGAAGTGGCGTGCGCGGATCGACATCCGCCTGGTAATCCTTGCCGTTGACATTGAGCGACACCATCACCGTACCTCCGTTACGCGCTCAACCAGAGAGAGGCAGGCACCGGCGAGTTGCTGCCTCAGACCGGGATATCTATCCGTTCGCGCCCAGAACCGTAGGATTGCCGGTTGAGTCTGTCCAGTCGCGCGAGCAAATGCGGACGCAACGACGGCTTTTTCATCGAGGTGAGCCGGTTCCGGCCGCACCACGAAGGCTACTGCGCAGGCTGTGTCGTCGCTGCCAAATCGCACGAAGATCCGCCTAGGGTCGATTTGAGCCGCATGCTGGCCCGTAGCCGGACGACCCCTTTCGCCGCTGAGCGGAGGCCCAGTTTCAAATCGGCTGCTTCTTACCCGACTCTGCCGATGCTCGGCACCTTCGCGAACGTCCGCTTCGGAAACTAACTTGAGACATCTGTTCGCCCGCGAGCTGACGTCGCATTCGCGCCGACAGCGGACCTCCCGAGAGCAAATCGCCGAGGCCCGGGTTCAAAGCCGTTGCGGACCTTTCGCCATTGGTGGCCCATGCGCGTAACCGCGGATTGGTTGCGCTCATAAACCGCTCGAAGCTAGAAGGGTTCGATTGCGAATGCCTCGCGTCAGTTCCCCATCGCCTATTCGAAAGTCAACAGGCGGCTCACCTCCTTCCCGAAAGGTCGCGGTATATAATGGGCGCATTCCATGTACTCGAGCCGCGGTCCCGGCGCGCCTGCTTGAACAGATGAACTTACAATTCCGGTTCACCTGCGGAAACTCTGCACCCCGGCACCGCAGCGGCTCACGAACGGTTTATATTTGAGGCGGAAATTCTGCCGTTATAAAGCCGTCTCCGAGCCTCACTGTTCCCGGATCGCGGATATTAGCAACGGGACGGTGTAGAGACGGAAACTCTGGGGTATTCAAGTCCTTTTCGAGCCTCCTGTCGTCACGCTGATGCAGAGGCGGGCATTCGTTCTGATTGATCAACTTTGCCATGATTTCCTCCTGAGGCGGGACTGGCTCGACCAGTCTCGGTGAGGAGGATGACATGTTCACTGGGAAGCCACCCGGTAAGAAACCTGGGTAAATAGCGGGAAAAGCGTCTCGCTTTTTAGCTTTTCCGGATTTTTTCCGGGATTTTTCCCGGAAGCGCACCAGGCCGGCGAGTATAGAGCTTGAGAGTCGTGATCTCCGCGCACCCCTCGTGGAGCGGCGGACCAGCATACAGGTTAACGATGGCGAACGACTATCTTGAGCTGATTTCCCGTATTGAGCTCCTTCATCGTCAGTTGCTGGAGCTCGTGAAAATAGAGCTCGAGACCTTAGGAGCTCGCGACATTAATAATGTGCAGGCATTGATGTTATTCAACATCAATCATGCTGAGATGACGATCGGTGAGTTGACGCTACGTGGCTGTTATCTGGGGTCAAATGTCTCCTACAACGTAAAAAAGATGGTCGAAACCGGTTATCTCGACGCTGAACGTTCGGTCCACGATCTACGCTCGATTCGCGTTAAGCTAACCAACAAGGGACACCTGTTGCGGGACCGCCTTGTCAGTATGTACACGCGGCACACTGAGATGCTCAGCCATACAAATATCACAGAGTCTGATCTGCAGAGGGCGCTAGCCGCTTTGGAGCGGCTATCGCGCTTCTGGACAATGTCGCGCGATCGTTTCGGTCCCCTTGCTCAAGATCCCTTCGCGGCGAGATCAGTTCAACATCGTGGATAGGTGTCCGCTTAGGGCCGGGGCAGGCTATGATCAGCTAGTTGCCACTCGCCCGACGATTGGAACTCCGAAGCACTCCCGGTGTATTCGTCCATCTCATTTCCACACTCATCGGTGATGACGACTACACCATATCGGCCCTCGCCAGAGATTTCGATGACCTCGCCAAAAAACGCGCCAAATATGCCGTATCTGGCTACCCATCTTTGCCCGACAGAAAAGTATTTCATCTTTTAGCCGCCGGTAAGGATCTATTGCGTGCTCTCGTTTCCGCTTTGAGCGCTTTGTTTGTGGAACGTTGCCAACTTTGTTCGCCAATCACTGATTTTTTACGTAACATGGATGACGATCCAAATACACGGAAAACAAGGGTAGCGGCTAAGTTCGCAAGGCACCCGTAGATCTAAGTACGGTGTACGGCATTCAGTGGTCAGTGCTCGCCCGTGTCCGAACGGCTAGCGCACAGCTTATCAAAATCAGCATCGCACCGAAAATGCTCGGAAGAGCTGGTGTTTCATGAAAGACGAGAAATCCACTTAGAACCCCGACCACTAGCCGGACCAACGTGTAGGGGGCGAGCGTCGACGCCTCGGCATGTTTAACTGCAACAATGCCCAGATAAACCCCCAGCGGCCCGAAAAGAAAAACTCCCGATAACCAGAGCGCGGCCGATGTGTCGGGGATTTCAATGGGAGCGCTGAAAGCCGGGATCAGGCAGAAGCCACCGATTGCCGAGACGAGATTCACGTAGAACATGGTGGTGACCTCATTGTCTTGCTGTTGGGCGTAGCGATTAAGGACAAACGTAAGGCCGTTGAGGCTGGTGCCTCCCAGGACGAGGAAATATGAGACGTTCCAATCGTGGAATGATGGTTGAGCGATAAGCAATGCACCGGTCAGGCAGACCGCGGTAGCCATCCATCGACGCAGCACAACAGATTCCCGGAGTATGAGCGCCGAAAACACAGTGATGTAAGCAACTTGCGTGTAGCTGAGTGCCGTCGCATCGGCGAATGGAAGGGTGCCAAACGAATACATCAGCACCCACAAATAACCGAGCGCCACGCCACCACGGAAGAGGTGCAGCCTTATTTGCTTCGTTCGAAGCGATGCACTCGAGCTCCACGCGATTGCGGTCGCTATGACGACACCCCCTGTTGCACGGAGCAACGCTAGTTGGAGGATCGGAATGCGTCCGCCAAGGTGATGAACCATGGCGGTTTCAACGAGAAAGAAGATACCCTGGCCGACGATCAGGTTGATGGCTAAGCGTTGATTCATCTCTCTCCTAGAATTCGCAGGCCGGCCGAGCGAGCAACCTACGTGCGGCTTGCTTGCCGAATACAGAGTCTTAATCAAGGCGTCATCGCCCTGCGAATGGTCCTCAGTCCGCTTTTCGCGAATCTAGAGTGCTCCCTTGCTCAGAGTGCTGCTTGGGCTTCACCCTCCCCAGGACCGAGGGTCAAGAGAATGCGGACTAATGGTCGGAGGCGCAGTTTGGTTCGACGGGCAGGTCGCCAATTTTAGCAGATCCGAGTATGGTATTAGCGGCATGAGAGGAGCATCGAGGCCCGTTGACCTCGAGGAGCAAAAAGGTTCAGAACACGAGAGTTAATCGGATGCGCAGCAGGGCGAGAGGAAGCGCGCCGTGAATAATGTAACGAAATTCAGACGTAAAGCCGGGACGCGCCCGGATCCGATTACCAAAAGAGAGGTGCGAGTTCATCTTCTCGGTAGGATGCGAGCAATCGGTTTGTCTGGCGAGAATATTCTGCCTCGGGCAAAAAAAACGCAGGCCGTGTTAGCGTACTTAATTTTGACGCAAGGCGAAGGCTTGTTACGGAACCGTGTAGCGGGAATGATTTGGGATCGCTCGGGCGAGGCACAAGCAAGGGAAAGCTTGCGACATGCCTTAAACGAGTTGAATCGAACAGGCTACTGGCAGCTCGAGAAAGATCATGACACGGTCCGCCTCGATGTTTCCGGTTACTGGGTCGATGCGTTTGAGATGCCGGAGCAACCCGATATGCTCCTCGAAGGGCTCTACGGTCTTTCTCCGGCGTTCGATCATTGGCTAGTCGGCGAGCGTACCCGGCTCGAGCACTTTTGGCAGACCCGTCTAGAAAAGGAGCTTGACGAGCTCACAATCGAAGGCGCGGCGCCCGAACTCCGAGCTGCCGCAGCGCGGAAGCTGCTAAACGTCGTACCGAGTCATGAGGCTGCCGTTCGGAGCTTGATGACAGCCTTTGTGGATTTGGGGGAGCACAGCCAGGCGATCCGGGAGTACGAACGCTTTCAGCGGGTTCTAAGCACCAGTTTAGGGGTCCCGCCGTCCGAGAAGACCGCGGCACTGTACGAGGCAATCCGCCTTGGATCGCGCGCCCGGGCCGCGAGGGCCACGCAATCTCTCGGGCAGAATGGGCATCCTTCAGAAGAGCTCTCAGCGGCACAACTGTACGCAAGTGGCAGCGATAGCGCTACGCAAACACCGGTTTACCTCCAACCATCGATAGCCGTTTTGCCGCTCCGGAATTTGTCCGGGGAATTCGCCCATAATTATGTTTCGGAAGGACTGGTTGAAGATCTCGTCGAGGCATTAGCGCGCATACCTGACCTGTTTGTTGTGTCAAGGGTATCGGCGGCAAGCTTCCAAATAGATCGGCCCCCTGAAGGCGTTGGCGAAGCGTTAGGGGTGCGATACGTGCTATCGGGTAGTATACGGATCATAGCTGATAGATTGCGATTAATTGTTACCCTGACCGATGCAGTCACTGGCGTGACGTTGTGGATTTCGAGAATCGATGAAAAGTTCCTCGACCTGCTGGAGGTTCAAAGCCGTTTGGCGGAGAAGATAGTTCGGTCGGTAGCTCCACACGTGCGTTCGGCCGAATTGAAGCGTGTGCGGATTAAACATCCCGCACATCAGGGAGCGTACGACCTTTTTTTGCGAGCGCAGGAAAGTATGCACAGTCCACTGCGCAGCGTATTCGAGAGCGCGGAACGTTTATTGGAGGAGGCCATCGAGCGGGAACCCGATTACGCTGCTGCACTCGCTTGGCTTGCTCATTGGCACGTGATGCGAGTTGGTCAGGGTTGGTCGGCGGATGAAGCGCACGACGCTGTCCAAGCTGATCGGTACGCAAAGCGGGCCGTAGAATGTGACCCCGCAGAGCCGATGGCCTTCGCGGTGAAAGGGCACGTTAACTCCTATTTTTACAAAGACTTCGAGCTGGCGTTGTCCTGTTTTGAGAAGGCATTCCAAGTAAATCCAAACGCCTCCCGAGCGTGGCTATGGAGCGCCTACACGCACGCCTGGATCGGCAATGGATCGCAAGCGGTCCAGAACGTCGTCCGGGCAATGGACCTCTCTCCATACGACCCGTTGGTCTGTGCGTACAGCGGTGGAGCGAGTCTAGCCTACCTTGCTGACGGCCAGTACGCGCGCGCGGTTGAATTCGCCATGCGATGCATAAGCGAAAACCGAGGCTATACCGCAGCCTACAAGGCGCTTGTGTTGGCCTTGGTGCTTTCAGGACGGGAAACCGAGGCCCGAAGCCCAGCTAATCAGCTTCGGCTCTTGGAGCCGACGTTTACGGTGCAGCAGTTTCGGCGCAGATCGCCCGCGTATACCGCCACGCTGGGGGAGCTTTACTGCGAGGCCTTCGAAAGAGCAGGGGTTCCGGCACGGGGTTGATACGCTCGATACTCTCCTATTTTTTCGGTTGGAGAAAGCGCGCGCCCTCAGCATAGAGTGTTGTTCACAACTAGAAAAAACCGACCCATCTGTCCTGAAAAGGAGTTGGACACGAAAGACAAGTTCCGATTATCGAGGCGCTTCTCGCCGAAACTTACTTTCAGGTGCTGTGCAGGAGCGAGCTAAACATGCGGGAGACCACAGATCCAGTTGTTTGCCAGTTCTATCGGCTAATCCCTGATGCTCCCGTGCCACGGCGTGCGGATCGTTCTGCAGATGGCACGCTGCCCGTCAATGCGTATCGTTATTGCGAGGCTATTGCGAGCGCATCAGCTTTCGGATGGTATATGTATCCGCCGCTCAGCTTCAGCCTTTGGTGGGATGGCACCGAGATCGCCTGGACCTATGGGAGCGCTGATGAATGGTATGCCTTACGGGGCGCTCAGTATCCCGGTTTCATCGAAGCGTTTAAGAAAGTTGCACCCGCGGATGTCGCGACGCTCGCGCCACCCTTTCTTGTCCAAGGTAGTCTCCCTGGCGTGGTCCAGATCTGGAGCGGCTATTTAGCTCGCACGGCGCCTCGCTGGGCATTGCTATCTCGCGGTGCAGTAAACATTCCAAGAACCCAAGGGTATGAGAATTTTGAAGGTGTGATTGAGACCGATACCTGGTTTGGCCCGCTCTTCACGAATATCCGGCTGACCCGAACGAATTCTCCTGTCGAATTCCACATCAGGCGGCCGCTGTTTCAGGTGCAGCCAATCCTGCGCGAGTGCTATCAAGAACCGACCTTCGAAGTGCTGGAGCTAGCTGATATGAAACCGGTCGACTGGCAGCGATTCGAGGAAACGATAAGGCCGAATACAGATCAGACGCGAGCCCTTGGACATTACGCAGTGGATACTCGCAAACGACTCCGAAGCGAATCATGCTGATGATAGGATAGGCTGTCTCAGCTTCACCGTCCCCCGCACTACGGTTGATTGGGACACCTCGCAAGCGGACGATTTCCGCACGAGAGGTGTGCCATGGACAATCAAGCGAACGTTGTTGGAGCGCGGCCGGGTGACGCGGAGCGACCGCGAGAGTCTGACGTAGCGGCGCTCGGCCGCGGTGGCAGGATGTCCCGACAGCGCAAGACTGCAGCGGTGCTTCGGCTGTTGCGCGGGGAAGACCTGGAGACCGTCTCGCGCGCGCTGGGCGTGACGGCGGCGACGCTCACCGGCTGGCACGACGCCTTCCTCGCTGGTGGGGAAGCTGCCCTGACGAACCGGCCGGGCAGCGGTGAAGAACTGGAGAGCAATCGACTGAAGGCGAGGCTCGGGGCGGCGCTGATCGAGCGTGATCTGCTTAACGAGAAGATCGCTCTGCTGGAGGCCGGCCGCCCTTTTGCTCGGCGCAGGCGCAAGCCATGAGCCGCGTCATTTCGCCGGTCAGCGGCAAGCCCTATGGTCTGGCCGCGGTCTGCCGCGCTTGG
>WNGI01003706.1_pt1 | contig 13540 bp, 8 predicted proteins | sample 5400621 | NCBI WGS metagenome assembly WNGI01 (sample SAMN13153374, study PRJNA577476) | soil metagenome | isolation source: 20 cm soil or saprolite under Garry oak tree replicate 1 | place: USA:California | collected 2016-06-15
ATCGAATGCAGCTGATGTGTCTTGAGCTGACGTTCCTGCACCAGGTACATCACGCCGGCGATGCAAGCGAGCGCGAACGCGCCATAGGCGACTAGCGAGATTGATGCATGAAACTCCAGCCAGGCATTTGCCGGTAACGTCGCTGGATGACGAATGTCGATTGGCGCAATGAGCGCAAAGACTTGCAGTACGACCACCAACGGCGCGGTAAAGGCACCCATGAGCGAGAGGCGGTAACCTGCACCGACCAGCATGTAGATCGCCGCTACTGACCAGGCGAGAAAGATAAAAACCTCGAATAAGTTTGTGAGAGGACAGCGCCCCAACTCGTGCCCGCGCACCGACAAGAAAGCTGTTTGAAAAATGAATCCCAAGCATATCGCGAAAAAATTAAACCGCATCGGCCGAAACACTCCGGCACGCAACTCAATAGCCGTGTGTACAACCGCGGCTAGAAAACAGAGTGTCGAAAAGATAAGAAGATAGCGATCCACCGAGCCACCTAGTCTAAATTGCTGTCCCGAGTTGGCAATCCTGCATAGAGCACCTCGCGTATCCGCTGAGCAGTGGGGTCTCGCGGTTCGAAACGAAAGAAAAAGAGGACAAAGAAAGAAAGCCCGGATTGACGTCTCGCTCCAAACCGATAGCCTTCGCGCCGATGGCATCTGGAATAGTCGAGAAGCTCCGCGCTGCTGTGCGCGATGTGCCGGATTTTCCAAAGAAAGGGATCGTCTTTAAAGACATTACGCCCGTGCTGAATGATCCGGTCTTGTTTCGTGCGTCGATTGATCTCTTTCTGGAGCGGTGCCGCGGCCTAAAGATCGACAAAATTGTCGGGATCGATGCGCGCGGGTTTCTTTTTGGATCGGCGGTTGCATATGAACTTCGCGTCGGTTTTGTGCCGATCCGCAAACGCGGCAAACTTCCCTACAGGACAGAAGTCGCGAAGTATTCGCTCGAGTACGGTGAAGCGGAAATGGAGATGCACATCGATGGCATACAAGCGGGTGAGCGCGTGGTGTTGTTGGACGATTTGCTCGCGACCGGGGGAACTTCTGCTGCCGCGGCAGTCCTCATCCGCAAGACCGGCGGACAACTACTCGAAGCACAATTTCTGATTGAGTTGCAATTCCTTGATGGCCGCAAACAACTTGAGCCGACGACGGTCACATCGTTTCTCAAATATTGAGTCTTTACACGGCTGGCCTAGGCGCGCCGCGCTGCGTGAGGCCAGAAATCGATCTGAGGTGCGGTTTCCGATTTTGGATTTCCAACTTACATTTGCTTCCGACCGGAGTTCGCGATGAGAATCTCCCGACATCTGGAACAAGTTTTGGCCCACGCCGAAAGCCGGCTTGGCGCCACGGGCACCAGACGCCCCACAGAGGTCCTTCCACTTTACAAAAAATTTCTCAAGGTTGAAGAGCACCGGTTGCGCCTGAAGCACCAGGCTGGTGGTGGCGGCCGCGAAATTTGCGCGCGGCGGGCTGAACTGGTGGATGTTCTATTGCGATACGTCTTCGGCGGCGCGGCCGCTACTACTCGCGGAAATGGCGAGCCGAAGATTCCATTGGCGTTGATAGCTCTTGGCGGATACGGCCGCGGCGAGCTCAATCCATTTAGTGATATCGATGTTATGCTTTTGCATCACCAGCCGGCGACAGCGATTTCGCCGGACTTGGAGGAGATGGTCAATCAAGTTCTGTATCTGCTTTGGGACAGCGGCTTCAAGGTTGGGCACTCCACGCGTTCCATTAAGGAAGCGATCACTGAAGCGAACCGCGACATGCTCACGAAAACCGCGATGCTGGAATCTCGATTTCTCGCCGGCGACAGCAAGCTGGCGCGGGAATTTCGCGACCAGTTTCGTTCAAAATGCGTCGAGGGACGGGAACGGAAATATGTTGAAATGCGCATGCGGGACCAGGTAGCCCGGCATAAGAAATTCGGCGACAGCGTGTATCTGCAGGAGCCAAACCTAAAAAGCGGATGCGGCGGACTGCGTGATTACCAAAATCTACTTTGGATGACCTATTTCAAAGAGGGATCGCTGAGCACGAATCAGCTCGTGGGGAAAGATTGGTTGAGCGAGAGCGACCAGCGTGGGATCGAGCGGGCCTACGATTTTCTCCTGCGATTGCGGACGGATTTACATTACGCCACTGGCCGCTCCACCGACATACTGCACATCAACCTGCAGGAAGAAATCGCGAGACGGCTCAACTATTCTCCTCGAAATGGACAGCTCCGCAGTGAAACGCTGATGCGTGACTACTACGAACACACGCGAAATATCTTCCGGGTGACGGAACGCATCACCGAGCAATTTGTAAGCGGATATGTCACCAGCAAGACACGCTCTCTTTTTAGTTTTCTTCCGTTGGTGCGAGCGGACAAGACTCCCATCGGCGACTCTTTCTTTGTGCGGAACAAACAACTGCACCCGGCGCGGCGCGATCTTTTTCGAAAAGAGGGTGAGCGGATGATGCGGGCATTTCAGTTTGCGCAGGAGCGTGGCTTGGATCTTAGCCCGGAATTGGAGGATTTGCTGAGCCGAAGCCTCCGCAACGTTACCCGGACTTATCAGTATGCGCGCGGCCCGCGCGACATCTTTAAATCGATTCTGTCACAAAAAGGAAAGGTGGGGCGCATACTGCGAATGATGCATCGGGTAGATTTTCTCGGTCGTTACGTTCCCGAATTCGGCCAGCTTACCTGTCTCGTGCAGCATGAGTTTCTACATCGTTATACAGCCGACGAGCATACACTGGTATGTATCGACAAACTTGACGCCCTTGCGAAGACGAATGATCAGAAGTTGGTTGCTTATCGGAATATTTTTGAGCAACTCGAAGACCCGCTGGTTCTCTATCTGGCACTTCTTTTGCACGACAGCGGCAAAGCCGTTGGTGCCAGACCACATGCTGAAGGCAGTGCGCTCTTCGCGCAGCGCGTGGCTGCCCGTTTGCAATTATCATCCGAGCAGCGCAAGTCGCTCATCCTGTTGGTTGATCATCACCTTACCCTGTCCAAGACGGCGCAGCAGAGGAATCTCGATGACCCAGCCACAGTGACGGAGTTCGGCCGTATCGTGAAGCATCAGAGAAACCTGAACGCGCTAATGTTGCTTACCCTGGCTGACGGCCAGGGCACAAGCGACGAAGCGTGGTCGGATTGGAAAGAGTCCCTCGTTTGGCAATTGTTTCACGAGACCTCGCGCTATCTGGCCGACCAGAAGTCTTACTACGATCAAACACGAATCGAGCGCGAAAGCTTGCAGATGGCTGTATCCGAGCATTTTTCACCGGACTACGGAGAGGAAGTCGAAGCGCATTTTGAATTCATGCCAGATCACTATTTTCGCGCGACCGATGTGCCTGAGATTGTCGAGCACCTGAAATTGTTCCGGTCGTTTCTTGAGAATGTTTCTCACTCGGAAGATTCTCCGCTGGCTCCAGCAATCAAATGGAAAGGCGTCGCAGCGCAGGGACACAGCGTAGTGACCTTCTGCACTTGGGAGCGCGAACGGCTACTGGCAAAAGTCGCCGGATCATTCTCGGTTGTGCCATTGAACATTTTGAGCGCTGATATTTTTCCGCGCGGCGACAACGTGGTACTCAGCATTTTTCGTGTGTGCGATACGAAAGCTCACCCTGTCACTCACCGGCGCGACATCGAGCTGGTGGAGCAGACCTTCAGACAAGCACTCGAAGACGAGACCTTTGATTTCCTGCCATTAATCGAGAAGGCGAAGCGCCAGAGCCCTCGTCTCGCGCCAGGAATTGAATTTCCAACGCGCATTTCCATCGATAACAAGACTCATCCCACTTACACGCTGATTGAGATTCAGGCTCCGGATCGAATCGGCTTGCTTTACGATGTGCTGAGCTGCCTCGATCGCGAAGATATTTTAATCCCGCTGTCTCGTATTAACACCCAGTCTGGAGCGGCTATCGATACGCTCTATGTGGTGGACGGCTCCACTCATGCCAAGATCACGGATTCCAATCGCATTCGGACGATCCAGCAGCATCTGAAGAGCGCAATTCTCACTGGAGGCGCCGCGAAATCGCAGTAAGTAAGAGCAGGCGCCTTTGTTCGTTACTGTTCGACCTCATGAACGCTCTGATTCTCGCAGCCGGATACGCAACGCGTCTTTATCCACTCACGCTCGACAAGGCGAAGCCGCTACTTGTGGTTGGTGGCAAACCGATTATCGAATGGGTCGTCGACAACCTGGTCGGAGTTCCTGATCTGGAAGCGATTTACGTAGTCACAAACGACAAATTTGCGGCTGACTTTGAGGCTTGGAGCGAGCGGTATCAGAAGCAGCATCCGGAATTCAAATTCAAAATTATCAACGACGGTTCCACAAGCGATGACGATAAGCTCGGTGCGATCGGAGACATGAATTTTGTCGTCACACGCGAGAATCTGGCCCAAAGCAGCCTCTTAATTATTGCCGGCGACAACCTGTTTACTGAATCGTTGGCGAATTTTGTGAACTGCGCCAGGGGGACCGACGCGACTGTGGCCGTCTACGACGTTGGTGATCTCGAAGCGATCAAGAAGTACGGGAATATTACTGTTGATGCAGCGGGAATCATTACCCGGTTTGAGGAAAAGCCGAAGAAGCCTCAGGGAACCCTCGCTGCTATCGCTCTTTATTATTATTCGCCTGCGGTTCTGTCTCTTTTAACGACGTATCTTGCTGCAGGCAACAATGCCGATCAGCCAGGGCGTTTTGTGCAGTGGCTCTACACGCGCAAACCGGTAAAGACGTTTGAGATCAAAGGGAAATGGCTTGATATCGGCAGCAAAGGGACGCTGGAAAACGCAGACAAGATTCTCGGAAATCTCAACTCTTAGCCGATGGAAGTTTTAGGGCGTCCGTGCCAGACGCCGCGGCGTTTCACAGAAACGCCCTACAGTTTTAGATTCTTCCCGGAGAACAGCGGCGTCAAAATTTCGGCTAGCCGCAAACTAGTCTTGGGGGGGCGGATCACTTGAGCCGCCCTTCATCAAACTCAATCAGGTCGAAATAAGTCCGAATATCTTTGCGGCCTTCGCCGCCTGCCTGTTTGAGAAAATGAAGGAACCGCGCCTTTTTGGCAGCGGTGTCGGGGTGCCGTGAAATCATTGCTTGGTTCCATTGTTCGATCGCTTCGGGAGAATGTTGCGCGGCGTTTTTGCGCACCCAGTCTAGAATTGTCTCGTCGTCGTCGATCCTGTTGGCGATCTCTTCGAGCGCGTCACCATCGAGTTTGAGAAACGCGAGCAAATGTTTATCGAAGCCGACGGTTTTGTAATTATAACCGTCAAGCAATCCTTTCCGATGCAGTCTCGCCTTGTCGATTAAACGCGGCAGATGCACGTAACCGCCTAATTTCTCGTAAGGACTGCGCGGATGCAGTCTTTGCATCGAGATGATCGTCTAAGTCGCCGGCAGAGGGTGCGGTGTGGTATGCGGAAGGGTTGACTCCGAAACACTTGTGGCGGCTGGCTCCTGTTCCTGCAAAAATTCGCCCTGTGTAATGCTGACCTGTCCGATTATAAGCTGGCCGGAGAACATGCCGCCTTTTTCCACGGTAATAGCCCTCGCGGTAACATCGCCTTCCAATGCCCCCTTTTTGTGTACCGCCACCACTTGAGCAGTGATTTCTCCCGACATCTTCCCTTTGATCTCGATGGTTTCGGCACGCATTCTGCGAAAACAATGAATGTCGGCCTTGCGATCAACGATGATGTGCCGACCACTGATCCGGCCGGGGACCTTGCCTGAATAGTTGATGGTCACGGTATCCTCTGAATGCAGATTGCCGCGAAGCCTGCCCTCCACTAAGGCGGATCGACAAACAACGCTGCTGCTGGCCAGATCGCCTTTGCCGGTCAGATGCACATCGCCACGTGTTCGAATGCTTCGGCTGAAACCGCTGGTGATTTTATAGTCGCGCAAATCAATGTGCGCGCTACATCCTGGACAAATTGTCGAAGTGGCTGCGCCACAGACCTGCTGTTTCCGCTTACATTCGAAACACTCGATGACCGCACTACGTTGTCGCTTCCAAAATTCCTCGAACCTGCCGAGAATGGAGGAGCTTTCCGGTGCAGGCGCTTCTTCTTTTGTCCGCAGCTTCAGGCCAGGTTTTGGCGTGAAGGGCGAGAAAGAGCGGCCGCACTGGCGGCAGATGGAGCTTTTAGCCGCCGCATACTCCATCTGCTTGAAGCCACAGTGCGGGCATTCCGCACTGACTTTTACAAGCGACGGATTGGCCACTGGACTCTAAGCCAAGATCCTTTCTTTATGCGCGCGCTCCAAAGGCTGCTTTGATAGGCTCGCTGGGCCGCACCACTTCAGGACGCGGCGGGGCCGCCTTAATCCCTCCGGTGGTGACTTCCGATTTGCCAATGAAAGTCGCCCCTTCTTCGATGATGAGACGCGCTGCTTTCAGATCTCCCTGCAACACGCATTTGGATTTTAGCTCGCAGCGCTCACCAACGGTGATGTTGCCGTGCACTTTGCCATAGACGGTGATCGATTTGGTTTTTATTTCGCCCCGAATTTCGGCGTTTTCACCGACCGTCAAAACGCCGTCAGAGTTAATATCCCCTTCGACCTTTCCATCGATGAGTAGTTCTTTTTGGAACTTGATCGAGCCTTTGATTTCGACATCGCTCGAGAGGATGTCTTTGCCTCCATGATCTGCCATAGGTTTTGGATTTGGATTGTCGGTTATTGTTGGTGTGAGTTTGGGCTCTTGGTCATTCGCAGGATGATTGTTGTCATCTGTAATTAGATCCCGCGATTCTTCTCGAACCGGCGGCATCGGCTTTTGCGGAACGAATCTTCTGAGCATCTGATAGAGTGTGACACTCGCCGTTGCCTGTCAACGGATTCTCGTTCGTACTGCAAAGTTTTTTGTCAGATTCATTCAATAATCGCTCGATAAAGTTTGCACGCGGCGTTCTGCGCAGAAAAAACGAGAAAAGCCGGTGCCTGGCCAGGTGTTCGGTCCAAGACGCGACAGAGCGGATTCACTGGGAATGGTTCATTCAAAACGGCCGCGGAATTTTGTGTCACCCGGTCAGAATCGTACGCAAAAACCCACGCCGCCTCCCGTTGCTTGAGAATTTCGCGCGCTTTTTGCAAATCCTCGCGAAGAAAAAATCGCGCGGTGTCTTCGATACCGCTTAGGCTTTCGTGCGAACTTCCCGCGACTCCGGGTTGCCCGGACCAATAGGCGATCGAAGGCGAAAGCCACCACGGCGCAACAAACGGGCGCGTCTGCGACGATTGTAAACTGAGCGCAAGATCGCGGATCTGCACCGATTCATTCCGCTGTTCGGCTCGCCTGGCTAATTGCGTTTCATTCGGCCAAAGCCGTTCATCCCAATCATGCAAAATCGGATAGGTCGATAACACAAATGCAATCCACACTGCCGCGCGGGATTTGATTGGCTCGAGCAACGCGGGCAGCGCAAGTGAGTAGATTAATACAAAAAAATATCCCCAGCGCGCCTGCCAAATCGTGAGGCCGTAAGTCGCAACAAGAAGCACAGGCACAAACCACGGCGTTACTCGATCGGCTTTTCTGCTGTTTTTGTTCACGTTCATCCAGATCAAAATTGGTGTGATAAGAAAAAAATACCCGCACCAGCGCAACCAGATTGGATTTGCCGGGGATACGTGCCCGAGCTCGCCGATAGTCTGCGCCCAGTTTTTGAAAATCGCGTCCGAATGCAAAATGGATAACGACGGGATTCGCCATTCAATCAAAAGCGCGATTGCAATGATGAAAGCAAAGCAAAACCAACCGGCTCGACGAGATTTTGCCAGGAGCAGTTGTCGGTCTTCAAGTACGCTCACGACTGCGACAAGCAGGAACAAGACGAGGGGCTCATAAGCAGAATTCCATATCGCCAATCCCCACGCCACCGCACTCACAATGCTCCAGCTATCAACGCCTCTTGAGACAACTGAGTCGGCTGCCCTTGTTCTCGAACTCCACTCCGCACAAATCGCGACTGTGACGAGCAGCATCGACAAGGATTGATGATCGGGCCTGCCAAGTTCCATCCCGTGAACGAGAATGGGGCTGATCGCATAAAGAACGAGCATCACCCAGCGATACCGGAATTTCATTTTTTGTGCCCACCACCAGAGAAACCAGCCTTCGAACAGGGCAAGCAACGGCGAGACAAATGCTCCCGCCATATCCAGTGGCTGCGCCGTGAACCGCTTTAACAGGAGCGACAGTCCGAGAATCAGATAATCGAGCGGCGCGGTAGTGTGTGGGGTTGTTCCCTGCGGAAAATTCTCGAAAGATTGATGTCGCACGATCAGCCCCGGCTTTGCACTGACCATCTCCACGCGCGTCATCCGCGCGTAACAATCCGCATCAACGAAGTAAACGTTCCCGGCGATAAAGACGTCCTGATAATTCGCGTAGCGCGTCGCGAGGATCAACGCGCTGAGAATTGCGAAGCCGAAGAGACTCAGGATTCTGCGAGGCACTATCTCATCCCAAATGTGTAGAGCGCGATCTGCAATCCGAAATTTCGACCACCAGTTGTGTCATTCCGACGGGAACCGAGGAATCTCTGGAACGGCTTTTGAAAAATCCAGAGATGTCTCGACTTCGCTCGACATGACAAGAACGCGGATTTCGCGGCAGACAATCACGCCCTGCGAATCTCTGAAGGCTGACTTAGAGTTTGCTTGGCTGAAAATTGGACGTTGGACGTAGGATATTGGATGTTCGCGCGTCAGCGCGCAACGGGCCTGTAGCTCAGCGGTTAGAGCAGGGGACTCATAATCCCTTGGTCCCAGGTTCGAATCCTGGCGGGCCCAGCCTTGCATGTTCCGTGCGCCTGATGCCTTCCCGCGGCGCGCCGCGGAACGGGATTATTACTTTCGGCACTGACGACGAGACTGGATTCGGTGCGCGCTGAACCAAATGGCGCGCCGGTAATCGGCGTTAAACGGCTGGTAACGTCGCTGCGCTCTCTTGAATCAGGGAGTCGAGCTTGTTTAGATCAATCGGTTTCACCAGATGATGCTTGAATCCTGCATCGTAACTCTTGCGAATATCGGCTTCCATTCCAAATCCGGTGAGAGCAATCCCAAGAAGCGGGCGCTGCGAGTGGAGCTTTCGCATCAGATCGATTCCGTTGCCGTCTGGCAAAGCCAGGTCGCTGACGAGCACATCAAATTGCGCGGTGGCGCTTAGATCCACCGCAGATTGAAAGTTTAGCGCCGATTGCACGTGATAGCCGCGCCGCCGAAGCAAATTTGTAAGCGAACGGTTCGTATCTTCGTGGTCTTCGACAAGCAGAATCCGCAGCGGCTGCCGTGCCGGCAGCCTGGGTGAAACCGCGGGGGCGATTTGCGCCTTCACTTTCTCGCAGGTCGGAAAAACTAACGTAAATGTTGAACCTCCATTTCGGCCTGCGCTTTGTGCAGTGATCGTGCCCTTATGAGCTTCCACAAGGGTTTTACTGATCGCGAGTCCGAGACCCAAGCCTCCCATCCTCGAACGCCCGCCTTGTTCGAAGGCATCGAAAATTTTCGGTAGCGCTTCCGGCTCAATCCCAAGGCCGGTATCAGCGATCTCAACACGCAGATGGTCGCCGGGATCATTGCTGGTGGTAATAATGATTTGTCCGTTCTTCGGCGTGAATTTCACCGCGTTATTGATCAGATTCCAAAAGATTTGCTGCAATCGCGCGGGGTCTGCTCGCATATGCACCTTTTGTGCGGCGAGGTTAAGAGATCGTGACAGATGTTTGCGATCGATTTCCGCCTGACAAATTTCGAGCGCGCTTTGTAACAGCGTATGCGCGTCAACGACTTCAAAATTGAGTTGCACTTTGCCGCGATCGATACGCGTCAGATCCAGCAAATCGTCGATCAGCCGCGCCTCCAATTCCACGTTGCGGCGAATCATTTGCAGTGATTCGTGAATGTCCTTCGGCAAGTCCGGCTCGCTCTCCAGTGCGAGAGCAGAGGCAAGCACGGGTGTGAGAGGCGTGCGCAATTCGTGGCTGAGCATGGCCAGAAATTGATCCTTCGCCAGATTCGAGCGCGCCTTTTCCTCCAGTTCCACGTTTGTCTTCTGCAATTCCGCGGCGAGCGATTGTGACTGTTTAAGCAGGTTTTCTGTCTGCGTGCTGGTTTCGATGGTATTGAGCACAATGCCGATGCTCTCGGTTAATTGATCCAGAAACGCCTCGTGGGTTGGACTGAATCGCTCCACCGACGAAAGTTCCATCACCGCTTTTACCTGGCCTTCAAAGAGAATCGGCAGAACAACGATGTTCGTCGGATGAAATTCGCCCAGGCCGGAACTCACTTTCGCGTAGTTGTTCGGTATATCGGTCAGAAGAATGCGCCGTTTTTCCAAGGCCGCTTGTCCCACGAGGCTCTCACCCATTTTGAAGCGGTTCTTTGCGCCATTGCCTTCCTGCGAAGCGTAGCTCGCCAGCAGCTTAAGCTCGGATTCGCCGTTGGAATTATCCATCATGTAAAAGGCGCCTTGTTGCGCCGAAACAAGCGGAGCGAGCTCAGATAGAATAAGTTTGCCAACCGTCAGAAAATCGCGCTGTCCCTGCAGCATGCGGGTAAATTTGGCGAGATTCGTTTTGAGCCAGTTTTGTTCCTCGTTCCGCAGCGTAGTGTCCCTCAGATTGCGGATCATTTCGTTGATGTTGTCTTTGACGAACGCGACCTCGCCTTGCGCTTCTACTTGAATCGAACGCGTGAGATCGCCTTTGGTGACCGCCGTCGCGACATCGGCAATGGCACGGAGCTGTGTAGTTAAGTTTGCCGCCAGTCGATTGACGTTATGGGTCAAATCGCGCCACGTCCCTGCGGCGCCGGGCACGTTCGCCTGACTACCGAGTTTTCCTTCCACTCCCACTTCGCGCGCCACTGTCGTAACCTGAGCGGCAAACGTAGCGAGTGTGTCGATCATGTTATTGATCGTCTCAGCGAGCTCGGCAATTTCGCCTTTGGCCTCAAGGAAGAGTTTACGGTTCAAGTCGCCCTTTGCGACTGCCGTAACCACTTTGGCAATGCCACGCACCTGATCGGTCAGGTTGGACGCCATGAAATTGACGTTGTCGGTGAGATCTTTCCAAGTTCCTGAAACGCCTTTGACCACGGCTTGCCCGCCGAGCTTCCCTTCCATGCCCACTTCGCGTGCGACGCGAGTGACTTCATCGGCGAATGACGACAGTTGATCCACCATCGTGTTCACCGTGTTCTTCAATTCGAGGATTTCGCCTTTAACATCAACGGTGATCTTCCTGGTCAGATCGCCAGTCGCAACAGCAGTGGTGACGGCGGCGATGTTGCGCACTTGTGTGGTGAGGTTGGATGCCATGAAGTTGACGTTGTCGCCGAGGTCCTTCCATACGCCCGCCAGCCCGCGCACATCTGCTTGTCCGCCCAATTTGCCTTCGGAACCGACTTCGCGCGCAACACGAGTTACCTCCGATCCGAACGAGCGAAGTTGGCCCACCATCGTATTGATCGTGTCTTTTAGTTCCAAAATCTCGCCTTCGACATCGACGGTAATTTTCTTGGACAAGTCGCCCATTGCCACGGCCGTGGTTACTGCAGCGATGTTGCGGACCTGCGCAGTAAGATTGGACGCCATCGAATTCACTGAGTCGGTCAAATCTTTCCATGTGCCGGCAACCCCGCGGACGCGCGCCTGGCCGCCGAGTTTGCCTTCGGTGCCGACCTCGCGGGCCACGCGTGTCACTTCGGCTGCGAAGGATGAAAGCTGATCCACCATCGTGTTAATGGTGTTCTTTAACCCGAGAATCTCGCCTTGTACGTCCACAGTGATCTTTTTGGACAAATCGCCGCTGGCCACGGCGGTAGTCACGTCGGCAATGTTGCGCACTTGCGCCGTAAGATTCGACGCCATCGAGTTCACCGAATCGGTCAAATCTTTCCAGGTCCCGCCGACCCCGGGCACCTGCGCCTGGCCGCCCAGTTTTCCTTCCGTGCCAACTTCACGCGCCACGCGCGTTACTTCCGCAGCGAAGGAGCGAAGTTGATCCACCATGGTGTTGATGGTGTCCTTGAGTTGGAGAATTTCGCCGCGTACGTCCACGGTGATCTTTTTGGACAAATCACCCTTGGCCACAGCGGTAGTGACGTCGGCAATGTTGCGAACCTGGCCCGTGAGATTGGAGGCCATCGAGTTCACGGAATCAGTAAGGTCCTTCCATGTGCCGGCTACGCCCCGCACATCCGCCTGGCCGCCCAGCCTGCCTTCCGTGCCGACTTCACGAGCCACGCGTGTTACCTCCGCCGCAAACGAACTGAGCTGGTCGACCATCGTGTTGATGGTGTTTTTCAGCTCTGAAATCTCGCCTTTTACATCGACTGTAATTTTCTTTGAAAGATCGCCATTCGCGACTGCGGTCGTTACCTCAGCAATATTTCTCACCTGGCCAGTGAGATTGCCGGCCATGAAGTTGACGCTGTCGGTGAGATCTTTCCATGTGCCTGCGACGCCCTTGACGTCGGCCTGTCCACCCAACTTTCCTTCAGTGCCTACTTCACGCGCCACACGTGTCACTTCCGACGCGAACGAACTGAGCTGGTCAACCATCGTATTGATCGTGTCTTTCAGTTCAAGGATTTCACCCTTGACGTCGACTGTGATCTTCTTCGACAGATCGCCCCGGGCGACCGCAGTGGTGACCGCGGCAATATTGCGCACTTGTCCGGTCAGATTGCGCGCCATGAAATTAACCGAATCGGTGAGATCCTTCCACGTACCGGACACCCCTTCCACGCGAGCTTGTCCGCCTAGAATTCCCTCAGAACCTACTTCGCGCGCCACGCGCGTTACCTCCGAGGCAAACGATCGAAGCTGATCCACCATCACATTGACCGTGTCTTTCAGCTCAAGAAACTCACCTTTTACGTCGACTGTGATTTTCTTGGTCAAGCTCCCGTTCGCCACTGCAGTGGTGACCGTCGCGATATTGCGGACTTGAGCCGTGAGATTGCCGGCCATCAAATTCACGTTTTCGGTTAAATCTTTCCAAGTGCCGGCAACGCCTTTCACTCTTGCCTGGCCCCCGAGTTTTCCTTCCGTGCCAACTTCGCGCGCTACGCGCGTGACTTCCGACGCAAAGGCGCCGAGCTGATCGACCATCGTGTTCACAATCTTCGCCGCGCGCAAAAACTCTCCTCTGAGTTGCTGTCCCTCGATCTTGGTGGCCATCGTCTGGGATAAATCTCCCTTCGCCACTGCGCCGATCACGCGCGCCATTTCGCTCGTCGGACGGAGAAGGTCCTCGATCAAAACATTGATGCATTCGATGGCATTGGCCCAAGCGTCGGACACGTTGTTCAGCGATGCGCGCTGTGTGATTCGGCCTTCTTTTCCGACCACATGCACGATGCGTTCCAATTCCCGGGTCATGCGCTCGTTTGATTCGATTACCGAGTTAAATGTGTCGGCGATCTTGCCAGGCACCCCCGTCCAATCCTCCGGGAGTCGCGCGGAAAAAT
>WNGI01005549.1_pt1 | contig 13540 bp, 10 predicted proteins | sample 5400621 | NCBI WGS metagenome assembly WNGI01 (sample SAMN13153374, study PRJNA577476) | soil metagenome | isolation source: 20 cm soil or saprolite under Garry oak tree replicate 1 | place: USA:California | collected 2016-06-15
CGAAGCGCAGGTATCCCGGCATAAGCTTCTCGGCATCGTCCATAATAAAAACCCGGCGGACATACAGCTTGACACCGTGGTGACGTTCACGGTTCCACAGGTCAAAGGGAGCGTGAGCGGGAATGTAGAGCAGTAGAGTATACTCATAATTACCCTCCATGCGGCTATGCACATAGACCAGTGGGTCGTTGAAATCGTGTGCTATGTGTTTATAGAACTCGTTGTACTCCTCCTCGGTGATCTCGCTTTTAGGGCGTGTCCAGAGAGCGGAGGCGCGGTTGACCACTTCGTCAATATTCTCTTTGTCTTTTTCCTCTGATTTCATTACGATTGGCAGCATGATGTGGTCAGAGTACTTGCGAACGATGGCGCGCAAGCGGCTGTCATCGAGGAGATCGTCCTCCCCTTCGCGCAAGTGTAGCACCACTTCCGTGCCCCTACTAGGCTTTTCGACAGTTTCGAGCGTATACTCTCCCCGTCCATCTGACTCCCAGGTTACACCTTCCGCGGGACTGTAACCAGCGTGGCGCGTGGTCAAGGTTACCCTGTCGGCGACAACAAAGGACGAATAGAAGCCGACACCGAACTGGCCGATGAGGCTGGCGTCTTTTTGTTGATCTCCTGTGAGCGATTGAAAGAACTCGTGCGTGCCCGATTTAGCAATGGTGCCGATCTGCTCAATAACTTCGGGACGAGTCATGCCGATGCCGTTGTCGGAGACGCTGATGGTACGCGCATCTTTATCGTAGGAGACCCGTATTTTGAAGTCGGTGTCGCCCTCATAGAGTGTGTCATCAGAAAGAGCAGCGAAACGCAATCTATCGATGGCATCCGAGGCATTTGAAATCAACTCGCGCAGAAATATTTCTTTGTTGCTATAGAGCGAGTGGATCATAATGTCGAGCAGTTGTTTGACCTCAGCCTGAAAGCCCAGTGTTTCTTTGTGGGTGTCTACAGTCATATATGAGTATTCCTCCTCTACATATAGAGACAGCTATAATACTTTTTAGCATTCCTGACGTTTACGGATTGCTGTGAGCTACACTTTATCAAAATATAACAGTTTTGACAACTGGCAAATATGCCTTGCATTTTTCACCTGTTTGATAGCCTATAATATACACTATAGTAAACACTACAAAGGAGAACACAAAGATGGTCAATCGTTCCCTGGCGCCTGCCCTGTTCGACGTGCAGGATGCCTTCAAGGGGCCGTATGCTCCTCGTATCCAGGCCTTTACGGAGGCGGGACAGCAGGCAGATTTGACAGCTGCGCAAAACGATGTTGAGAAAATTGCCCTGATACTCGTGGACTACCAGCATGATTTTGTCGATCCTACTGGTACACTTTATGTCCCTGGTTCACAGCAAGATGTCGCGCGTTTACTGACATGGTTCTACGCCAATGCTCACAAGATTAGCTCCATCTATGCCTCGCTGGATACCCATTTACCGTTTCAAATCTTTTATAGCTCGTGGTGGAAGAATCCGCAGACAGGAGAACATCCCCAGCCCTATACGACGATCACAGTGGATGACGTGACGAACATGAAGTGGGTGCCAGTGTTTCAGCCGGACTGGTCCGTGAGCTATGTCCATCAACTGCAAGAAAAGGCGAAGAAAGATCTGATGATCTGGCCCTATCACACAATGGAGGGGGCGCTAGGTCATATGCTGGTAGCACCGATCAGCGAGGCGATTGCCTGGCATAGTGCCGCGAGAAATGCGCAGCCAACCTATGTTGTGAAAGGCCGCACGATTCGCACGGAGTACTATGGCATCTTTGGCGCGGAGATACCCGACCCTGAAGTTCCGGAAAGCAGCTTGAACGTCACTATGCTCGATGCGGTAATGAAGCACGACAGGGTATATATTGCCGGCGAGGCGAAGTCGCACTGCGTGCTGGAGACCGAGCGACAAGTGGTGGGACGTTTTGGCAATCAGCCCGAACTGCTGAAACGGTTACATTTTCTCCGCGATTGTACCAGCTCTGTGCAGCATCCGACGATAGACTTTGACGCGCTGGCGAATGCTGAATTGGCCACGATGGAGCAGCAGGGAGTGCAGATGGTGCTGAGTTCGGAGCCCATTCCTTAGATAGGATCACAAGAGGCTTGTTTCGGGTTTTCGCGAAGTGGGAGTGTTATGGCAGAATCGGGATAATCGTATCTTGATGGCTGTACGCTGATCACGGGGCACAGCGCCGGTCTTTCTTTTAGCACTTGAGCACGATCGTTTCGCCTCCCTGCTCCGCGGAATGTTTCGCTGCCTCCATGACGGCAATGTTGCGCCTCGATTGGCCAGGCGGCACAGCTAGCGGTTCTCCGAAGTGGAGATGATTGGCGAGATTGCGATGGAATATAGTTCCGGAAGGGATTCAGCAGGGGCAAGCCGTTCTTCGATGAGATCGCCTGACCAGCGCCGTGTCTTTACCGTCTCGTGACGCCATTCGCCGACAATGGCTCCCTGCTCGCCTAAGATATACCATTTGGGTTTTAAGGCTGCCGCGATATCCGAGTGGATAAAAGATGCCTCCTGTCCACCGGCGAAGCGTAGATAAACACTGGCCTGGTCGGCGTTAGTGACGTCATGCCAGACCCTTTTATGTTCGATACCGCGCACGGACTCCACGGGATCAGGGATAAGCTGGAGCATCCAGTCGAGATAGTGGGATCCCCAGTCGTAGAAGACGCCGCCAGAGATTGGTTCGTGGGAGTGCCAGTAGTTACAGGGGTGCGCATAGCCGCCAATGAATGTCTCCATATGGAAGATAGGGCCAATGGTACCTCGCTGCATGATCTGCTGGATGGCGAGATAGTCGGGGTCCCAGCGACGGCACTGGTATACCGTGAGCGCGCGCTGCTGCTCTTCCGCAAGCTGAATCATAGTATCAGCTTCGGCCGTGGTGAGGCAGAATGGCTTCTCAGAGACCACGTGTTTACCGGCCTGTAGCATTTGCATAGAGATAGACGCGTGTGTGTTAGGTGGAGTAGAGACGATAACAAGATCGATGCTGTCGTCACGAGCAACCTCGTCCATGTCGGTACAGGTAGCAATACTGGGGAATGATTGTTGCGCCAGGGCGAGCCGCTCTTCATTACGATCACAGACCAGGGCGTACTCAAGGCCAGGTACGGCATCGATGGCGGTACCATGCTCAAAACCAATCGCACCATAACCGATCATTGCCACACGCACTGTGCGTTCCTGTGTATCCGCTCCACCCACGAAGCGTGAAGCGCGAGCGAGCATCTGTTGAAAACTGGGATGCGCTCGTGTTGCAGGTGATGCCCCCAATGTTGTACAGAAGATACGCCCATGTCCATAAGTACGTGTGTAGGCCAGCGTGCAGGAAACGTACTGCCACGTGGTGCGCCAGACTGCCTCGGCATCCGCAGGGATTTGCTCGAGGAGATAGACTTCATCCTTGATGGCAAACGTTGGATCAACGCGTCGTGTGATGAAGTGGTTGCTATCAACCGCCCGTGCAATGATTTCACAGCGAGGAGTACAGAAGCCGTGCAGGGGACCGAGCAGTTCCCTTAAAAGCTGATAACCGCGATAGGTCTCGGCGGCATTGCCAACAAAAACAATCCCTCCACCATGTTCGACAAAGGCGCACAGCGCCTGTTCCTCTTCCAGCGTGAGAGGGATGATGGAACCATCGAGGATAAGAACTCGCTGCGTGGCTAGCCTGGACGACAACGTTGATCTACTGGTTATAGGGGCGTCTTGCGGATAAGGCATGAGAAATGTAGCTCCTTTATGCGCATGGCCTGGCAACACCTTTTCGCTTGCATGATCAGGGATACTCAGGGGACAACTTCTTCTAAACGATATATAGATGAGTGCAGCTACTGTATTCACGCAGCACGCTGGCTTGTAGCTTCAGAGCCGCGGCATGTGCAGGGATTGAGCAGGATCAAATACGAGATAGATAGCCGTGGGACCTTAACGGTGATCGATCAAATGAGACAAGAGTGTGTAATTGAATTTTCCTGTATCAACTTGCGATCATAATCTCAAGATCTTGCTCACGAAGCGCTGCTAACACTGTTGGATCGGCGGAACCATCCGTGATCAGCAGATCGATTTCACCAACTCCACAGAGATAAGCCAATTCTACCTGTCCTACTTTCGAGCCATCGGCAACAAGAATACGCCTCTTGGCTGCTTGCAACATGCGACGTTTCATCTCTGTTTCAGGCAGGTTAATATTCGTGATGCCCATATGCGGGTGGATCCCATTACATCCAAGAAAGACCGTGTGAGCATTGATGCGCTCGAACAACAGTCCTCCTAGCGGATCAACGAGCGAGTGCTGCATGGGCCTGAGGGTTCCTCCAGTGACAACGACCGTGAAACGGGGGATAGCTACTTCAAGCTCTAATGCGATATTGAGGGAATTAGTAAATACAACAATATCACGTAAATCATCCCGCATGATTAGCGAACGGGCAACCGCGGTGGTCGTGGTGCCAACATCGAGGATGATAGTTTCACCCTGGGCAATAAGACTGGCCGCCAACCGCCCTATAATAGACTTCTCGGTGGTGCGTGAGGTCTCCACCTCTTCAAAAGGTCGCTCCAGGTGAGGGAGGAGTTTCGGCATTGCCCCACCACGAATACGGCGAATCTGCCCAAGCTCCGCCAGAGCATCGAGATCACCTCTTACCGTGACCTCAGATACATGGAACTTGGCGCTGAGATCGCTCACGCGTACGAAGTCCCGTGACTGTACGAAAGCAAGTATGTGCTCTCGTCTCATCTGCACGGGGATGTCCCCATCCCCTTTTGATACTTCCATGGAGCACCTCTCCCCTGCCAAGCATCCTTTTCTCAATTCATTACAAGCTGTGCTTCTATGTTTTAGTGTACATAAGCTTATGCAAACTTGTCAAGTGTTTCGAATTGTGTAGAGTTTTACTGTTTTGCAAAGGGGTGGTGGTAAACTAAGAAGTAAACGCAAAGGAAGAGGAAAGCGGGGCATCGGATGAGAAAGCAAGGGCAACCGTGATAAGAAATGAGTTGAAGAACCGCTCATATAGCCTGACACACCTGCACGGTATTGTCATAACTCGCCGAGGCGATATGTTTGCTATCGGGCGACCACGTCACTGAGGAGACAGCAAGAGCATGACCAGTGTAGGTGACAAGGGCATTCCCACTAGTGTTGGAATGCCACAACTTGACTGTACTATCAAAAGCACCCGAGACGATATGCCTTCCATCGGGTGACCACGCCACGGATTCTACAGAACCGATATGGCCGATGTAGGTAGCGAGGACTCCCTTTCGTGTGGTTGCGTCCCACACCTGCACTTTGTTGTCATAACCACCTGTGACGATCTGTTCGCCGTTGGGTGACCACGCCACGGACGATATCCCATATTTATTCCCATAAAGATGAACATTGTAGGTGATGAGGGGAGATCCTCCGGTAGCGGCGTCCCACACCTGCAGCGTCTTGTCTGCGCTTGCCGAGGCGATTTGCTGGCCACCGGGTGACCACGCTACCGATTCCACAAAAGCAGTGTGGCCCCGGTAAGTGATGAGGGGAGACCCTCCGGTAGCGGCGTCCCATACTTGCACGGTATTGTCATAGCTCGCCGAGGCGATATGCCTACCGTCAGGTGACCACGCCAGTGATTCTATAACACCGCTATGGCCCCTGTAGGTGACGAGTGGTGCTCCTCCGGTAGCGGCGTCCCACACCTGTACCGTTTTATCAAAGCCCCCCGAAGCAATAAGGTTGCCATCGGGAGACCACGCAACAGTTCCTACAAGACCGGAATGACCCCTGTAAGTGACGAGTGGTGCTCCTCCGGTAGAGGCGTTCCATACTTGCGCTGTATCGTCATAGCTCGCCGAGGCGAGACGCTTGCCGGTGGGTGACCACGCAACTGAGAATACAGGTTCAGTGTGACCTGTGTATGTGAAAAGGATGCTTCCAGCAGTGGGAATAGCTGGATGGGCAGTCGATTTAGGGGTGAAAGAAGGGGTATCATGTCGGGAAGATGCGTACCATATTGCTCCACTACTGATGATGATCGCGCCTAAACCTATTCCCAGGGCCAGGAATTTCCGCCTTGAACGAGAGGCGATTCCTTGCGAGTTTCCTTGTGTTGGGGGCTGAGGTGAGCCTGATAGCGCTGATGGTAGAAGTGAGCCTGGAAGTGCCACTCCGGAAGGTAATCCCTGTACCTTGCCACTGCGTAACTCTTTGATAGCAGCGCGAATACCTGTAGCAATGTCAAAGAAGGCCTCATCGTAGTCGGTCCAGTTCGTCACAGGATGGGCATTGTGAGGCAAGCACGACAGATGTGTGAATGGTGTTCCAGACAGGTCAGCAGGGCGCAGTAGAATGGGAATCACCTGGGCGTCACCAGCTATATGTCGCGCCAGGGCACGTTGCATCTCAATGCTGGAGCAATAATCTGAAGCCAGGAAATCTGGACTGATGAGCAAGAGGATGATGGAGGCAGTATTGATGTGCTCATTGAAAGTCGTTGCCCAGTCGGTGCCGGCTAGAATCTGGCGATAATTGCACGTTGAGATGATCTCCTGATGTTGCAAGAGACGCAGGTATTTATCCAGCTCGTGATAAAATGCCTCGTCCTTACGTATATAAGAAGAGAAGATTGTAACAGGGGATGGCGTTTCATGCATGCTGCTATCCGATCACCATATGCTATCCTTGCCTCAGGTTACCTAAGAATTATAGCACACAGCAGCCAATGTTAGTAATCGAAACACTTGACAAGTTTGCATAAGCTTAGGTATACTAAAATGTAGATGCACAGCTTGTAATGAGTGGCGAAGAGGGTGATACCGGGGGAGAAGCGCTTCTCTCTCGATCCAGGTCAAACCTGAATCCTGTTCTGGTAACGGTCCACTTATCATATTTCGTATCAAATTTCGTAGCTGTGTATATCTTAATAGCCTGCTTTTGTGTGTTCATCGCTTGCTCTATCGAAAGGTTTAGCAAGTGGATAGTATGCGGGTTTCGGTAGCATTGTCTTTTCGTATGACAAGCCAGAGTTGCGTTCACAAAGGCCACTCTAGCGCATGAAACGTTGAGCATCCTGTAGATCGCATCGCTTTTTTGCAGAACTAATTGGGGTTTTACTATTTCGCTGTTAATGAATATGGTACAGAGATGTACCACCAGCCAAGGAGAACAGAACATGGCACAGGATCAGCGCTTATTTACTACTCCACTCAGCCGGCGGCGTTTCCTCCAGTACACAGGCTCCATGACACTCGGCGGCACCATCCTGGCGGCTTGTGCAGGAACGTCCGGGGGTGGCACCACCAGCAACCCAAGTCTCCCCACACTCCAACAGTGGTATCACCAGTATGGTGAGACGGGCACCCATGAGGCGGTACTCCGTTACGCCAAACAGTACTCGAAAGCCAACGTTAAAGTGAGCTGGGTGCCTGGCACAGGAAATGAATATCCGAACAAAGTGCACGCTGCGCTACTCGGCTCCAATGCCCCCGATGTATTTGAACTGCAAAACCCCACCGTTGACCAGGTCAAGGCCGGATTAATTGAACCTCTCGACGATATCATCGCGAGCGTCAAAAGTGATTTCAATCCCGTCGCGCTCAAACCCCTTACCATCAATGGCAAGGTCTACGCAATCAAGATGATCAATGACATGGGTATGATCTACTACCGCAAGAGCCTGTTGCAGAAAGCGGGCGTTCAGCCTCCCACGACTATGGATGAACTGATCACCGTGTCTAAGAAGTTGTCGAAAGGTAGCGTCAAGGGCCTCTATATCGGCCCGGATGGAGGTGTCAACGCTCTCAGCTATATTCTGGGCTGGGCTGCCGGCGGCGATTTCATCTCCGATGACAACAAAATTGTGTTTAACAATGATAACGTGGCCACGGCCTATGAGAAACTCCGGGAACTGAATGCTTCCGGTGGCGTCCTACCGGACGCACCTACTTTCTGGTGGGATCCCTCGGCGTTCACACAGGGCCTATCCGCCATGCAATGGTGTGGCCTGTGGGCCATGCCTGGCATCACAAAGGCACTGGGCGATGACTTTGGTGTCATTCCCTTCCCGGCAGTGGGCACCCAGGGCAAGCCTGCCACGTTCTTTGGTGGCTGGGCAGAAATGGTGGCCGCCAAGGGCAAGAATGTCGCTGCCGCCAAGGAATACATCAAGTATCTCTGGATCGACAACTCAAATATCCAGATCGACTGGAACGTGGGCTACGGTTTCCATGTGCCCCCGCGCCTCAGTATCGCGGCCCAGGCTAGCAAGCTCAAGAGCGGCCCTGCTGCACAGGCCGTCGGGTACCTGAACCAGTACGGGCATGCCACCCCGCCGCTGTGGGATGCCGCCATGGACACAACGCTTACCGACGCGGTCAGCAACATTCTGAAGAATGGTGCTAATCCCATGACTGCTCTGAATAGAGCTGCGGACAAGTGCAATACCGAGTTGCAAACACTGCTGAGCTAGACCGAGGTCTGTGCGAGTGAAAGAGCCTGGATGCGTCTTGAAGTGTTCTAGCCTTTCGAGGGGATTGGAAGTAGCCGCTGCGTGCAGCGGCTACTTCCAATCCCTATGCGCATGCATTTCATGGTACATGCCACTGTACATTTGGACATCCGCTAGGTGTTAAGATAATAGCGGATGTCCAAATGTACATCTTGAGGAAGGATGAACCAATGAAGTCCGTGAGTACTACTACATCGGCAGAGATGCTGGATTTACGCGAAGAAAACCAAAAGAGCGTACGGAGGGTGCGACGGCAATCGCTCAAGACGGCACTGATCTTCTGGAGTTTTGTAGGCCCCTTGATCATCGGCCTGACAGTGTTTTTCTATATCCCCATCCTCTGGAGTCTCATACTTAGTTTCGCTGATGCTCGCGCAACGATTACACCCACTGCTTGGGTAGGTTTAGGGAACTATCGTGCGATGCTCGGTGATCCTGAGTTTATCAGAGCGCTTGTGACCTTTACTATCTTTGCTGCTTTCATTGTCCCCACTACACTCTTGAGTGCACTGGGACTGGCCTTGCTGGTCAATAGCGTCAAATTTGCCCAGGGTTTCTTCCGTTCGGTTTTCTTTCTCCCAACCGCCTGTTCGTATGTGCTGGCTTCGATAGTCTGGAAAACGAGCATTTTCAATGGCTCGTCTTTTGGTCTTGCCAATACAGTGCGCCAGACTGTTGGTTTGACCCCATTTCCTGGATATCGAGTCCCAACCCTCCCTGGTTCTGGCTGGTGCTGGTCACAGTCCGCCTCTGGCTCCAGCTCGGCATCTATATGATCATCTTTATCGCCGGACTGCAAGAAATTCCGCGCGAACTGTACGAAGCCGCCCTGGTTGATGGCGCGAGACGAGGCTGGCAGACCTTCCGCTACATTACCTTTCCAATGCTGCGCAACGCGACTATCGCAGTGCTCCTGCTGAACGTGATTGCCGCCTTCCAGGCTTTCGACGAGTTCTTCAACATCATGTCCGGTGGCAACCAGATCCTGGCGCGCCCGCCATTGGTCTATCTCTACAACATTGCATTGAGTAATCAGAACTATGGTTATGGCAGTGCCGGAGCCATCATCCTGACCGTCATCATTGTGATCTTTACCCTGATCCAGGGGCGTTTCCTGGGCTTCGGCAGGTCCGAGTAGTCAGAGGTGGTCGTGCACATTATTTCGTTTCGTTGCGCATAGACGTACAATCACAGAGAAAAAGGGAGGATGTTATGGCAGCAATTGTCTCTCGGTCAACGCAGTCAGGTCGCCCCAGAGGTCCATCTGCATGGGCCATTATTCGCCTGGTCCTACGCTATGCTCTGCTGGTCATTCTGGCGCTTCTCTTCCTGCTACCGTTCTACCTCATCGTAAGAAATGGCCTGGCGGCGGAGAGTGAGATCACATCACCTAACTGGACGTTTTTCCCCAGTATGCTCCATTTCGAGAACATCCAGGAGTTATTCAATGATACAGAAGTTCCGTTTCTGGACGGCATGGTCAATTCTACCATCATTGCTGTCTTACAAACGGCGGGGCAGATCCTTCTTTCCGCTCTGGCTGGCTATGGCCTCGCTCGCATAGCGTATCGCTGGTCAAATCAGGTGTTCTACGCCATCCTGGTCACGCTGATGATCCCCAGCGCGGTGATCTTTGTGCCGACCTACGTCATTGTGTCGTACCTGGGTTGGGTCAGTACCCTGCAAGGCCTGGTAGTGCCGGGCGTTTTCAGTGGCTTTACCACCTTCCTGTTCCGCCAGTTCTTCCTGGGTTTCCCACGCGAGCTCGAGGAAGCGGGGCGCGTCGATGGTCTGGGTTACTGGGGAGTCTTCTGGCGTATTGTGGTGCCAAACTCCTTCGGCATCATCGCCGCTTTGAGTGTGATCACCTTTATCGCTAGCTGGAACGCTTTCCTATGGCCGCTGGTGATTGGTCAGGACTCTTCTGCATGGACGGTCCAGGTGGTACTTTCCAACTTCCTGAATGCCCCGGAGCCCAATCTGCACGAACTCTTCATCGGCGCTACCATCGCCATCCTGCCTCTGGTGATCATCTTCCTGTTCCTGCAGCGCTACATCGTAGAAGGGTACAAGCAGAGCGGCCTCAAGGGATAACTCGACATAGCGGCAGGAGACGAGGATGGCAGCAAAGAAACCGGCGACTTACTGCAACCCGTTCTGGACTGAGAGTTTTCCCGATCCGTTCGTGCTCAAGGTACGTGGGCGCTACTATGCCTATGCTACCGAGCATGAGACCTATCCGCCTGCTGGATCGTGGGTCTTTCCCATCCTGACCAGCTCCGACCTGGTTCAGTGGCGAGAGATTGGTAAGGCCATGCCTGCCTTTGGGCAGCCATATGGCCGCTATTGGGCTCCAGAGGTGACGGTGCATAATGGTCAGTTCCTGCTCTACTATGCCGTGCATACCAGCGAGTTTACTGGAGGCATCCGCGTAGCGGTGGCCGACCGCCCGGAAGGACCATTTACCGATAGCGGTCAAGACCTGACCAGCAGCTTGTTCCCCTGGGCTATTGATCCCCACGTGTTTCGCGATCAGGATGGTCAGTGGTACCTGTACATGACTATTGAGTACTGGGATGACCCTGGAGGCTTCATTGGCAGTGGAAATATCGTTGATCGACTCATTGATCCATTCACCCTCCAGGGCCATCCGACACGTGTCACACCACCACAGCACCAGTGGCAACTGTTTGAAGCGCAACGCGAGGCGAGGGGAGGCGTTGACTGGTACACGGTGGAAGGTCCGGCTGTCATGCGGCACCGTGGGCGGTACTACGAAATGTTTTCCGGAGGCTGCTACTACCGCGACAACTACGCGGTCAGTTATGCCACCTCAGATACTCCCATGGGGCCAGGTGGCATGCACGATTCGTCGTGGCACGATTGGGAAGGAACTGAAGGGCAAGCCTTTCTAATTCGCAGCGACGGTACCTATATGATCAGCCCTGGCCACAACTCGCTCGTGCCTGGGCCAAACAATGCCGAGCTATACACTGCCTACCACGCATGGCAGCAGGACAGGGCTGCACGCCGTCCCTGCCTCGATCGCCTCTTCTGGCACGGCGATCAGCCCTGGACAGCCGCCCCTACGCATACGCCCCAGCCTGCCCCGGCGCTGCCTCGACTTCGCGAGTTCTTCGAGGAACCTGTGCTTCAGCCATGCTGGCACCAGTATGATGGTCGCTGGAGCGTCTCCAACGGAGAAGTAGCACAGGAGGACGATACCGCTGTGCGCGCAACGCTACAGCACCGGGACCGCCTGAGTGCGGCATGGTTGCTCGAGGTGAACCTTCGTCACATTACGGGGGCTGGTTCCTACGGCGTCTTGTTACAGAGTGACGCTGGCACAACGGTGAGTGTCAGCATCACGCCTGGCTCACAACTGGCTGTATGGTCAGGTCCATCACCTGCTGAGCCAATACAAACAATGCCTCTGCCAGCAGCTATAGAGGCTGCAGCCTGGCACCAGCTCATTATTTCCTTGTCTGGCTCGGCGCTCAGTGTGCAGTTCGATTACCTGCGACCACTGGAAGTCCTCGTAGAACATCCCGCTCACACCTTCTCCCTGTTCACACAACATTGTAGCGCCGCTTTCAGTGGCATCAGTCTCACCGACCATTTCCGGGACGAGTTCCTGAATAACCGGCAGACACCTGCCCTGCTGGGGTGGAGTGTGGAAGCGGGTACTGAAAGTGAACCTGGGAGTGCATCCATGGCGCACTGGCGCGTGCATGATGGTGCATTGGAGCAAACAAGCGCCGCGCCTGGTGCGCATATCGCGCTGAAAAGTCCACTTCACGAGCAGTACGAATGCGGCGCCACGATGATGCTGCACCGCGCCAACGAACAGGGGCTACCGGCGCTCGGACTTGTGGCCTGGCATAGTACGGGGGAAAAACTCCTCGTCTGGCTCCTGAGCAGTCAAGCGCGTTGGGCGCTGGCGGTGGAGAGCAGCGGCTCCACATATGGAGCCAACTCATGGCTTGACCTTCCCGAGACATTCGACCCTTTTACATGGCACACCATACGCCTCAGACGCCGGGGTGATCAGTTGACGATCTATCTCGATGGACCGGAGGTCCTGACTTTGACCATACCTCCTCGTCCAGAAAGATCAGGCCTCGTCACCCGTGATGCCGCGGCAGCGTTCACCGGAGTGTGGCAGACGGGACTTCCATAGGTGTCAGTTGTCGAGCGTTAGCTTGATGAGAGTGCTTCCAAATCGGTAGTCAAAACCCAGCTGCTTTCTTCCCCTTTAGAACGTTGTTTGCTATTTGTTTCATTTGTTTCACTTGTTTCACTTGTTTCACTTGTTTCATTTGTAGCGGGGGTGCATTTTGATCGGAGACATGGATACATCCGAATAATTTTTTCGTGTCCATGATTGTGGCTCTAGATGCATCATTGAACTGCAAACCAGGCTCTTAGCCAAGTACTTAACTGGCGAGATCGATGCTTATCCACCGTTACGCATCAGGTAGGAGGAGACCGTGAGACGGAAGAGCGGAAGTCGTGGCCAGACAACATGCTATGTCATCGCCTATGATATTCCTGATGATCGTCGGCGCACCAAGGTGCATGAGATTCTCCTGGGCTTTGGCAAATGGACGCAGTATTCCTTATTCGAGTGTTTTCTGAGCCGAAAAGATGTGATCCTGTTGCAGTCAAAGCTTGGTGAATACCTCATTGAGGCACAGGACAGCGTGCGTTTTTACCCTCTATGCGCCAACTGTGTGGAGAAAGTAGAGACGATCGGTGGACCCCCACCACAGGAGATGCTGGTATTTGTCGTCTAAGCTCAGCCGCGAGGGACGCAGTGGTGACTTCTCTGAGTGTCGTCCCTCGCGGCACTCCAACAGCGACTGGAAGCCAAAACCAGTCAAATAAGCTCTTCTCTTTCCTCCTAAAACAGACGCTTTTTTGGAGCCCCTCGCAAATGCTTGCAGAGAACGGCTTCTTATGCTATACTAGGAGGGTAGCAGGCTAAATGGCCTGTGGAGCCCGTTTGGGTTTGAAAC
>WNGI01003707.1_pt1 | contig 13537 bp, 18 predicted proteins | sample 5400621 | NCBI WGS metagenome assembly WNGI01 (sample SAMN13153374, study PRJNA577476) | soil metagenome | isolation source: 20 cm soil or saprolite under Garry oak tree replicate 1 | place: USA:California | collected 2016-06-15
CAATGGTGAGAACGAAAACCTCCTTGGCCCCGGCAGAGATCAGGGCGTTTGCACAGCAAGAGACGGTTGCACCGGTAGTGAAAACATCGTCAACCAGGAGGATGTTTTCCCCGGCCACCAGCCGCGGGTAACACACCGCAAACGAATTTTCAACCGTGTCCCGCCGGCCTTTTGCGTCCAGTCCGGCCCGGTATCTGTCGGAATGCCTCGTGCGTACCAAACTAACCTTATTAACCGGCAACTTGATTGATCTTGAAAGCGCAATACTTAATATCTCAGCCTGATTGAACCCGCGTGAAGCTTCACGTTGGTGGTGAAGCGGAACCGGAACTATGAGAGTGCTCCGTCGCAGAGGTTCACGCCTGGAAGCATCGGTTAGAAGATCCACTAACCTTCGCGGCAGATAAGGCTGCCTTTTGAGCGCGAGCGCGGATTGGCGCAGTGCCCCTTCATACACTCCACAGGCACGCGCCGTCGTGAAAGGCTGATCCTCGCACCGCCGGCACCTTACTTGATCGCGCTTCGAAGATGCGATAACTCCACCGGAAAGAACTCCGCATTTCCAACAGATCGTTTCGTCGCCTGTGAAGACTTGTGTCGCGCTCCAACACTCTTCGCAAGCGAAACCTAACGCTCGGGCTTCAACGCTCGAACCACAAATCAAGCACGCTTGAGGGTAGATCAGAGTAAGGGCGGCATCGTAGAGCAGGGCTGCGTGCGTGAGGAGCATACTTTCGAAACCTGCGATCCAGGAAGACCGACGGCCTCCAGGACGAATCCGGGAGGCCGTAATTATGTCACCCAAAAGTTTCTAGTACTACTCCTCGTCTTCGCCAAGGAGGCCACGCTCATGCAAGTCCTGGCAACGAACGCAGTGGCGCGCCCATGGGACTGCGTCCAACCGTTTATCCGGCAACGCCTCGCCACAGTGCACGCACTTGGCATAGCCACCTACTTCTATCCGCTCCAGAGCCTCATCGATCAAATTGAGCAGCCGCCGATCGTTGTCAGACATTGATACCAGCAGTTCTTTTGTATAAGCGTTGGCCGCCATATCTGCGGGATCTTGAGTTGCTTCGGCGTCGCGCTCTCGACTATAAAGTTCTGCTGCCTGAACCTGGCCTACCAAGCCTTCGCGACGGCCCAATAGCTTGTCCCGAAAAACCTTCGTTCGCCTCTTATCCATATTTATTTAATCCTCCACCCTACTTGATACGGAGTCGAAGTCGCTTCAACATTGCCAGCCAACAACCGTCATTTTTGATACGGCAAACCGTGAATGATCGTGTACGCCCGATACAATTGTTCTAACAACACGACCCGGGCCATTTCGTGCGTTAGCGTCAAGCGAGAAAGTGACCATCGTTTATCTGCTACCGACGCGAAAGCTCGCGAGACCCCGTGGGGCCCACCGACAATAAAAGCGACCTCCTTGATACCGTTGCTTTCCCAGCCTTGAACCTGCGCTGCCAACTCCTGGGATGTCCACTCGACGCCTTCAGGATCCAAAAGGACCTTTACTGCGCCAGTTCGAAGCCCGTCTGAGATGCGCTTCGACTCCTTATCGATGCCCGACTTGCTATCCGTCCGTCCCAGCTCACGCAGTTCAACGATTTCATATCTAACGAAATGTGAAAGTCGCTCAGCATAGTCCTCGATAAGCGCACGCAACCTGGCATCGCGCATTTTCCCGACCCAGATAATTCGCACACGCATTAACTAATAAGTTGTCCAAACAGCCAACCATTGGCACAAACCAATGGTCACTCCGCAAAACTGCTCAGCCCGGTCGATTCGCCTTCCAAATTGTAGCGCGCAATCTTCTCGTAGAGATTCTTGCGGCTAATGCCGAGGACGCGCGCGCACTCGCTCTTGTTACCTTTGGTCGCAGCGAGCATCTCCGCTATGTAAACCGCCTCCAATTGCGCGAGAGTCTGCGGTTTCTTCCTTATCAGTTGGGCCTGAACCGCTGCGCGAATACTCGCGGCCAGGTCTCTCTCCTCCAGCCGCTTCGAGCTTGCGACAATCACGGCCCGCTCGACGATGTTGGCAAGTTCTCGTGCGTTGCCGGGAAACTCATAGGCTTGCAACAAAGCGAGGGCCGCGGGGGCAATCGCATCCACTTTCCGACCGTGTTTGCCGGAGTACTGCTTCAAAAAAGCGTGGATCAGTTTTGAAAGATCTTCCTTTCGTTCACGCAAAGGCGGAATGTTGATGTGAATCACATTCAATCTATAGAAGAGGTCTTCCCGGAAACTCCGACGCTTAACTGCGTCGCCGAGGTCAACATTGGTTAAGGCGAGTAAGCGGGCGTCCACCTTAATTGTGTGACGACCTCCAAGTCTTTCAAACTCTCGGGATTCAATCACGCGCAGCAACTTCGCCTGGGCATCAGTTGAAAGATGGGCTATCTCATCCAGCACAATGGTGCCTTTGTGGGCCGATTCGAAACGGCCTGGCTTGGCCTCGCTGGCGCCGGTAAAAGCACCTTTCTCATAACCAAATAGTTCGGCTTCGAGTAGGTCGCCAGGTAACGTCGCACAATCGATCTTAACGAATGGCTGAGCGCTGCGATGGGACTTGGAATGGATGAAAAAAGCCAGTACATCCTTTCCGGACCCCGATTCCCCGGTGATGAGAACGTTTGAATCTGTTGCAGCGACTCTCTCAGCGAGACGGACCGCCTCGCGCATTCCATCCGAGCGCGCAAATATCTCGATCACGATTCTCTTCTCAAAGAACTGATGCTCTCTGCATCTCGCTCCGCGGGCAACTCAACTCGCTTCGCTCCTCTCCAAAGTCGTTCAAGGTCGTAAAAGTTTCGCGCCTTCTGCTCAAACACATGAATTACGAAATCGCCGTAGTCAAGCAGGATCCATTCTGCGGTCTTGTAGCCTTCAACGCGCGCCGCGGCCGAGCCAATTTTCTTAAGGCTCTCGTAGACCGCGTCTGAAATTGCCTGCACCTGCCGTTCGTTCGCTCCGCTTGTGACTATGAAATAATCGGTGAAGCTTGCGATTTCGCGCAGGTCCAACACGACTATGTCGATGGCCTTTTTCTCCCCGGCAGCCTGAAGTGCCACTAGAATACGATCGTCGAGATTCTCAATATCCTGAACGGCTTGAGTCTGCGACCTCCCGCTTAGCTGCGGATTGAGGGATTGCTCCTTGATTGTTGAATTATGCTTCATGCGAATCTCAGTAAATTCTGTATTTCTTCATGTACTCAATCACCTGTTGCGGCACCTGGCTAACTAAGTCAGCAAAACGATCTTCACTTGCGGCGCGGCGAATCTCTGTTGCGGATATATCTTTCATGACGACATCAGTAACGAAAATTCCTTTCCCGCCAACGTTCTGCACTATTTTTTTTGGATCCTGGGCAAACCTCAGATCCACAATTCGGTCTTGCAAACACTTGCCGAGGTTTCCGACGGTCACGTTATAACCTGGCCGGGTTACAACGATATGATTTGTCGTCGTCAGCAATCTCTCCCATTCGCGCCAGGTCGTGATCTCAGACCACGAGTCGGCGCCCATTATAAAGAATAGCTCACTCGAGTCTCCGAAGGTTGACTGAAAATGCGCCACAGTATCAACCGTGTAACGCCTATCCGGAGCCTCCAACTCGAATGTGGAAACAAAGAGCCGCGGATCGTCCTGGGTCGCGAGCGCCAGCATTGCATAGCGATGGATCGCGGGCGTTACTACACGAGTCTGCTTGTGCGGTGCTATCAGCGCCGGAACAAGCAGCACCTTTTGAATTTCAAATAGCTCAGAAACGCCTCGGGCAATCTCAAGATGACCTAGATGAACTGGATCGAATGTTCCACCATAAAGAGCTACACGCTTTTTCGCGAACATCTTTTTTACAAAGCCAACTCAACTACGTCAGTCTTGTTGTCAGGAGCGCTACGCAACTCCTCCAACCTGGCTGCGATGGCATTTACGAGATCGCGAACACCTTCATTGGTTACAGCAGAGATTGCGAAAAAGCTCTTCCCTTCCTGATGCACCCGCTGCCGCAATGTTTCCAAACGTTCGGGTTCATCCAACGCGTCGATCTTTGTAGCCACCACAATTTGTGGCCTCATCGCCAACGCTGGATTATAAGAGGCCAATTCGTGGTTCACTATCTCGTAATCCATCACTGTCTCGCGGCCTGATAAGGACGAGACGTCCACAAGATGCAGCAGCAATTTGGTCCTCTCAATATGTCTTAGAAAACGATCACCCAAACCAGCTCCGGCATGCGCGCCTTCGATCAGACCGGGTATATCGGCAATAACGAAAGTACGAAAGTCGCCGAGATCGACTACACCCAGATGTGGTTCCAGTGTAGTAAAAGGATAATCGGCAATTTTTGGCCGCGCCGCTGAAACGGTGGAGATGAGGGTAGATTTCCCGGCATTAGGAAAACCAACGAGACCAACATCTGCCAGCAACTTCAGCTCGAGTTGCAGCTCTCGTTGTTCGCCTTCACCTCCGCTTTGGTGATAACGAGGCGCGCGATTGGTCGACGTGGCAAAATGCGAGTTTCCAAAACCACCACGACCTCCCCGTGCGGCCAGCCAGCTGGCACCATCTTCCGCGAGATCATAGAGTAGCTCGCCACTGTTTGCGTCAAAGATCTGAGTTCCAACTGGAACGCGGAGGACGTGGTTTGCGCCATCGTGTCCAGAACAATTCGAGCCCTCTCCGTGTCGTCCACGATCTGCGATGTGTTGAGGGTTATAACGAAGGTGAAGGAGCGTGTTCAGCGAAGAATCAGCGATGATGATAACATCCCCACCGCGGCCGCCATCTCCCCCGGAAGGACCACCGCGGGGCACAAATTTCTCGCGGCGGAAAGCCGTAACACCGTTACCTCCGTCCCCCCCCTGCACGTGAATCTTGGCGCGGTCAATAAACATCTAAATTGAAAGCGACGCCCTTCGCGCAGCAATGCTCTGGCTTAGGCGTCGCGTTTTTTACAAAGGCCATGTTTTTCTAAGCAGCAGTTTGCTCCATTGGGTAGACGCTGACGAATTTACCTGACCGGCCCTTGTCCTCAAACTTTACGACGCCATCTATGAGAGCAAAAAGCGTATCGTCTTTGCCGCGACCGACGTTATTACCCGGTTTCCATTTAGTGCCCCGCTGACGGGCGATGATGTTCCCGCCAAGGACTCTTTCGCCGCCAAATTTCTTTAGGCCCAATCGCTGGGACTGCGAGTCGCGTCCATTTCGAGATGAGCCAACACCTTTTTTATGTGCCATGCTGGATTTTAGATTCTTGATTTTAGATTTTTGATTGGTCACGCGGGCCGAAGCACTCGCATAAATCGCAAATCAAAAATCGCAAATCAAAAATGCATTTCCTCCTAACCAACTGAATCGATTCTGATGGTTGTGTAACCCTGGCGATGACCCCGCGTGCGTTTGTATTGCTTGCGGCGCTTCTTTTTGAAAACCACGATCTTCTGATCGCGGCCGTGATCAATGACGGTCGCAGTAATAGTGTGCTCTTCGGACGAAGCAGCAAGCTCTGTTCCCGAGGCTGATGTTAGCAACGCTTCCAGCTCAATTGAGCTACCCGCATCTGCTGTTAGCGAGGGCACGCGAAGGGTTTGGCCCTTTTCGACCACAAATTGTTTTCCACCGGCTCTAATAACTGCGTGTGACATCTGCTTTATCCTCTCAGACGAGTCAAATCGCCATAGAAAAGTCGGATATTATAGGCAACCGAGTCGTAAACAGCAACCGCTCAGACTCGCCGGGCAACCGCCGTGGCTTCGCCGGTGTTTTTTCGTCCATTTCGCGCCAGAAAATAGTCCATGAAACTGGTCGAGACGTCTCCCGCGCGAAATCGCGGATCATCCATGATCTTCAGGTGCAAGGGGATCGTCGTCTTAATCCCTTCAATCACCATTGCCTCCAAGGCTCGTTTCATACGCGCGATTGCAAGGTCGCGCGTGCGGGCGTGAACTATCACTTTGGCTATCATTGAATCGTAAAACGACGGCACCCGATAGCCGGAGTAGACGTAGGTATCAACGCGCACACCCGGTCCTCCGGGCAGATTGAAGGCACTGATAAGGCCTGGCGAAGGAGCAAATGTCTCCGGGTTCTCGGCGTTTATGCGGCATTCGATTGCATGCCCTACAATCATCAAATCATCCTGCGTATAACCGAGCGACTCGCCTTCGGCAATCCTGATCTGGTTGCGCACGATGTCCGCAAGCGTAACCATCTCGGTAACCGGGTGCTCAACCTGAATGCGGGTGTTCATCTCCATAAAATAGAATTCACCATTGGCATCCAAGAGGAACTCAACAGTGCCCGCACTCGAATAACCCAGCTTCTTGCAAGCTCCAACGGCCGCCTCACCCATCGTCCGGCGTAACTCCGGCGTTAAGACCAGTGAAGGGGCTTCTTCCAATAGCTTCTGATGGCGCCGCTGAATCGAGCACTCGCGTTCACCGAGATGTATACAGTCACCGTATTCGTCAGCAAGTACTTGAATCTCAATATGACGCGGTTGATCCACGTAGCGCTCGATGTAGACGCTGCCATCCTTAAAGGCGGCTGCTGCCTCAGTCGAAGCCGTCTCCAAAGCGGGGCCCAGTCCCTGCTCCGAGCGCACGATGCGCATTCCTCGTCCTCCACCCCCGGCCGATGCCTTAACGATTACCGGAAACCCGATTTCCCGCGCGAGCTTGAGGCCTTCCTCTTCCGAAGTGATTGCCGCAGCACTGCCTGGCAATATCGGTAAGCCCGCCTCTTGCATCGCCCGACGTGCTTCAATTTTGTCGCCCATCAAACGAATTACGCCTGCCGACGGTCCAATGAACTTGATGTTGCAGGCCTCACAAATCTCTGCAAAATATGCTGATTCAGCCAGAAATCCGTAGCCCGGATGTATCGCGTCAACGTTGAAGATCTCAGCAGTACTGATTATGGCGGGAATGTTCAGATAGCTTTGGGCCGACGGGGCAGGACCGATGCAAGCAGCTTCATCTGCGAAACGGACATGAAGAGAATCGCGATCGACGTCGCTATGCACAGCGACCGTCTTAATTCCCATTTCTTTACACGTCCAGATAATACGGCACGCAATCTCGCCACGATTGGCGATTAGTATCTTCTTAAACTTTCGCGTGCCGGAGTCCATAACTCAATCCATCAGATCTGCAAATGATAACGTCCAAGGTCAAACGTCCTCGCTCGGCGCTTTTGGACATTGAACAATGGACGTTTTCGCTGCTACTTCCTGATACCGAAAAGCGGCTGGCCGTACTCGACTGGCTGGCCATTTTCAACGTAGATCTTAGTCACCTCGCCACTGGTCTCAGCCTGAATTTCGTTCATCAGTTTCATCGCTTCGATGATACAGACGATAGTTTCAGGCTCAACGTTACTGCCTATCTTTACGAAGGGTTCGGCGGTCGGAGAAGCCGAGCGATAGAACGTACCCACAATCGGAGAAGGGATAATGTATAAATCCTGATCTTCAGAAGCTGCGGTTTCCGCCTGAGCGCCTGGATGTAATGGGGCGACGCCCGAACTCTGATGGCTCGTCGTCCCACCAGTGCGAGCAGCAGGCAGATTTGCGACCGGGACACTCCCTTCGCTCGGCTGGGATGTTGGTTCACGACGTAACCGAACTCGGAAGCCCTCGCGCTCGAGTTCAAACTCGGCGAGCCCATTCTCCCTCAAGAGCGCGATCAACTCCCGCAGTTCATCCATATTCACAGACGGTTCAGGTCGGGCCGCGGGTTCGGAAGAACGAGTCTGCACACGGTCGCGACGGTTCGCTGGACTATCGTTGTCGCGCTCTTTCATTGGAGCTCGTAACTTGTCGTGGGTACTCATTATCTCCTGTATTCGGATTGCAGCGAATCAAACCCCAACAAAGCGATTAGCCCCAAAAGACTCGGGTCTGTGTACGCCGAATATCAGTTGGGGCCATACCTAATGGAGCGTATCGCACAGCGGAGCTCATAATAGATTGCTTACGTATTACTCCTCCGACGACTCCACTTCTCGATCGTCTGAACTTGCTGAGGCCTCACTGCTACTTGCTTCTTTCTTGTCGACCTTCGCTTCGCCGGCGCGATCAGATGCGGTCTTCGCTTCGGAAGACTTCTTCTTCTTCGGCGTCGCTCCCTTCGCCCGCTTCTTCGCGGCTTCGAGTGCTTCCTTCTCACGTGGGTTATCGACAAGTTCGATGATAGCCAGTTCAGCCCGGTCTCCTTCACGATGGCCGAGTTTTAGGATACGTGTATAGCCTCCCGGACGCTCAAGATAGCGTTCCCCTAATTCGTCAAAAAGACGTTTTAGCGCTGCGACGCCCGCCGTGCGCGCGGGTCGCAACTGACCTCGCTTGCCCAGAGAGGCGGTTTGAGTCATGTTTCCGGCGTGGAAGAAGCCAGCAGCCTGACGGCGGAGATGCAGTCCCTGAACTTCCGAGCCTTCACCATCCAGACTACGGGCCCGTCGTGAAAGAGTGATGACCCGCTCAACGAACGGTCGCAACTCCTTCGCTTTGGGCAAAGTCGTTACAATTCGCTCATCGCGAGAATTAATTAATGAGGTCGCCAAATTGCGAAGCATTGAAGTGCGATGTTCGCTTGTGCGGCCGAGTTTCCGATGTGACTTTAGGTGGCGCATGGCTGTGGATTACTGTTCCTCTTCACCTTCGTAATCTGACAGGTCGGCCCCATCGCGACCGCCGGTGCCGGGAATTGGATTCCCTTGTTCGTCAAACTCCATACCAAAGTCCAGTCCCATACCGTTCAAAATTTCCTTGATCTCGTTCAGTGATTTCTTGCCGAAATTCTTGGTGGCCAGCATCTCCCGCTCGCTGCGCTGCACGAGGTCTCGAATAGTTCTAATGTCGGCATTCTTGAGACAGTTATATGAGCGGACAGAGAGTTCGAGTTCATCGACTGAGCGATCCAGCTGATCGTTGCGGGGCAGTGGGGGACGCTCCATCTTGGTATAGGCAAAGTCGTCGGTATCCTCTTCAAAGTTAATAAAGATCGACATGTGATCCTTGATTAACTTGGCGGCCAATCCGATTGAATCTTCAGGCTTGACTGAGCCGTCCGTCCAAACTTCGATGGTCAGCTTGTCAAACTCGGTGTTCTGGCCCAGGCGAGCGGCCTCGACGTTATAGTTCACCTTCTTGACCGGAGTGTGCACGGAATCGATAGGGATGTATCCGAGGGATAGGTCCTCATCGAAGTTGCGATCGGCGGAGACGTACCCACGTCCACGCTTTAGCCGCATCTCCACACTCAGAGATCCACCCTCGCTAACTGTGGCGATGTGCACAGTCGGATCGAGAATCTCAACATCGGCGTCGCCCTCGATATCTGCAGCAGTCACTTCACCGGCTTCCTCTTTTGAGATTCTCAAGGTCTTCGGCTCACTGCTGTGCAATTTAAAGGGCACCTGCTTGAGATTGAGGATGACGTCTGTCGCATCTTCGACCACGCCCTTAATTGAGGAGAACTCATGTTCTACGCCCTCGATCTTTACGGCCGTGATAGCAGCTCCCTCGATTGACGAGAGCAAAGCGCGCCGGAGTGAATTGCCCACTGTGGTGCCGAAGCCGCGTTCAAAGGGCTGAGCCGAAAAGCGGCCGTAGCGTTCCGTTAGGGTTTCTGCATCTGCCGCTAAGCGACGCGGCATTTGAAACCCTGTCCAAAGATTATTTTGATCCATAGCCATAGCGTTCAGGTTCCTAATAAGATTGCAATTGACCGGGCGGCCGGGATCTTCCCGACCGTCTCCCAATCATGGTTAATTATTTGCTATAAAGCTCGACGATTAGCTGCTCATTAATCAAGCGATCAATATCTTCGCGCACCGGTAGACCACCCACGCGCGCTGCCATTTCGCCACCATCCGCAGTAATCCATGACGGCCGTCCGCGGCCAGAAGCAGTTTGCCAGGCGCCTTCGATGTGCGGATTCTTCCGGCTCGCCTCTCTCACGCTGATAGAGTCACCGGGTTTCACTTGAAAAGAGGGAATATCTACTTTGCGACCGTTTACCAGGATGTGTCCGTGATTTACAAGCTGCCTTGCCTGCCGGCGCGAGGTGGAAAAGCCGGCCCGGTAAACTGAGTTATCCAGACGCCGCTCAAGCAGAAACAACAGATTTTCACCTGTAATTCCCTTCATACGAGCGGCGCGCTCGAAATAGTTACGGAACTGTCCTTCGAGGATGAAGTAGATGCGCTTGACCTTTTGTTTTTCGCGCAACTGTTGGCCATAGCCAACCAGCGCCTTGCCACGACGCAAGGAGTTGCCATGTTGTCCGGGCGGCTGCGTGCCCCGTTTTTCAATCGGACAAGCGGGTTTGTAGCATCGATCGCCCTTTAGGAAGAGCTTTGCACCTTCTCGGCGGCACAAACGGCACACCGCATCTCTATACCTAGCCAACTATTTGCCTCCAGTCTTTGTAGACGGAAAAGTTTACAGGCCGCACTTTCGCGCTCGCCCTTCATCCTTTGGGTTAATACATTTTCAATTGCCGATTTCTGATTTTTGATTTAGTGGAACCGCGTCTATTCCAAAATCGAAAATCAAAAATGAGCAATCACAAATCCCTAAACTCTACGACGCTTCGGCGGTCTGCAACCGTTGTGTGGGATCGGCGTAGTGTCGCGAATCGTCACGACCCTGATTCCGGCGTTAGCAATAGCTCGTATTGCAGACTCCCGTCCGCCACCGGGACCCTTCACTCTAACTTCACACTGGTGCATTCCCGCTTCGTGTGCTTTTTTCGCAGCCTCATAGGCTGCTTGTTGAGCCGCAAAGGGAGTCCCCTTGCGTGAACCACGGAACCCGCGTGCGCCTGCAGATGATTGCGCTATCAGATTTCCTTCCAAATCGGTAATCGAAATCATCGTATTGTTGAACGATGCGGCAATGTGCACGATACCGTTGGGAACGTTCTTCTTCTCTTTCTTGCGAAAGACTTTTTTCTTTCCGCCTGTTTTTGCCATAATGTAATTTTAGATTTTTGATTTCAGATTTTTGATTTTCTGCTTCGCGGGCTCGCATGGGCCAACCACAAATCGCAAATCAAAAATCGCAAATTGCCTTATTTCTTGCCGGGCGCTTTCTTCTTGGCAATCGTCGCGCGTCGCGGGCCTTTGCGTGTACGGGCGTTCGTGTGAGTACGCTGACCCCTCACGGGCAATCCGCGGCGGTGACGTAACCCACGATAGCATCCAATATCCATCAGGCGTTTGATGTCCATCTGCACACGCTTACGGAGATCTCCTTCGATCTCGCCCTGCGCCTCCAGGATGGCACGAATGCGGCCCAACTCGTCCTCATTCAAATCCTTGATACGAGTGTCGACATTGATTGCGGCTTCCTTCAGAATCGAGGTTGCTCGCGAGCGACCGATCCCATAGATATAAGTCAGCCCAATCTCAGAACGCTTGTTAGGGGGCAGATCTACACCAGCTATACGTGCCATCTTATATTTCTCGCTTTATCCCTGTCTCTGTTTATGTTTTGGATTTACGCAAATCACTCGCACCACCCCTTTGCGATGGATGACTTTGCACTTGTCGCACATCTTCTTTACTGACGCACGGACCTTCATTGTTATTCCTCAAATCCCCTTCGGAAAAGTCTATTTGTACCGGTACGTGATCCTTCCCCTATTCAAATCGTAGGGGGAAAGCTCTACCAAAACGCGATCGCCAGGAAGAATGCGAATAAAATGCTTGCGCATTTTTCCGGAAATGTGCGCAAGCACCTGGTGCTGGTTGTCTTCCAACTCAACCCGAAACATAGCGTTTGGCAAAGTCTCCAGCACTTTTGCCATGACCTCTATAGCCTCTTCCTTCGCCATATCCTGTCAGATTGAAATTTTGGGCGTACTGACAAACTGCGAATAATAGCATGCCCTCCGACCTTTGCCAAGCCGCGCTGCGCCTATCAGTTAGAGGCCGCCAGGTCAGTCGCCAGTTGTTCAACTGCAACGGGCCTGGTCAGCACTTCAGGCCCTCCTTCGGTGATGGCAATGGTGTGCTCGGCATGAGCACTGGGCTGGCCATCCAGCGTTACAACCGTCCAGCCGTCTGCCAGCACCTTGGTAAAATGACCGCCCATATTGACCATTGGCTCGACCGCAAAAACGTAGCCAACTTTGATCTTTGGCCCGAGCCCAGGCTTCCCGTAATTGGGGATTTGCGGATCCTCATGCATCCGACGGCCGATTCCATGGCCAACGTAGTCGCGGACAACGGAATAGCCATGCCCTTCAGCAAATTCCTGGACCGCCCATCCTATATCCCCGAGGTGATTGCCTGCTCGACACTGCACAATGGCTCGCTCGAGACATTCCTCGGTGACTCGGATTAATTTGAGCAGAGCTTCGTCGACCTTGCCCACCGGAACAGTCGTGGCAGTATCGCCCACAAAGCCTTCAAGCGTGACGCCACAGTCAATTGAAAAAATGTCGCCTTCCTTTAACACGTAGGCCGAAGGAAAGCCGTGCACTACTTGTTCGTTGACAGAAGCACAGATCGAAAAAGGAAAGCCGTTATATCCCTTGAAGGTCGGGAGCGCACCAGCGTCGCGGATCATCCTTTCGGCTGCTCGATCAATTTCTATCGTACTGAGACCTGGTTCAACCATGCTACGCAGACGCGCCAAAACAAGACCTACGAGCGCTCCTGCGGCCCGCATCTTTTCGATTTCCCTTTTCGACTTGCCAATTATCATAAAAACAAAAGCCCGTCAGCTCACTCTTTATCCTTGATCAGGCGTTCGATGTCTCGATAGATAACTTCAGGCTCCCGAGTACCGTCAACAGTATGCAACAGATTCGAAGCTCTGTAGTACTCAAGCAACGGCAGCGTCTGCTCGTAGTACGTGGCCAGTCGGGCTTGGACGGTTTCCGGATTATCGTCAGCGCGATGTACCAGTTGCGCGTCAGGATGCAGATCGCAGACGTTATCATTTTTCGCCGGCTTGAAATAGATATTGTAAATCTCGCCACAAACCGGACAATTACGACGACCTATCATGCGCTTTGCGAGCAAATCCCTGGGCATTTCTATAAGGATCGCTATTATTTGCTTACCCTGCTCGCGGGCAAGCTTTTCCAGGATAGCAGCTTGCGCGGGAGTACGCGGAAAGCCATCGAGAATATACCCGTTTTTGCAGTCGTCTTTGGCGGTTCGCTCTCGAACTAAACGAATCGTCAAATCATCAGAGACCAATTGTCCCGCGGCCATCACTTCCCGCACCTCTTCTGCTAGAGGAGTATGTGCGGTCTTGAGGGCGCGAAAAATATCGCCGGTAGAAATCTGCGGCAGCTTCAGACGCTCCTGAAGCAAGCGCGCCTGCGTACCTTTTCCAGCACCAGGCGCACCCATCAGCACAATAATCTTGGACATACCAACTTGAGGATTTGGAACCTGTGATTTTGGGTTTTTGATGGCAGACGTGGTCCGGCGAACCCTAAATCGCAAATCCGCGATCTGGAAATCTAAAATTCATTTCAGGCTCTTCGCCCTCGCAG
>WNGI01008377.1_pt1 | contig 13532 bp, 8 predicted proteins | sample 5400621 | NCBI WGS metagenome assembly WNGI01 (sample SAMN13153374, study PRJNA577476) | soil metagenome | isolation source: 20 cm soil or saprolite under Garry oak tree replicate 1 | place: USA:California | collected 2016-06-15
CTGGACTTCGACGACACCATCTACCACAGTGTCCAGCTGCTGATAGCGGAGCCGTCGGTCGCCGCCCGGCAGAGCCGGCGCTTCGCCCACCTGATGGTCGATGAGTTCCAGGACACCAACTTCGCCCAGAGCCGGCTGCTCGAGCTCCTCGCGGGCCCGGAGCAAAACGTCTGCGTGGTGGGCGACGATGACCAGAGCATCTATAAGTTTCGCGGTGCGTCGGTCGCCAACCTGCGGCGCTTCCGCACTGTGTTTCCCGACGCGGCCGTGATCCAGTTGGAGGAGAACTTCCGGAGCCGCGGTCCGATCCTCCGGGCCGCCGGCCGGTTGATTAAGGAGGATCCGGACCGACTGGAGAAGCGACTGACCGCCACGCGCGGCGAGGGACGGCCGGTCAGTGTCCTGACCGCCAGCAGCGTGACCGAGGAGGCGGACGCGGCGGCCACCCTGGTGAAGACGGCGATCGACGAAGGTCGGCACCGACCGAACGCAATCGCCATCCTGCTCCGCGCCAATGCCCACCTCCACAACTTCGCTCGCGCGCTGCAGCGCCAGGGTGTCGCCTACCAGGTCAGCGGTGGGCGCGGCTTCTATCAACAGCCCGAGATCAAGGATTGCCTGGCCTACCTGCGTGCGATCGACGCCCCCGACGACACGGTCTGCTTGATGCGCTTGCTGAGCCTGCCGCGCTATGCCACCGACTCGGTGCAGGCGGGCCGCTGGGCTCGCCAGGCACGGGATGATGGACGGCGGTTCTTCGATCTCCTGCAGGAATCCACCGACGGGGGAGCCCACCGTTTGACGGAGGACCTACGGCGGTTCAACGGCCTGGCGCTACGGCTCGGCGTCGACGACCTCTTCTATGAGGTGATGGAGGGCACTCACTACCTCGACCTGGAACGGTTCCTCGGACCGATCGAGCGGCTGCAGGTCAGCGCCAACGTGCAGAAGCTGGCCGAGCTGATCGCTGCCTACTGTGATGAGCATCCCGATCACCACCTGGCGGCGTACCTGAAGCACCTCGACGCGACCGAGGCGGCGCAGGCCGATGAGGAAATCGCGGCACTGGACGAGACGGTCAACGCGGTCCACCTGATGACGGTGCACCAGGCGAAGGGACTCGAGTTCGGCCTGGTCATCATTCCCCACCTGGTGGAGGGACGGTTTCCCGCGAGCCGCCGCAGCGAAGGGCTGAGCCTGCCCAACGAGCTCCTCAAAGAGGAACTCCCCGTGGCCGAACTGCACCTCGCGGAGGAGCGGCGGCTCGCCTACGTCGCGCTGACACGTGCCCGCGAAGAGATCGTTTGCACCCTCGCCGGCCGCTATGAGGGCGTCAAAGATTGGCGGCCGTCGCGGTTTTTGACCCCGGTTCGCGGTGACGAGGCGCGTGAACTGGCCGGTTCCCAGCTACTGGCGCCACCCGCCGGTGGCCTGGTGGAGGTCGCCCGCCAGGTGGAGCTGCCCCTCAACGATGCACCGCCGATCGCTGCCCTCTCGTATACGCAGGTCGACACCTATCTACGCTGCCCGCAGATGTACCAGTACCGCTTCGTCTTCCGTTTGCCCACCCGTCCCCGGCCGCAGATGCAGTTCGGCCGCATCCTGCACGAGGCGCTCAAGGACGCCCTGGGCAGCATCGATCGGGAGCAGCCGCTCAGCTGGGCCATGGTGGATGCAGCCTACGTTGCGGCCTGGACGAGGGAACGGTTCTGCGCCCCCGAACAGGCGCCCTCCCTGCAGGACCTGGGTCGGACCTACTTGCGCCGCGCTTTCGATGCCGGTGATTTGAGCAAGCCCCTGCTCCTCGAGCAGCCCTTTAGCCTCCGCGTCGACGGGCTGCGGCTCACCGGGCGGATCGACCGGGTCGACCGCCATGCCGATGGCAGCTACGAGGTGATCGATTACAAGACCGGATCCGCCAAGCGGGCCGCGGATCTACAACGCGACCTGCAGCTGGGGGTCTACGCCCTGGCCGCGCGCGACGTCTTCCGCTTCGATCCGCTCAGCCTCTCCTACTACTACCTCGAGACCAGCGAGCGGGTCACCGTCGACAAGCCACAGGAACGCCTGGACGAAGACCGGCAGACAATCGTCAACGTGGCGGAGGGGATCCGCGCCGAGCGATTTGTGGCCAAGCCGGACCGGATGAAATGCAGCGGCTGCGACTTCCGCCTGCTGTGTCCCAGTGCGGCGGTCTAGTCGAGGCGTGATCTCGTTCGATGGCTTTTAGGACGCTCGCGAGCGGCCTCGGCGTCGGCCGGAACGCCTGGCTCTTTCCCCTGGATGTCACCTTCAAGACGATTGGGCTGCGGTATGGCTGGCTGAAAGCCCTCTTCGACAATGCCCCGCCCGGACCGCTGGCGATCACAGGCCGCTTGCGGGCCGAGCGGGCTGCTTGGCGTGCGGTCCGTCGAGTCCCTGCTTACCGCGCTTACCTGTCGGCGCAGGGCGTGGCGGTTGATCGACTGGTGCCGGCTGGCATCCTGGAAAAGCTCCCTGAGACCGACAAGCGGAGCTACATCGACCCGTATCCGCTCGCTGAACGCTGTGTGTATGGGCGGGTCCCGTTCATTGGCACGACGATCGACGAATCCAGCGGGTCGACGGGCACGCCCTACAACTGGATCCGCTCCCAGTCGGAGCGTCATATCGCCCACCGCAACATCAGCTTCTTCGCTCGGTACTGCTTTGGCTCCGATCCGTTGGTCACCATCAACGCCTTTTCGATGGGCGCCTGGGCGACAGGCTTCAACATGACGCTCGCCCTCAACTACAACGGGATTGTCAAGTCGACCGGGCCGGACATCGGCAAGATCCTGTCGACCATGCGATTCCTCGGACCAACCTATCGATTCCTGATCCTCGGATATCCGCCGTTCGTCAAGCACCTTTTGGACGAAGGCGATGCCAACGGCATGCCATGGCACGCCTATCGCATGCAGGCGATGGTCGGGGGTGAGGGGATGACCGAAGAACTGCGCGACCATCTCCTGCAGCGATTCGAGTCTGTCTACTCCGGATACGGCGCGACCGATATCGAGATTGGCATGGCGGGGGAGTCGCCCGCCAGTGTCGCCGTACGGCGCCTGGCGCGGGCCCGGCCCGACTTGCGCCGCGCGCTGTTTGGCGACGATTCGCGCCTGCCGATGGTGTTTCAGTACAACCCCCTCATCCATTTCCTTGAAGTCAATGCCCACCGCGAGGTCATCTGCACCATCAGCCGGCTGGACGTCCTGGCGCCACGGATCCGGTACAACGTCCACGACGAGGGGGGCATCCTCGACTACGGCCGCATGATGACCACGCTGCGGTCTTTTGGGCTGGATCCGGCGAGCTTCAGCCGCGATCACGCCATCGATGGCCCGCGCGGGTCCCTGCCCTGGGTGCATCCGGTTCGCCTTCCGTTTCTCTGGATCTACGGGAGGCGCGATGCGACGATCAGTGTGATGGGTGCGAACATCTACCCCGAGGACATCGAGACCATCGCGTATAGGGACCGTCTGCTTGCCGACCGACTGCACTCGTTCTGCCTGTCGGTTGTCACGGATTCATCGGCCACTCCGCGGCCGTGCATCGCTCTGGAACTCAACGGCGGGTTGCCGGACGATGCGGCGTGGAGCGAGCGCCTTGCCGTGGAGTTTCAAGCGGGCCTGGCCGGTCTTAACCTCGATTACCGCGCCGCCCTGGGCGAATTTCCGGCCGCCATGGTCCCGATTGTCGAGCTCTATGGCCGGGGCGAGGGGCCGTTCAAGGCTGACGCCGGTCGGATCAAGCAGCGGCGCATCGCCCAGATCTGAGCGAGGAGCGCGAAGCGTTAGGCAGTCAACCCGACGAGCACCTCAGCGATCTGGAAGGCCGCCCCCGAATCGCCAGCCGCGCTGGCCCGCATGGCATCAGCGAGGCGTTCGCTCTGGGGTTTTCTAAACCAGGTATCGACCGCCTGGACCAACTCGGCGGGCCGTGGGACGAAAAGGCCGAGCTCACGACGAACGACCTCTTTCATGTTGCCCTCCTCCTGACCGGGAAGGTATCCGGTGAGCAGCAGTGGGCAGCCGCAGGCCAGGCCCTCACCGATCATTCCCGGGCCGGCGCGAGTGGCCAGAAGGTCCGAGCCGAGCAGCAACTCGGGCATGTTGTCGACAAACCCGAAGACATGGACACCCACGTGGTTGTCCTCACGGATCCGTGCGGCAAGCGCCTGGTTGCGCCCGCAGACGGCGAGTACCTGGATGTCAAGCGGCGAGCGTGCCAGTGCCCGCGGATCGCATCCTGGAACCGTGGATGGATCGGTAGGCCGGCCTTGACCAGCCGATCGGCCGGTACGCCACGCCGGCGGCAGAGATCGTAGGCCGCCTCGGAGGGACAGATGATGCAGTCCGCGGTGAGATCGGTCCAGGCCTCGTGGAAGTCGACCCAGTCCGTGATCACGGTGACGCGTGGCACCCCATATGGCATGACATCCGCGGCGACGTGGTTCAGCAGCGGGTGGAAGCTAGCGACCAGGGCGGGCCGGGGTTCGAGCGCGCCACGGAGCTTGCGCCTAAGCCCCCGACCGACGGCATGCTGGAATAGGCGGACGGTCGGCTTGAGGTTGGTGGCGTGATATGCGGCGCCCCACAAGAACGGCGCCCGCCGCGTAATCGGCCCGTAGAGGGCGGTGAGCCGCCCGGCGACGACCCGCTGGTCGGCCATCGGATCGTAGCAATCCACCGCGAACTGGTTGGGGTAGCGCCGATGCAGGGCTTCGGCGACCGCCTCGGCCGCCGCACGATGGCCCGCGCCGGTATCGGAGAACAGGAAGAGAAGGCGCTTGGGGGCGGACACGGCCGAGGCGCATCCTAGCGCACGGCGGCAGGTGGCAGTGGATCGTAGGTTTGGGCTCGGGCCAGGATGGCTAAGACCCGAATTAAGCGGAGTGGTGGGCGAGCCGTCGCGCGCTCGGCGCAGCTTTGGTGCCGGTTCGCACCCGGCTGGTGCCCGTTTGGAGTTGACCGGATGGCGACCAAACCGCGACGATGAAGTGGCGCCCAGCTTGAGAAAGGAAAGACGACAGTGAAACCCCTCGCGATCGTCAGCCTGCACGCCTCGCCGGTCGCCGCCCTGGGGGCAGGCGAAAACGGCGGGATGAACGTCTACGTCCGGGCGGTTTGTGAGGAGCTCAGCCAGCGCGGCATCCCAACCGAGGTCTTTACGCGCCGGTCCAGCCCGCAGGGTCCCGACCGAGTCCAGCTGGCCGAGCGGAGCTGGGTGACTCGCCTGGCGGTCGGACCCCCCGGGGACGTCGAGAAGGCAAGCCTCTTCGATCTGCTTCCCGAGTTGAGTGACGCGATCCTGAGCGAGCAGCGCCGTCGCCGAGCGGCTTACAGCCTGGTCCATAGCCACTACTGGCTCTCCGGCTGGGTCGCCGCTCGTTTGCGCGACGAGTGGAGCGTGCCCTGGTTCCACACCTTCCACACCTTGGCTCGCGTCAAGAACGAGCGTGCCGCAGAGGGCGCGATGGTCGAGCCGGAGCACCGGATCGCCGTCGAGCAGGCAATCGTTCGGAATTGCGATCGGCTGATCGCGTCGAGTGCCCAGGAAGCCGATGACCTCGTTCGCCTGTACGGCGCGTCGCGCAACCGGGTGAGCGTGGTCGCGCCCGGCGTCGACCTCGAGGTCTTCAAGGAACGGCCGGTCGGAGCGCTTCGCAAGCGTCTCGCCCTCGGTGATGCTCGCGTGGTCGTTTTCGCCGGGCGCCTGGAGCGTCTCAAGGGCGCTGAAACCGTGATCCGGGCGATGGCCATCCTGGCCGCCGATCGGGCCCAGCCGGAACGCCCCATTCTGCTGGTGATCGGTGACGACAGCCACAACGGGGCGAGCGAGAGTGCGACGAGCGGCGGCGAGCGCTCCCGGCTGGAAGCCCTGGCGGCGTCGCTCGGCATCCGCGACCAGGTCCGGTTCGTGGGACCAGTGGAGCAGCCTGCCCTCGCCGGCTACCTCAGCCTCGCGGCGGTCTGCGTGGTGCCCTCATACAGCGAATCCTTCGGGCTGGTGGCGCTCGAGGCGGCCGCGTGCGGAACGCCGGTCGTGGCGGCTCGGGTCGGGGGCCTCCCCACCATCGTCAAGGACGGCCTGACCGGGTTCACCCTCATCTCACACGATCCGGCTCAGTATGCCGAGCGGATCGGCCGGCTCCTGAGTGACGAGGAACTGCGCCTTTGCTTCAGCCGCCGTAGCCGCCTGGTCGCCACCCAGTTCACCTGGGCCTCCACGGTCGACCGCCTGGTGGCCGAGTACACGGCGCCCCGCCTGCCCGCCCTTCGTCCGGCGGCCGCCGGCTAACTCGCCAACTTCGGGTTTGCAGTTGACATGCGCCTAGAAGTTTGATTGACTGACCAAACAGTGTCCGATCAGACCAAGGACCGGATCGTCGACGCCGCCTACCGCACGCTCGTCAAGCGCGGCTACCACGAGACCTCGATGAAGGACATAGCGGCCGAGGCCGGCGTCGCGCCAGGGCTGGCGCACTACTACTTCGCGACCAAAGAGGACCTGCTGGTGGCGGCGATCGAGCATGGGTGCGAGCCGGTGCTGAGCGCATGGGAACAGGCCGGCATCAGCCTCAACGGCCCGCTTCCCGAGGATGCCGACCCGATGGCGTTTGCGCGTCTGGGGTTCGAGCTCGCCAAGGCGGAGCTGAAAACCTACCGAGGCCTGTTCCTGTTGACGTTCGACATGTTCGGCGTCGGGCTGCACAACCCGAAGATCGCGTCGGCGGTACGGGACTTCATCGAGGAACGCCGGGCGTTCGTGGCGCGGATTACCCGGGGGGTGATCGCGGGGATGGCCGAGCCACCGTCGGCGTCGGCCGATGCGATCGCAGCGGCAATCTGGGGCAGTCTGCACGGCATCTACCTGCAAAAGGTGACGAACCCGGAGTTTGACGCCGACGCCGCCATCGACGCGTTGAGCGAAATGACGATCGCGTTTGCAACCAGACCCCGGATGCGATCGATGCGGGCCGGCTGAGATGTTTGCCTGGTGGGGCCAATTCGTCTATCGCTTCCGCTGGGCCGTGCTCGGCGTTTCCGCGGTCATGCTGGCCGGGTCGATTGTCGCGCTGCTCAACGGCGGCGTCCTGAAAAACAGTGGCGGCGAGAACACCGAATCTGGGCGCGCCATCGCCCTGATGCAGAAGCAGCTTCCTCAAAGCGGTGGCGGCTCGTCGTTCGTCCTCGTTTTCGGTAGTGCGGCGATGGGGGTTAACGACGCCGCGTTCAAACAGGCGGTGCTGGCTGCCCTGGAGCCGCTGAAGAACGACTCGAGGGTGAAAAGTATCGAGACCCCATTCGATGTGCCGGCCGAGCAAGCCAAAGCCATGACCTCGACTGACGGCCACCATGTGTTCGCCCAGGTCAGCCTCAAGGACGACTACCCGACGGCGCGCCAGTATTACACGAAGCTTCGGGCCGAAGTCCACTCCGATCATCTCCAGGTGCTGGGCACCGGCAACGTCGCGATCGGCTCCGACTTCGACAAGTACCTCCAATCGGACCTCCAGCGCGCCGAGTTGGTCTCGTTGATCGTCATCGTTCCTTTGCTCCTCATCGTCTTCGCCACCGTGGTCAGCATGCTGCTGCCCCTGGGTGTGGGCGGCCTGGCGGTCGTCGGAGGACTGGCTGGCGTCGGCATCCTCGCTCGCTTCACGGATGTGTCGACATACGCCACGAATATCGTCACACTGATCGGCCTTGGCGTCGCGATCGACTACTCGCTCTTCATCGTCAACCGGTTCCGTGAGGAGATGGCCGCTGGCCACAACACCGAGCAGGCATTGATCGCCACCATGCGGACGTCCGGGCGAGCGGTGACCTTCTCCGGGATCACTGTTGCGATCGGGTTAAGCGCCATGCTCTTCTTCCAGGGGTCCTTCCTGGCGTCGATGGGTTTCGCCGGCACCATCGTGGTTGCGATTGCGGTGATCTACGCCCTCACCTTCCTCGCCTCCCTGCTCGCGATCCTCGGTCATCGGGTGAACTGGGCGCGCCTGCCGCTGCCGCGCCGGGCCAGCGGGCGGGGGCTTTGGCACGGCCTCGCGCTGCGCGTCATGCGACGGCCGCTGCTGGTGCTGCTGCCGATCGTCGCGCTGCTGCTGGTGGTGGCCTCGCCGATTTTCCAGATTCGGATCGCCAACGGCGACGTGGGGATGCTTCCGCCGAACGCCGAGACCCGGCGTGGCTATGACCAGCTCCAGAGCTTTCCCGGCCAGGGCCAGACGTTTTTCTCCGTGGTGGTTCGCTATCCAAGCGGGGGACCGCTGACCACGGCACGCGTGGGAGATCTGTATGACCTTGCCCAGCAGATCAAGCTGATCCCGGGCGTCGAAGGGGTCGAGAGCATGGTGAGCTTCGACCCATCCCTGCAGCGCGCCGACTACCAGGCACTCCTGACGCAGCCCGCGTCGGCGCAACCGTCCCGGGTCCAGACCATCGTCCATGGCACCACTGGCTCGCAGATCGCGGTGCTGTCGGTTGTTACCAAGCACGGCCCGGAGAGCGATGCTTCCCGCGCGATCGTCCAGGGGCTGCGCAGCATGGCCCCGCCACCCGGGGGCAGCACGCTGGTGGAGGCTTTCTCGATCGACTTCACCGACTTCATCCTGCAGCGAATTCCTTTGGCGGTTGCCTACGTGATGATCGTGACCTACCTCGTCCTGTTCCTCCTCACCGGATCGGTGGTGCTCCCGCTCAAAGCGGTGATCATGAATATCCTGTCGATCGGCGCCTCCTTCGGTGCCCTCGTCTGGGTCTTCCAGCAGGGCCACCTCAGCTCCCTCCTGAACTTCACCCCCGCCGCCCTCGATCCCTCCGTCCCGGTCCTGCTCTTCTGCCTGGTCTTCGGGCTATCCATGGACTACGAGGTCCTCCTGATCAGCCGGATCCAGGAGGAGTATCGAAAGACGGGCGACACGACGCAGGCGGTCGCCCAGGGCCTGGAGAAGAGTGGTCGCCTGATCACCGGTGCCGCCGCCATCATGGTGGCCGTCTTCCTCGCCTTCGGCCTGGCGGACGTGGTCCTGATCAAGTCGATCGGTCTGGGGCTGGCGCTGGCGGTCGCCATCGATGCCACACTGGTCCGGGCGCTGATCGTGCCGGCGGTGATGCGGCTGCTGGGGCGGGCGAACTGGTGGGCGCCGCGCGGCCTCAAGCGCCTGCACCAGCGCATCAGTCTGGGCGAACAGCAAGCGGCGTAGCGCCGGCCCGCCGGGTTTCACCGGTTCGTCGCCTTTCCTCGCGATGGGTCGACCTGGGCGCAACGATATATCGGTGTGCCGCCTGCCCGTACGCCTCGCTTCCGGCCAGCCGCGATGGGCGGCCACATGCCGGAGACCCGGGTGCGGATCGACCGCGGCGGTTGGCTGCTCTTTGGCGCCCACGGGCTTTCCGGCCTGGGTGCCGGCCCGTTCATCGCCTTCGGCGCGATCTACCAGCGGGAATTGGGCGCCAGCGCGTTCGAGATCGGTGTGCTGGCGGCGCTTGGCATGCTGGTGGCAACGCTGGTGATGCTGCCGGGGACCCGGCTGGCCGAAGGCCGCGACCTACGCAAGACGGTAATCGCCGGCTGGCTGATCGCGATCCCCGCGCCGCTCTGCTACGCGGTTGCGCCCCACTGGGCTTGGACCGCCGTCGGCATCCTCTTCCTGCAGGTGTCGGTCTTCAACACTCCCGCCATCAGCGTGTACCTGAGCCTCGGGGTCCCCCGCGACCGGATTGCCATGGTGATGACCACGGTTTTCTCCGCCTACTCCATCGGGCTGATCATCTCCAACTTGCTGACCGGCTGGCTGGCCGGGTTCATTCCCCTTAGTGGTCTCTTCTGGGTATCCTTCGCCTTCTTTTGCCTGGCGACGCTCTGCATCGTGTTCCTTCCGACCAAGCAGCCGCCCAAGTTCACGGTCCCCTCACTCCGCTACCGAGACCTGATGAAGTTTCCTGCCTACCGGGTGATGTTGGGGCTCTTTACGGCTGTGACCGCCATCATCTTCATCCCCTGGACCTTCACCGCGCTGTATGCCCACGAGGCGGCCCACGTCGACAACTTCTGGATCGGCGCCCTGATGAGCGGCCTCTATCTGGGATCCGTGTTGATGGGGCTGAGCCTGGGCGGGCTCCGTCGAAGACTCGGCAGCGTGGTCATCGTGCTGTGCTTCGAGGCGGCTTACGTGGTCTCCGCGATCCTGCTCCTCTCCTCGATGGCCTTGCCCATCCTGGGATTCGCCTTCTTCCTGCGCGGAGCCTTCTGGTCGTTCCGCCAGGTGATGACCGCGGTGATCGGGGAAGTCCTGCCCGATCACGCCATGGCCAAGGGCTACGGACTCTTCGCGCTGGTGACCAGCGTCGTGGTCGTCCTCGCGTACCCGATCGGCGGCTGGATGTACGGTCACCAGCTGAGCATGCCCTTCTGGTCATCGGCGCTGCTGATGGCGATCGCGATCGGCGTAACGGTCTGGGTCCGCAGCTATTTCCACGCCAACTACCTCAAGCCGCCCCGGGCCGCAACGGCGCCCGCCGACGACGCGCTCCCGATCGCCGCTTAGCCGGTGGGCACCCAGTTCGGCGCCTGGCCCGTGTACGGGTAGTCGGCTTCCCACTCGGTCAACTGTTGCGGCCGGGAGCCGTCGCCGTTCATCACAAACACCTGAGGGAGCTGGTCGACCAAGCCGACGAAGCTCACCCGTCGGTCGTAGGCCGGCGCCGTCGGCGATGACCCGTTCGGCGCTTCCCTGCTCCCGGTGACTTTTACCACGCCGCCGGCCTCGCCGGCCGAGAAGATGTTGACCCGATAGAGCGTCGCCGAGGCGCCGCTTCCGGTAGCCGCAAAGAGCGTGCTGTTGTCGTTCAGCCAGGCCGATCCCGTGATGTCGAGTGGGCCGCCGCGCCGGTAGGAGCTGGCGCCACTAGCCGACAGGTCGTAGACCCAGAGTTCCGGCCCCGTGGCCGTCAGCCTCCGAAAGGCCAGCTTGGTCCCGTTCGGCGACCAGGCCGGGTGGTCCGCCGGATCGTCGAGGCCGACCGGGCGGTAGCGGGTCCGCAGATCCAGGTTCAGGATCCACAGATGGTTCACGCCCTGCGCGTCGGTGGCGCTGTAGGCGATCGACTTGCCATCGGGGCTCAGCGCCACCGGCTCCTGGACCCGGCCCTCCTGCGCATCGGTCAGCGACACGTCCTCCAGCGTCGTCGGGCGAAACCGTCGCAGCGTCCCGTCGCGCAGGTAGACGATGCTGCCGTCCCCCGACCAGTAGACGACCGAACCACTGATGCCCGGCCGGATCACGGTGCCGCTCGCCAGGTCGACGATCTGAATCGGACCGCTGTCCGCGTTGCGGGGCGCCTGTACCACCACCAAGCGCTGCCCGTCCGGCGACCAGTCGAAAGAGAGGATGGCGTCCTGCAGCTGGCTCTGGGCGCTGAGGCTATAGACGAGCTTGGGGGTCGAGCGGCCCAGGAACGCGTCCGGGTGCGGATCGACGACCCCTACGGCAAAGGCCGGTTGGCCGCGCTGGGCGACGAGGTAGCCGATCTTTCGATTCAGCGATAGGGGCCCGGTGCGAAAGCGGGTCTGCACCCGACCGAAGATTGCGTTGTCGTGGACGTCGAGTGGCCGGTCGATGGAAACGGTGTAGCTCTGGTTCGGTTGCAGGACGGCGGTCGGAATGATTTCGAATTGGGACCCGTCGCCTCCCGGCTTGGACCGAAGCAGAAAGGGGACATCGGGGCTCAGCTGCACTGCGGCGCGCATCGAATCCGCCCGCATTGGGCGGCTGAAGCTGAGCACGACATTGCGATCGGGCGCGACCGCCGGCGCGTTATCGGGCGGATCGACCGCCGTCAGCGTTGGCCGGCCCTCCGTCGTATAGCGCCAGGAGTGCTCGAGCGTGTTCTGCTGGCCACTGGAATCGGCGTAGCCGGCATGCATCGAGACCGTGTATCCGGTGGAGAGCTCGAAGTTGACGCGGGTGTGGATGAAGGTCAGGGTGTTGCCACTCCAGGCGAAGCGGCAGTTCTTGGATCCGCTGCATCCTGACAGGGCCGGCTCGAGCTCGAACCGCTTCTCCACCGACTCGTGGTTCATCGGCCGATCGAAGCTGATGCTGATCGCCTGGTTGGTCGCAACGTCGGTGGCGTCACGGCCGGGGGAGATGCTCACGATCCGTGGCGGATTGAGGGCGCAGCCGGCGGCAAGCGGCCCCAGAAGCGCCAGGAGGAGGAGAATTCCGCGGCGCATGCCAGGTTAGAAGGTTAGCGAGACCCCTGCCTCAAGAGGTCCGGCGGGACCGGTCTACCTCTGCTCCTCGACGAGCTGGCGCATCTCGTTGGCCAGGTTGGTGAGGCGCGCCGGATCGACAAACATGATCGAGGTTTGCGAGATGCGGTCGATCGTCCTGTCGAGTGCATCCAGCGTGTGCTCGGTCGACGCGAGCATTTCCTTGACCTTCTTGGACCGGTTCTGCAGCGCGTTGTCGGCCATCTGGTTGAGTTGGCTCATCAAGGACCCCCAATCGATGTCGGGCTCGTTTTCGGGGGGCGCCGGTGGCTGGGCCGGTTGGTAGTTCTGGCTGCGCTGGGCCGTGGCCGCTGGGGCAGCCGCTGCCGCCGGCGCCTGCGGCGCGGCGGGCCGGTAGACCGTGGCGGCAACCGAGGGGGTCATGGCAAGCATCTCCTCGAGGCTTACGGAAGCCGGTTCCTCGAGGTCGGCGACGGCCTTTACCTCGATCCGGGTCTTGGTGTCCGCGCAGAGGCGGGTCACGATCTCGGGATCCTGGACCAGCTGTGGCTGCCCGCGCGTGAAGGCGCCCAGCAGCTGACCGTCGCGCAGGAGGACGATGCCCATCTCGTCCGGGGCGCGCACCAGCAGGCTGCCATGGATCTTCTCTTCCTGGAGGTACTGCAGCAGGGCACGGATATCGACAAAGCGCGCCAGCAACCCCTGCAGGATGGTCGGGGCCGTCAGGAGCTGATAAATGGCCGTGACCACCTCGGACGAAAGCTCGATCACGTCCATGCTGCCTTCGCCCCGGTCGACATCGTTCTTGAACAGGGAGAAGGCGGTCCGCCCGGTGGAGACCACCGCGCCGCCGTCGTAGAAGCTCTCGATCAGGCTCCCCTGGTAGAAGAGGATCATGCCGCGCGACGCCTGGCCGGTCAGTCGCAGATAGCCAGTCAGCCGGTCGCTGCTAAGCGAGCGCAGGAGCTTGGGGAAATCCACGAAGGCGGTCTTGAGCGACTCGTAGACCAACTTGCCGACCGGCAGCGGATACAACTCCGTCGCCGGCGGCCCATCGTCCGCAGCGGCCTGCGCTGGCGGCGCCGGCGTGTGCTGCTGAGTCTGCTGGCTCACGACCGGGCGCTCACTGACCGGCGGTGCGGGCGGCGTTGCCGTTGGGGCCGGAGCCGGAGCGGGACGGGGGGCAGCCACCGGGCCGTTGTTGTCGGCGCCGGGAACGCCACGCCGCTTGGCCTCGGCCAGGATATCCGCGGTGGGCGCGGTGATCG
>WNGI01003711.1_pt1 | contig 13530 bp, 11 predicted proteins | sample 5400621 | NCBI WGS metagenome assembly WNGI01 (sample SAMN13153374, study PRJNA577476) | soil metagenome | isolation source: 20 cm soil or saprolite under Garry oak tree replicate 1 | place: USA:California | collected 2016-06-15
CAGGCTATGTGGCGCTCTGATCATTTGCGCATGCGCACGCACCAGATCAGGATTCTCCTGGAAACTCCCACCATAGAGGAGCGGCGCAATGGTCTCCATATACGACGGTTGAAAGTAACGACGCGGACTCAGCAATTTGGCAAGGACATCGAGCCTACCGGGCACTGAGATTCCCCCGGTCGAAGTCGAAGCCAGAATCAAACGGCGGCACCGCCACGGGTATTGGTGGGCGAATTGTTGCGCCAGCCCGCCACCCCACGAGATGCCCAGCACATCCACTTCCTGATGCCCTAAAACATCGAGCATCTGCGCGACCAGGCGAGCCAGTCCTGGAAAGCGCAACGGGAAGCGGGGGAGCGGTGACCCCCCAACGCCAGGGACATCAAAGCAAAGCGTCCCGATCTTCTGCCCTCCAACGTTGTCAAGCGCATCAAGGAAAGGCTCGAACAGCTCAAGATTGGCCCCAAGACCATTGATCAGCAGGAGCGCTGGCCCACTGCCATCGCCCGGCCGGATAGCGACATAGACCTGTGTACCTTGAACGTTAATCGTTTTGGTTTCTGTGACGGTATCGTCGCGCATTCTAATCCTAACTACTCGTACACGTACGTCCCCGGTGCCTCAACCAGGGGCTTGTACGTGCTATTGCCAGTCGATACAGGCGCCGTCTTCTGCGAGCCAGAGCGAGCGAGCAACCATGCTTTCCAATGCTCCCACCAGCTGCCATTCCGCTTCGTGGCACCTTCAAACCAGGCTTTCGCATCAGCAGGTCGCTCGCTATTGGTGAAGAACGTCGCCTTCGGATTTCCGGGCGGATTGAGAATGCTCTGGATATGACCACTGTTACTCAGGATAAATTCGCGCTTGCCGAGCAACAAACTTGAGTGATAACAGGACTCCCACGGCACAATGTGGTCGGTCACACCACCGACGTCGTAAAAATCGCAATCCACCTGCGAAATGTCGATAGGTGTGCCACACACGGTCAGTTTGCCCGCTACTGGCAACAGGTTCTGCTGGTACAGGGTTAAGAGTTCGCTATGAAACTTCGCAGGCAGGCGGGTGCTGTCACTGTTCCAGTATAACACATCAAATGCGGGTGGCTCATTGCCCAGCAGGTAATTATTCACCCAGTAATTCCAGACCAGGTCATTGGGACGCAACCAGGCAAAGACCCGTTCCATCTCCTTTCCATCTAAGACACCTTGCACATGAGAGCGTCGCCGTGCCGCTTCAATCGCCTCTTCAGTGGCAAATAAGCCCAGGATGCCTGAATCGTTCCCTGTATCGAATGAGCTCACCAGTAAAGTCACGGCGTTGACTTTGCGCTCCTTGCGTGCCGCCAGGTGTCCTACTAATGCAATGGCAGTCATCCCGCCTGCACAGGCTCCCAACAGATTGCAATCGTCGCTGCCAGTGATGTCACGCATCACATCCATCGCCTCTTCGATGGCCCCAACGTAGGTGTCAAGCCCCCAGTGGCGCTGCGCCGGTGTAGGATTGCGCCAACTGATGACGAAGGTCTGCACGCCATTGCTTAGCAAGTACTGCGCCAGGCTTTTCTTCGGAGAGAGATCGAAGACATAAAACTTATTGATCTGCGGAGGTACGACGAGCAGTGGACGCTCATTGACCTTTTTGGTTATGGGCTGGTATTGAATAAGCTCCAGCACTTCGTTGCGAAAGACCACCGCGCCAGGGGTCGTGGCAAGGTTCTCGCCCACCTTAAACGCGCTTTTATCAACCTGGCTGGGCATTCCACCATTGTACCGCAGATCATCGAGCAGATGATGCATGCCCTGCACAGCGCTGTTTCCGCCCGTTTCCAACAGTCGTTTCAGCGCCTCTGGATTGAGTACGCTGTTGCTGGGGGCCAACGCATCGGTGAGCAGGGATAGCACGAAATGCGCTCGTCTCCTGTCATCGACGTCGGGGATGGAGGCATCGACCCAGTCATGCACCTCTTTGTTCGCCGAGAGGTACAGTTGCAAACCGCCCCGGTAGAGCCTGTTCTCTTTCCAGGTGGGATCTTGGAAGCGACGGTCTTTAGGGTCTGGTGAGAGTTCAGACGACCCTCCCAGAATGCGACTGGCCTCTGCCGCGAACGTAAACCCGTAGGCGAGTACCTGGTGCGGTTGCCTCAGCGCTTGCCTGGCGAGCATGCCGAAAGTTCGGAAGAGATCTTTGCCGCGCAAGCCGACCACCGGGTTGGGACCAAGGATGTTCTCGGCTGCCTCTGTCCCAACCTCTTTGCGCCGCTCTTCATACACCTCTGCCTCCGTTCCAGCTTCTTTTCGTCGCTTTTCGCGCACCATTGTCTCGTTCTGCTGTGTTGTAGTCATAGTTCATCTTCCTCCTGCTCTCCTGTGCCTACACAAACGCGCTGAAGCCAGTAATAGCCCGGCCCACAATCAGCGTATTCATTTCGCGGGTGCCCTCGTAGGAGTAGATGGCCTCGGCATCGGCCACGAAGCGACCAACCTGGTTCTCGAGCAAGATGCCGTTGCCGGCCAGCAGTTCGCGAGCATAGCCCACCGTCTCCCGCATTTTGACGGTGCAGAACGCTTTGGCCAACGAGGCGTGTTCATCGCTCATGATCCCGGCGTCCTGCATCTGTGAAAGGCGCATGACCATGCAGTGGGATGCGGTAATGTTGCCGAGCATGCGCACCAGCAGGTCCTGTACTAACTGGAAGCGACCAATCGGGCGCCCAAACTGCTGCCGCTCCTGGGCATACTTCAGCGCCAGCTCATACGCTCCTCGTGCGCAGCCGACCGCTTCCCATGCGACCCCTGCCCGTGTCATGCGCAGCACAGCGGCCGTATCACGAAAGGAGTTCGCCCGCTGGAACCTGCTGGCTTCAGGCACGCGACAGTTTTCCAGCGTGATGAGCGCATTCTGCACCACGCGCAAGGCAATCTTGTCCTTCATTTTCTCCGGTCGGAAGCCGGGGGTGCCCTTCTCGACCAGGAAGCCTTTCACCTGGTTGTCGGCTACGTCGCGGGCCCAGATGACGGTCACGTCACTGAAAGTAGCGTTGCCGATCCATTTCTTCTGGCCATTGAGCACCCAGGTGTCTCCTTCGCGCCGGGCGGTGGTGGTTAAGCCGCCAGCGGTCCCTGAGCCGGCGTCTGGCTCCGTGAGACCAAACGCGCCGATTTTTTCCAGTCGCACCATAGGTGGCAGCCACTGTTGTTTCTGCTCGTCGGAACCGCACAAATAAATCGAGCCCATCGCAAGCCCGCTGTGGACACCAAAGAAAGTGGCAATCGAACTATCCACCCGCGCCATTTCCATGGCTACCATTCCATCGAGCAGGCTACTCTTGCCAGGGCATCCATACCCCTGATAAGCCAGACCAGCGATACCTAGCGCCGCCAGCCCTGGGATGAGTTGATGCGGAAATTCCTCGCGGGTCCAATACTGATTGATAATCGGGGTGACCTCGGTCTCCATGAAGGACCGGACCCGGCGCAGCAGTTCCTGGTCTTCCTCACTCAAGGTCGCGCTAATGTGATAAAAATCGCCATTGACTCGTGGAAGTGACTTCTGTGCAACACTCGTCATAGTACCCTCCAGCAGATGTTTTATGGCCACCTGCGACAACGGCATGCGAGACGATGGCCGGAGGAACCCGTATGCCGCATCACTATGGCAAACAAAATCAGCGAGTTCGCGGAAGTGCTACAAAAACAACAACTATAGCATTATAGCAGATTTTCCGGCGCGATTCCCCGTTCAGGAGCAGTTGCGTGAAGAATGATTGCTCAGCCAGAGCAGTACTGATCTCTAGCCTATTCAGGCCGGTAGACTACATAGCCATCGAAGACGAAGCGCTGATAATGTTTCCTGGAGTGTACTATGCTCTTTGCGAAAGCAATAGCATCTGGCGAGCCTTCGGTAAACAAGTGGGCAGCATGGGTGTCGGCGCTTACGATCCTATAATAGGGAAAATAGCGATTACTGCCTGTCGCAATCAACCCGTAAGGGACAGCACAGATAATATGTTCCTGGCTCTGGAACATCAAGCTGTAACCCGTCCAGTACTCGACAAAGACACGTGTTGCGCCGATACGCAGGAGGTCTTGAACCAGAGCTTCTTGTTGTTGGTTATCAGCCTCAACGCTGGGGAAAGAAACGAACGTGGCCAACGTACCTGCCAGGATGGCGAGACTGATAAGCACAAGTATACCATGCTTGCAAGCCACCAGGAGTTTTTCCGGTTTCCGTGAAGACAGCTTGAGATTATCAAAGCCTATCCACAGGGGCCAGAGCACGGCAGGAGCAGCTATCAGCAGGCCAACCAGGTAGCGCGTACTCCACGGCTTCAGACCGGATAGCGGGCTGTTTACGTAGAGTAAGAGCGTTATACCAGCACCGAAGAGTATCATCAGACGTGCAAAGTGAATGACCGCGGCATGTCTCTCCTCCTGAGACCAGGAATGCGCTTGTGCCCTGCGCAATAGCCAGAGCTTCCCAAGTGCTCCGATCGCCAACAAGCTAGCAATTGTAACGAGGGCAATATAGCCTAGACTCCAGGCGCCATGAACAATAATGCATGGAAGCGTTCTGGCCGTTGGCGATCCATAGTATGGTAAATCGGTGAAAGCACAGACAGGAGTGAGGCCAGTCGCAATGGGCAAGCTCCACAGGGTCGTCCCTATCACCCGCTTTCTCAGTAAATGCTGGCTGTACTCAATCGCCAGGTTAGTGGAACTATTGATGCGTAACGTTTCGATGATGGTATTGTGTTCCGGTGGAGCATGAAGATTGTAGATGATGAAAGGAAAAGCGCCGATAACCAGGCCCAAAAGTACCAGCACTGGTGCCCAGGACAGCAACTCACGAAAACAGAAGAACACCAGGATCAGGCCTCCCGCGAGTATAAATGGCGCCACGAGCAAGTGAACCCAGATACCAAGACCGGCGGCTAGCCCCCAACAGCCATACGCAACCAGGCGCCAGCCCTGTATACGCGGCGACAGCTTTTGTCCTGACGTGAGAGCCAACCAGGAGGCAAGTAGCAGTACAAGCGATCCGAAGAGCAGAGTTTCGATAGCCCCGCCAGCAGCCCTGAGCTGCTGGTCCTGTACATCACTTGCTACTCCAAAACCCAGCAATGCCAGTGTGAGCAACGCCAGCTTTTTCGTATATAGCAAGCTTACTAAAAAATACATACTGACCATAAAGAAAGCAAACATCATCATCATGCCGATGCGCAGGGTGAAGACCGAGACCCCGAAAAGGTGGAAGAAAAGCGCGGCAATATATGCTTCCAATACCCCCATATAGTCCTGTCCGTAAAGAAAGATAGGGTGTTCACCTCGGAAAGCAATATGCATGGCTTCCAGGCCCATCGTACTCTCATCACTATTGGTTTCCGGCATATGTAGAGCCACCAGGACAATGCGTAGTATGACAGCCAGGGCTATAATTGCAAAGGCGATTATCTCATAGGAACCAACTTTGGGGCGTTGCCAACGAATTGTACTCAAACGAAACATCATTCTTCATTCTCTTGTAGAAGCAGGATCAGTTCTTCTTCTTTTGTCATGCTGCTACTGTATCTGCTTTGGCGTTGCTTTGCAATCATTTTAGGACTCCTAATAAGCTCTTTTGTTAGTTGGCACCAAATATGTTACCATCCAGGAAGATTTCATCTGTTTATGCAAGGAAACGCTCTAAAGATACCTGCTCTCGTTCAGATGAAATCACAGGATATTCGTATGAGAAAAATGTACTGCTCTCTGGGCGCCCTTTTGCTCCTATTGCAACTCACAGCATGTACAGGTCTACCAGGTATTACGATTAGCCAGGAGACTCCTGTAGTGACAATCACTGGCTCTCAGACACAGGGGACGGGAGAAGAACAGCAACTCACTCAGCGGCTATTCAAGCAGATTAACCAGGATCGCGCCACAAACAATCTTCCTCCATTGGCCTGGGAGCCTCGGCTGGAGAAGAGCGCACGCCAACATAATCTTGTGATGGCGAAAGGGTGCGGGCTGATGCATCAATGCCCAAATGAGCCAGATCTGGGGACACGTATCAGTCACCAGGGAGTGCAATGGCAGACCGTAGGTGAGAATATCGGCGAGGGTGGGCCAGTCTTTTCAAATGATGATTCTTCAAATATGGTGTCGATGATCCACCAGGGAATGATGGCCGAAAAGCCGCCCGATGATGGACATCGGCGTAACCTGCTGAGCAAGGACTTCCATCGCATTGGCATCAGCATCTATATCGATACCCACAATACACTTTGGCTAACGGAGGATTTCGCCAATTAGCTTTCTCTAATCCCCTTGTTGCAAATTCTCTTGTAGTTTTTTCACCAACTCCCCTAACCTCTCCCTGATAGCCTGCACTCTCTTGAGTTGTCGCTCACCTTCAGTACTTTGCTCACCAGTTTCTTCTTGAAGGTTTGTCACATCCAGATCTGGTACAAGGAGCACATGCGCGGGCACAAGTTGACGACCACCCGGTCCAACTGCGTTGACGCAGGCATAGTGCAATGCTGTGAGTGGCTCTCCCCGCTCAGCGCCACGCCAACCATTCACCAGTTGTTCGGATACGCTCTAAGGATTCAACCTGGATGTCAGCCAGGGCAGGATGACGGGTAAAACAGCGCCAGTCTGCATCGCTCCGGTGTGATCAAGGCCATCGAGAACTCTCACCTCCCAACCCAGTGCTTCCATCTCCGCTTTCTGCTCAATCAGTGGGGCAGCAATGCGTACCACAGCGTTTTTCCAACGCTCACCGTAGACGATTGTGTCGGCCGAGCCCGCAAAGCAGAGACGGGGACAGGTGATCTTGGCTTGCGCTGCCCGGTCATCGAAGTCTTGCAGCGCCTGGTACAGCGTCACAAATTGACGCGTCTGGCCCTCCGTCAAGGTTACTTCTATCGAATTCCAGTCAAATTCGTCTGCGGATGAAGGACTTGTCTTTGCCGGCTCTTTTGGCGCGCTGGCCATCTCATGCGTGGCCTGAGTCACGGTCAACATTTCTTTGTACGGCCCACCAATCGGCGGAAAGCCGCCCATAATGAGAGCCGTAAGGCGATCCGTTCGTATGGCGAGCTGCATGCCGCTCAATGCCAACCAGGAGTAGCCATAGTAGGCAAACTGCCTGGCATTGGCTGCATCGGCTACAGCGAGCAGGTCATTGGCAATGTGATCGGGGGTTAACGTATCCGGTTGGGGTGTTTTCATGAGGTGGCCCTCATAGTCGAAGGCGACCACCCGGAACTTATTGCAAAGCCCGTCTATGAGCGAACGGCCCAATGCCGGGTCAACACCCCACTTTCGCATTTCGTCAGCCTGCGCCCCTTCGATCGGCACCGGATTAACCGAGATCAATAACGCCGGTCCTTGACCTTGAACCTCAATGTCGATCGTACTTCCGTCATTCAGCGTTGCTTTGGATGGTGTTTTTTCCATTCATGGATCTCCTTTTCGTTTAGGAACGCGTACTTACCATTTTCCAGCGACTTGATCAGATTTTGAGTGCTGGTGATGGCAGACTCAACATACCCCACCCATAGACCAATGAGCTCCGGATGCTTGGAGGGTTCAGAGGGTATGGGCTCGGTTGGAAGGGTTTTCAGGAAAATAGGAATTACTTGTAAGGAGGTGAGCCGCTCATTGAGGAGAGCGATCACACGATCGCGGGGCAGCATTTCCATGAAAGCGATGCCAGCAGCAAGGATCGCTATATCGATGGCTTTGATCGCTGTCTCCAATAGAGAGGTGAACTCCTCTTCACCTTGTGAAGTGAGTTTATACTCTGTGCGAGATGGACCCAGTTTGGCGCCTTGGCTTGAATCGGTTGACAGAATAAAACCTTGCGACTCAAGCTGTGCAATGGCATGGTAGATTGAACCTGGTTTTACACTCGTCCAGGTCTCGACTCGCCACGACGTAAGGTCGCGGTATACCCGATAACCGTGAGCGCTTCCACGCCGACGAATCGTTCCCAGAACAAGTAGCCTTATTGCTGTCACTCTGGCCTCCCATCCATTTCTGCCCATTCTATCAGAGTATTGAATACTAGTCAAATTTGAATAGATGGAGGATAGGTAAAGGATTGGGCGAAGGAAGGAAGGAGCGTGACCTTACGATGAAAAATAATCTGAAGCAGCCAAAACCTTCATCAAAGACACACCCCCGGGTTTTATTGCCTCTTTTAGAGCATCGGGACGACGCAATTTGTCCCTCAAAGGCAGCCTGCGCATGTTAGATGAAGAGCACATTGTGTTCGCCGATATCCACTCTCCAAATACCATCGCACAATTGGTGGAGCATCCTTTGGACGCCGCGATGGTCTTTGAACCGACCACACGGCACGGATGTCGGGTCTGGGGCAGCGCCAAAATACTTTCTTCGGGCGAGTTGTTTGACCAGAGCAATGCCTAACTCGCCAGCCGCAATATGAAGGCCAATCACCTGGTGGTGGTCACGGTTGAGGAATTTGTCGTTTTCTGTGGCACGGTTGATGCGCACGAATAGGATTGTGGTTCCAAAGAAATACGAATGGCAGCTGGATCAACCGCTTCCGGTGTATTCTGGTCCGCTGGGAGAAGAAAGCCGAAAATGATGCTGCCTTTCTCCATTTCGCCTGCGGTCTCATCGCCTTCCGTGCTTCGGGGTTATTCGGATAGGCTCTAAGTGAGAAGTGGACGTGTCAGGAGGGATGGTGGAGTAGAGTAGTTGCCTGACACATCCTGGTTGTCAACTTTTTTTATCGCGCATACGTGTAATTACCAGGGTCAATGGACAGGTGTCGGAAAACTCAGGCAGAGATACATGCTGTAAAACTATCTTCAAATGAGAAAGGAGCTATACATGAATACAGTGGATTATTCGCATGTAGTTGGCGTTTTCAGGGAACGCTCTAACGCGGAACGAGCTATAGATAAACTTAAGCGGATCGGTATTGGAGAGGATCAAATCCAGTTGAATGAGTATAATCTGCAAACCGCAGAAGGGATAGGCAGCTCATCCCAGCAAGAATCTAATACACGTCTCATCGTGAATGTTGATGCCGATGGTAAAGAACAAGAAGCCGTTGGTATCCTGGTTAACAATGGAGCGAATAACGCAGATATTCCTCCTGGTACTGAGCTTGTTCATGGTTCCCTCGTTAGCTCAAATTCGGAATCTGCTGATCTCAATCCCGGACAGCCGACTGATGAGAGTTCTTCCGATAGCTTCTTTGGAAAAAATGTACGCGATCCGTACATACCTTGAGCCAAAGACCTTGCAAAAAGGCCCAGGTCTTGTTACCCTATATAGGACTTGGGCCACACCACCAATAGGAACAACGGCTTCTAAAGCGCAATAACTTTAAAACTGCTTACATGAATTACCCCATCCGAATTCCATAGACCAATTTGAGGACCGCATTGGAGATATGTAGCATCACTTACATGCACAACGGGAGCACTATCTAGCAGAAGGGTAATTGTGTTTCCTCTGATTTCGAGCCGGTATGCTTGTTGTATAATGCGTTTGGCTGCATAAACACTGGCTTCTTTCTTGTAACATACCAGAAAACACCTGGCGGAAAGGGGACACCATGACACAGACCGATTGGACCTCTCTTGGCAAACCCACAGTAACTATCAAGTCAAGTCCCTCCGTGGGACAAAATACCGGTGGACGTCTCGAAGTCTTCACTATTGGCTCCGATGGAACACTCTGGCACATTTGGCAGACCATAGCGGGTAAGTCGTGGAGTAACTGGAACCCGCTGAACAAACCTCTCAACACAAACGTTCTTGTGATGCCAGGTGTGGGCAAGAATGCCGATGGACGCCTCGAAGTCTTCACCATCGCCTCCGATGGAGCGCTCTGGCACATCTGGCAGACCTCGCCTGGACAAGGACCCTGGTCCAACTGGCTCTCCTCTGGCCAGCCGACCACATCCATAGCAAACGCCCAGTTTCCTCCCTCGATTGCACAAAATGCCGATGGACGCCTCGAAGCCTTTACCGTTGGCACAGATGGAGCGCTCTGGCATATCTACCAGGTGGCTCCGAACGGCACGTGGAGCAGTTGGACTCCCCAGGGCAAGCCTCCTAATCTGAACGCTGTCAATGCTCCAATCGTGGCACAAAATGCCGATGGACGCCTCGAAGCTTTCACCGTTGGCACGGATGGAGCGCTCTGGCACGTCTGGCAAACCACCCCGAATGGCGTCTGGTCCAACTGGTTCTCCTCTGGCCAGCCCGCCGCATCTGTAAGAAATACTGCACCCTCCCTGGCCGTGAGCCAGAATCTTGATGGACGTCTCGAAGCCTTCACCATCGGTTCCGACGGTGCCCTCTGGCACATCTGGCAGACCACCCCGAATGGCACCTGGAGCAAGTGGGCCTCTATGGGTTTACCCAAAGCAGTGAGTATTACATCTCCTCCCACTGTAGAGAAGAATAAGGATGGACGTCTTGAGGTTCTGGTCAGTGGCCACGATGGTGCCCTCTGGCATATCTGGCAAACGGTACCGGGAAATGGTTGGGGCAATTGGGACTCGCTAGGCACGCCGCCGAACATTGCGATAAACTCTTCTCCTTTCGTGTCAGAGAATGACGACGGACGCCTCGAGGCCTTTGCTAATGGTTCTGATGGAACACTCTGGCATTCTTGGCAAGTGGCTCCAGGTGGTCCGTGGGGAAGTAGCACAATCCCGATTGTGGCAGCAACCGCCACAGTCACTATTACCCCCATGAGTAAACTCCTGTCAAATACGTTTGTGATCACGGCTGTGACCGGAACACCCGATCCTGCGCAGCGCCAGGTACAGGCAAGGATACTTACTGCAACATCACCAACACAATCGAAAACAGTGACTTCAACCGGCTCTATTCCGGGAACTCGGGCGACTGGAGTATTAACTTTTTTAAACAATACTGCTTCTGCAAAATCTTTTAACAGTGTTATTCTTCAAAGCGCTTCAGGAGTGCCGGTCTCATTTAACGGGCCGGTTACTGTTCCTGCTAATCCTGGTTTTCTAACTATCACAGGCTTCGCAGTCAATGTTGGTTCCGCTGGTAACATTCCCGCACTTGATATCAATGGAGATTGCTGCGCGCAGGGAATTTTCGTGAAAAATACGGCATTCAGCGGCGGCCAGGACCCACAGCCCAATTCAATAGTGCAGCAAAGTGACATTGATGGCGCGGCAAATACCCTCACTGCCTCGCTTACTCCTGGCACACAGGCAGCCTTGCAGGGGCAGGTACAGCCGCGTGAACAGGTTGTTCCAAACACACCGGCATGCCAGAAGTCCACCTTCACTGCCAATCATGCACCAGGAGACCACGCGCCAAACGTAACAGTCAATGTCGCAATTACATGTAGAGAAGAGGTCTATGATCAGCAGTCGTCGTTGGCGATGGCGCAGAACTTGCTGACTCAACAAGCGGTTAATGAGCTTGGGCCAAATTACATGCTGATCGGCAGCATCGAGAGCTCAGTCAGCCAAATAACAGTGGTCGACATTCACGGCACAGTTTCCCTGCTCGTTCAAGCTCAAGGCACGTGGGTCTACAGATTTAGCGCGGCTGACCAGCAGAACATCAAGCATCACCTGGCCAACATGAGCCAGCAAAATGCCCTGCAATATCTCACGGCCCAGCCAGGCGTGGCTAGCGCCCAGATAGAGCTTTCGAATGGCAATACTTTACCAGCCGACCCGGCACACATTACGATCGTTATCAAACCCGTCACAAGTGCGCTACCTCAGTTGACGTTGAGCCCAAACGCTTTGACATTCACGACAACGGCTGGAAATAACCCCCCACCGCAAACCATCAGTATAACGAATAGCGGCAGTGGTGTACTGTTGTGGACGATTGCAGTGTCTTCGCCATCCTGGTTGTCGGTGGTACCTGTCAGCGGTAGTATCGCTCCCCAGGAATCCATTATCGTTACGTTCGTTGTTGATGCAGCGAGTTTGACCCCTGGGACGTATAGCGCAACGGTGGTTATTACGCCTACATCTGGTACGGCGGAGACGGTAGCAGTCTTGCTGGAGGTGCTATAGAGTGTAGTCAAATTGAAAACCCGCTCTAAAACATATATCAACAGTTACGGTTTGTGGAACATGAGAGAATCCCTCCCCCGCTGTGCTTCTTTCATGTGAATTGGACAATGTTTAGGGGATAGTGAGTCCTTCGACAATCACTTCAAAGGCGGGTAGATAAAGAACCATAACAAACTCACCCTCTGACACGTCGCTAAATACAATGTGTCCAAGATCGTCGATTGTTGTACTCAGCAGCGGCTTTCCTACCCATGTATCACCATGCATCCAAAGCGGGCCAGGAGCAGCGTAAAGATCTACTTCAATCCCCTCAAAAGCATCGCTATTCTCACTTGTATCCCTGCTGGTAAGTATACCGAGTAGCAAATAGCTTCCACTACTGGAGCGTGAAAGGTGAAGAGAGATATCGAGAGACTCAGCCCTGTATAGGCGCGGATAATCCGATAGCGGTATATCGCCTCGCACTGTAAAAAGCGGTTCTTGTCTAACTAAAGTAGCGTTTTTTCTCATCAGGCACCACCTTATAGTGTGAAGCAACTTCTCAAAGAACAATCAAGCCCTTATACTGACCGCAAAATGATACCCTGGCTCAAGCCTTACTCCGCCTACTTTTCACCGTACATAATGCCATATCCTCCGACTCCCGCTTGCACTGCTTCATATTGTACAATTCCAGATCTGCATCCAGCAATAAAATTGTAAGGTACTATATGAAGAACCGCTGCAATGACAATCAGAGGAGCCATAGTGAAGCGCAAAGCTGTCTGAGTTTAAGTACCAGAAATATCGATACAAAGGACTGGATTCGTCATACCATGTCGCAATTGCTTGCTTATCCATACAAGTTGTCGCTCCCCAAGGTTTTGCCCTTGAGCGACTTGGGAAGCAAAAAGAAGCGCAACAAGCCTACGCAAAAGCAAGACAACTTGGTTATACTGGCTAGCAGAGAAACACCAAACCCTACTCCCACCTACCAATCTTCACATACCCCTTCAGCAAATCTCTTGCAATAATAAAATGCTGAATCTCATCAGTCCCCTCGTAAATCCTTGTCACACGCAGGTCGCGGTACCAGCGTTCAATAGGCATCTCACGCGTATAACCCATACCGCCGTGAATCTGCATCACACGGTCAACGACGCGGTTCGCCATATTCGAGCCATAAAGCTTCGCCATGCTGGCCTCGTGACGGTTATCCAACCCCTGGTCAACCTTCCAGGCAGCATGCATCGCCAGCCACTTTGTCGCCTGTATCTCAACAGCAGAATCGGCAATCATCCACTGGATGGCCTGGCGATCAGCGATCGGCTGCCCGAAGGTCACCCGCTCCCTAGAGTAATTTACCGCCATTTGTAGCAACCGTTCAGCAGTACCGACGCAGCGTGAAGCAATGATCCAACGTCCCTGACCGATCCATTGCATACCCAGCGAAAAGCCTTTTCCGACCTCCCCAAGGATGTGATCTTCTGGCACTCGCACATTCTCAAA
>WNGI01003713.1_pt1 | contig 13527 bp, 16 predicted proteins | sample 5400621 | NCBI WGS metagenome assembly WNGI01 (sample SAMN13153374, study PRJNA577476) | soil metagenome | isolation source: 20 cm soil or saprolite under Garry oak tree replicate 1 | place: USA:California | collected 2016-06-15
CTCCTTCGAACGGCGGGTCGGCAGGTTCGAGGAAGCGCTGCAGATCATCGTTCCCCTCGTGCGGACGGGCTCGGTCGATTTCATCGGGGAGTTCTACGAGGCTCGCGACTTCGAACTCCGGCCGCGCGGACCGAGGCCCAACGGACCGCCCATCATGATCGGTGCGCTGGCGCACCGGCCGCGGATGCTGCGCCTCATCACACAGTTCGCCAACATCTGGAACATCTGGGTCGGCGGCAGTTACGAACTGGAGGAGACTGACGCGTTTGTGGCGGCCGTCGAAGGGGCATGCCGGGAACACGGTAGGGACCCGGCCACTCTGGGACGGTCCGCGATGCTGGCCGTCGCGTTCGAAGGCCCGATGACCGAGCGGCGGGCGGTGATCAGGGGCGCTCCCGACGAGATTGCAGACGCAATCGCAGCATTTGGTCGGCGCGGTTTCGACCACATCCAGATTGGCCTCTTCCCGACTACGAGAGACAGCGTGCGTAGCTTCGCGCCCATCCTGGAGAGGGTCCGGGCCGGCTAGGCTTGCTCGCGCCGGACCGCCCCCGTGTCCCGCCGTTAGGAACCAGATTCGAGACCTGTGGCGGCACGGCCTGACGAGGACCACTGTCAAACTGCCAGCGCACCAACCTGCGAGCTGGCCAGAGAGCGATGGCTCGGCCGGTCACGGCTGACCCATGAAACGAGTCGCCACCAAATCTCAGCTCAGGTTAGTCGGATGATGCAACCACGAACTGCAATCTGGTTCGCGTTACGGAAACCAAAGCCCACCACCGATTTTTGAACTTGGGTCGAACCGATAACCGTCCCCAACGTGAACATGGTCGCCCTTCGACTTCGGAGACTTTGGTCCCGACACCTTTGCGCGAGCCTAAGATTCTGCGCGTAGTTCTGCGCACGAAATCAGACGCAGCTACAGGCAGCCATGTGCCTGATGGATTAGGAGGAAGGTCAGTGACTCCCAAGACAAATCGCGAGGTCGTTGAGCGATACGTCAACGGAATGAAGGCTCGGGACCTTGACATCCAAGCCGAGGTATGTGCCCCCGACATGATTGTCGAGTACCCGCAGTCAGGGGAACGAATCCGTGGGTGGGCTAACGTGCGTGCTGTGCTTGAGAACTACCCTAGCGGCTTGCCTGAAGGCAAAGGCAAATTGATCGGTAGCGAGGACAAGTGGGTTGTCGGTCCGAGTTTCAACGTCTTGCGAATCGAAGGGACGGGTGACGTCTATACCCTCGTCGGTTCCGCCAGATACCCAGATGGTCAGACCTGGCAGTTCGCCGTGCTCATTGAATTGCGTTCGGGCAAGATCGCCAAGACGACTGAAATCTACGGCGCTCCCTTCGACCCGCCAGCATGGCGGTCGAAGTGGGTCGAGCGAATAGCCTAGGCTCGAGCACAGCTTCTCTGGCTTTGCGGCGGTCCATGCGGGGATTGCGCCCACAACAAAACGTTCGTCCCCAGGAAATTCGTAGTCGGAGCTCATCGGGTCGCAGCGCCACAGCAATCGCCGTATGCGACCATCCGCCTTCCGCTCGGCGCCGAAGCCAGTGTGCCTCGCTGATCGTGCGTCCGTCCGACGATACGCAAAGGTTCCCATTCGTTGGTACTCACCGCGGTGCGGCGAACTCGTTCAATCGTTTTCATCTATGTGTTCCTCCCGCGACTCGCGGTAAGGCGAACTGTTCCGATTGTAGGCTCCCCGGGATTGACTTCCGGGACGATCCGAGGTGAGGGAAATCATCCGCGCCCGCACGGTCACATGGTTCGCGTTATATAAGCTTCGGTCCACCAAGGATTTGATCTCAGCCAGACCACAAAACCTCAAAATCTGTTAGCTACAGCGCATCCAAGCCTGGAGGCCCAGACTCTGTACGAATAGATGTATTTGCAATTGGGAACACAGACTCAGATGAACCAAGTCACGTGCTAAATGGCGTCTGGGGATCCTGGCGGTATCTCGCCGGACAGGTCGCGGCATGAAGTTTTGGATTAGTCGAAGCAGATACAAGCTGCCGGGACCGGCGTTCTGGTGACAGTGATTCTCGCGACAATGCTGAGCGCGTGCCTGGCTGTTCCAGGAACCGGCGAGGTTGCGTCTGGGCCGAGGCTGACGTCGCCTTCTCGGTCTGCGCTTACGGGCTACACGGCCTACGTCAGCGCCGAGGCGATGTATTCCCTCGCGTATCCGTCCTCCTGGCATGACATACCGGCCTCCAAAGACGGATCGCATTATGGGAAGGATTTCGTCAACGAGGCCATTGGAAGCCCCGAACAACTAAGCCCGACCGGGATCTGGCTCAACGTGCAGGTCGATACGCAGCCAACGCAAGCTTGTTCTATGAGCGGCTCTATCCCGCCATCGGTAGCGACTCGCCAAGTGTCGACCGATGGTGCAACTGGGACGCAATATGTCTCTGAATCTGGCGCAGCCGGACCGTACGCATTGCGCAACGGCTGGTGTTACAGCTTCCGATTTCTCACCAGTAGCAGGCAGGATTTTGAGCAACACGTGTCCGAGGTCGACACTATCCTCGGCAGTTTCAGATTCAATCGTTAAGCCGGCGCCGATATTTGAAACCGGTGCGAGGCCGATAACACCCCTGCACAGCGCATAGGTCGCCCCTCTGGCACCTACACCGCACAGGCCGGGTTAACGCGGAGGTAGGTGGTTCGAGTCCACCGCGGCCCACCAATGTCATCCGTCGGTCACCAAGGTTGCCCGCACGACAACACGTTTCCTGACTTTGGCCGGCGACCCCCTACGACTCCATGTCCGATTCCGAGGTCGTAACCCAGCCCAGTAGTGACTTAAAGGCCCGTCGCGCGACGGCCCTAATCCTCTGAAAAGGAGTGAGTCCCATGAAGCGCATTACCGCCATCGTCCTCGCCCTCGGGGCGATCACCTTGTTCTCGATTCCGGTCTATGCCGATTCGACCGGCAACCAGGGCCAGCCCAACCAGAGTTGCCAGTCCTTCTTTGGCAACTCCGGCCCGTTCACGCCGGGTGGCTTCAACACAACCGGCTTCAATCACGCGACCACGGTGTACGCCGGCGCACAGTCACAGAATTCGAACAATCCCAACGCGGTATCCCAATACGACGTAGCCTGTTTCCAAGCAGCTTCGCACTAGAAACGACGCTGGGGGGCGGCTATGCAGTCCCCCAGCCCCAACCTAGCCTCAGGTCGTGGTTGGGGGTTCAGGCGGATAAGAGCGCCGGGCAAGTCGATGCGGTTCGCGTTACCGAAGCTACGGCCCACCAGCTGTTCGTGTGTCAGGCGACGCGGACGAGGGATTGAAAGAGCCTGTTCTTCACACCGCTCAGCCTCGTCATCCTCTCGAGAAATCTCTTGACTTCGAAGCCCGCCCTGGATAGTGTACTAGTGTGCTGATACAGTACTACAGAGAGATTGGCGCACGATGGCTATAAGGCTGATCCCGTTCCTGGTTTCCCTGTTTGCCGTTGCCGCCTTGGCGATTGCAGCCGCCGGCAGATTCCGGAGCAGGCAATCCATTCCAACGGACCCAAGCCGTGGCCGGCGCCGAATCGTGCGCTGGGGCTTCGGGTTGATTGGAATCACTCTGGCCGTAGCCTCTGCTTTCAGTCTCGGTCAGCGAGCAATCTTACTTATTGCGCCTCTGGCCATTAGTGGTTATGTCGCTGGTCTATTGCTGGGCGAGTTGATGATGCCCAGCGCGCAGTCGGGGACGGTTCGTCGTGTATCGCTAGACCGGAGGGTCTTCGAACGCTACGTTGAAACCCGCTGGATATGGGTCTGGAGAGCGGCGGCTGGAGCGGCAGCGGCTGTCGTCGTCGCCGCGGGCCTGGCAGGTGGAACGGATGGCAGGTCGCTGACCCTGGCGTGTGCCAATGGGTCGCTGAGTGGCGCCGGCCCGTGGCCAGGGTGGTCTTACGGAGGGCCAGCTCTCACGGCGCTAATACTCGGAGCTTTGCTGGTCGAGCTCTCAATGCGACGGATTGTGGAGAGGCCGCGCCCTGATTCGGACCTGCTCGGTGCCGCCGCTGATGAAGCTAGCCGTCAGACATCGATGCGACGTGTACTTGCTGCCGGCGTAGCGATTGGTCTGGCGCCACTTGCGGGAGTTCTCCTATCGGTCGCGAGCATATTCAGCTTCGTCTGCTCTGCACCCGGCACCCTGGCCTGGACTGGGCCGCTTGCAGTGACGCTTGCGATCCTTGGCTTTGCGGCTGGCCTTGGCGCCATCGCGAGTCTGGCCAGCCTGATCGGGATTGGCGAAACCGCCCGGTCAGTCCCACCAGGCGGGCAACGCGCGTAAGCCTAGGGACATGGAGCTCACCATTGATATCGCCTCGCCCGTGCCCGTTTACGAGCAGATACGGGCCCAAGTGACCGAGCTAGTCGAAAGCGGAACTTTGCGGACCAACACCCCACTGCCTTCCGTGCGCCAACTGGCTGCTGACATGCAGATTGCGCCAGGGACCGTCGCGCGCGCATATCGGGAGCTAGAGGCGAATGGGATGGTCGTTTGCAGCCGATGGGCCGGCACGCGTGTAGCGGAGGTCGCATTCGTCCATCGAACCGAGCGACGCCAGCGCTTGGACGAGGCGGTTGCTCGCATGGTGTCAGCGGCGCGGCGGCTCGGCGCCAAGGACGAAGAGATCGAAGCGTCGGTTGGCCGAATCCTCGCGAGGCAGGGTCAAACTCGGTAGGTCGTCATTAGATTCCTAAGTGCGTCAGCCTGTCGCTCACTCAATCGTGTGTTTTCCCCGGAGGGCGATACGAATCGAAGGCCCGTTCGCCATGGACCGCGAAACTCCGCGATGTGTTGGAGTTTGCTGACGCTCAGCGAAGGCTGATAGGGCTGAACTGGGCCATGGAATTGAGGGACTGGCTTGAGGGAAGTCTTGGCGAGACATAGCGCTACTACGGTCGAGTTGCCTTGAGACGGATGGGGCGACCGACCAAGGTTGGCTGGTTCGCGTTATGGAAACTACGGCCCACCACTGATCACTTGAGCTGCATGATGCCCAAGCAGTTCTTTGCGGGATCGATGAACCAGGCCATCCGCGCAAATCCGATGTCGGCGATTCCGTCGACAGTCTTGAGGCCGGGTAGGTCGTAGTCCTCGATCCTGACCCCGCGCCCGCGCAGAGCATCGAGCTCCGCATCGAGATCCTTGACGCGCCATGACGCCTGCGTCTGCTCATCGGCCGTCCCGACAGTGCTCTTGGTAATCGCCAGCTGAGTGCTCCCACATTTGAACGTCACAGCGTTCGGGTTGTCGCTCAGAAGTTCGAGCCCAATCTTGTCCCGATAGAAATCCCGGGTCGCCTCGAGGTCAGTTGCCAAGAAAACCACTTCGAGTGGATAGTCGCCCAACATCTGCGCATCATCTCCCTAATCACGATGGACCAGTTTCGGATCCACTAGTCGAGGCCATCGTAGCTCCCATGTCGACTTCTGCCAGGTCGCGCGTGGCCGCCTAGTTTGTCGGCCCGGTTGCGGCGCTGCGTCCAGCGAGACAGATGGATCGACCGGTCACGCTTACCCGGTTCGCGTTACGGAAACTGCGGCCCCCCACTGATTTTGAATTCAAGCAAACGCGATGACGGTCCTCTGTCGGCAGGTTCGGTTAACAATGAAGGGCGTTAGCAGGCTGTCCGCGGCCGGTATGCGTCGGCGCCCAGGGCATGGCCGTGTCAGACAGTTCCTGAGTAGTCCAAAGACTTCCAACCACGTGTCCCGGCCTTCGATTCGGTGCATCGATGGGCGGCTGAAGTGGCCGCCGGAGTCGGCTGGCGCAGGCAGGGCTGAGCAGAGCCATTACAAGCGGACGGTACGATCGGCTCATGGATGAGCATCCCGACAATGGGCTGAACGTCCGCTGGGACGGCGAGCAGTGGGTGTCCGTAGATGGGCGTTGGGCCTGGGACGGGAGTCGATGGCTCCCAATCAGGTCAAGACTCCCCGTAGTTGCAACATGGGTCAGTGCGGGTGGGCTGACACTGCTCCTGGCATTCTTCGCGTTTGCGCTCGGGGGGGAGACCGGCCCGTCGATGATGGACCTCGTCGTCTTTGCGTCTTGGGCAGGCATAGGCGTGGCACTGGTGGCAGCCGGATTCGGACTCGCCCTCGGCAAACGCTGGTCCTATTGGACAGCCACGATCGGTGTGTTGCTGTCTTCCGCAATATACCCGTGGTCCCTGTTGCAGGACAGTTACAGCCTGCCACCTCAGTCGAGCGTGGCCATCGGTACCGGATCGGCAGCTCCTCATGATGCCGCCGCTTACTACTCCATCTTCTTGGCATCCCTTGCTGTGGCTCTCATCGCCGTTTGTTTTCGGCGCAGCTGGGTTCGTTGGCTTGCTCTACCCGCGATCATCTTCATGCCATAAGCTGTTTCGAGCTTCCAGCCGCAGTCGCGCTGCTCGTTGCGTTGGTCCGGTCGAGTACATGGAACTATTGGCGGGTCTACGGGTTCTCTGTATTCAAAGGATTACTAAAGGCCATTGTTAATCCGCTGGGTTTCGACCGAACTTTGTAGGTCGCGACGACGGGTGACTTGCCTACTTGCACCACATGATTCGGCGCATGGCGTGCAGCCCGTTCGAGATCTAGACGGATCGTTGGCACAGAGCTCAGGCCGATCCACGGCGGACGTAGGAGGTTCGACCGCCCCGCCAACCTGTGCAGAATTCTGTACAATAGATGGGCGATGAGCAAGACAGTCCCCTTCACCGAGGCTCGTTCCGGTCTGACTGAGCTGTTGGACGAGATCGAGCGCGTGCACGAACACGTGGTCATCACGCGAAACGGCCGACCGTCCGCCGTGATGATGGCTCCGGACGAGTACGACTCGTTGATGGAAACACTCGAGGTGTTGGCCGACCATGAAGCGATGGCGGACCTGGTCGCGAGTCAAGATGACGTCGACGCGGGTCGTGTCTTCGAGCTGGAGGATGTAAAGCGCGCCCGCCGGCGTGGCTAGGCTCGTCCTGACCGCCCGAGCGCGAGACCAGCTAAACCGCCTGCCCCGTTCACTGCGTAACGCCGTGGTCCATACCCTGGCTGACCTTGCTGTTGAACCCGATGCCGTCGGAAAACGACTCATCGGCCGGCTCACCGGGACTTGGGCAGCTCGGGTGGGAAACTACCGGGTGCTCTACACGATTGAAGGACCGTCCACAAGCCAGCGCGTTGTCGTTCGGTCGATACGACATCGGGCTGTTGCTTATGGGTCCAGACGGCGACGCCGTTAGCTGCAGTTCAGATTGCGATCCGTTCCCACACCTCCATCCAGAAATTCCGACGAGTGACAGCCGTCAGCGACGCGAAGTCTTAAGACAAATACACCGCGGTCGTTAGAGGGCTATCGCCCGCCCAACCAATATTCGCGTCAGGCATGATCGGCTTCCGCCCTACCGTGACACGCTTCCGGCGAGCAAGGTTGTGATGCGTTCGCGGATCGTCGGCGTGGTGAGACCTCGGATGTCGAGTGTCGTACGGCGGCGGGTGACGTCGTCCGGGGTGAGCGCCCACTCTTGTTCCGCCGCGTAGGGAACCTGTCCCCAGACGTCTGGTCCTTCGGAGTGGATCCGCTCGGCCGCGCCCGGATAGGCGAGCACCCGGTCGGCCTCGCTTCCGTAGAGGTGGGTTAAATGGGTCCAGACGTCCAGCTCGACCGCATCCGGGCGGCTCGGCAGCGGGCCCGCTCCCGGCAGCGAGTCATGCCGGAGATCGGGGGGCTTCCTGGGGAGGCGGCGTAGCACGTCGCGAGCGATCTGGCGGTGGGTGGTCAGCTTGCCGCCCGCGACCGAGACCACTCCCTTCGATCCGACGTGAACGACATGCCCCCGGTGGGCGAGAGCGGTGTCGCCCTCGCCCATCGGCAGCACCCGCAGTCCGGCGAAGGAGTAGCGGATCAGCTCGCGGCGGAGCAGCTCTGGCGGCAGCCCGCGAGCGGCCTCCTTGAGCACGGTTTCCACATCTTCGTCGGTCACCGACACGGCGCCGGGATCGCCTTCGTACTCGGTGTCCGTGGTGCCCAGCAGCAGCATCCCCAGCCAGGGCACGGCAAAGGCCACCCGGTCCCGGGGCAGCGGCACAGCGAGCGCAGCCTGCCAATCCTTCACGCCGGGCAACAGCAGGTGCACGCCCTTACTGAGCCGGGTCACGGGCGCGCAGCCGGGATCTTCGAGCAGGCGCACGCGGTCGACCCACGGCCCGGCCGCGTTCACGGCGTGCTCGAACCTCACCTCCAGCGCCTCTCCGCCCACCCGCACTTGGGCCAAACCCCTCTCCAACGCGGTCACTTCCGCATAGTTGACGACCACGGCGCCTTCCCGGGCGGCGCCAGCGACAGTCGCCAGCACGAGACGGCTGTCGTGGGTCTGGGCGTCCTCGTAGAGCGCAGCCGATCGCATCCCGCGCAGCTGGACGGCCGGAATCAAGTCGTGTGCGCGCGCTGGTCGCACTACGTGTATCTCGGCCTCCCGAAAGCCTGACAGGGCGGCGTACACAAAGAGTCCGGCGGCGATCAGGGCTGTACGGTGAGGGCCGCCACCGTAGACGGGCAGCAGGAAGCGAAGCGGGCGGACCAGGTGCGGCGCCACGCGGGTCATCAGTGCCACGCGCTCTAGATGTGCCTCACGGATCAGCGCCAGGTCGCCCATCGGTAGGTAGCGGAGACCGCCGTGGATGAGCTTGGAGGAGGCGCTGGAAGTGGCATGTCCGAAGTCGCCGGCGTCGACCAGCGCGACTCGCAGCCCAGCTCGCGAGCCGTCGTAGGCGATCCGGCTGCCGACGATGCCTGCGCCGATCACCAACAAGTCGAAATGACTCTTCGAGAGCTCCTCGAGAGCTCGCGCGCGGTTCACGGCGGGAACCATAGCGGCTCTCCGGTGAAGTTGACAGTCGAGCGCCGCCACGAATGTGCGACGCCAGCGCTGGGCCAGCGGGTGGAAAACGGCCCCGCGCGACCCATTAGTCTGGTCGCGCCACCGCCACGTAGAATGGTTAGGCTCCGCAGCATGGATTCTCAAATAGCTCGTGCGAAGCTCGACCAGTGGTACAAGGCCCTTAACACACGGGACTTCCAGGAGCTGGCCGCCCTGATGACCGAAATTGGCGATGTCGAAATCGAGCTGGAGTATCCGCAGTCGGGCGAAAGGATCAGAGGCCGAGAAAACAACCTCGCGGTTCTTGAAAACTATCCCGGCCTCCCAGACGCCACCATCAAGGAAATGCACGGTGCACAAGACAAATGGGTGCTGACGCCATCCTGGACGCCACTTCGGATCACTGGAACTGGCGATAACTACGTGGTCGAAGGTCGGCTTGAATATCCGAACGGTGAGGTTTGGAATTACGTAGACCTGTTCGAGTTGCGCAATGACAAGGTGTTCCGCGTAAAGGAGTACTTCGCCGCCCCATTTCCGGCCGCCGAGTGGCGGGCAAAGTGGGTTGAGAAGACCGAATTACCTAGCCGCTAGGTACCTTGGCGGTGCCGCCAAGCACACCTGATAACACCCCACGCAACCCAACTCGACCGCCTTTCCATAACGCGAATCGACGCGCCTTAGGTTGATGGTTGTTGTATTTAGCATGCGGTCACGGACGCTGACTCCGCATCGCGCAAGACTTTTGCTCAGATCCCGCTTCGGCGCCAGCCGGGTCGGCCATATGGACCAGCGATCGACGGATCCAAGCGGCCTTCTAAGACAGTGCCCCGGTTCGCGTCGATTACCAGACGCTCCGAATCACCGGGGATCGCATAGACCGAGCCCTTTGCGTAGATCTTGCCCGGCGGCCCATCGACGAGCTGAAGGTCATCGAGGAACAGACGATCAGTCAGCCAGCGGAGACCAAACTCATCAATTGCCGTCAGAGTGGTGAACGATCCGATGACAACCGACTCCGTTGCCGGCAGTCTTCGGACGACGAGCACGGGCGAAATGGGAAGCTCGTTCACACTGCCTGGTTCTGTCACCTCGATCAGGTACGCCTCATGACCGGCGACAACTAACAGCTGCCTTGGGTTTGGGCAGCCGTACAGGCCATTGATCAGCCGCCCGCGAGGCCAAGCGCGAATGAGGCCACCCACGGTACGGCGAGATGGGGATGGATCCGTATCGTCAACGTCCTGCTTGATCTTGCCCCGAACCGGAAATCCGGAGCGCCCCAGTCGCCAGATGCTGGGAACTCAGGATCGACCTCGACCTCATACGAAGTGGCAAACCCAAGGTCGTCGAACTGGATCGCCACATGCCAATTCTTCACTAGAGGTCGATCGGGCGGCCGAGGTTCTTGATGCAATGGTCATTGGGCGCCAATGCTGATCCGTAAGCCCGCCACGACGAGACGGTTCGCGCTACGGCAACTACGGCCCACCGCGTGATTTGCGTCAACTGTTCGCATCGCGGCGCGAGGCTTGACGCGGAGTACGCTTCCGGCGTGGGTTGGCGACAATTGAAGACCGTCCTGATCATTCTTGCGGTCATGTCTGTCACCGCTTGTGGCCAATCCTCGACGAGCGTTTCGGGCCCCGCACCGGTAGGCAAAGTAGTGGCGGAAATTCGGCAATCTACCCCGCGGGACGTGGAAGCGGGTTTCGGCTCGATCTGGGTTTCCAACGGTTCAAGCCGGTCGGTCACAAGAATCGATCCGACGACAGACAAGGTCACCGCCAAGATCGATTTCGATGATCCGCCCTCAGTACTTGCAGTCTCGGCCGATGCCATCTGGGTCACCAGCTTTCCGGGAGTCAGCGTGACCCGGATCGATCCGGTCACCAACCTCGTTGTCGGGACTGTGGATCCCGGTGGCAGTGGGCCGGTCGGAATTGCAGTTTTCGATGGATATGTTTGGGTCGCAAACCACAAGGGCAGCCCGACCGGCTCCGTGGCGAAGATCGACCCTGCGAAGATGAAGGTCGTCGACCTCATCCACCTCGGATCGGCCTCCGACTCCGGCCCCCAGTGGATCGCCGTCGGCGCGGGCTCGATCTGGGTGGGCGTCGTCAATATCGATGCCATCGTTCGCATCGATCCGATCAAGGACACCATCGTTGCCACGATCCCTGTCATCTTCGATTGCGGCGAGATCGTCGCCAACGACCACGATGTCTGGGTTGCCGGCGGGTGTGGCCCAGGCGTTACCCACATTGATCCGGCCACGAATGGCGTCACGAAGGTGAAAAATGATGTCGGTGTGGGCGCGGCGCTTGCGCTCGGAGAGGGTTCCGTCTGGTTCGGTACCAGCACCACGCTTGATCGCATCGACCCCAGCACCCACAAGTTCGTGGGGCAGATGAAACTCCCCGGGCCGAGTTTCGGCGCCAGTGCGGCGTTCGGTCACGTCTGGATCACCGATAAGGACGACGAACTGCTTTTCAAGATCAAGCCTGCCTGACCGGTAGGTTGATCCGGCGCAGCAGCATCTCAAAGGCACCGGTGCCGAAGCAAAGCGCCCCCTAATTCGACCGGTCTTGGTGTCGATCACAACCTGGGGTCTGGAGCTGGTTAGGTTAGGCGAATGGCTCGGCCTTCGACCTCGCTCTGGTTCGCTGTACGGTAAGTACGGCCCACCACTACCCGGAATCCGACCTGTATGCAGGAATGGGGGTTTCGCGAGCCGGCGAATTGATGGACTATTTGTGCACACTCGTCGAGCCTTCAGCCAGTGCGATCGCAGGGCCAGGTGGGTCGAGGCCATCGACCTTCCGCAGCGCGGCTCAGTCACGTCGTCGTTCGTGGATCGACAATCGATCGCTCGGCGGGGTCGGCCCCCTTCTGCCGGGAAGCAGCGCGCGCGTGTTGGTCGAGGCGATCCAGTCGCGGTAGCGCTCAGGGGACCATGCGCGCTGCAGGACGAGCAGGTGATAGACGGCCAACGAATTAACGGTCCAAAGGATGTCCCCAGCCTCCTCGACCGATAGCTCCGGCCTCATGCCACCGAGGTTCTTCACCTGCTTGGCTATCCGCCTCATACCTGTCAGTCGCTGGGCCTCCAGTTGGTTCCAGACATCCGCGACCTCGGGATCCGCTGCGGCGGCCTCCATCAGCACCCGATACAGGGGGCCGGCTCGCGCATGGATCCCAGGCTGCGTGGCCGCGTGCAGCTCGAGCACGCGGCGCGGATTTTGCTCCGCGATCATCGCTCGGACCACAGGACGATCCTCGGGCGGGATGGCGGCGCGAGCGGCGCCTCCGGCAATCGCAGCCTCCATCACCCCTTTGAACAAGGCCGCCTTGCTGCCGAATCCCCGGTAGATCGTTTCCACCGCCACTCCCGCCGCCGCGGCGACGTCGTTGATCGTGGTGCGTGCGTAGCCGCCACCCAGGAAGAGGTGCAGCGCGGCTTTGAGGATGTCTTGGCTGGTCTCGGCCGCCTGCGCCCGACGTCGAGTCGAGTCGTAGCGGCGAGGTCGCTTGACACGCCGACCATTCGGTGGAATACTCATAACTCCAATACAGTATCGTTCTTTCGAATCTTACGCGGGGCGGTGGGACGAAGGGAAGCGTCATGGCCGGGAGGCCGAGGGGGATCTGATGTTTGCGGTCGTGGTTCAAGAGAGCGGAGATGCTGAGCGGGTGCGGGGAAGCCGGGACCATCTGGAGGCAAACGTCGTGCCTCGGGTGAGGAACGCTCCCGGGATCGTCTCCGCAACCTTTACGACAGACGAGGGCGGAAAGACGCTGAACTTGTTCCTATTTCAGACAGAGGATGCGGCACAAATGGCTGTGGCGTGGATACGCGGCGCGCCGCGACCCCCCTTCATGCGCCTGGAGACCGTCGAGCTGAGGCAAGTCCTGGCTCACTTCTAGCGGTGGCGACTCGGTCATTGCGCGGACTGCTTCGTCCGAGCTGAGGTCGCCCTCCACAGCGATTTCCAGGACCCGCCACATGCGCCTTCATGCTGGTATTGGTCGGCCTTGTTGTCGTGCCTGCGGCAGTTGAGGCGAAGGTGAGAACGGCCCGTCCCTGATCCGAGCTATGTGGAACGAGGTGGCTGCGTCGCCATGACGCTCCAACTCGTCCTGGATCACTTCGGGCCGCTTGCGCGCTATGGAGCTTTCGACTCACTGATTTCAAGTAGGTGTCCATCAGGGTCCCGAAAGAAACAGCGAATCTCCCAGTCGTACTCCACGGGCGGGGTTAGGAATGTTGCTCCCCTCGCCTTCAAGATCTCATAAGCGGCGCGGCAGTCCGAAACTCGGATCGTCAGCTCATGGCTCACCACCTCGCTCGTCATTGGTGGCGCGAATGTAATCATCGGCTTGTCGGGGGTTGGTCCTCCGCCTGTAACGAGCAGCAGCCAGGTCCCGGCGAACCGTAGGACGGCCGAGGTGCCACCATACTCACGAAACTCCTGCGCGCCGAGAACATCTCTATAGAAGTGGCGCGATTCCTCGAGATCACTGACCACCCGCAGCACTGTCACCTCGACTCCATCGGTGGGAAAGTCTTGCTCCACGGCCGGAGCTTACCGTGGAGGAAGTCGCTCGAGTCCAGCGCGTCCAAAAGGCCGTTAC
>WNGI01003714.1_pt1 | contig 13527 bp, 12 predicted proteins | sample 5400621 | NCBI WGS metagenome assembly WNGI01 (sample SAMN13153374, study PRJNA577476) | soil metagenome | isolation source: 20 cm soil or saprolite under Garry oak tree replicate 1 | place: USA:California | collected 2016-06-15
CGCCGCAGGTCGGACCCCGTGCGGTCCACGACGTGCCAGCTCTCTGCAACCGCGACGAGAAACGGGAGCGAGATGTTGCCGCCCCCGGGCGCGAGGTTGGCCAGGCCCAGGCGGGCCGCCAACGCCGCGGCGCCCGACGCGGCCAGGCCTTGAGAGGAATTGACCGTCGCCACGATCGCGCGCGATTCGTACAGGGTGGGCAGAGCGAAGCTGAGCCCGGCGAACGCAGCGGCTGTCACCACGGCGCTCACGCCGACGACCCGCCATTGTGCGCGTACCGACTGCGCCCCGCGTCGCAGGCCGAGGCGTAGGTCCTCCAGGGTCGCCCATTCTTGGGTCACGGTCACGGAGTCTCGCCCACACCCTGACGCCTCACCAGGAACTGACCGCTCGGGCCATGTGCAATGAAATCGAGCACCTGATTGGTAGGGCTGCTATTCTCGGCCAGCTCCTGCTCGAGGCTGAGAGGGTCGACGGCCGGATGCCCGATCGTGGCCTCGCGCAGCCAGGGCAGCGGCACCATCTGCCGGAAGAAAAACACCCAGGCGTACCGCTCGGCCAGCTCGCGGCGCCGCGCCACCTCCAGCCCGGGAAGGGGCTCGTCGCATAACCGCTCCAACGCGCGCCAGAGGGCGGCCTCGTCGCCTGCCAGGTCGGTGAAGCCGAGATCGCCATAATGCGCCTGCCCGGAGACGACCACCGGACGGCCGCGCAACACCATCTCCAGCCCCACCGTCGATCCGTACAAAGCCCCGACGCTGGCGTGGTCCATGAGGCGATACGAATGGACCGCACTCTCGGGCCCGACGTAGACGAAGTTCTCCGGGGTCTGCCGCACCGCTTCCAGCAGGAACTCGCCCACCGTTTCCGTGGTCTCGGAGCCTTCGAGCGCGATCTCCGCGGGATGACCCCGTAGCACCACGAAGTGTTGCGGATGGTTCGCCGCATAGGCGACGAGACTGCGCACCCAATCCAGCATCCCCCGGAACCCGAGATCGCGCCCCACGACCGCCGAGTCCCACGTGATGTTCGCGAAGGCGACGACCGTGGGCCGGCTCCGCACGCGCTGCATGAGCGCCGCCTGCTCCGCCCCGTCGGCTGCCCACCGCCCCGCATACGAGACGGCGTCGCGACTGAACGTCTCCCGGGATCGCAGGTAATCGTGCAGCTCGCGCGCCTGCGGCGCGGTCAGTCGGTGCTCCCGGATTGAAGGCCACTGCGCGCACAGGTCGTAGTAGGCGGGCGCCTGATCCCGACTGAACACCCACGTTCCCGTCATGAACCCTCGCTCGTACATCACGACATCGCTCATCCCGAGGCTGCGCGCCACCTCCCACGCGACGCGCTCCGGCCAGAAGATGCCGTTCACGAGAAACAGTCTCGTCGTCGCCCGCTGCCGCTCGAGCAGCGAGCGGACGGCCGCCGCGAACAGGACGGCGCTCCGGAGCGCGCTCCGATAATACGGAAGGTGGGCGTCCGACAGCGAGCCCCTGTTGAAGAACCACAGCACCGACGGCTCCACCAGGCGTCCCAGCGCAAGGCCCTCCCAGGCAAATTCGCGACAGGCGGGAAGCATGAGGCCCCGCGTGAGGCGCTCCGCGTCCGCTCGGACCCCCCGTCCCACGTCGTCCACCAGGGCCGACGACGGCAGGCCCACCGCGTCCGCCAACGCGCGACTCGCGATCGTGCACACGGTGCACGGCCGCCGCGCGCCATAGCGATGATTGTAGAAGCCGCACTCGAGCGGCGCGCGCTGGCACGACACCATCCGTACCCGTTCGCCGCGCCGGGCAAGGGCGAGCCCCAACGTATGCTCGAGCACGCTGTGGGCAACCCACCCGCCCCGCAGCGAGAACACCAGCGTCTCGGATCCCTCCTGGTTCACGACGCGGCGCGGGCCGCGCGCCGCCCGCAGCTGTCGGGCGACCAGGATCCTGGGCAAGAGCCGCACCCCCGGAAACACGCCACGCCCAACGACGCGCAGCGCACCCCGCAGTCGTTTCGCCAGGTCCATGTGGCTCAGGGAAACACCAGATCCCACGACAGGGGCGTGCCTCGGGCGATCGCCCGGGAGGTCCGGCGTCCCAGCACCAGCTCGAGATACCGCGGGGACAGGCCGAACCCCGGCCGGATGGACCGCACGTTCCGAGAAGAGAACTCCCCACCCGGTGGAATGTCCGCCACCACGTACAGGGAGCGCCGGAAGCTCACGTTCCCTTCCTCGGCCACCCCCGCCCCGAACGTGGCACTCCCCAGCATCGCTTCGGCGCGGCGCACTTCCGTGACCATGCCGCGGAACTCCGCCGGCTCGAGCGAGAAGTGGCTGTCGACCCCGCCGTCCTTGCGACTCAGCGTGAAATGTTTCTCGACGAGGCTCGCGCCGAGCGTCACGGCGACGACCGACGCCGTCGTTCCCAGGCTGTGGTCCGACAGCCCCACGGGGCACCCGGCGAGGGCCTGGAGCCGCGGGATCGTCGCCAGGTGCATCGCGTCGTCGGGCGCCGGATAGCTGCTGGTGCATCGCAGCAGGAGCAGCTCCCGGCAGCCTGCGGCGCGCAACACGCCGACCGCATGCAGGACCTCCTCGGCGGTCGCCATGCCCGTCGACAGCACCACCGCCTTCCCCGTCGCCGCGACCGCCTGGAGCAGGCCGTCGTCGACCAGCTCGAACGACGCCACCTTGAACGCGGGTGCCCCGAGTTGCCGCAACAATGCGACGGCGGTCGGATCGAACGGCGTGGAAAACGCGTCGATGCCGCAAGCGCGCGCCGCTTCAAACAGCTTCGGATGCCAGTCCCATGGCGTGTGCGCCTCCTGATAGAGATCGTACAGGGTCCGGCCCGCCCACGGCCCCGTCCCGCCCACGATGAACTCCGGTCGATCGGAGCGGATCGTGATCGTATCGGCCGTGTAGGTCTGGAACTTGACGGCATCGGCTCCCGCCTCCGCCGCCGCGTGAATCGTTTCGAGCGCGCGTCCCAGCTCGCCGTTGTGGTTGGCGGAGAGCTCGGCCACGAGGTAGGCCGGGTGGCCCGGTCCCACGAGGTGCGAGCCGATGTGGATCGGGTCGGGCGGCATCATCCGAGCTCGCCCCGCACGTACGCGCGGCTGTGCGCCGGCCCGAGATTTGCCATCACGTCCACGATCGAAAGATGACTCACGAAGCTCGCGGACCGGCATTGGACGTACGGCGCCGGGGTGAACTGCTGAAACTCGAGCTCGATCCCGGAGCGGGCGACGAAGTCGTCGCCGAGCAGGTAGTCCCGCGCCCCCTGCGGCGACAGGTACGCATTCGCACCCACGTGTTGGCACAGCGCGATGACATGGTCCGTGCGCTTCCCGCCACAGCGGAGCTCCGAAGCGCGCAGGAGCGGCGTGGGTAGCTCCAGCAGCTCTACGAAGATCCGGGTGAGCCTCAAATTGAGATCCGCCAGTTTGGTGATTGACGGGTCGCCGATCACCGGTACCAGCCTGTCCAGGACGACGGCGCCATAGGGGGCCTTCCCATACGCCTGCTGCAAGGTCGTGACGTGACGATGCCGCCATCGGGTCGCGTCCGCGAGCGCGATGCGCTCGATCGGGGTATCGAGCGGGACCCGCTGTGTGGGAACAGAGAGCAAGACCTCCTTCCCGCCCAGGAGAATGCGGTTACGCGTCTGCCAGGACTGCCGCTCCAACTGCACGTCATCGAGAAATACGAATGTGTCGACGGCGGCGATCAAGTTGAAGTACCCGGCCCAGGGCAGGTACATCGGCTGCATGATGGCGCACTTCATCGAGCATCCCGCGCCTCGCTCGCCGCGGAGACTCCTTGCAGCTCCTGCCACAGCCACGAATCGTCGGAGGGGAACGGCATCGTTCGGAACACCTCCGGCTGCGTCAGTTGACTGGTGATGGCCGCCGCCAGGCGATCGTCCGACACATCGCGACCGCTTCCCAGATACCGGACGTACCCGCCATCGCCGAGCGCGCGGAGCGCTTCGTCCTCGTACTCCGTCGCACCAAGCGCGATGGTCGGAACCCTCAAGAAGAGTCGTTCCAATGCCGTGATACCGCCACCACCGATGCACAGCACGGCCCGCGACAGCAATTCGGCCATGTTGCTCACCTGCACGCGCAACGTGAACCCCGGCGTGCGCTCGCACAGCGTCGCGAGCGCCTCGCGCTCCGGCGCCTCTCGACCCACGACCAAGTCCACCGGCTGCCGGCGCGCCGCGAGTGTCGCCAGCACCCGCGCGACGCGCAGCGTCTGGTTGGCGACATCGTAGCCACCGAACGAAACCAGTATGCGGTCTCTCCCGCCCGCTCGAACGTGATAGAACTCCTCCCGCAGCAGCACGTACTCCGGCCCGAGGAGGGTACGGCACGACGGCGGCACTTTGCCCACGTACCGGTTCCGCCAATCGGGCAGGTAATTCGCGTCGATCAGGAGATCGCAGTCGTGCGGGCGGTTCGCCAGATCGTCGAGCACGAGGAGATGCGCCGCGCGCTTCCGGATGCTCCGTTCCCACCGGGCATCCATGCCGTAGTGATCCACCACCACCCAGTCGTAACCGGACGCGCCGGGGTGCTCCGGGTCGAGCGCCGTGAGCGTCTCCGCCGCATCCGCATCCCAGGGCACGGCCAGCCACGGGGCCGGTGGCTGATCCGTGTCGGGACGCGAGAGGAGCGTGACCGGAAATCCGCAGGCGCCGATGAGGGGCGCCAGATGCCCCGGCAGGGCGCGGCACAAGAAGCGCACGTCTCCGCCATGACGGCGCAGCTTCTGCGCGAGGGACAAGCACCGCATCACGTGGCCAGATCCCATCGCCGATGACGCATCGACACGAATCGCGGCCTTCACTTCCGGACCTGGATCAGCCAGTCGGAATTGCGCTGCCGCCGGCTCCCGAAGGTGGTTTCCGTCCGCTCGAAGCACAGCTCGGTGAAGCCCTCGAACATCGCCGGCACGCTCTCCTCCGTCAGGAAGTGCATGACGCAGCCCGCTTCGTTCGTGTCACTGATGGTGAGCCGGAACGTGTGGGGCTCGATCTCCACCCCCTTGCCGTAGCGATAATCGTGGTCGGTGCGCAGCGCGACGAAGCCCCACCCGTCCGGCCGGAGCACGCGGCGCAGCTCCCCGACGGCGCGGCGCATCCCGGCCCGATCCGTGTAGTAGTAGACCGCGAACGCGATGACCGCGTCGAACACGGCGTCGCCGAATGGCAGGGTGAGCATGCTGGCCTGACACAGGCGCGTCGGCTGCCCGCTCCCTTGCAGCCAGCGCCTGGCATGCTGCAGTCCCTCACGCGAGAAGTCGACGCCCGCGGTTTGAAAGCCGAGGTCCGAGAGCAGCTTACTATGGCGCCCGCCGCCCACGCCGACGTCCAGCGCGCGGAGGCGGGCCCGCTCGCCGTCCGGGAAGCGCCCCAGCAGGAAGCGGACGACGTGCTCGTTGGGATAGCGCGGCCGAAACCGGGGCGACGCGTGCAGAACGTCCCACTGTCGCTCCGCCCGCGCCTCGTCCTCCGACGAGTAGAGCTCAGGCGGTTTTCTGCTGGACATGACGGTTGAGCCGCGCGACGTCCGGGTGGGCGTCCAGGAAGGCGATGACCTCGGCGCTCGTGAAATCGAGACGCTCGCCGAAGTGACCCACGATGCGGCGCACCACCTCGAGGTCGGCCGGCTCGTCAACACTCAGCCGCAGCTCGGGGCGGTGGTATTCCGCCGGCGCCGTCGCGACGTCGAGCGTGAACCGTTCGGGATGCGCCGTGAGAAAGGTCACCACATGCTCGCGGTCGGGAGAGTCCCCAGGAACGGTCTCCGCCGCCCGCCGGAGCGCGGCGACGCGGACGAGTTCGGCCGCGCCGAGGCCGTTGGGATAGCCCTCCACGTAGACATAATCGGCCGCCGAGCGGGCGTAGCGCTCGCAGACGTGATCGATCACGTCGGGATCGATGAGCGGGCAATCGGCCGTGATTCGCACGAGCAGCTCCAGGTGCAGCTCGTCGGCCGCCTGGAGGTAGCGGCTCAGGACGTCGGTCCCGCTGCCGCGCACCACGGCGACATCGAGCGAGCGAGCGAGGTCCGCCACCCGATCATCGGAGGAATCGCTGCTCGTGGCCACGGCGACGCCGCCCACGCCCCGACTCCGCCGGCAACGCCCGATGACGTACCCGAGCACCGTGCGACGCCCGAGGGAGGCGAGCACCTTACCCGGGAGCCGGGTCGACCCCGTCCGCGCCTGGATCACCGCGAACGGCTTCATGCGACGGCGTGGGCCAGCAGCTCGACGCTCCGCTCGAGGATATAACTCACCTCGTCGTCCGTGAGCGCCGGGTAGAGCGGGAGCGAGATCAGGGTCTTCGTCGCCCGCTCCGCACCGGGGAAACCGCCGTCGGGCTGGCCGAGGACCTTGTGTAACGGTGGAAACACGCCGCGCCCCGCCTCGATGCCGACCTCGAGGAATGCCCGGAGCACGGGGACCACGTCGCCCTGCCGCAGGGCGACGAGGTAGCGAAAGAACACGTTGCCTCGCCCGGCCGGCCCCTGGGGCGGGACCACGTCATCGATCGTGGAGAGCCGCGCGCCGTACCGCCGCGCGAGGTCCGCGCGGCGCTCGAGGAAATCCTCCAGCTTGGCGAGCTGTGATAAACCGAGCGCCGCCTGAAGCTCGCTCATGTGAAAATTGTACCGCGTCTCGTAGGGGGGGTAGTCGTCCCGAAACCGGTCCCCAGCCTGCTCCGCTTCCCAGCTATTGAGATAGCGCGCGCGCTCGAGCAGGTCGGGATTGGACGTCGCGAGCATCCCGCCCTCGCCGCAGGCGATCATCTTCGATTCGTGAAACGAGCATACGGCGATCGCACCGACGCTGCCGACCAGGCGCCCCTGCTGCCGGGCGCCGAGGGACAAGGTGATGTCTTCGATCACCGGGACGCCAAGCGCGACGATATCATCGATCGGCGCCGGCACGCCGAACATGTGAGGGACGATGATCGCGCGCGTCCTGGGCGTCAGCGCGGGGCGCACGAGGTCCGGAGTGAGGTTGTAATCCATGGCCGGCGGGTCGTAGCGGTTGTCGACGAGGCGTGCCGTCGCGCCCACCTGGCTCACCGCGTTGAGCACCGCGAGGCAGGTATAGCTCGGCAGGACGACCTCGCCGCCGCCGTCGGCACCCAGCGCCCGGAGCGCGAGGACCAGTGCCGAGGTGCACGAGTTGGTCGCCACTGCGCCCTCGAGTCCCAGGAAACGGGCGAATTGCTCCTCGAAACGCCGCGTGGTCGCGCCTTCGCCGATCGCCTGGCGGCGCGCGGCGCGGACCAGCTCGGCCTCGTCGTCCTTCCCGATCCAAGCCTTGGTGAGGGGAATCTTCACGCGCGCGTCCGTCACGCGACCGCAGCCGCTTTCTCGAGCAGGAACATGACGTCCTCGTTCGGATCGTCGAGCCAGGGGTAGATGCGCTGCTTCACGAGCCGCAGGCCAGGGCAGGTCGCCAGATACAGCTTGGCGAAGTCCGTTTTCCAGAGCAGCTCCTTATGCCCCCGGTATTCCACCTCCTGGTATTCTGCCGCATAGTACTCGAGCCCCCAGATGAAGCGCCGGGAGCAACGAGAGATTTCCCGGAGAGCTCCGCGAATGTCGCCGGGTGCGAGGTGAATCAACACGCCCGACGTGAAGACGACGTCGAAAAAGCCGTCCTTGAACGGCACGTCGAAAGCAGACCCCTGGAGAATGTCGATGTTCTTCAGGCGCTGCTTGCTCCGCTCCACGGCGTAGCGTTGCAGCTCCACGCCGTAGAGGCGTGTGAACCCCATGTCCTGCAAGCAGAGCAGCTGGTTGCCGACGTTGGAACCGACCTCCAGGATCCTGAGATCGCGGGGCAGCTCCCCGAGAAACTCGGCATTCATCGCCCGCTGGGCGACACCGACGCGCTGCCGGTACAGGGCATCGAGCTCGTCGGGTGTCAGCACGTTGCGGTCGGTATACGCCCTCCCGAATTCACCACTCCAAACCTTCATTTGAGGCGTGTCGCTCGTCACCCGCCGCCCTCCTTGTACGCACCCAGCACCTTGTGCAGCGCCGCCACGGTGTCGTCGGCGTCGGCGTCGGTCATGCCCGCCCAGAGCGGCAGCGTTAGCAGCCGCTCGTATTCCGCTTCCGCCACGGGCCACTGCCCCCGCTGGTACCCCAGCGCCTGATAGTATGGATGCCATGGGACGGGGATGTAGTGCACATTGACCCCGATCCCCTCGGCGCGCAGGGCGGCGAACACCTCCCCGCGCCCGACCCGCAACCGGTCGAGGTGGAGCCGCACCACGTAGAGGTGCCACGCCGGCTCCGCCCACTCCGGGACCGTGGGCAGCTCGAGCTCGGGAACCGCCGCGAGCGCCCGTGCGTAGCGCGCGGCAATGGCCCGCCGTCGCCCGAGCCAGCGCGAGAGCTTGTCGAGCTGCGACACCGCCAGGGCGCACTGGAAATCGGTGAGGCGATAGTTGAAGCCCAGCTCGCGCATCTCGTACATCCACGAGCCCGCCGCTTCCCGCTGTCGGTGGTCGGTGGTGATCCCGTGGTTGCGAAACATGCGGAGCCGCGCGGCGAGCCTCGGGTCATCGGTCACAACGACGCCGCCTTCCCCCGACGTGATCAGCTTCACGGGGTGGAGACTGAACGTCGTCATGGCGGCCAGCGATCCGACCGGCCGGCCGCGGTAGCCCGCCCCGAGGGCGTGTGCCGCGTCGGCCACGAGCAGGAGCCCGCACTCGGCGGCCAGCTCGCGCAGGCCGTCGTAGTCGGCCGGCTGTCCCGTGAAATCGACGACGAAGATGGCGCGCGTCCGGCCGGTGACCCGCGCGCGGGCGCACTCGGCGTCGAGGTTCAACGTGTCGCGCCGGACATCCGCGAACACCGGCCGGGCGCCCAGGTAGCACACGGCGTTGGCCGTCGCCGCGAAGGTAATGGCGGGTACGACCACCTCATCTCCCGGCCCCAGGCCCGCCGCGTGAGCGGCCGCATGCAGCGCGGCCGTTCCGCTCGACACAGCCACGGCATAGCGGGCGCCGACCGTGGCCGCAAACCGCTCTTCGAACTGGGCGACGGCCGGACCCGTCGTGAGCCACTCCCCCCGCAGCACTTGCACGACCGCCGCGATGTCCGCGTCATCCACCACTTGGTGCCCATACGGCAGCAATCGATCGCGGATCGGCCGCCCGCCGTGTACGGCGAGCGCCGCGAGCCTGGGGCTCACTCTCCGACCATCTGCCGCAGCTCCTTCACACTCAGCCATTGCGTGTTGGTGTCGCTCCGGTAGGAGAACCCTTCTGGCAGCGGCGTGCCCGAGGAGCCGCCGTTCCACCACGGAAACTGCGGCAGCAGGGTGAAGTGATCGCCGTCGTCGACGCCGCGGCGGGCGTCGTCTTCCCCGATCATCAGCTCGTGCAGCTTCTCCCCCGGGCGGATGCCCACGATCTCCAGCTTGCAACCCGGGGCGATCGCTTCCGCCAGGTCCACCACGCGCATGCTGGGAATCTTGGGAACGAACAGCTCGCCCCCGTGCATGCGATCGAGACAGGCGATCACGAAGCGCACCCCCTGTTCCAGCGTGATCCAAAAGCGAGTCATGCGCGGGTCCGTGATCGGGATTTTCCCTTCTTTTCGCTTCTCCCTGAAGAACGGGATGACGCTGCCACGACTCCCGACGACATTGCCGTAGCGCACGACGGACAAGCGCGTCTGCTTGCCTCCCGCGTAGGCGTTGCCTGCGATGAACAGCTTGTCGGAGCAAAGCTTGGTGGCCCCGTACAGATTGATTGGGGCCGCGGCCTTGTCGGTGCTCAGGGCGATCACGCGCTGCACGCCCGCGTCGAGCGCCGCGCTGATCACATTCTCCGCCCCCAGCACGTTGGTCTTGATCGCTTCGAACGGGTTGTATTCCGCAGCCGGGATTTGCTTCAAGGCCGCGGCATGGATCACGATGTCCACGCCCTCGAAGGAGCGCGCCAGGCGGTCGCGGTCGCGCACGTCCCCGAGGTGAAAGCGGATACGCGGGTCGGAGACTCGCTGCGCCATCTCGAATTGCTTCAACTCGTCCCGGCTGAAGACGATGACCTTCTTAGGCGAGCCCTCGCCCAACGCGATCTCGACGAACTTGCGCCCAAACGAGCCTGTCCCGCCCGTCACCAGGACAACTTTGTCACGCAACGGCATGCCGCGTCTCCATCTTTACCCTGGGTGATTCAATCATGTGCCCGTCCCCCCGCCGGCACAAGCGCGTAGTGGCGGACACCGGCTCGAAACGGGTTGGGATTGACGACCGTGGTGTGTCGCAGTGCTGCCGGAAGTCAGCTCACCGCGACGGCGCGTCGCGAATTGGCGATCAAGCCTCGCGCCCGCAGCTGCCCCTCGATCCAATGATAGGTCCGTCGCAGACCTTCCTCCAGGCTGGTCTGCGGCTCCCACCCCAGCACCTCACGCAAGCGCGTGTTGTCGCTATTGCGCCCGCGGACGCCTTGCGGCTTCGTCAGATCGTGCCGCCGCCGCACGTCCTTCCCGGCGACGCCGGCGACGATGTCCACCAGCTGATTGATGGTGACTAAACGGTCCGACCCCAGGTTGAGCGGGGACGAGAACTCGGACCGCATCAACCGGTAGATGCCCTCGACGCAATCGTCGATGAAGCAATAAGAGCGCGTCTGCTCGCCATCGCCCCACACCTCGATCTCGTCGTCGTCTTCCACCAGCGCGATCTTGCGGCAGATTGCCGCCGGCGATTTCTCGCGGCCGCCATCGTATGTCCCAAAAGGCCCGTAAATGTTATGGAAGCGCACGACGCGGGTTTCCAGGCCGTAGTCTTCTCGATAATGGCGGCACTGACGCTCGGAGAACAACTTCTCCCATCCGTAGCCGTCTTCCGGATCGGCCGGGTAGGCATCTTCCTCGCGGAGCGGAGTCACCTCTGGAGAGTCCTGCCGGTACTTGGGATAGATGCAGGCCGATGACGTGTAGAGGTAGCGTATCACCCGGTGCAAGCGGGCCGCCTCCAGCATGTGGATGTTGATGAGGGCGTTATCGTGCATGATCTCCGCCTTGTGCGACTCGATGAATCCGATCCCACCCATGTTCGCGGCGAGATTGTACACCTCCTTCATCCCTCGAGTCGCTTGCAGACAGTCGTCCCAACGGCGAAGGTCGAGGAGCTCGAATTCATCGGCCGACGTCTCCCCGTACTCCGGAATCTTGAGATCCACGCCGCGCACCCAATATCCGCGACCCTTCAGGTACTTGACGAGATGGTGACCGATGAATCCGCCGGCTCCGCTGACCAATACTCTCTGCATGTGGCTCAACCCTCCCCTCGGGCGCTGTCCTGGCGTTCACTGGCGCTTCTCAAGCCGCTGAGCTGCAACAAGGCGAGCCCCACGAAGAGTGGATTGTTCAGGGCGTACCGTCTCCACAGTCTTCCCGGGTCTCGACTCAACCGAAACAGCCACTCGAGGCCCGACCGTTGCATCCAGCGGGGGGCCTGCCGCACGCGGCCGGAATGGAAGTCGAACGCGGCACCAACGCTGACCAGGACCTTGACGCCGAGGCGCTCCCGAAGAGCCGCGATCCAGCGCTCCTGCTTGGGCGTGCTCAACCCGACCCACACGATATCGGCTCGGGACTCGTTGATCCGGCCGACCACCGTCTCCTCCTCCGCGCTGGTGAGCGGACGGAACGGAGGACAATACGTTCCGGCCACCTCGAGCCCGGGGAACCTGCCGCACAGCCTGCTAGTCAGCTCTTCAGCGACCCCCACCGTACCGCCATAGAAGAAGTGGCGCACCCCTCGCCCAACGGATTGCCGAGCGACCTCGAGCAGCAGATCGGGCCCATACACCCGCTCCATTCCCCAAGCACCGGCCCCGCGCCCCCACCATACCAAGGGCATCCCGTCGGGCGTCACAATGGAGGCGCGGTTGAGGATCTTGCGAAATGAGACATCCTTCGCCGCCTCGACCAGTCCATGAACGCTGGTGGCGCACACGTAGCGCGGCGACTCTCCCACCGTCGAACCGGTCGCCCATGCCAGGATTCTGTCCGCCGTCTGGCTCAGGGAAAGCGCGGAGACCCGCACACCAAGGATGTCGACGGAGGTCGCGGATGCCGACTGGCGAGGGATGGCCAACCCGGCTGTACCCGCGAGGGCCCCACTCTCCTGACCCGGCAGCATCAGAAGGCACCCTTGCGGCGCGCCACGACCGGCAGTGTGCGCCCGAGAATTTCGAGATCGAAGAGCAAGGACCAATTCCGGATATACTCCGAATCCAGTCTTACCACCTCTTCGAAATCCACGACGTCGCTGCGCCCGCTCACTTGCCACAGCCCAGTTATCCCTGGCTTGACTCCGAGGCGTCTGAAGTGACGGTCCTCATAGTCCGCGAGATCGCTCTCGAAAAACGGCCGTGGGCCCACCAGCGACATCTCGCCGACAAGGACGTTCCACAGCTGCGGCAACTCATCGAGGCTCCAGCGCCGCAGCAGCTTTCCCAGGCGAGTCACCCGCGGATCGTTGGGAATCTTGAAGAGCCGTGTGTCTCCGGTGTGATTGAGATGCGCCATTGCTTGCTTCTCGTGGTCGGCCCCGTCCCGCATCGTTCGGAACTTCAACATGCGGAAGCGGCGGCCGCCGAACCCGGCGCGGTTCTGAGCAAAGAACACCGGCCCGGGCGAATCGATCTTGACGGCGAGACCGAGCAGGAGCATGACCGGTGCGAGGAGCAGCAATCCGGCAGCCGCTCCCACCACGTCGAGCGTCCGCTTGATCGCGAGCTGCTGCCCGTGCAGGCTCGGGGCCGTGAGCTGCACCAGCGGTTGACCGCCCCGCCACACGGTCGTCGGATGCACACCCGCGATGTCGACCACCCGTGGCACGGCCAGCACCTGACAGCCGCCCGCCAGTGCCGAATCCACCACGTCCTGGAGTTGTTTGTCGGTGAGATACCCGCACAGCGTCACCACCTGCGCCCCCGACGCCGCGAGCAACAGGGGGATGTCGCTGACGTGCCCCAACGCCCCCGGCGCGGGCGGGATTTCCACGTCCACGAAGCCGATCGGCCGGTAGTCGGTCCCCGTCTCGAAGGCCGGGCTCGACGCCGCCTCGAGGCAGGCGCCCGCGGGCCCGACGAACAATGTGTCGACCGCATCACGCTCGGGCGGCCGCACCCAGGCCGCGATCCGATTGATCGTCTGCCGCTCCGCCAGCAGGCCCAGCCACACCACCACCACCGTCGCGGCGTATTGCAGCAGCACGGGCTGCACGCCCCGGGTGAACAACATCGTCCACAGGGGAAGCGCCGTCGCGAGCGCGCACGCGGCGAACAATCGCGCCGCGTCGCGCCGTTTGTCGCCTTGACCGTAACTGCCCGCGACCAGCAGTCCGACGAACAGCGCAACAGCGTACTGCCAGCCGTTGAGGGTCCCGGTGGGGAACGCAGCCTGCATGCCTTGAGCAACCGTGGACCCGAACACTTGACCGTCGCGTGCGGCGCGTACCAGCTCGCGCATCACGCC
>WNGI01003715.1_pt1 | contig 13526 bp, 12 predicted proteins | sample 5400621 | NCBI WGS metagenome assembly WNGI01 (sample SAMN13153374, study PRJNA577476) | soil metagenome | isolation source: 20 cm soil or saprolite under Garry oak tree replicate 1 | place: USA:California | collected 2016-06-15
AGGCGCATGCACCGTCCGCGATAATGGGCGAGCTGTAATAGGTAGAAGAAAAAGTCACGACAGTGAACTGTTTCATCCGATGCGAAATCGCGGGAGAACGCGGCTGATGCCACAATCGTAGTATGCACTTGGCAGGACCGAATTTCTCGCGGGCTTCCGCAATAACGCTTCTCATGATCGGATCATTGGCTGCGCACACCGCGCCTTACGATTCGGCGAAACCGCTGCCAAAGGTGACGTTGTTTGCACCCGGCATCATCTCCACCGGCGACTACGAATCGCACGCGACCTTCACGCCCGACGGCCGCGAGATGTATTTTCTCAAGATGGCGCCAACCTTCTCGCGTTGGTCTATCTTCGTCTCGCGCTACAAGGACGGCAGTTGGTCACCGCCGGAGGTCGCACCGTTCTCCGGTCAATACCAGGACGCCGATCCTTACATCACGGCTGACGGAAAACACTTCTACTTCATTTCCGATCGTCCCGTAGAGGCCGGTGGAGGACGCCAGTCGCATCACGACATCTGGGTCATGGACAAGACGGACTCAGGCTGGAGCGCGCCGCGTCACCTGCCAGCACCGGTCAACAGCGATGCCGACGAGTTTTATCCGATCGCGTTAAAGAACGGAACTCTCTATTTCGGGTCGCAACGCAAGGAGGCCAACGGCGTGGGCGACATCTATCGCGCTGTGCCACAGAAGGACGGTAGCTATGAAGTGGAGAATCTCGGACCGCCTGTTAATACTGGGGCAGGCGAGTACGAAGCCTTTGTTACCGAAGATGAGCGGCTGATGTTGCTCGCGATCACGAGGCGACCCGACTCTCTTGGCGATATAGACCTTTACGTCTCTCACAAGCAAGCCGATGGCAAATGGAGCGAGCCTGTCAATCTCGGACCCGAGATCAATTCGTCTGCACGCGAGCTGTCACCCAAACTCACGCCAAATGGCAAATACCTGATCTGGATGAGTTGCCGCGTGCCAGCACTGCCTGCCAAACCACAGCAGCGAACCACGGCCGAAGTGTTGCAGGAGTTGCACTCACCTGGCAACGGACTCGGGGACATTTACCAGATCGATGTCTCTGCCGTGCCAGCGTTAAAACCGTCAGCGAAATAGATGCCGCGGCGATTATGACAAGCAGTTACTCTTGGTCTTGCCTTTGTTGCCCGATTCACACATCGAAACGCGTTCGCGCCAACTGGCCTTGTAAGACTTTGCTAAGTGGGTCTTGTGACTCAATTGATCACTGGCACTTCTAAGCGAGCAAGAGTCCGAGGAAGAGTAAGAATGCGAGCAGTAATTTAAAGGGACCGTAACATGATGAGACGCCTTAAACCGATTCTATACGCAGGCGCGATCGTCGGCGTCCTCGACATCACGGCGGCGTGCATCCAGACGCACATTGAATTCGGTATGACACCAATGCGCGTGCTCAAAGGTGTAGCTGGCGGTTTACTGGGACGAAGCGCCTATGAAGGTGGATTCGCGGTTGCAGCTCTTGGCCTCACAATACACTTCACGATGGCGCTGACCGTGGTGACGGTTTTCTACTTGTTAAGCCGCAAGTTTCCCTTGCCCGAAAAGCTTTTGGGAGTCGTGGCGGTGGGACTCCTTTACGGAGCGGCGGTTTTTGCGGTCAACAACTTCGTTACGGCGTACTTCATGTCCTGGGTCCGCAGCTTGTATCTGCACACGCCAGTTGTATTCAAGCCCCCGATGGGATGGTCGCAACTGGTGATTCACCTCTTCTGCGTCGGCCTGCCGATTGCCCTAGTAATGCGATACGTGAACGGTAATCAGCGGCGATCGCTACGGAGCTAGCGACCTGGTCCCGCGTTGGTGGGGAATCCGTGGTTCTCTGATCAAAGTGGCCTTATCGAACTTCGCCGACTGGACATTGTAAAGAGGGCCGCGATCAAGAACTTGGCTGAAGTGTTCACTGCAGCCATGAATCCGAAGACGGTTGGTTTGATTGTGGCCGAAGAGATGGCCGCGACCGATCTGATGGGTCCCGCAGAAGTTTTTTCGCGGGCAACAATTGAAAGGAGTGACCAGCCGCAAGCACGCGAATCCCGTTGTTACCGAGTGATGACGATTGGTATCAGTGCAAAACCATGTGTGACAGAATGCGGTATTATCGTCAGACCAGACGTTGACCTCGAAGACGCGCCGCCGCTTGATACTGTTTTTATTTGCGGCAGCAACGGATTTCACGGCGAAAAACTCAACAGGAGACTCCTGAAATGGCTAAAGCAGCGGGCACCGAACACGCGACGTATCGCAGCTCTTGGGAGAGGTATCTACGCGCTCGCAGCAACCGGGCTTCTAGATGGGCGCCAGGGAGTGATCCATTGGCGGTTTGCAAAAAATGTTGCTTCGCGATTTCCCAAACTCCGTGTTAATCCCAATAATCTCTTTGTTAAAGACGGCCCTTTCTACACTTGTGCAGGTGGGGCCTCAGCCGTCGATTTTGCGCTTGCTTTGGTTGACGAAGATTACGGTCGTCATGTCGCGTTGGCCCTGGCGCGCGAATTGGTTGTTCACGTTAAGAGATCAGGTGAACACGAACAGTACTCTGAAGCCCTGAAGTTTCAGATCCAATCGTCTGACCGTTTTGCTGACCTTCCCGCGTGGATCCTCTCTCATATCAGTGACGATCTTTCCGTAGACGCTCTCGCCCAAAGAGCGGCCATGTCCCGGCGTAACTTCACGCGTTTATTCCATGAAGCCTTTGGTAAAACCCCTGCTCAATTCGTCGCGGAAGCGCGTATTGCGGAAGCACAGCAACGATTGTTAGTTCCTCGCAATAGTATTGAGAGCATTGCTTCTTCTCTCGGATTTAGAAGCGCAGATGTGTTCAGTGTGGCTTTCGAGCGATGCACGGGTATCCGACCACGCATCTACCGCGCCCTGAGACGAGCTCCTAAAAGCAATGACAGTTCGGCGAACATCACTCCTCAAAAATCTGCGGGGCGCGCAAGATCGACTGTATTGCGCGCGGCATAAAGACCTGTCATCAATTCGCGGCCCGCTGTAACCGGGTAAAGTCTGCTCGCCGTGGCGGGCATCGCCCTCGTGCCCGAGGCAACAATGACGGCGGAACGACGCGGCTACAACATTTACGCGATGCATTCTAGCTTCATTGTATTGAGAGACCCTTGCTGTCTGCGAGGCTCGGGATGACAAAGAGGCAGCCCAAGCGGGCTGCCTCTTCCGTAACCTAACTAACGGAGAAATCTTAGAATCTCTTCTTTAGCCCGACGTACCAGAACCGGCCTTTGATCGTGGTCAGCGACTCGTCATAGCCGTTCTCGAAGCTACCAGCCACGAATGGTGGATCTTCGTCGGTCACGTTCTGCATACCAAGAGTGACGGTGGTATTGTTGAGCCACCACTTCCAGTTGCTGCAGCCGTACTCAGCTGTGGAGACTGGGACGACATTCTTCTCCTTGCCATCCTTCATCTTCACATTCTTACCACCGTCCTTGGCAAAGCCAGGTACCTCGGCCGGTGCAGGCGGTGGCAGGTTGAATGTGTAGTTTAAGAGAAGGTCCAGCGTGGTTAACGCGGACACTTTCCGGGCGCGGAAATCCAACGGGCCACTTCTAGGCTCGTTGAGCTTCGTCGATCCTGTCAGACTGGCATTGTCGTCCTCGTATTGACCAGTCCAGTGGACTACCGCACCGACATCCAATCCCTGCATCCAGGTGTCAGCCGGGCCATCGTAGAAGAGACTAAAGTTAGCCCGATGCCATGGTAGCGAACTGGTTAGCGCAAATGCCGGCGGAAGGAATTCGCCGTTGATGCCGACCCGTTTTACATTAGATGCAGCTTGAAACTCAGCCCGGGATAGCCAGGTCCCGTTGACCGTGGTCGTCAACCTACCCCAATCGCCGCCACCAAAGATCGTCGAATCCAGAATATAGATCGCTTCGTAGTCGAGACCTTCAAATACTGCGCCAGAAAGATTGGCGCTGGGATCGATAACCAGCGTGACTGGCCCAGGTTCATTTGGATTGTCACCAGCAGCACGGACTACCGTCACCCCGCCAGCACCTACAACGGTTGACGCGCCATTGTTTGGTGGAGGATTCTCCTGGATGATCGTTTGCGCACCTCGGGCTGCCACGATGTCGCGCATATCAATATGCCACCAATCGGCGCTCAGCGTCAGGCCCTTGACCCATTTCGGACTGTAAACAATTCCGTAGGTCCATTCGTAGGCCACTTCCGGATGCACACTGGGGTTTCCTAAAGTACGAGACTCGATCTGCGGATCGGTCTGGCTCGAAAACGGATCTGCCACGATCGGGAAGCCTTGCGAGGAAGCAGGAGTAAGCTCTGACAGTGTCGGCGCATGGAACGCCTCGGTATAGCTGCCGCGCAGGGTCATGGCGCCGATATACTTGGGATCAAGCGGCTGCCAGCGCACTGACACCTTCGGCTTTTGCGCGTTATAGGTGCTGTGCACCGCCTGCTGGCCCGGGAACAGTCCAGAAGGCAGCACTGTCGAGGTGTTGTTGCTGTACCATTCCTCGCGCTCGGCAAAGTCCACCTCGAAGCTATAGAACCCAGGGAAGTTCCACGTCGGACTGGTGAATGGCACTCGCACTTCCTCATAGACTCCCCAGATATCCCGATTCACACGGAAGCTTTGCCCGTCAACTGAGCCAATGGAGTTAAAGGTGTTATTGAGCGCGTCACGATCCCGAGTGAACCTCGGCGCGTCATACTCGCCGCCAATCGCGAAGGAAACCGGCCCGGCCGGAAGATTAAACAGGTCGCCGTTAAAGGTGGCGTAGTAAATCGGCAGCTCATATTCGCCTGAGTTATGCAGGGTCACATAAACGGCTTGCCTGGCTCTCGCGCTGTTTTGGCGGAAAAAGCCACCGAACGGATTAAATGCCGTGGCCGGATTTGTGTCCAACAGGGCGTCGCGCAACCCGGGCTGGCTCACTTCGCCAACGGACAGGTCTTGTCCCTCGTTGCGGGAGTAACGGAAGCCCATTTCCCAGTTCCACGTCTTGAAGTAATCCCCAAATTCTCCCATCTCGCCACGCAGACCGACGTCGAAGAGTTGGTCCCAGTAAGTGAACTTCTCGCTTCTGGGGCCAGTGTCGTTAAGGCCGCGAAACCGAACACCAGTAGTCATCGGGATTGGCGTCCCGTTAATGACCAGAGTCGTGTCGCCAACTGTGAAGGGATTAAACGGATTCTGGATTGGCACACTAATTCCTGTGGGGCTAAAGAACGAGTTAGTGCCAGGCGCATGGAATGGATCGGGCGTAAATGGCACTGCCGCCAGCGACGCATCGAAATACGACCGCGCATATTTGAAGTCGGCAAATATTGTCAGGTACTTGTCGCACAGGTCGCGGGTGAACGAGCCGTAGTACACTTGACGGTCTGCCGGCGGCAACGCTGGCGTAACAGCTGCGAAGTTATAGAAGAAGTAGTTGCCACCTCCCTTAAAGTCAGGAAAGCCCCCCTGTACGGGAGGGCGAAGGGTAAATGGATTAACGTAAAATGGTGAAGTCGCAGCATTGGGAGCCGAGTGTGGCGGCGGAGTGTTTGCGCTGAAAAACAAACTGGGAATCAAACGGGTACCTTGAACCCGGCCAGGGAAATTGCCGCTGCGCGCATCAAATCCGCCAAACGGAATAAAGAATCCATTGGAAGAAATATCGCGGTCACGACTGAACAAGCCACCGGTGCGCTGATAGAAATCGGCGATCACCACGATATCCGTTTTGTCATCGCCCGTGCCGGCTTTCAACCACACTTCCCATTCACCCATATCGTTGGACGCTCCCGCGTTCGTGTTCCCGTACGTGCCACCGATCTCCAGACCGCGGAATTTGTGGACCAGGAAGAAGTTGACCACGCCAGCGATCGCGTCGGAACCGTAGACAGCCGAGGCGCCATCCTTCAGAATATCGATGTGATCGACCATGGGAAAGGGTATCAACTGAATATCCGGACCTCCGCTAATCCCGGCGGTGTTCAACGAACCGTAGGCGACCCGTTTGCCATCGATCAGAACCAAAGTCTCTTTGGCCAAGAGGCCGCGCAGGTTGACCTGGACGCTACCGTCACCACCATTTCCCATGTTTTGGTTAACGGTTCCACCCGCCTCCTGCGGGATGAAGGTAGTCAGGTCGGTTGCGTTGCGGATACCCAGCTTCTCGATGTCCTGCGGCCGGTAGGTGTCCACTGGGTTCGGGCCGGTCTCTTCCGCTGTGGGAATGTTCGAACCGGTCACAACCACGCGCTCGACCTCAGCCGAAGGCGCCGGCGCGCCCGGCGCTGCTGGAACAGCCGGAGCAGGCAACTGAGCGAATGCGTTCGCTGCAAAAATTAAAGGTAGTCCAGCGCTCGCTGTGAAAGCGACGCGCACGAACTTGGTCAGCACTTTTTTTGTCATTTAGTTTCTCCTTATGGTTTTGGGTTGCTGTGTGCGGATCACGCACATCAGGCGGTATAACTCGGGACGCAGTTTTCTCCCTAGGCCAAAGAAACGAGGGTTTGGGCAACTCCTCGTTTTAGGCCTTTGATTGAGTACGCGTTCGCGCGACCGCGATTGCTATTCGGGAGCGAGTGTTAGGCGTTCAGACGCGAACTGCGTCACCAGTCCACATCGTATTCCGATTTGAATCCGAAGATGCAGTCGAAAAATTTTCTATCGGGTTCGCCATTGCCGCCTGCGCTACAGGTCGCAGCGCGATATTCCGACATGTTCTTACGTCAATAAGTTTGAATCGAATTAGCTGACTCTGCTCAAAGATAGACCGATTAGTTAGGCATGCCGGATGCCGAATTGGTGAGTTCGACCAACTCGGTTACCGAGCCATTAGGAAATTTCTCTTTCACTAGAAACCGCGGAGCCTGTTTTGTGACGAACACTTCATACGTTTCAGAGCCGCTACGCTTATCAATTCGGTATGAGATGCGCACGGTTTCAAAGGAGCCCGCCGGGACCACAGTCTTCTCACTTTTGCCGATTCGTACGCTGACAAGCGAGTTTCCCGTCCCGGCATCATAGACATGAAATTTGGATTCATGCCCCTCGACATATTCCTTCAAAGCCATGGCAGCGGCCCAGTCTATGCGCTGATCCACGGTGTCATCAGCTATCGCCTCGTCTACTTCACGTCTCTTGAACGGTTCTTTCTGAGAAGCTATGAATCCAGTCACTCGATTGCCCTGGTAGGACAGGTCAAACGCGGTGCGTGCCGCGCTGGCTTGCCCGAAACTGAGCTTTGCGGACACTGGAGCAAACGTCGGCGAGGCTATGGCCTCCCACGATTGGCTGAAGCTCCCTAAGACTAGGTTTGAGAAAACATAATTTCCAGAGTCGGCGGACTTGCGAATCTGAATCCGGCTCCGGCCAGCCTCTTTACCGTCTACTAACGTTCGGAACGAATAGGACCCCGTTCGAAGCCTTGTTGCATCAAAATCGCATCGCGCGACTTGTCCACCTGCCATCGTCAAGCCGAGGCAGACAATCCCAATGAAGCTCATTACATTCAATTATGTTTACTGGGCCGACCTGCGACAACCAAGCAGCTGGTTAAGTTGTCTTTAACCGAGGAATTAGAATATCCCGGAACCAGTTCAGCGCCTTTTCTATTCGTTAGGTTACACCAATAACGCGCACAGAAGCGCGACCCACGCGTGTTATACGACCCTGGTCCGCCCGCTTAAGCAGAAACGTCTACGCTTGCGCGGACTCACCACGGCCATGGTCTCCGCTAAGGCTTTGCAAGAGTGATGGCAGTAGAGCCGTCAATCCTTCCTGATGGTCCGCGGCGGGGTCCACTTTCCCGGCCGGAGTCAGTTTATCCACGATCTTTGGCAGGTATTCAGCCAGGAAGTTCGACGCCAGAGTCGGATCCACTCCCATTCTTGCTGCGAGTGCCCGAACTTGGTCGGAACCTAACGCCTGTTGAATTTGATTGCTGGAAACAGGCTGGTTTTCACCCATGCCGACCCACGACGAGAATGTGTTACCCTGGCCACTCTGGGAAAATTTATTGGCAAGGCCTTGCAAGCCTCCGCTCTGAGCGAGGAGACCGCTAAGAATTCCTATGAGCGGGGCCGCTTCGCCAGAAGCGTCACTTTTTCCACTGACTGCGCTAAGTATCGAATCAAGTAATCCCATAATTTTAATGCTCCTTTAGTTTGCGTTTGTTTTTGGAATAAAAATTGGAGAGACGCCGGTCTATCAATAGAGAGTATGGAAGCGGACTTAACATAAACAAGTCGATTCAGCACTCAGCGCGCACGCGTCTTACGTGTCAACGGAAGAGTCATCACCTCCGTTGCGACTAACTGCAAACTGCACTTGCTCAGTGTCGTGAAGGCGACCGTAATCCACGGTCAGACGGCCGCCACCGTGCTCGGTATACATCTCGACGAAACGTTCGCCGAAACGGACGTCGCTCCAGCTGTAATCTTTTTGAGTTTGAACTGCGGCCGCAATGACCGGATCAATTCCCACCACTGAGACAATAAAAAGGACACGGCTGGATTCGAGCGACTCGGGAGTTGCGCCAAACAGCGGACTCGTTTCGTCGATCGTATGCCGCAAAGTCAGCGCCGCCGGAAAAACCGTCAGCCGATCAAAGTGAAGTTTGAGAACATAAAAGTGACGGAAATCTCCACCTTCGAGCAATGGTTCATCGCGCGAAAACATGATCCGGAATTCCGCTTCGACCATGCTGTGGTGATTTTCATTTCCTATGCGCACCATCAACGTCGGCTTTCCATTTAGTGGCGCGATCACGATTGAGTTGCTGAAGACGACGCGCGCAATCGGTCGCGAGAACCGAACAAAGATCAGCCCAGTCATGACCGCGAACAAAAAGATGCCGCTCATGATTTCAATCGTGGTAACGATGTGGCCATAGAGGGTTTGCGGATACATGTGGCCATAGCCCACGGTTGCCAGCGTTTGCACGCTGAAAAAGAAGCAGTCATAAAACCAAAACCCGCCAGTGGTGCCCGCAATACTATCTTGCTGGAAACTGTAGAGCGCCGCGAAAAGAAGGTTGAGTCCGACGTAAAGACTGGCGACAAACGCCGCGAACTGCCGCCAGCTTAAACCGAGCAACCAACGATAGACATCCCGCCACCTCCAGGCGTCCGTCCCGACTTTGACGAACTCGATTTGGCCGGCGCGGAGGGAAACGGGAATCGGTTTTCTTTTCATGTTTATTTAATCTGCACTCCTCGGCAGCTGGTCAACAAATCCAACTATGGCTTTGAGGATTTGTTGGTCGATATCCTCTTGCGTTTGGCCGTTTGCTTGAAGCTGGCGTTTCGGCACACGCAGCGAATGGTCGCCTCCTTCCACGATGTGTAGAACGTTTTGCGTTTTCATTTCGGTGCGTACCCGCTCAAGCAGATCCAAAGGACAAAGCGGATCCCGCGAGCCTTGGACAAAGAGAATTGGTGTATTCAGGGCCCGCAAGACTTCGTCGCGAAGTTTTGTGCGATCTCCCATCGCGCAAAGCGGATATCCGAGGCAAACAAGGCCATCTACTTTTTCCTCAAGCGAAACATGACATCCAACGCGGCCACCCATGCTTTTGCCAATTAGGATTGTAGATTCGGCTGGATTTTGTTTTCTCGCGTCGTTCAGCGCTTCTCGATGCGCCGCGATAAGCTTTGGCAATGGATCGGGCCGTTTTCGGCTGTCGCGCATATAGGCGTAATCGAGGGTTTCGACGTCGCCGATTTCGGACAAGCGTCGCTTCCAATTCTGCATCCAGGGATGAGATGAAGGAGCGCCTGCTCCGGGAGCGAATAGGATAAGCGGTTTCATATGAAATTCTTCAACGCTCAATGCCTAACGTCTAATTCGACTGTTGAACGTTCGGTTTTGCAAGGGAAAGCACCGTGCTTTGGAGTGCACTGGTGCTCCGACGCTTTCGAATACTTCCAGCCGTCGCGAATTGCTTTTATTGCACCGTCACAAGCGTGCCGATTGGGATCTCGGAGAAGAATTTGCGGGCGGCTTCCTCGGGCAACCGAATGCATCCGTGTGACGCTGGATAATTCGGCACGAGTCCGGCGTGCATTCCGAAGTCGAGACAACTCAGGCGCATGAAGTAAGGCATCTCCACATGATAGATGCTGGAACGATGGTTTCGCTCCTTGTTGGTAATCACGAAATCCCCTCTGCGTGTGGAGTAACCCTGGCGGCCAGTCGAACATTGCGTGCGATATACCGGCACGCCGTTCTTAAAGAGAGCGACCCGTTGCAATGCGAGAGAAATCTCGACGCGCAATTGGTCCGGAGCAGGCCCACTACCAAGAAGAATTTGCGAGGAACGCCAGTGACCAGTCTCCGCGGCGATGTCCAGCGCAGACATTTTATCGCGCTTGGTCAGTTGGTTCCGGCTGGCGCCTGCCGCAATCAACGTGCGGAGGTAATCTTCCTTGCCGAGGCCCGCTGCCAGCATCAGCACCGTCAGCCCCTTGTCTCCTTCAACATAACTGCTGAACGATTTCGAGGGAAGCAGCGTCAGAAAATCCTTGTCACAGCGCGATGGCAGAACGGTATTCGGATCGGCGCCACAAGATAAAAGCGTGGCAAAAAGCGAAGAGTCATTTCCAGCGACGGCATATGCGAGCAGCGGCACATTTTTTCCTTCAGGAGTTGGAGGCGCAGAGTGTTTGCTGAGCAGCAACTGGATCTGGCCCTTATCTGCCGCCGCTAGGGCTCCTTGAAGAGCACGCCGCGTGCTGCTTCGCCACTTGGGCAATGTGGGCCAACGTTCCACAACGGATCTAACGATTTGCGGATTACCGCCGTCCAGCGCCATGCCCAGCAAATCGTTACTATCCTTGCATTGGGCGTCCGCTCGAAAATTCGTCGAGCGCGCAAGCAACTCCCGAAATACTTCGAGATTCCCATGCATGGCCGTGGCCATCAGCGGCGTAAAACCATTCTTGTCAGCGAGATCGACAACCGCCCCCGCATCTATGAGGCGCTGCGCTGTTTTCCAATTCTGCTGCGCCGTTGCAATCAACAACGGTGTCCGGCCCTGGAAATCATGCCCGTTTGGATCGACGTGGTCGATCAGGCACAATTCGATAAGCGAATCGCGCTGAATCGTGACGGCGCGAACAAGTTCGCTCGGCGAAATGGAAATGCGCGCGGGAGGTTCTGGTCCAAGCGCTGTTGCCCAGAACAATACCAAAATTACGACGCCGATCCGAAAGACGAATCGCCTCTTGAACACGCGCATAGGCAGGGTTGGGCCAGCCATTATACCGGCTGTGTCCAGCACTGTAATAGGGGCTGGATTGAACTGCGAGCCTACCTTCGAGCAAGCCGGGATTGGACGTATCCAGTTGAACGTTGCATGTTCTGCACTGTCCAAATTCCAACCGATGCGCTTATCCATTTTCACCCTGTGCGTTGCACTCAATACATCGTTTGCCGCGCAACCTGAGGCTGTCCCGACGCAAACTGTGCCTGCCGCCGTGGCTGAAGCCGGCAAAGATGTCGTTCATCAACTGAATAATGCTTTTGCTAAAGTCTTCGAGACTGTCGCGCCGAGCGTTGTCATTATCGAAGTTTCTAAGAAAAACGATATCGCCGAAAGCTCGCCGCTCGATGACTTGTTCTTCCAGGGTTCGCCGGATGAGAATAATCCACGGCGAAACCCCGGCCAGCCACGACCGATCCAAAGCGAAGGCTCCGGTTTTATCGTTCGACCGGATGGTTACATTTTCACGAATTTTCACGTGGTTGAAGGCGCAGACAAAATCGAGGTAAAATTGAGGGACGGCCGGAATTTTTCGGCAAAAATCGTGGGCACAGACGAAAAGACCGATATCGCGGTCATAAAGATCGATGCCAAAGATTTGCCGGTTGTCCAGCTGGCTGACAGCGATGGGGTGCGGGTAGGCCAGTTTGCGTTTGCAATCGGGGCACCATTCAAGCTTGATTATACGTTCACCTACGGTGTGGTCAGCGGCAAGGGCCGGAGCAAATTGCTTCAGACGGGCGCCTACTCCATCTCCGATTATTTGCAGACTGACGCCTCGATTAATCCGGGTAACAGCGGCGGCCCACTGTGTGATATCGACGGCAAAGTGATCGGCATGAACACGCTGATTAACGGGATGAATCGCGGCCTCGGCTTCGCGATCCCCAGTAACATGGCGAAAGAAATTGGTACCGAACTGATCGCTGGTCACAAAATCATGCGGCCCTGGCTCGGCATCCGGATCGAGACGCTCGGCGACGACGCCGACATTCGTGATTTGTTTAAGGGCGCAGACAAAGGCGTCGTGGTACGCACGATTGAAGCCGATGCGCCTGCTTCCAAAAGCGATTTACGCCCCTTCGATGTAATCACGCATGTGGATGGAATACCGATCGAAACGGACTCACAGCTACAGCATGAGATTTTGAAAAAGAAAATCGGCCAAAGTGTTCAGCTCAGTGTTTGGCGCAAGGGCCAGACCATCAAGGTCCCAATTAAAACCGGCGAACTGCCCAACGAGATTGCGCAAGCATCAAATGCGTTGCCTATTCAGCCGCCGAAGCCGACCCAGGAAAACGTCGGCAAATTCGGCCTGCAGGTTCAGGAATTGACGAAAGATGTTGTAGAGCGTCTTCATCTCCCGGTCCAGCAAGGCGTGCTCGTAACCGATGTCGAAGACAACAGCATCGCTGCAAGCCAGGACATTCAGCGCGAAGACGTCATTACCGAGGTAGACGGCAAGCCGGTCGCCAACGTGCAATCGTTCCGCGAAGCGCTTAAGAAAGCCGACCCGAAACGGGGCGTCCTTCTGTATCTCGATCGTAAAGGCAGCAAGACCTTCGCAGTCTTAAAAGCCGGCGATTAGCTCTTCCGGCTGCCGATCACCACCAGCGCAATCCCGCCGATAAGGCAAATTCCGCTGGCAATCGGCGGAAAAGCGATCCCATGGCTTTCCTTGTGGGTGATCTCGAGGGGGCCGAGTTGCGCGTCTTTCTTTTGCGTTGTCCAGCCCAACCCGCCCCAGGCGAATCCGATGATGCCGACGATAATAAGGATGATGCCGACGATGGCGGCAGGTTTCATCGATGTGAGCTTACAATGAGCGGCGGCCTTGGATCAAATTGATAATCAGCACCACAATCGCAATGACGAGCAGGATATGAATGAATCCACCCATCGTGTAGGAGCTGACCAGTCCAAGGAGCCAGAGCACCAGCAAGATCACGAATATTGTCCACAGCATAATGTTCCTTTCGGTTGGGTCACATGTTCCTTCGTGGGATGGGGTTCCGTTGCGCTTATCGAAATCAAAATTTCTGCACAGATCGCTATTTGCGGTCCGCTCTAGGAATGGCCACCACTACAGTTTTTCCACTACGGCACGCAGGTTCCAGTCCGCTTCCTCAAGTTTGCGCCGCGCAGACTCGTAATCGCATTTTGCTAAGTCGACGACGACCCGCACGGCGCGGTCGCGCAGCTTGGCACTGGTGGTATGCAGATCAATCATCAGATTGCCGCGCAC